>Ga0137409_10002103_pt1 | contig 21450 bp, 13 predicted proteins | sample CZODoug1_16funga_FD_122059 | JGI IMG/M metagenome (GOLD analysis project Ga0137409, IMG submission 122059) | Vadose zone soil fungal communities from Angelo Coast Range Reserve, California, USA - CZODoug1_16fungal (Hybrid Assembly) | ecosystem: Environmental > Terrestrial > Soil > Vadose zone... | reverse complement strand
CCCAGGCGCCGGGCAACATGTTCGTGCCCATCGATCTGCTCAAGCCCATCCTCGCGGACCTCATCGAAAAAGGCAGGCGAAGCGGGCCGGCGCGACCCTGGCTGGGCCTGGCCACCGAGGAGCTGCATGGACACCTTCTCGTGACGCGCGTGTCGCCGGACGGCCCCGCGGACAAGGCCGGGATCAGAAATGGGGACATCGTCGTCGGCGTGGGCGCGGATCCGGTGAAGAGCCACGAGGATCTCTACCGGAAAGTGTGGGGCCTCGGCGCGGCCGGAGTCGACGTTCCCCTCAAGATCCTGCAAGGGATCGACATGCGCGAACTGAAGGTGCGCTCGATCGACCGATTTCAGTATTTCAGGGAGAAGCCGGTCTATTAGACCGGCTCAGGGGCGGGAAAAAAATCGGCGCAACCCGCAGGTTCGCGAGTGCGCCGAGAAGGTACTACGGAGGAGATCGGTGCTTACCGGCCGCGGCCCCAGCGGCGGTGGCCGGTTTCGAAATCGTTGGCGGTGGCGTAGTCGAAGCCTTTGGACTCCTCGCGGGGGCGCGCTCCCTGGTACAGGGACAGCGCGACGCCGAGGACGAGGCCGGCTCCACACAGGCTTTGAATCGCGGTGATTAAGGTTTCCATCATGGTGTTTTCTCCTCTTTATCTGACCGGTTTGTGGTCCTTACCCTTGCAGGAGCAGGAACCAGGCCAGGTCCGATTAGGTGGCCTGTTACAACATAACATATTGATTATTATTGATTAATGACAAGCGCTATCCCTCGGCGCCAGTCCTCAGGCCCTTGAGCACTCCATCGACCGACAGCGCGTCGGCGGGCGAGCGCCATCGTCTCGACACGCTGGCACTCGAAGGCCTGCTTCGCGAGCGGGGGTTCCCCGGGCCGATCGAGACGCAACGGTTCACGGGCGGCCAATCGAACCCGACCTACCTGATCACCGGCAAGAGCGGGCGGCTGGTGCTGCGCGCCAAGCCCGGTCCCGCGGCGAAGCTCCTCCCCTCCGCGCACGCGGTGGAGCGCGAGTTCCGTGTGATGACGGCGCTAGGGCAAACGGGCTTTCCGGTGCCGCGGATGCACTTCCTGTGCGAGGACGAAAGCATCATCGGCCGGGCGTTCTACGTGATGGACTACGTCGAGGGCCGTGTGCTGTGGGAGCAGTCGCTTCCGGGCATGAGCGCGCGCGAGCGCGGCGCCATCTACGACGAGATGAACCGCGTCATTGCCGCGCTGCACGGCATCGACCACGCCGCCGCGGGACTCGCCGATTTCGGCAAGCCGGGCAACTACTTCGCGCGGCAGATCGGGCGCTGGAGCAAGCAGTACCGGAGCTCGGAGACCGAGTCGATCGAGGCCATGGACAGGCTGATCGCCTGGCTGCCCGAGCATATTCCGCCCGGCGAGGCGACCGCGGTCGTTCACGGGGATTTCCGCATGGACAACCTGATTTTCCATCCGAGCGAGCCGCAGATTGTTGCCGTGCTCGACTGGGAGTTGTCCACGCTCGGGCATCCGCTCGCCGATTTCTCCTATCACTGCATGAGCTGGCACATTCCGCCGGGGGAGTTTCGCGGCATCGCGGGGCTGGACCTCGAATCGCTCGGCATCCCGCGCGAGCCGCAGTACATTGAGTCATACTGCGCGCGCACCGGGCGCGACGGCATCGGCAACTGGAATTTCTACCTTGCCTACAATCTGTTCCGGATCGCGGCGATCCTTCAGGGCGTGGCCAAGCGCGCCCTCGAAGGCACGGCCTCGAGCGCTCAGGCTCTGGACGCGGGGAGGCGCGCCCGGCCGCTCGCCGAGCTGGGGTGGAAATACGCCGAGATGGCGATGAAGCGGGAATAGGACATGGATTTCGCGTATTCGGACAAGGTGCGGTCGCTGCAGGGGAAACTCGAGGCCTTCATGGAGGCGCAGGTCTATCCGAGCGAGCGCCGCTTCCACGAGGAGGTCGAGGCGAACCGCGCCAGGGGCAACCCCTGGGTGCCAACGAAGCTCATCGAGGAGCTCAAGCCGAAGGCGCGCGCCGAGGGCCTGTGGAACCTGTTCCTGCCGCGCTCGCCGCGCGCCCCCGAAGGCCTGTCCAACCTGGAGTACGCGCCGCTTTGCGAGATCATGGGACGCGTGCACTGGGCGCCCGAGGTGTTCAACTGCTCGGCGCCCGATACCGGCAACATGGAGACGCTGGAGCGCTACGGCTCCGAGGAGCAGAAAAGGCGCTGGCTCGATCCCCTGCTCGCCGGAGAGATCCGCTCGGCGTTTCTCATGACCGAGCCCGACGTGGCTTCGTCGGACGCGACCAACATCGAGTGCCGGATCGAGCGCTTGTCCGACGGGGCCGGCGCCGAATACCTGATCAACGGCCGCAAGTGGTGGTCCTCGGGGGCGGGTGACCCGCGCTGCAAGATCTTCATCCTCATGGGCAAGACCGATCCGCAGGCGGCGAAGCACGCGCAGCAGTCGATGATCCTGGTGCCGCGCGACGCGCCCGGGGTGAAGATGCTGCGCCCCTTGAGTATTTTCGGCTACGACGACGCGCCCCACGGGCACATGGACATCCTGCTCGAGAACGTGCGCGCGCCCGCGTCGAACATGCTGCTGGGTGAAGGCCGCGGCTTCGAGATCGCGCAAGGGCGGCTCGGACCGGGCCGCATCCATCACTGCATGCGCCTGATCGGCGTCGCCGAGCGCGCGCTGGAATTCATGTGCAAGCGGAGTCTTTCGCGCGTGACCTTCGGCAAGCCGGTCGCCGAGCGCACGGTCACGCAGGAGCGCATCGCGGAGGCGCGCATCATGATCGAGTCGGCGCGGCTGCTGGTGCTCAAGGCCGCGCAGATCATGGATACCGCCGGCAACAAGGCGGCGCGCGGCGAGATCGCGATGATCAAGGTGCTCGCGCCGAACGTCGCCTGTAAGGTGCTCGACTGGGCGATCCAGGTCCACGGCGGCGGCGGCCTGTCCGACGATTTTCCGCTCGCCTACATGTACGCCCACTCGCGCACGCTGCGCTTCGCAGACGGGCCCGACGAGGTGCACCGCAACGCGATCGCGAAGCTCGAGCTGTCCCGGTACCTGAAGCGCTGAGTCTAGCGGGCCGGGCGCATCGCGAAGGCCCACAGCCCCAGCGTGGCCGTCAGAAGCGCCAGCGCCGAGAGCGCGAGCGACCAGTGGATGCCGATCAGGCTGCCGACGAGCCCCACGGTCACCCCGCTGAACGCGCGCATGCCGTTGTTCGCCGTGTTGTAGAGGCCGATCAGGCGGCCGCGCAGTTGCGCAGGGGCGTGCAGCTGGACCAGCGTCTGCGACATCGAGCTGAAAGCGAGATTCAGGAAACCGGCGACGAACATGAGCGCGACCGCGAGCGGGTAATTCGTCGCCGCAGCGAAGCCCGTGATCACCAGGCACCACAGCAGGGTGAACACGATCGCCGTCTGCGGACGCGCATGCAGCAGCCCGCGGCTTTCGAGAATCAGCCCCCCGGTAAGCGCACCGGCCGCGTTGGCGCCGAGCAGGATGCTGTATCGAACGCCGGCATCGTCGGTGCCGAGGTCGTGCGCGTATTCCGGCATCTGCGCCTGGAACGCGTTGCCGACGAATAGGGACGAGATGCCCGCCAGCAGGATCATCGAGAATATCGGGCGGTTTTTCGCGACCTCGCGCAGCAGCGTGAGCGCGTCGGCGAGGCTGCCCGTGCGCCGCCCCGTGCCCCGCGCGTGGCGCCCATGGCCGTCGTAAGGAACCTTCCACAGCCAGATGAGAAGCGGCGCGTAGATCAGGACGTTGACGAGCAGCCCCGCGGGCGATCCGAGAAGCAACATAAGCCCGCCACCCACCGCGGGCCCCATCAGGAGCCCGAGATAGCGGCTGGTCGCGGAGAGCCGCACCGCGCTCTGCAATTGCTCGGGCCCGACGATGTCGTGGATCAGCAGCTGGCTCGCCGGCCCCCAGATGACGCCCGCCATGCCGTGGACGGTCAGGAGGACCACCGCGTGCCACAGCTCGATCGTGTCGGTGAGGAACAGCAGGCCCCAGGCGAGCGATACCCCCATGAAGAGCACCAGGGCGAACTGGATGATGCGCCGGCAATCGTAGCGGTCGGCGAGCGCGCCGAAGTAGACGGAGAACAGCAGGAACGGCAGCCAGTGGCTGAGCACCGCGAACCCGGCGAGGGCGGGCGAGTGGAACTTCTGGAACATCACCCAGTAGCTGATGACGTGCTCGATGTTGTCGGCCATCATCGCCGCGGCCGAAGTGAGGAAATAGGCGCGAAAGCTCCCGTGGTGGAGAGCCGCGAAGGCGATCTGCCTCCCGGCCTGGGGGGAATCCGCCATCAGTCCTGGTTCTGCTGGGCCGGTACGGGGCGAGGCCTGCGGTCGGAACCGGTGGCGACGTAAGTGAGTGTCGCCTCGGTCACCTTCACCGTCTCGATATCGCGCGGATTGCGCTGCGCGTAGACCTCGACGTAGACGGTGATCGAGGTGTTGCCGACGCGCACGATGTCGCCGTAGAAGGACAGCACGTCGCCGATGAAAACCGGCTGCTTGAACTGGAAGGAGTTCACGGCGATGGTCGCGACGCGCCCCATCGCCCTGCGCGCGGCGAGCACACCGCCCGCGGTGTCCACTTGCGCCATGATCCAGCCGCCGAAGATATCACCGTGCTGATTGGCGTCGGCGGGCATGGGCACGACGCGCAGCACCGGTTCCTTGTTTTCGGGAAGCTTCGACACCTCGCAATGTTACCGTGAAGAACGAGCCAGCGCGGCTTCGATGCGCGCCACCATCGTGGCGAGCGCCGCGTCGCGGCTGTGCCCCGCGTAGCGGCCCGCGAACTCGCGCGCCTTTGCCGCGTATTCCCGATTTTCGGCGAGCGCCTTCAGCGCCGAAGCGTAGTCGGCGTTGGGCACCTCGGGCGCGATGCCCAGGCCCGCGCCGAAGCGGACCAGGCGCCGCATGATGAGGAATTGCTCGAGCTGCGTGGGCAGCAACAGCACCGGCTTGCCGGCGAGCAGCGCCTGCGCGGTCATCTGGTGGCTGGAGTGGCACACCACCATATCCGCGCCCGGAAGCACGCGCGAAACCGACATCGCTTCGGACGGGAAATGGATCGAAGACTCCCGGTATTTTTCCTTCAACTTCGGATCGATGCCGCGGCAAAATACCAGGGCCGGCTGCTTTCGCGCAGCGATCGTCGCGAGCAGCGGTTCGAGGCCTTTGAAGTAGCTGTAGAGATAAGCGAAGAGGCGCGGACCGGAGCCGTCGGGCCAATCCGGCACCGCGCTGCCTTCGCCCGAGTCGGTGATGCCGTAGTAGTCGGAGGGCCCGCGCTCGGGATAGATGTCGAGCTCGGGATAGGTGAGCAGCATCAGCCGGCCGGCAAACAGCTCGCCGAGCGTCGCGATCGGTGTTGCGCCGTAGCCCGAAAGCACCGCGTTGATCACCTGCAGCACGCGGCGGTCGGAGGCTTCCAGGCGCGCGCGCGGCGCCGGTTCCCAGTGCCGCAGCGGCGGCGAGGGCATCGCCGGGGGCGGCGCGTGAAACCCCTGCGAAATCTCGAAGCTCGGAATGCCCAGGGTGCGCGCAGCGAGGTGCGCGGCCGGGGCGACGTTCGCGACCACCGCCTGCGAGCCCTGCAGGCGCTCGCGCCAGGCATCGACCAGTGCCTTGTGCTGCGGCGGATCGTGATAGCCGAAGTTCAGCAGGATCTCGCCGAGGTTGAGCGGGGCCGCGACCGTCGCCGGTCCGGTCCAGATGGGCGCGCCTTCGCGCGGTATGTCTTTCGCGCCCTCGAGATCGGCGCCGGCGGAGAGGTCGCGGAGAAAGAAGCGCACCTCGTGGCCGCGCGCCTTCATCGCCGCCGCAACCGGGACCAGGGTCGTCACGTGCCCGGTGCCCGCGCCCAGCTCCCAGGCGAATTCGATTTTCGCCATAGCGATGCGAGTCCCCGAAAAAGAGAAGCCCGCCGAAAGGCGGGCCTCCAGTGTAACGGCTAGAGCGCTACTGGACTATGCACTCCATGCTCGAGCCCGAGTTGATCGAGGTGGGCTTGAAGCCCTGCCCGAAGCTCGGGGGCGGAGTGACCTGCGGCAGGTTCGGCGGCGGCGGGATGAGCTTTGGCGGCAGATTAAGATTGTTCGAGAACGCCGCCTGCCCGACCCCGACGAGCTGCTCGACGCCCCCCGAGATGAACCCGATCGCGCCGTCCGCGACGGTGACGTACACGCCCGGCGGCAGCGAGCCCGCCGGCGGTTTCTGTCCGCCCGGAGGCGCGGGAATGTCGATCGCGGTGTAGTCGGTGCCGCGGATGCCGATGGTGGCGGTCGAGGTCACCATCCGGTAGGCGTTGCGGTTGTTGGTGCGCTTGCCGATCAGGCCGGTGAGCGAGCGCAGGCCGCCCTTGAAGAGCTGCATCGCGAAGTTGTCGCGCTCGGGCCGGCCCTCGTCGTAGGCGTAGGCCTCGATCTTGACCTGCGTCTCGGGGCGCAGCGTCACCTGGCCGCCGTCGTTGAAGCGCAGCTGCGCATAGCTGTCGCGCTGGGTGGCGATCACGTCGCCGACGGACACGCTCGAGCGCTCGGCCAGCACTTTCACCGAGCCGTCGGGCTGCTGCACCGAGAGCGTACCGGAAAGGTACTGCACTGTGCCCTGCGCGAAGGCGAGGAGGGGCGCGAGCAGCGCGGCCGCCGCGAAGGCAAGTACCATGCGAGCGGCTCTCACTTGCATGCCGCAGCCTCCTTCTTCTTCTTGTCTTCTTTCTCCTTCTTCTCGATTTCGTCCGTCGGAGGCGGCTTACCGATGTTGCCCGCCACAGTCGTTCCCTGGATCACCGTGTTGGCTGCCAGGTCGACTTCCGTAAGGTTTGTCCCTTGGACTTGTCCGTTGATCACAGCAATGCCGGCTAGTCCGCTCGCGCCGGTCGCGCCGCCGGTCGCGCCGCCGGCGCCGCCCGTGCCACCTAGTACGGCAAGGAGGGGAGCCGCGCCGGTCGCGGTAAGGATCGTTCCGTCGGCCCCGCCCGCGGTCTGGATGAACAGGTCCGCGGTACCACCGTTCCCACCGGTCCCGCCGGCGCCGCCGTAGCCCGCGCTCGACGCGGATCCTCCGGCGCCGCCCGCCCCACCGCTGGCGAAAACGCTTCCGCCCGAGGTCATGTCGAGCGTTGCGGCCTCGACGATGACCGTGCCGCCGAGTCCGCCGACTCCGCCGGCACCGCCGTAGAAGTTCGCGCCGCCGCTCGCGCCGCCGGCGCCGCCGCTCGCCCCGGACACGTCGATATTCCCGATGGTCACGCCGCCGTAGGTCAGGCTGAAGACCTCGACAACGGCCGCTCCCGCTCCGCCGGCGCCGCCGGCGCCGCCCTGGATTCCGCCGTAGCCGCCCGCACCGCCGGCACCCCCTTGCACGGAGATCGCGCCGACCTTGACGACATCCGGGTCGATAAAGATCGCGATGCCTGCGTTGGAGCCGCCCCTGCCGCCCGCGCCGCCGTAGCCGGCTACGCTGCTGCCGCCCGCGCCGCCCGCGCCGGCGCTCGCGTCGATATTGCCCGCAACCGTGACGCTCGCGCTCGCCGACAGGCTGACTGACCCGCCTTCGCCGCCGTCGCCGCCGATACCGCCGCTTCCTCCAGCCGCCGTCGTCGCCCCACCGTTGCCCCCGTTGCCGTTCCGCGTGGTGATCGGCCCGGTGGAGATGATGGCGCCGATGCCGGTGCTGCTGATGGATACATTCCCGCCGCTGAAGGAGGAGAATCCGCCGCGTGCGCCATAGCCGTTGGCCCCGCTTGCGTTGGCCCCGTTGCCGCCCGACGCGCCCGAGGTGTTGATCGCGCCGGTCGTAACCGAGCCCGCGGCCGAGATGTTCACGCTGCCGCCTGCGAAGCCCGCGTCGCCGCCGCTGCCGAAGTTCGCGGCATTCGTCACCAGACCGCCGGAACCCGTGGCGCTCACCGAGGCCGCTCCTGCGCCATCGGCCCCGGCTCCCGCCGACGTGTCGATCGACTGTGTCGAAATCGTCCCACCGGAAATGCTGACGGAGCCGCCGGAGTCTCCGACGCCGCCCGATCCGAGGTTCACGATGGACGAGCCGGAGGCTCCTGCCGCATAGGCCTGGGCGCTGCCGGCAGCGTTGGCGGCACCACCCGCGCCACCGACGGTTGAGATCGCTCCGAGGGTGACCGTGCCGTATGCACCGCCAAAGAAGCTCACGAAGCTGTTGGAACCGGCGTTGCCGCCGGTGCCGATATTGGCGACTGCGTTCGCGCCGTACACCGTGGAACTGATCGCCGAAGCCGATGCGCTGCTGCTCCCCGCAGCGCCCCCCGCACCGCCCGGCGCCGAGACGGTGCCGACGCTGATGTTGCCGTAGGGACCCGAGGACTGGATGCTGGATGAGTTTGCGAAGCCGCCCGCGCCGCCCAGTCCACCCTGGGCCTGGGCCGTCGTCGTTCCGCCCGAGGCCGTCGCACTTGCAGAGGCGTTTCCGCCGCTGCCGCCCGCACCTCCGCTGCCGCCGCCGCCGACAAGGCCGGCCACTGAAACATTCCCCGTGCCGCTTATGACGGAGATCGAGCCGCCCCCGCCGCCGCTTCCTCCCGTGCCGAGCGTGGCGTTAGCCTGAGTGCTGACGAGTGCGGCGGTGCTGGTCGCGATCGCCTGCGCGCTCCCGCCGGAGCCTGCGGCGCCGCCCGCGCCGCCGGTATTGGTGAGCACCCCGGTGGTCGTGTCGCCGGCGATGTTCGCGCTGAACGTGTTTCCTCCACCGCCGGATCCCCCGAAGCCGACCGTCGCGTTCGCTGTGACGGTGCTTGCCACCTGCGTGCCGTAGAGCACCAGGCTGATGTTGCTGCCGCCCGCCCCACCGACTCCGCCCGAGACGTCCACGTTGCCGACGCTCGCGGTCGTCCCCGTAAGGCTGACACTGCCCCCGAGGCCGCCTGCGCCTCCGTGGCCCAGATCGGCGCTGGTGCCGTAGACGACGAAGCTGCCGCCGCTTGCCCCTGCACCGCCCGCGCCGCCTCTGGCGCTGAGGTTCTGCAGCGCGAGCGAGGTGCCGAATACGTTGATGCTGCCGCCCGAGGAAGTATTGCTTCCGCCGTTCCCGCCGTAGGCACCGCCGTTGCCCGCGGCGCCTCCGTCGACGGTGATGGTTCCGTAGGCATTGATGGCGGACACGCCCTGCGCGAGAGCGACTGTGTCGCCCACAGTGATCGAGCCGCCGAAGCCGCCTGCGCCGCCCGCTCCGCCGAGCATGCCCAAGGCGGGATCGCCGCTACCGCCGACGCCGCCACTCCCGCCCAGCGCGGAAATCGTCACGGGCAGCGTGCCGCTGCCGATGGCAACCGTTCCTCCGGCCGTGAGGTCGACCGGGCCGATCCTGATCGTCCCGCCGCCTCCGCCGTTGCCTCCGACTCCACCGCCGTAGACGCTGCTTCCCCCGGACGCCCCGCCCTTGCCGCCCGCGCCTCCGTCGGCATTGACGCGGGCCTGGAGCGATACCGCTGCCGAATTGATATCGACCGTGCCTCCGGCCGATCCAACTCCGCCGCCGCCGCCGTAGACACCGCCGTTTGCTCCCGCGCCGCCGTTCGCGGCGATGGGCCCGAAAATAGTCGCTCCGGCTCCGGCAAGGACCCCGATCGTCCCGCCGACTCCGCCCGTGCCGCCGAATCCGCCGGGCGCGGACACTATGCCGTCTCCGGCGAGTCCGCCGGCTCCTCCGTTGGCGATGGTCGCGCTGTTGAGGGTTACTTGACCGCCAGTGATGGTGGTCAGCAATAACTGTCCATTGAGGATCTGCTGTCCGCCGATGAGGGAGATGAACCCGCCCGTACCGCCGAGGCCGCCGCTGCCGCCGCCAATGGGCCCGGCGCCGACCCCTCCGGGACCGCCCGCTCCGCCGTTGCCTCCGCTCACATCGACAAAGTTCGATGTGGAACTGCCGACTTGCAAGGCGTTCGTTGCAGCGAATGCGACGGACCCGCCAACGCCGCCGCTCCCGCCCGCTCCACCGAGCGTGGTCCTCGCGCCGCCATTCCCGCCGGTGGCGATGACGTTCCCGGCAACGAGAACGTTACCGTAGACGCCGTAGAACAGGGCGCCGAACGACCGGGCTCCAGAGTTGATGCCTACCGCGCCGCCGGTCCCGCCCACGTAAGCACCGACGCCGGCCGCGTAGGCCGCGCCTCCGGAGGCGAGAATATCGCCGTAGATCGAAACGGAACCCTGAGTCGTGGTGTCGGAGCGCACCACGTTCACCGTTCCCCCGGCCGATCCGTTCCCGGTGTTCGCCGTTCCATTCGCGCCGTGGACGTCGATGGTGCCGTTGGTGGTGATGTTTCCGGTGCCCGAGGTCAGGGTGACCGTGCCTCCGGCGAAGCCCGGATTCTGCGCGTACGCATTGATCGGGCCGGCGACGAGGTTGCCGGTGCTCGTCGTCATGTTCACCGCGCCAGGGGCGGTGGGGACGCTGGTGGTGTCGACTTTGCCGATCGCAATGCTCGCGCCGGAAAGATTGACAGCACCGCCGCCGGTAGTGATGTTTCCGTTGCCGAGTATGGCGCCGGTACCAGTGGTGTTGAGCTGCGGGAACAATCCAGACGTCGTGTCGTTCGCGCTGAGCGTGACGTTGTGGCCGTTGGTCGTAATGGTGTGCGCAATCGTGTCGGCGGCGAGATCGATGTTGTTGCCCGCGCGAACTTCGAACAATTTTGGCGTTATTCCGCTATAGGCGAGAGACAGGTCGGCGTAGAAGCCGACGTTGTTCGTGGCCTGGATATAGACGTTGGTCCCGGCGAAAGAAAACTGGTTCTGCAGCGTGCCGACGGTAACCTGGCCGCCATAGGTTTGAGGAGCGGCAAAAGTATTCACGTCGCCAATGACGCCGTAAAGCCCGTTCGGGCCGGCGACGACCGACACGTCAGTCGGATCGAGCAGCCAGGTTCCGCCCTGGCCGTTCGGCGCGCCCGCGTTCACGTGCCCGCCGACATCGAGCCCAAGCTTGCCCGAGGTCTCGACGAATCCGCCGTTGCCCGATTGCGCGCCGCCTTGCGCCGAGACCGTGCCATAGAAGCGCGTGTCGCCATCGGCCCAGACGACGACGCGTCCGCCGTCGCCGGTGGTGCCCGCGTCGGCGCGGATCACGCCGTCGGATCCGATGAAGGTACGGTCGGCATTCTGGACATTCGGGTTCGCGCCGTGGGCATCGCCGCCGACGAGCACGGTGCCGCCGCCCGTTTCGCCCGAGGCGTCGATGACGCCGTTGCCGATCACGCCGACGCGTACGCCGAGCGCCTCGATGGTTCCGCCCTGGCCCGAGCTGCCCTTGGCTTCGACGGTACCCGCGATGAGATTGGTGCCGCCCTGCGCTTGCAGCGTGACGTTGCCGCCGCTCGGGCCGTTCGCCGTGGTGACGCTGCCCGAGTCGAGGGTGAGGTCCTTGGTCGCGACCAGGCGGATCTCGCCGTTTGCGCCGACGACCGCGCTGTTCGCCTGCGCCACGCCGCCCTGGCGGACCAGCGCGCCGAACATGCCGATGTGGCCCGAGTCGGCGAGCAGCTGGCCGACGTTGAGCGCCTGTTCGGCGTCGGCGGTGAGGCTCACCGTGACGAAAGGAGAATTTTCGGAGACGAGATCGACACTCTTGCCGGCGGCGAGGATGATTTGGCCTTGCGGTGAGCGGATGATCCCGGAGTTCTCCACGTCCGGGCCGACCAGGAATACGCGCCCGCCCGGGCCGCCGGAGGTGGTATCGATGAGGCCGGCGTTCGAGACTTTCCCGGCGCCGGGCGTTTCGGTGAAACGCATCTTTCCGGCGAGGAAGTCCGCGTCGGAGAGATTCAGGCTCGAGGCGACGAAGCCGGCGACGTCGATGCGCGCGTTGGCGCCGATCAGGATGCCGCTCGAGTTGAGCAGGAACACACGGCCGTTAGAGGACAGTACGCCGTCGATCACGCTCTGCGGCACGACGCCGTTCCGGCCGACCACCTTGTTGAGCACCGACGAGGATGCTGAGCTCTGCAGGAAGCGCGTGATCTCGTTGACGCCGATCGAGAAGCTTTGCCAGTTGATGATCGCGCTGGCGGAATTGGTGATCGTCAGCGTGTTGCCCGAGCTGGCGAAGGAGGCGCTGCCCGAGGCGACCGTGCCGCCGGTGGGGTTGGCGGAGGTCTGCGTCGCGGAAACGCTGAAGCACGCCGCGACCGACAGCGCGATCAGCTTGGGCCTGAAACCGTCCCCATGCTTGAGCCTGGCATTGGACATGGCTACCCTCCCGGGCAATTCCTTCCCGCAGCAAACGGGAAACTCATTCTAGACCTCGGCGATCGGTGGTTCGTGTGACTTTTCGCACGGTGCACCGGGTCAATAGCTGAAAGCGGCCGCAAAGTGCACGCGCATGTCGCCGCTCTGGCGCGTCCCGGCGTCCTGGGTGACGCGCGCGACGTCGAGGCGGAACGCCAGCGATTTGCCCATATTGGCCCGCGCCCCGAGGCCGAAGCTGCCGAGCTTGTTGTCGGGGTTCTGCGGCGGGGTATTGTCATGGCCGCGTGCCGCATCGGCGAAAACCAGCGCCCGCGCGCGCCAGGCGCTCCCGAACCAGGAGCCGAAATCCGGGCCGTAGGCCTCGAGCGACAGGCGCCAGCCGTTGTCGTTCGCCACCTCGCGCTCGTAATAGCCGCGCACGCTGTCCACGCCGCCCATCCCGAACTGCTCGCCCGCCACGAGGATGTCGCGGGTTTGCTGGGCGTTCGCGACGGCGCGCAGGATGAAGTCGGACGGCAGCAATTGCGAAAATGCCACGCCTTCGCGCACGATGCTGTACTTGGGGGTCGCCTCCGCGCGCTGGAAGGGAGCGGCGAAATCCGCTTCGCTGCCGTTCGCGCCTCCCGGAATGTTGCGCGAATACGAGACGTTGAACGACAGGTCCTGGCCGACCCTGGAGAAACGCCCGATGTAGGCGAGGGAAACCGGCCGCACGGTGATGTCAGGAGCCACCTGCGCGTTGGTCGAATCCGTCACGTCGTTCTTGTAGGCACGGTAGTCGAGTCCGATCGAGGCGCGATGCTCGTAGGCGTCGAAGCGCCCGAGCAGCTGCGTGTAACGCAACCCGAACACGTCTCCGCTTCCCGACACGTTGAACAGCCCTTGGACCGTTCCGGAATTGACGTTCGAGTAGCCCGCGAGAACGTCGACGATTCCGCTCCACTTGTATATGGGAATGCGGTACCCGGCGCCGAAGATCTTGACGTCCGAGGGCTGACTCGGGGAAGTGATCGCCTGGACGTTGAGCACGTCATCGCCGTTGAAGAGGTTGGCATTCATGTAGCCCAGGCCAAGGCGATAGTTTCCGGTGCTGGGCGTGCCGGTGTTGTCGACGTACGCGGAGATCCGGGAGGGCTTTTCGTCGGTCACGCGAACCGATGCGTCGACTTGCCCGGGGTCATCCGCGGCCTGTAGCGCCACGCTCACCTGCTTGGACGGGTTCTCGTTGACGAGCTGCGCGTCCTTGCTAATCGCCCGCGTGTTCGGCACTTTGCCTTCCTGCAGGGACGGCAGGCCGGCCTTGACGTTCTTCTCGCTGAAGAAGCGGTTACCCTGGACCTGAACCCGCCGGATTTTCGCTTCGACCACCCGCAGGCGCACTTGCCCGGCGCGTATATCCTGCTCGGGGACGCTTACCCGCACCGCGTTGTAGCCGCGGCTGGCGTAGGCGTCCTGCAAGGCCTCGAGGGCCCGCTGGATGTCGCCGAAATCGCGATCCTTTCCGGAATAGGGCTTGAGAATTCTGTCGAGATCTCCTTGGGAAAGGAGGGTGTTGCCCTCGACGGTGAAGCGCTGGATCTCGAATTTCGGGGAAGTGGGGGCAGGTTGCGGTGCAACCTGCAGGAGCGGTTGCGGTGCCGCTTGCGGCTGCGGAGCCGCGGGCGCCGGCTTGGGTGCGGGCTTCACCGTTTGAGGCCTCGGCTTGACCGGCTCCTGCGCCAACGCGAAGCCGGGGCGCAAGAGCAGCGAGATCGCGAGTCCCGACGCTGCCAGCAAGCACCCGCGCGGCGCACCCACCGATGGTGTTGGAGCCAACGCGACCCTCCCCAAGTCAGGAGGCCATTGTCCCATGGCCCATTCGATCAGGGCAAGCGAGCACCCTGCTTGGGGTCGGGGTCTCCGGTTATGATTGTTTTCGGGAATGCGAAATATTTCCGGTGACGCAGATCGACGAACCCCTGGAGTTGAGTGCGCCTCTCGCGCGGCGGCTGGCGCCTGCGACCTGCCAACGCGACGCGGCAAGGGGAGAAAGCTGCGCGTGGACCCACGGGTTCTGGCAGCACCTGAGGCTGATGGGCCTGGCGAGCGGGCCCGGCCGTCACGCCGAGTTTTTTCGAAGCGCGTTCGGCCGGGTGGAGGTCCCCTCGGGCACACCGCGCGTACTGATTTCCGGCACCGCAGACTACAGCATGCTGGCGCACGTTCTCGGGGCGTTTCGATCGCGGAGCGTTGAGCCCGAGATCACGGTGCTCGATTTGTGCGAGACGCCTCTCGCGCTCAGCCGCTGGTATGCGGAACGTGAGGCCTGCGGAATTCTGACTTGGCGCGGCGACGTGCTCGAATACCGGGAGCCCAGGCGATTCGATGCCATCTGCACGCATTCATTCCTCAGCTATTTTTCCCCGGAGAGGCGCCTGGATCTGCTCGCAAGATGGAGGGAACTCCTTGCCCCGGGAGGACGAGCGATCACGGTGAATGCCCTCAGGCCGGGCCCCGCTTCTGAGCTCGTCGGGCTCAGCCCCGCCCAGGCGCTCACTTTGCGCGAGAATGTCCTGCGCTGGGCGGAAGCAAATCGGAGTCGGTTACAGGTCGAGCCGCCGGAGCTGGCCCGGGATGCGGAGATCTACGCCGCCCGGCTCGGTTTCTGGCGGGTGCAATCCGGAGAGGAAGTCCGAGGCTTGTTCGAGCGCTCGGGCTTCAGGGTGGATGAGTTGATCTGCGGTCCCGCGGTCCTCGGCCCCGGCCCGCGCTCCGAAATCACCGGCCCCACCTCGCCGGCCAACACCGAATACGTCCACGTCATCGCGACCCGGATCTGAGCGAAGGGCGCGGCTCACCCTTGCGCAGGCAACGACACCTCCGATACGAAGTCCTCGTATTTTCCGCCGGCGCTTCGCGCGATCCGGTCGCAATAGACGAAGTTCAGGCGGAACCCGGCCGGCAAGCCGGACAGAATGTGCCGCCTGAGATTGCCTTCCTGCTCGGCGGTCAGCGGGGCGCGCGTCACCAGTCGGGCCTCGAGCAGGTCCAGGCTCTTCTGCACGAATTGGTGCTGCAGGATCGGCGCGATCTCCGGAAATCCGTGCGAGCCGAGGGAGGGCCAGTAGCGTTTTCCGGCGGCGCTCTGCAGGATGTTGCGCGTTCTTCCCATGATGCGGCGTATCACCGGCAGCCCCCGGCCGCACGTGCAGGGGACTCCGCCCACTCCAAAATCCCCAAGCTCGTAGCGCACCAGCGGCGTGGCGAAATTGTGAAGTGCCGTGACGACGACTCGGCCGATTTCCCCGGGCGCGCAGGCGCGGCCGTGCTCGTCCAGGATCTCGACGAAGACGCCTTCGGACTGCGCGTGGTAGTGCTCCTGTTGCGGGCATTGCAGCGCGATGTAGCCGATTTCCTCCGCCGAGTAGACGTCGGTAACGGGAACGCTCCACGCCGTGCGGCACAGTTCGCGGACCTCTTCGGGGAGGACTTCGCCGAATGTCCGCGCTTCGCGCAGGGTCGGCAAGAGGACACCGAGCTCCCGGGACCGCTTCAGCAACTCTCTTAGGTTGGAAGGGTAGGTGAGCAAGTACGCCGGCTGCTGGCCCTGCAGCCAGTGGAGCTGGGCGTCGATGTCCTCCTTGACGCCGAGCACAGCCGACGGTCCAGTCGCGACGAGGCCGTGCGTGGCCGTTCCCCATCCGGCGAACTCGCCCGTCGGCACGCCGTGGCGAATCGCCGCGAGTCTTCCGCTCAAATCGCGGCGATGCCACACATGGTCTCGCAGCGTGATTGCATTCCACATCAGCTGGGTCACCTGGGTCTTCAGAACCCGGACCGGAGACCCGGTGGAGCCGGAGCTTCGCGCCTCGGCCACGGAACCGTGCGCCGGAGGAATGCTTCCGCTCTTGAGCGTCTCGAAGTTTTCCTGCAGCTCACGCCGGGTGAGCTTCGGCAGCCTGGAAAACCGTTCCTGGGTCAGCGGCGCACTGGGATCGTAGAGGCCGCCCCAGACTTGCCTGTAGTGGGGCACCGAAGCGTAAGCGTGCCGCAGCAGCACCTCGAGCTGGCTCAGCTGAAGCTCGAGAAGCCGGTCCGGGGACAGCCATTGGGTGCTTTCGAGCTGGGACAGGATACCGAGCGATGCCGCACCGTCGCCCGCGGAAATCGCGGGCCAGACCACGTCCGGCACCACGGCTCAGTAGCCCTGCTCTTTCAGATAGTTCAGCGGCCCGCCGCGGAAGGGAGCGAAGCCCGTGCCGAAGATCAACCCGGCGTCGGCGAGATCGGCGTCGGCGACGATGCCCTCGGCCACCGCCGCGCGCGCTTCGCGCAGATAGGGTGCCATGAGCTTGGTGCCGAGATCGGCGGGCAACGTGCCGCTCGAACGCTTGCGCGCCTTGCCGTCCTTCCACGCGTAAAAGCCGCGCCCCGTCTTTCTGCCGAGGTTGCCGGCGGCGACCAGCCCGGCGAGTTTCTTCGGCACTTCGGCGTGCTCGCCCGCGAGCTCCTTGCCCACCGCGAGGCAGATATCGAGACCTACGGTGTCGGCGAGCTCGATCGGCCCCATCGGCATGCCGAAGGCGACGGCCGCCGCATCCAGCGTCTCGGGGGCGAGGCCTTCGTCGACCATGCGCAGCGCCTGGTCCATGTAAGGCCCGAGAACCCGGTTCACGAGAAAGCCCGGAGAATCCTTCACCGGCAGCGGCAGCTTGTCGATCTGGCGCACGAAGGCCGCGGCCTTCTTCGCGACCCCCGCGTCGGTGTTCGCTCCCGTGACCACTTCCACGAGCTGCAGCTGCGGCACGGGATTGAAAAAATGAATCCCGACAAGGCGCGACGGGTTCCTGAATTGTGCGCCGATGTCGGCGAGCTTCAGGCTCGAAGTGTTCGAAGCGAGGATCGCGCCGGGCTTCGCCTGGGCCTCGAGCTTCGCGAACAACTCGCGCTTGGCCTGCAGGTTCTCGAAGATTGCTTCGATGATGACGTCGGCGCGCCGCGCCCCGTCTCCGGCGACGTCGGGGATCAGGCGGTCGAGCGCGTCGCGGATGCGGGGTTTGTCGCGCAGCCGGCGCTTGAACAGGTCGGCGGCGCGCTTCATCGCCGGCGCGAGGCGCTCGGCCGACTGGTCCTGCAGCGTCACCGTCAGGCCGCGCATGGCGCACCACGCCGCAATATCTCCACCCATGACGCCCGCGCCGACGACGTGGACCCGCGCCGCCTTGAAGTCGCTGTCCTTCGAGAGCGATTTCAAGCGCTCCTGGAGGAAGAAGATGCGGATGAGGTTGCGCGCAGTGTCGCCTTCGACCAGTCCGATGACCGACGCCGGGTCCTCGGGCCGCGGCGCGAACGGATCGCCGTCGTACCTGCGCCACAGCTCGATGATCGCGTAAGGGGCCGGGTAGTGATCGGGCGAAGCCCGCGCGGCGACCTGCTTCCTCGCCATGGCCGCGACGATCGGCCGCATCAAGGTGGAACCCATGAACCGCTGCATCAGGGGCAGCCTCCGCGGGCGCGGCGCCTCGAGCACCATCATGCGCGCGCTGTTCTCCTGGATGCGCGGCGGCACGGCGGCGTCCACCAGGCCCATGCGCCCGGCGCGGCGCGCATCCACCGCGCGGCCGGTGAGCAGCATGTCGAGCGCCGCGGTGGGACCGACGAGGCGCGGCAGCCGCATCACCCCGCCCCAGCCGGGCAGGATGCCGAGCATCACCTCGGGGAGCGCCAAGCGTGTTCCGGGCTGGTCCACCGCGATGCGGTAGCGGCAGGCGAGCGCGAGCTCGAGGCCCCCGCCCATGCAGAAGCCGTTTATCAGCGCGAGCGTCGGGAAGGGCAGGGCAGCGAGCTTGTTGTACAGGTCCCAGCCGCGCCTGACCATGCGCATGGCGTCGTCGGCGTCCTTGATCCGGGTGAACTCCTCGACGTCGGCACCGGCGATGAATCCCGATTCCTTCGCCGAGCGAATGATGAGCCCTGCGGGTTTTTGCGCGGCCAGTTCGTCGAGAACCCGGTCGAGCTCCGCCATCACGTCGGCGGACAGGACATTGGTCGAGGAGCCGGCCTTGTCGAACGACAGCCAGACCAGCCTGTCGCCGTCGGTCTCCTGCTTCCAGTGTCGGTAGTCGCCTGCCATGACCCCTAGAGCGCTTCGAGGAGCATCGCGCCGCCCAGCCCGCCGCCGATGCAGATCGAGGCGATCCCGCGCTTCCCCTTCGCGCGCTTCAGCGCGTGGAGCAGATGCAGCACGATGCGCGCGCCCGAGGCTCCCACCGGATGGCCGAGCGCAATCGCCCCGCCGTCTACGTTGAGCTTTTCCGGGTCGAGCTCGCCCATCGCGCGGTCGAGCCCCAGCTCCTCGCGGCAATACCGGTCTTCCTTCCACGCGGCGAGGCAGCCGAGGACCTGGGCCGCGAACGCCTCATTGATCTCCCACGCGTCGAGGTCGTTGAGCTTCAGGCCATGGCGTTTGAGAATCGGCGTGGAGGCGTGCACCGGCCCGAGCCCCATCTGGGCCGGGTCGAGTCCCGCCCACTGCGAGTCGACGATGCGCCCGAGAGGCTTCAGGTCATGGCGCTTCACCGCTTCGTCGGTGGCGAGTACCAGCCACGCCGCGCCGTCGGTGATCTGCGAGGAATTTCCGGCGGTGACATTGCCGTACTTGCGGTCGAAAAACGGCCTGAGCTTGGCGAGGTTCTCGACCGTGGAGTCCTCGCGCACGCCGTCGTCGTCCTTGAACAACTCGCCCCGCTCGTCGTAGATCGGGGCGATTTCGGGGGCCATGCCGTCGTGGGCGTCGCTGAAGACTCCGCTTTTCTGGGCGCGGAGGACGCGCGCGTGGCTGCCTGCGGCGAACTCGTCCATCTGCCTTCGGACGATGCCGAAGCGGTGGGCGAGGTTCTCGGCGGTCTGCCCCATGAGCAGGCCCACGTAGGGATCGGTCAACCCCTTCATGAGGCCGATGACCGGCGCGAACAGCTGCGCCGGCTTGAGCTTCAGGAACATCGCGGCTTTGGCGAGCGTCGACTTCGCCGCCATGAAGTTCGAGAACCACACGACCATCAGGTCCGAATAGAGAAGCGGGACGCGCGAGAGGGCGTCGACGCCACCCGCGAGCACCAGGTTCGACCGGCCCGAGAGCATGTTCGCGATCGCCGAATCGAGCGCCTGCATTCCCGAGGCGCAGTTGCGCATCACGGTCCAGCCGGGGACTTTCTGTCCGCAGCCCATGCGCAGCGCGGCGACTCGCCCGATGTTGACCTCGTCCACGGAGGGCGCGGCGCAGCCGAGGATCACCTCGTCGAGCTCGTCCGGCGCAAACCCCTGGCGGATCAGCAGCGACTTGCCGGCTGCGGTCGCCAGATCGCTCGCCGAGAAAGGGCCGGGCCGGTTGCGCGATTTCAGGAACGGAGTGCGCGTCCCGTCGACGATGTAGATGGCTTTGGACACCAGCGTCTCCGATGGCAGGAAGACCCTGCCGCAGAATTTTCCGGCTAGGCGGCGGCGCGTTGCGGCTGCGCCGGCCGCAAGGCTTCGGCTCGTCCGAGGTCCTGCGGGAAGTGGTCGACGCGGATGACCTCGTCGCGCAGCTGCGCGGCGCGCTTGAGCAGCGACATGTCCTCTGCGCCGATGACCTTCGCGGCGAGGGCCGCCTGCGCAAGCTCCTCGGGTCCCGCTCCGCGAATCGCGCCGGATTTTTGCGCGGCGCGGATCCTGGCGTCGACCGCCTCGGCCTTGATGGTCGCGTCGAGAGCGGCCTCGAGACACCCCATCGGATCGCTTTCGGTTTCAGGCAGATACATACCCGCGCACAGCCGGTCGCGGACGGCCGAGGGCGCGATGAGCAGGCGCGCGACCTCGTGTCCGAGCGCGTCGGTCGCCGGCGAGAAGTGTCGGCCAAGCGGGAAGATCACCAGGCGCAGGAGCGCTCCGATCCAGCGCGCCGGGTAGTTCGCGAGCACACCGTGCAGGGCTTCGGCGGCGCGGGTGAGCGCGTCCTGAAGGGACCAGTGCACGAGCGGAAGATCGGCTTCCTGCCGGCCTTCGTCCTCGAAGCGCTTGAGCGTCGCCGAGGCGAGATAGAGCATGGAAAGAACGTCGCCCAGGCGGGCGGAAATTCTCTCCCGGCGCTTGAGCGATCCGCCGAGCGCGAGCATCGAGATGTCCGCGGCATAGGCGAGCGCCGACGACATCCTGGTCAGGTGCTGATAGTAGCGACGGACCTGCGGTGCCGCGGCGGATGGAATCGAAACGAAACGCGATCCGCTAAGCGCCATGACGAAGGCGCGCACCCCGTTCGCGATGACGTGGCGCATGTGGCCGAACAAGGCGCGGTCGAACGCGGCCAGGTCGCCATCGCGCGCGGCGTGCATCTCCTTCAGCACGTACGGATGGCAGCGGATCGCGCCCTGCCCGAAGACGATGAGGTTGCGCGTGAGGATATTGGCGCCCTCGACCGTGATCGCGATCGGCAACTGCTGGTAGGAGCGTCCCATGAAATTGTTCGGTCCGAGGCAGATGCCCTTGCCGCCGAGAATGTCCATCGCGTCGTTGACCACGATCCGGCCTCGCTCGGTGAGGTGATACTTGACGATCGCCGAGATGACCGAGGGCTTTTCGCCGAGGTCGACGGCTCCGGCCGTCATCGCGCGCGCCGCGTCCATGGTGTAGAGGTTCGCGCCGATCCGGGCGAGCGGTTCCTCGATGCCCTCGAATTTTCCGATCGCCGTCTTGAATTGGCTGCGCACGCGCGCGTACGCGCCCGTCGCGCGCACGGCGAGCTTGGCGTAGCCGCAGCCGGAGGAGGGCAGCGAGATCGAGCGGCCTGCGGCGAGGCACTCCATCAGCATGCGCCAGCCTTGGCCCGCCATCTTCGGCCCGCCGATGATCCAGTCAAGGGGCATGAACACGTCCTTGCCCCAGTTCGGGCCGTTCTGGAACACGGCGTTCAGCGGATTGTGGCGCCGGCCGATGTTGACGCCGGGCGTATGGGCCGGGACCAGCGCGCAGGTGATGCCGATGTCGTCCTTGCCACCAAACTGAGCGCCAAGCAGGTGATCCGGGTCGCGCAGGCGGATTGCGAGGCCCAGCAGGGTCGAGATCGGCCCGAGCGTGATGTAGCGCTTCTCCCAGGTGACGCGCATGCCGAGGATTTCTTTGCCTTCCCAGGTGCCTTTGCAGACCACGCCGAAGTCGGGGATCGCCGC
>Ga0137409_10002101_pt1 | contig 21455 bp, 14 predicted proteins | sample CZODoug1_16funga_FD_122059 | JGI IMG/M metagenome (GOLD analysis project Ga0137409, IMG submission 122059) | Vadose zone soil fungal communities from Angelo Coast Range Reserve, California, USA - CZODoug1_16fungal (Hybrid Assembly) | ecosystem: Environmental > Terrestrial > Soil > Vadose zone... | reverse complement strand
ACCGGCGTCACGGCGATGTTGCTCTTTTCGCCCAGAAAGCGCCGCGCCCGCTCCAGGTCGCGCTCTCCGCACCAGACCGTATGTCCTTGCCGCTCCAGCAATTGTGCGAGAAGCGAGCCGGTCGCCCCGGCCCCTAAAACGAAGATCCGCATGGCGTGGCCAAAACTCTATCACAATCCTATGGGCCAACCTCACACTGGGTTTTCAGCGTAGCAATTGCATACTCCGGGCAGGGCGGAGTAGACTATGGCTGTAACTCCGACCCCTGCCGCCTACGGGAGAGACACCCCACGGCTGCTTGGGCGAAGCCCTGAGAAGTCATCGAGGCTGAGGGTTTGGACGGAAACGTCTGGGCCTCCCGTGCTTGGAAAGGAGCGATTCCCCGAAAATGCGCACATTTTCGGAAAGCGCCCGATTCCCAGTACTGGATTCGGGCGGTTTTGTTTAGAGTTCCAATTCGTCCCGGCAATGGGAGCTGCATCCAAGAAGCACGACCGGCTATGACCCTTCACGACAAATTCGGCCGCCAAATCACGGACCTCCGCATTTCCATCACCGACCGTTGCAACTTCCGCTGCGTCTACTGCCGCTCCGCCGACCCCGAAAACTACCGCGACCACGATGAAATTCTTTCCTGGCCCGAGTTGGACCGCCTCGCCAGGATCTTCCTGGGCCTGGGCATCCGTAAAATCCGCATTACCGGCGGCGAGCCCCTCGTTCGCGAAGGCGTCGAGGACTACATTGCCCGTCTCCACGCTCTCGGCGTCGAAGACCTCTCTATGACTACCAACGGCCACCTGCTGGCCGAACGCTGCGACCGCCTCCTCGCCGCCGGCCTTCGCCGCATCAATATCAGCCTCGATTCGCTCGATCCCGAGAAATTCGAGCGCATCACCAGAACCAAGTCCTTCTCAACGGTGATGCATAGCATCGAAGTCGCCCAGAAATCACGCCTCGCCCCCGCCAAAGTAAACGCCGTTCTGGTTCGAGGCATCAACGATGACGAAGTCGAAGCGTTTGCCTCCTATGCCCGTGAAACCGGCGTCATCATGCGCTTTATCGAATTTATGCCCTTGGACGCCGACCGCCACTGGACGCCCGGCCTCGTCGTTCCCGCCGCGGAAGTCCACCGCCGTATCCACGCCCGCTGGCCGCTCGAACAAATCCCCCACGAACGCAGCGAAACCGCCCGCAAGTACCGTTTTGCCGACGGCGCACCTGGCGAGATCGGACTCATCGCACCGGTAACCCAGCCCTTCTGCGGCCACTGCTCACGCATCCGGCTGACTGCCGACGGCAAGCTCCGAACCTGTCTCTTCAGCAAAGATGACCACGACCTGCGGGTGATGCTCCGAGAGGGTGCGACCGACGAAGATCTTGTAACCTATATCCGCTCCATCGTCATCGAAAAGGAAGAGGGCCATCGCATCAACGAACCCGGCTTCGTACCGCCCTCCCGAACCATGGTGTTTATTGGCGGATAGTGGCAATTTGCCCCAAATATGAGAAAATGAAGCTTCCAGGCAGGGACCAGGGACCGCATAGCAACAGCCTCTAAGGCACGAATAACATCTACCATGGGCCACCTAATATCCATCTCGGATAGCAGCACCCTCATCGGCGCAGACCCGCCGGCCACGCTCCGCGCGCCGGAGATTGAAGCAGGCGTAGGCTGCGACTTTGACTCCTACCTCCTCGTGCCTGATAATGCCCTCGACGACCGCATTGCCGCCGCTAAGGCCCGCCTGGGCCGCGACGTCGTCATCCTGGGCCACCATTACCAGCGCGACGAAGTCATTAAGTTCGCCGACTTCCGTGGCGACTCCCTCAAACTCTCCTTTCAAGCCTCCCAAGCCGAGGGCCGCTACATCATCTTCTGCGGCGTGCACTTTATGGCCGAAAGCGCCGATATCCTCCGCCGCGAGCACCAGACCGTCATCCTGCCCGACCTCAATGCCGGTTGCTCCATGGCCGATATGGCCGACATTGGCCAGGTGGAAGCCTGCTGGAGCGAACTTTCTTCTCTCGTCGATCCGCGAAAAATCATCCCCGTCACCTACATGAACTCGACCGCGGCCATCAAGGCCTTCACCGGCGAACATGGCGGCTCGGTCTGCACCAGCACCAACGCCACGGAAGTCATGAAATGGGCGTTCGAGTCCGGCGAAAAAGTTCTCTTCCTCCCCGACGAACACCTCGGCCGCAATACCGGCTATCGCATGGGAATCCCGCTCGATCAAATGATCGTTTGGGACCCCTACCAGGAATACGGCGGAAATACGCCGGAAGCCATCCGCAACTCCCGCATCATTCTCTGGAAGGGCTACTGCTCGGTGCACCAGCGCTTCACGCCCCAGCAAGTCGACCGCGTCCGCCGCGAGCATCCCGGCATCCGCGTCATCGCCCATCCGGAATGCCGTTTCGAAGTCGCCCAAGCCGCCGATCAAATCGGCTCGACCGAAGGCATCATCAAAGCTATCCAGGCTTCTCCTTCCGGCACCAAGTGGGCTGTCGGCACGGAAATCCACCTCGTCAATCGCCTCAGCAAGGAATTGAAGAATCACAAAGTGATCTCGCTCGATCCCAGTGTTTGCGTCTGCACCACGATGTTCCGCATTACCCCGCAGCATCTCCTCTGGGCGCTCGAAAATCTCGGCGAAGGCAATGTCGTCAACCGCATCTCCGTCGACGAGCGCACCCGCCATCACGCGCGACTAGCTCTCGACCGCATGCTCGCTTTGCGCTAGCATCACGGTAGGACAAAGTTCGGTCTGTCCTCATTTGCAGTCGCAAATGCTGTCCCCGGAAACGGAAGCGTCATGCCAGACGAAGACGACGATCAGGAACAAGACGAATCTCCAGAACCTCCTCAGCGCCTCTTCACGCTGACGGAGGCAGAGCGCACGCGCCAGGAACTCGAACCTTTTCTAGTCGAAGCCATGGACTCCCGTAAAAAACTTTCCGGCCTGGAAAGCGAACTCTCCGCAGTCGCCGCGCGCATCATGATGATGGGCGGCGTCATCGTCCCTTACGAAAAACTTGCCGCCGTTCGAATGGAACACACGCAGCTTTCCGAAATTCTCAAGTCCGCGCTCAACCGCATCCTGGAAACTGGCTGCCTCATCAAGGACCTCGACGTCGGCCTCCTGGATTTTCCCGCCGTCATCAATCAGCAGGATGTGTATCTCTGCTGGAAGCTCGGCGAGGACCGCATCCGTTTTTACCATCGCCAGGACGAAGGTTTCGCCAGCCGCAAGCCGCTCGACCCCCGCGACCTCGGCCCCGGCGACACGATTCAGTAGTTTGGGTTTTTGCCTGCTTGTGGAGAGGCCGGGCTTTCACGGTTTGTGTCTCCCGGCCTCGCCGGGAGGTCGGCCCTTTTACTGGCTGTCATCCTGAGCGAAGCGCGCCTTTTGCGCTCCGAATGGGTTTACGGAGCGACGGATCTCAACTGCCCGATCTCCGCCAAATAAAACTGCGAGCAACCGTGACCGACCATTCTGAAAACCGCCTGAAAGATTCCGCCAGCCCCTACCTTCGTTCCGCTGCCCACCAGCCCATCGACTGGCACGAATGGGGCGACGCCGCTTTCGCCCGCGCCAAATCCGAAGACAAGCCCATTCTCCTCGACATCGGCGCGGTCTGGTGCCACTGGTGCCATGTCATCGACCGCGAAAGCTACGAAAACGCCGAAATCGCCAAAATCATCAACGAACATTTTGTTGCCGTAAAAGTCGATCGCGACGAGCGCCCCGATGTTGATTCTCGCTATCAATCGGCGATCAGCCTCATTTCCAAGCAGGGCGGCTGGCCGCTAACAGGTTTTCTTCTCTCCGATGGCAAGCCGTTTTTTGGCGGCACCTATTTCCCGCCTGAAGACCAGATGGGCCGCCCCGGATTCCGCCGCGTTCTCCTCGCCGTTGCCGATTCTTTTCGCAACAAACGTGCCGAGCTCGAACGCGCCGCCGACTCCCTCGCCGATGCCGTTTCGCAAGCTGAAGTTTTCACCGGCGCCCGCGCCGATTTCGACCTCAGCGTCGTCGACACCCAAGTCAAATCCATCACCCAGCTTTTCGACATCAAGCATGGCGGCTTCGGGCACGCCCCGAAATTCCCACACTCCTCTGCGGTTGATCTGGTTCTCGAGCGCTACCAGCAAACCAAAGAAAAGCACCTCCTCGCCATGGCTGAAACCACCCTTGAAAAAATGGCCCGCGGCGGCGTCTACGACCAACTCGCCGGCGGCTTCCATCGCTACTCCGTGGACGAACGCTGGCTCGTCCCGCACTTCGAAAAAATGTCATATGACAATTCCGAACTGCTGAAAAATTATCTCCACGGATATCAGGCCACGCAAAATCCATTCTTGCGCGAGACCGCCGAAGGCATCATCGGCTGGGTGAACGAAGTTTTGTCAGATCAGGAAAATGGCGGCTTTTACGCCAGCCAGGACGCTGACTATTCTCTCGACGATGACGGCGACTATTTCACCTGGAGTCTCGACGAACTTCGCGCCGCTCTGCTCCCCGAGGAAGCCCGCATCATGGAGCTGTACTACGACGTCGAAGCTCACGGCGAAATGCACCATAATCCCGCGAAAAATGTTTTGCGGATTGCGCGTGACGCCGCGGATATCGCAAGACAAATCGGTCTCGACGAAACCAACGTCCGCCTGACCATCGCCAAGTCCAAAGGAAAAATGCTCGCGGCGCGCCTCCCGCGTCCCACTCCATTCATCGACAAGACGATGTACGTCTCTTGGAACGCTATGTTCGTTTCGGCATATCTTGACGCCGCGCGCGTTCTCGGCGGCTCACTCGCCGGAAACTGTCGCGCCTTCGCACTCAAGACCCTCGATCGCATGTTGAAAGATGTCTGCACCGAATCCCGCGGCTTCGGCCATCGTATCGGCGGCCCCGCGCTCGAAGGCTCGCTCGACGACCAAGTCTTCAGCGTCCTCGCTCTTCTCGATGCCTACGAAGCCACGCTCGATCCCCGCTATTTTACCGCCGCGCAAAAGACCATGGACCTCGCCATCGCCCGCTACGGCGACGCTGAAGGCGGCGGCTTTTTCGATCGTCCTTCCGACGCCGCACCTATGGGCGGCCTCGACGTTCGCCGCAAACCCTTCCAGGATTCCCCCACGCCCAGCGCCAATTCCGTCGCCGCCATCGCGCTGATTCGCATGCACAGTTTCACAGGTGACGACCGCTACCGCGCCTTCGCCCAAAAAACCCTCGAAGCCTTCGCCGGAATCGCCCCGCAGTACGGCCTCTTCGCCGCCACCTACGGCCTGGCTGCCACGCTCTTCGCCCATCATCCGACGCAAGTCGTTGTCACTGGCTCCGCCAGCGATCCCGCTGCCCAAGCCCTCGAAGCCGCCGCCCACCGCGTCTACCGCTTCGGCAAATCCGTCCTCCGAGTCACTCCCGAAACTCCCCAACTCCACCTCGCCGGCGCCCTCAAAGAGACCCTCCCCCATCTCCCCGCCGATAAACCTCTAGCTGTAGTCTGCTCCGGCCAAACCTGCCTTCCCCCCACCGCCGATCCCGAGCAATTAATCGCTCTCCTCAAGAACGGCATCGCCGGTGCCGCCACTTCCTAGGTTTCTGTGCCACTGGAGCGATCGTCATCCTGAGGCCCGGATCGTGCCGGGCCCAAAAAGTCCCAACTCTGACCGGGGCGACAATCGCTCCGGCACGGCGGAAATGAAAAATGGGCGCGATGCTCGCGCACCACGCCCACTTTTTTCCTTAACTCCCTTTACGTCCTCTACTTCCTTAACCTCACTACTTCTTCGGCCGCGACTCCGGCGGCACTAGTCCATTGTTCCGGTAATACACCACAAGGTTGCCGTAATGCTCCCCGGAATGCTCGATCAACCCGTACGCCAGGTCGCTCACACGGTTGAGCCGTGGTCCGCCAGCGTTCACGGCCTCATTCATCCCCTTGTCGCCCTTGGCCTTGATGACGTCCGCGCCGTCCTTCACACACTGTTTCACGTAGGCCACCAGGTCCGCCTTGCTGTTGATTTTCAGGTCTGCGGCCTTGGGATCATCTGCATAGCGCGGCTTCTTGTTCTGCGCCGGATCCGTGAAGTAGTACATGGACGCCGAGACGTGTATCAGCACCGCCCGGAACGCCCGCGAATCCGGGTTCGGCTTGTAGTCGTACTTATCTTCCGGCAAATCCTCAGCAATCGCAATCAACTTCCGCCCGATTTCGTTCCACTGCTCCAGCACCTCCGCCGAAGGACTTAGCGGCGGCTTCGGCGGTTCCTTCTTCGCCGCATCCTGCGCCAGTACCGGCAGCGCCGCCAACCCCATTGCCAAAGCCAATCCTGCCACCCACTTCATCTTCATCATCTTTCTCTCCTCCGTTATGCCTCCCGCCGTGGCGGGTGGACGTTCTCTCCTTCAGACGCGCCACCCCGCCAGGCGTTTCCCCAATTTACTGTTCACTGGGGCAGTGGCACACCCGGCCATCCGCGGGGGTTCATCTTACGCAGGAATCTCGCCCCCGTCATGCAATATTCACAACTCCGGCATGCTAAGCTTGTACTTTACTCTCGGGGGCGCAATCACCGTGAATTGGGGCTTTTTGCTGCTGCGCATCGCCATAGGCTTAAGCATTCTGACGCTGCTGTTTCTTTCCCAGCGTTTCTGGTATCGCGCTCTCTGGCGCGTCACTTCGCATTGGGGGCGCGTAACGCTCCGGGTCGGCGCCCGTCTCGCCTACATCGTTCTTCTGCTCCTTACGATCGTCACCTTGTCTCAAGGTTTGGTCTTCGGCCGTGGAGCCTTCGCCCGCCAAAGCTCCACGATGACCATGATCACGGGCCTCTGGTTTTTCAGCGCGCTCTTTGCCTACCTCGCCGTGAAAACGGTCCACGGGTTGGAGCGCATCTGGCATCTGCTGCATGCCGCCGCTGTGAAAAACACCTTGGTTCCGCAATCTGCCGCGCCAGGCTCTTCAAACACTATTGCCGAAACCGTTGCCGATCCCGGCCGCCGCTATTTTTTCCGCGCCGCCACTGCTGCCGCCGGCGCCGCCCCATTTCTCACCGCCATGTACGGTTTTGCGGCCGAACGCCTCAACTACCAGGTCCGCCGCATCGAAATCCCCATGCACAATCTGCCGTCTGCTCTCGACGGCATGACTATCGTCCAAATCAGCGACATTCACCTCAGTGGCTACATGTCCCGCGCGCAAGTGCGCCGTGCCGTGGACATGGCCAATGACCTTGGTGCGGACCTCGCCGTCGTCACTGGCGATCTCATCACCGGCTCCGGCGATTCCATCTCCGATTGCGTGGAAGAGGTTAGCCGTCTTCACGCCCCGCTGGGCACCTGGGGCTGCAATGGCAATCACGAAATCTACGCCCGCGCCGAAGACGAAGCCGCCTATCTATACTCGCAGGCCGGCATGAAGATGCTCCGCCATGAAAGTGCACAAATTAAATTCAAGGGCGCATCCTTCAATCTCTTGGGCGTTGATTACCAGCGCGAACGCACCCCCCGCGGCCAGCGCCAACAAACTCTCTCTCGCGTCGAGCCGCTCGTCCGCCGGGACATGCCCAATATTCTCCTCTCTCACAATCCCAATACCTTCAATCGCGCCGCCGAGCTTGGCATCGAACTTTCCCTTGCTGGCCACACCCACGGCGGACAGATTCAGGTCGAAATCCTCGATCATCGTCTCAGCCCCGCTCGCTTTATCACCGACTACATCGCTGGTCTTTACCAGCGCCCGCTCTTTGCTCCTGCTCCCAATGAACGTGCTGCTTCAAACGCTTCCGCCTCTCGCGTGCTCAGCCCATCGCTCTTCGCCTCCCCTTCGGGTCCCATGGCGCATATCTACGTAAACCGTGGCTTGGGCACCGTCGGCGCCCCTGTCCGCCTCGGCGTACCTCCCGAAATCAGCCTGATTGTTCTCCGCACGGCTTAACCAGCTCTTCCGCCCGCTCGGCGAATTCGTCTCTGCCACCATTCCAATCGCGGAATAAATCCCTCCAATGTTCGGTATGCATTCCGGTGCATTGATTCAGATTTTTGGAACTTGACCATTTGCGTCACACTTCTCTCTTTGCAAGTTCCTTGTTCTCAATCGCCGCAATTCCGAGCCGCTCGTCTAACCTTGGAATTCGGCTTGCATCCAATGCTTCGGAGTCCACAGGCCGGAAGTTCGTCTGCGAACACATGGGACGTGTTTCGCGTCGAAAATCTCGCTTTGGAAGGATTCTCAAATGCTGTCCACAAGTAAGTCCTGGAAGTCTCTTCCAGTTGTTGCTCTTTCGCTTTTCTTCCTCCCTGCTGCAACGCAAGCGCAACATTACAAACAAACGAACCTGGTATCTGACCTCCCCGGTATGGCCCCGGTTACCGACCCCAATCTTAAGAATCCCTGGGGCCTCACCCGCTCTCCTGGCGGCAGCCCTTTTTGGGTCGCCAACAACAATTCTGGCACCTCCACCCTTTACACCGGCGCCGGTGCCATCATTCCTATCAACGGCACTGGCACCGTCACCGTTCCCCCTCCAAAGGGCTCGCCAGCAGGAACCCAGTCGACGCCCACAGGCGTCGTCTTCAATGGCAGCCCCACCGATTTCCTGACCGTTCCGGGCACTCCCGGAACATCTGCCCACTTTATTTTCGCGACTGAGGATGGAACCATCTCCGGCTGGAACGGTGGGCAAAACGCCGTCCTCATGGTCGACAACTCCGATCACGGTTCGGCCAACGGCGCGGTCTACAAAGGCGCCACTTCCGGCGAAATCGACGGTAAGAAATTTCTTTACGTCACGAATTTTCGCTCCGCCAAAGTGGAAGTCTACGACACCAACTTCATGCCCGTGCATCTCGGCCGCGACGCTTTCGATCCCGATGGTGATGGCGATCACGACCGTGACGACCGCGGCACCGAAAGAATCCCGCGCGGATTCGCGCCATTCAACATTCAAAACGTCGGCGGCGTTCTATTCGTCACCTACGCCAAGCAGGACGCTCCCCGGCACGATCCCGTCGGCGGCGATGGCCTCGGGTTCGTTGAGATGTTCTCTCCTGCAGGCAGGCACATCGGTCACCTCGAGCACGGTGACTGGTTCAACGCTCCCTGGGGCGTTGTGTGGACCACTCGCGATTTCGGCGAGTTCAGCAACGCCATTCTCGTCGGCAATTTCCGCAGCGGCTGGATTGCCGCGTTCAACGGTTTCACCCGCAAATTTATCGGCTGGGTGAGGAATCCCGATGATTCGCTCGTGACCATCGACGGATTGTGGTCTCTCACCTTTGGCAACGATGGGACGGCCGGACCAGCCAACACTCTGTTTTTCACCGCGGGTCCGAACGGTGAACAGGACGGCCTCTTCGGCACCCTTACTCCCGTTGACGGCCTCGACGGCGACGAGGAGTAATTCGTAAAACTTCCACCAAAACAAGAGAAGACTGAATACGGAGACGGCAGTCTCGCCATCGCTCGCTGCCGTCTCCACTTTTCTCGGACTCACCGGTAACAATCCACGCCGCAGATGTGACCCACTTTTTCATCCTGCCCGCGGCGCGTTTTCGGCCTCTGTACTCATCGTCAAAGTCGCCGGATAATTTTGCCCGCCTTGGCAAAATTCCGCCGATAATAGACAGACTCGCTGTCCGCCGGCTTAGTACTCGGCGCCCCGTCTTCTATCTTCTCGGCACGGGTGACCAGGGAGCGCTGCCGGCTTTACCCCGGGCTCCGGATTCAAACCCCTAAGCTGAGGTCTTCAGATCTTGTCTTTGAGTGAAAAAATCGTGCCTCGCGAAGAGCGCCTAGCGGCGTCTCAATCGTCTCGCCCTTGGCTGATTCTTTTTTCCGCCGTTCTAATGCTCGCGGTTTTCGTGGCCCTAATGGGCAAGCGGGGATATGCGCTCTCTGCCTTCGGTGATCTTGCTGAACTCGGCCTTCTCCTTGCCGCGGCCGCGTTCATGATTCGCAACGCTTTCGCGAGCCAGGGGGCCACCCGAATCTTTTGGTCCTTTTTCGCTGCTGGCATGGTTCTTTGGATCGCGGGCCTGGTCCAGTGGACGCTATCGGAATTAATTTTCCGCGTCCCTATTCCTCAGACGCCCCTCGGCGATACTTTGCTCTTCCTGAAGTTAGTGCCGCTCTTTGCCGCGCTTGCCGCTGAGCCGCACATCGACCTCCCCCGCCGTTTTCGCATTTTTGGTTTTCTCGACTTGTCGTTTCTTCTCGTCTACTGGTTTTATTTCTACGCCATTTGGGTCATCCCCTACCGCTATTTGGAGCACGAGGAAGGTATTTACAGCTTCCACTTCGATTCCATCGATGCCCTTGGCCACCTCATTTTCATTGCCACTCTCGGATTTGTAGCTTTGCGTGCACAAGGCGCTTGGCGCACCCTCTATCGCCTGTGTTTTGCCGCCTTCTCTCTCTACGCCATTTCCTCCAATTTTGCCAACGTGGCCATCGATGAGGGCAAATACTACTCCGGCGGTCCGTATGATCTTCCTCTGCTTGCCTCGGTAGCTGCAATTGCGACGTTTGCAGTATTGGGCGGTGCGCTTCCTTTGCCACCTGCTCCAGCTCTGCTGCCCGGCGCCTCTGCTAAATCTTTGCGCACTTTGATCCTGCTCCCCGCTCGCATCGCTATGTTGGCGACTCTCTCCACACCCGTGATTGGATTTGCTTTGCTCGGTTCCGCCAGTGTTTCTTACCGTATCGCGCACTTCCGTGTTCTCACCACTCTTCTCGCCATGCTCGTTCTCACTCTGCTGCTTTCTCTCAAACAAGACCTCTTAAGCTCGGACCTGCTCCGCTCGCTGCACGAAGCCTCCCTCGCCTACGCCAGCCTTTCGAGCACCCACCAGCGCTTGCTCCAGACTGAAAAACTCGCCTCGCTCGGCCAAGTCGTTGCTCGCGTGGCCAACGAAGTCAAAAAGGCCATGACCGCCACTCTTAGCGCATCCTCGGCTCTGATGCTCGACGCGTCCGCGGGTTCCTCGACCCGCTCCATGGCGGAAAAAATTGTCACCCAGTCCAACCGCACCGACGCGCTCGTGAATAGCATGCTGAGTTTCGCCTGCGAATCCCCTCTTGAAATTGCTCCCGTTGATCTTTATCAACTGCTCTCGGCAGCCATCGGCTTGGCCCGTGTCGGACGGAATTCCCACCTTCGACTGGAAATCAAATCCGAGGGCGCCATCCCCGATGTCGCCGCCGATTCCAGCCGCATCCTTCAAGTCTGCCTTCAGATTATTGGCAACGCCGTCGAAGCCATGGAGGAAATGAACTCCGGCACGCTTCTCATTACTTTGCGCGTGCGGAACCAACGCGTGGAGGCCGAATTTGCCGACACTGGTATCGGTTTGCAAGAGCCAGAACATGTCTTCGACCCTTTTTACACCACCAAGGAAGTGGGCAAGGGCATCGGCCTGGGCCTCAGCACTTGTTACGGAATTGTCCGCCAGCACCAGGGCGATATCACCTGCAGCAATCGCTCCGGCGGCGGCGCAATTTTTACCGTCAGCCTTCCGGTATTTTCCGAGGGGACTGCTCTGGTCGCACTGGCAGTCGACTCCCGCACGGAGGAAACTTGAGCCTGTTCGCGCGCAAGCAATCTCTCAGTCTCTTGATCGCCGTCGCGAGCGTGGCTCTGCAGGCCATCGGCTCCTTGGCCTTCAAAGAAGGTTACGCGGCCACCATTGTCAGTGACGTCGTGCCCCTCGTTTTCTGTTTTCTGTTGATTTATCTTTGCCAGCAGAATTCACGCTCCTCCGCCGGCCCCGGGCGCATGTTTTGGTATCTGAACGTTGCCGCCTTCGTTTTTTACTTGTTGTCAAATTTCTATTGGTTCTACTACGAAGTCGTCCGCAGAGTGCCGACGCCGACGCCTCTTTTTGCCGACGGCGCTGTCTTTCTCATGCCGGCTCTGATGCTCGCTGCCCTCGCCTTCCGGCCCCATTCGGAGTCCGCCGCCAGCGATTTGCGTTTCCGCCGTCTGGATTTTGCTTTCTTGCTTTCCTGGTGGTTTTGTTTCTATCTTTATTTCGCCGTGCCCTGGCTCACCGTTGCTCACGATTTACCTTCCTACAATCCCGCCTACAATTACCTGGTTCTCGCCGAGCAACTGGGCGTAGTGCTCGCCCTCGTTGTGCTCTGGCGAAAAACCACCGGCGCTTGGCGCAAGTTTTACGGCCACGCTTGCCTGGCCTTCGCCGTTTTTGCTATTGCGAATTTCATTCAAGGCCAAGCCATCTCGGTCGGCAAATATTACTCGGGCGGAATTTATGACCTGCCTATCGCTTTCGGCGAGCTCTGGATGGTCTACGCTTTTGCAATCGCTTCCGATCTCCAGCCCGCTCCCGAATTGCCGCTCGCGGATCCGGAGCGCCAGGGCATGTGGTCCGCGCGCCTTGGCATGCTCGCCATGATTTCCTTGCCCCTCATCGCCTCTTACGGCTATCTCGAAAATACCGCACCTGGCAATGTCGTCGCTTTCCGCTTGCGCCTCATCCTCGGCGCCATGTTGTTCCTCGGCTCGCTGTGCTTCCTCAGGCTCTACAACCTCGATCGCGAACTTCAACGCCTCGTCAGCGTTACTGAATTTTCTTACGACAGTTTGAAGGCTCTCCAGGAACGCATCGCGCACGCCCAAAAACTGGCCGCTCTCGGCCGCCTGGCCTCCGGCGCCGCCCACGAAATCAATAATCCTCTCACCGCCATCTTTGGCTACTCCGGTTTGCTTGCTGACAATCGCTCTCTTTCTCCGAAAGAGCACCGCCTCGCTCATGAAATTCAGGGCCAAGTCCGCCTCGCGCAGGCGGCCATCTCCAGCATGCGCGCATCGGCCGTCGGCTCTCCTGCCGATAAACCGAGTCCAGTTCCCGATCTGCCCCCGCGGTGACGCGGCTCACACCGTGTCCGCGCCTGAGGCGCTTGTCTTTCCCTTCTAGATTCTCGCTTCAATGAATTTCTGCCGGACGCGACTGGTGCTAATATTTCTCCCGCATCTTGTTCCGCTCATTTCCATGAAAGAAAAAAACTATTGGCTCGAGACCGTAACCGCTCCGTCTGCGCCATCCGCCCACGGCTTGCCGGAGTGCGCCGACGTTGTCGTTGTCGGCGCTGGTTTCTGCGGACTTTCCGCTGCTCGCACGCTCGCCAAGCGCGGCGTGAATGTCGCCGTCCTCGAAGCCGAAACTTTCGGCTGGGGCGCTAGTGCGCGCAACGGCGGCATGGTCCTCACCGGCATGAAGCTGCCGGCGCCCACGCTCATCAAACGCTACGGTAGGGAAGTCGTGCGCAAGATGTACGCCGCTTCGCTCGAAACCATAGATTGCGTCGAGCAAATCGTCCGCGAAGAAAACATCGACTGCAGCTTTTCTCGCTGCGGTCACCTCGAAGTAGCCTGCAAGCAATCCCATTTCGACGGCTACGAAGAATCCGTCGCGCTCATCCAGCGCGAATTCAATCACGAATTGCGCATCATCCCGAAAAGCCAGCTCCGCAGCGAAATCGGCTCGGACATTTATTTCGGCGGCATGGTCGATGAAACCAGCGCCGGGCTGAATCCCGCACGCTATGTCACCGGCCTTGCGCAAGCCGCGCAGCGCTCCGGCGCCTGCCTTCACGATCACACCCGCGTCACATCCATTCAGCAGGAAACAAAAAACGGCGCGCGCAAATTTCGCCTGCAAACTTCAAACGGCGCCATCACCTCCCGCGAAGTGCTTCTCGCCACCGGCGCTTACACCACTGCAGCCACTCCCTCTCTCCGCAAAAAAATTATTCCCATCGGCTCCTACATCATCGCCACCGAAGTTCTCCCCGCCGATCTCGCCCGCGAACTCAGCCCCCGCAACCGCATGATCTACGACTCCAAGCATTTTCTCTACTACTACCGCCTCACTCCCGACAATCGCATGCTCTTTGGAGGCCGCGCCGCCTTTTTCCCGGAAACTGAATCCACCGTGCGCCAGAGCGCCGAAATTCTTCGCCGCGGCATGATCGGCGTCTACCCGCAACTCCGCGACGCCAAAATCGAATTCGTCTGGGGTGGCACCCTTGATTTCACTCTCGACGTCATGCCCCACGCTGGCAAACTCGACGGCATGTATTTCGCCGCCGGCTTCGCCGGCCACGGTGTCGCCGCGGCCACCTGGTTCGGCGCCAAGCTCGCAGCGCAAATCTGCGGCGATCCCGCCGACACGCCATTCGCCGCGATCAAGTTTTCCACCGCCCCCCTCGGCCTCCGCGGCGGCAACACCTGGGCCCTCCCCCTAGCCGGCGCCTGGTACCGCCTCCTGGATTTCTTCACCTAACTCTTTCTTTACCCTTTGTTTCTTCTCTGTGTTCTCTGCGCTCTCTGTGCCCTCTGCGTTAAATCTTTTCGCTCGTGTTTTCCTTCCGTATCGTGCGCAGTACAAAATACACCACCGGCCCCAGCACCAGCGGCACCGGCCCCCACTTCCGCGCAAACGAATCGCTTCCCGCCAGCGCCACCACGCTCATTGCCAGCGGCGCAAAGATCACGTAAAGCATTCCCGCCCGCCCCCATGGAATCCGGAATGGCCGTGCCAAATCCGGCTGCGTCGCGCGCAATTGCCACGACGAAAGCACTGTCAGCACCGTCACCCCAATCCGCAACCACACATAAACAGTCAGCAGCTGCACCATCGTCTTCTGCGCCAGCAGCGCGCAAATAATCGACGACACGATGATCGCGATCCACGGCGTGCCATACCGCGGATGCCGCGCCGAAAACGCCGCCGGCAGGTATCCATCCTCTGCCATTGTCGACGGCATGCGCGTGCTCGTCAGCACCGTCGCGTTCAACAGCGAAAGATTGGTGATGAGCGCCGCGATGGTCATCGCAAATCCCAGCCATCGTCCGCCAATCAGCAGGGCCGCATCGGAAAAATACCCGGTATGCCATTTCTGCCAGTCGCCCAGCGCCGCCAGCGAAAACATCGTCGGCAAAAAATAAGTCGCGACGGAAAGCGGCACCACGATCGCCAGCGCAATCGGATAGTTCCGTTGCGGATTCTCCACTTCCTCCGCCACGCTGGACACTTGCTCGTACCCCGAATAGAGCCACAATCCCAGCGCCAGCCCCACCCCAAAAACCTGGAACGGCGGAACACGCGGCGGCACCATCGGCGTGAACGGATTGTGCTGCCACTTCATCGCCGCAACCGCGCAAAGCGCCGCCACCACCACCAGCACGAATACCGACATCACCGTGGACACTATCCCGACCATCTGGATGCCGCGCACATTGATCCACGCGATCCCCGCGACGATCAGCACGCTCACCACATGATGCTTCCAACCCACAATCGCCGGAAAATAAAAGCTCAGGTAGTCCGTCGCCAGCACCGCGTAAGCCGCCGCCAGCAGAAACGAAGCGCTCCAGTTCCACCACCCCGCCTGAAATCCCCAGAAGTCCCCAAACGCCGCCCGCACCCACCGGTAGAATCCTCCCTCCACAGGCATCGCCGTAGTCAGCTCCGCCGCCACCAGCGAAACCGGAATGCACCAGAAAAACGGCAGCAAGAGCATGTAGACCAGCGCCAGCCCCGGCCCGCTCGTCCCCACCATATCCTCCAGCCCAAACGGCCCTCCCGTCGCATACGCATACATCACAAACACAAACGGCAGCAGCGCCGCCTTCCGCACCGCCGCGCCTGTCACACTCGTCATACTTGATTCGCCGGGAATTTTCTTTGACCTCTGCCGAACAAGATTGGACACTACAGACCCGCAGAGGGTACTCCACTCTCCCCTCGTCCGCACCTGACAATGCTGTTGAAGAGGCCGCCCACCCACCGAGAATCATCATCGACATGCCGGAACCCACCCGCGACTGACAAGGAATCGCCATGAATATTTCTCATCGAGGATTTCATTCTCTATCGAATGGGCGCTTCACTCGCCAAGAGTGGGCCGTTTCTATCGGAGATCAGTTCGCGCGGAGGCAAGCAATAACGAGGCGAATTTCTTCGTATGGGATTTCGGCCGGGAGGGCTTCCTTGAGGGGTTTCAATCGCTCCATTCCCAACTGCTGGCAGGCAGCAGCGATCTGGTTGTACCGCTCCGTCGCCATCCAGTCGGGTTGGAATTTCGCTTCGCCTCTTTCGATCAAATCCGCGACCAGCGAAACAACAGCGCGCAACGTCCTCTGCCTAATTTGCGCAATCTCCTCAAACGTCCGCCCCTCTTCGAGCAGCCGCACTGTTTCTTTCGCAGGAGAAGACGCTTTTGCTTTGCCTTCGTCGCTCGCGCGTTCGCCCTCGCGGAAGCGGTGCAGCGCGTCCAGAACTTCTTTGCCGTACATCTCAACGCGCTTATCGCCAAAGCCAGAAACGCGCCGCAGTTCCACCAGGCTCGACGGCTTCGCTAGGCACAAGTCCACCAGAGCGGAATCGGGGAGCACAATGAAAGCTGCTACTCCTTTTTCTCTCGCGGTAATCCGCCGCCATTCGCGCAGGTATTCTTTCAGTTCGATGTCGGACGAAGTCGTTACCGCAGCCATAACCGGACGTGCCGCTGCGGATCGCGGCGCTGGCGAGTGCTCAGCCTGCGGTTTGCGAATGGCGTCGCGCTTTCTCCGCGGAGATTGCAGCTCGATTTCCAGCCAGTCAGGCGCGGCCGCGCAGGCATCGCAATTGCCACAAGACTCCCACTTGGGAGATTCGCCGAAGTGGCGGCAGACGTGGCGCTGTCGGCACTCCGTGGATTGCACGAACTTTTCGACTTCGTGGTACCGCTGCCAGGCGCGTTCTTTTTCGGCCGCGTCCTCGATTTTGCCAATGAAAAACGCGTGCAAGCCGGTGTCTTTCTTTTGCCAAAAAAGAAAGCAATCGGCGGGCAGCGTATCGCGTCCTGCGCGCCCCGCTTCCTGGTAATACTGCTCGACGCTCTTCGGCAGCGAAAGATGAATCACTGCGCGCACCGCCGCTTTGTTGATGCCCAAGCCGAACGCCATGGTGCCGACCATCACGCGTACTTCATCGGCCATCCATTTCTCCTGGTTCTCGCGCCGCGCCGCGCTTTCCATCTGGCCGTGATAGCCGATGGCAGCGATGCCGTTTTCCTCCAGGAAATCAACGGTGTCTCCCACGCGCGTAATCGTCGGCGCATAGACGATGATGCTGCCGTCCGAAACTTTCTTCACCGCCCGCAGCACCAATTCATTTTGCGTTCGCGCATCGGTTTGCCGAACGATGTAGCGCAGGTTGGGCCGGCGAAAACTGGCGATGTGCTTATAGGGATCGCGGAGCCGCAACTGCTCGATGATGTCGTGGCGCACGCGCTGCGTGGCGCTGGCGGTGAACGCCGCGATGGGGCGGTCAGGAAAGAGTTCGCGCAAGCGGCTTAGCTGGCGGTACTCCGGGCGGAAATCGTGTCCCCATTCGGAAATGCAGTGCGCTTCGTCGATGGCGAAGAACGAAACCGGAACGCGGCCCAGCCACGCGGGCGTACCGTCGAGCGCGATTCGCTCCGGCGAAAGGTAGAGGAGCCGGTAGTGGCTTTCACTGGCGCGGCGAAGAATCAGGCTGCGCTGCTCGCTCGAAAGGGAGCTGTTGAGAAAACCAGCCGGCACGCCCATTTGTTCGAGCTGCGCCACCTGGTCCTGCATCAGCGCGATCAGTGGGGAGACAACCACCACCGTGCGTTGCGCGTCGAGCACCGCGGGTAATTGGTAGCAGAGCGATTTGCCGCCCCCGGTGGGCATCACAACGCAGGCATCGCGCCCCGCGGCGATGCTCCGGACGATATTTTCCTGGCCCGGGCGGAAGGATTCGTAGCCCCAGTAGCGGTGCAGCGCCTCGAAAAAGCGCCCCGGCTCTTGTCCCGGCAAGTTCTGTTCGGCCATCGATGGTGCCAGGGCTGCCATGTTGTTTCTCTGCTCAGGTCAATTCGTAGCAGCCCAAGAAAGGGGGGCCGGTGCGATGCGTCCGCAATATTCGCTTTTGTTTCGCCACATGTCAAGTACAATTTTTGTTATGGCCATGCCAGTTTCCAATCGCAAGTTTGCACCCATGTATAATTCTGCCGCGCCATGAACGATTCGAGAAAGCCGCAAGCGATGCCGACAGGGCCCGAGCGCGAACTGCAGCTTTACGCGCAGGGCCTCGTCGGCGGAAAACCGTCGGTGCCAGTGCCGCTGGACTTGCTGGAGGCGAAAGCGAAGGAAATTCTTCCGCCGCGCGCCTACGACTATGTTGCAGGTGGAGCGGGCGGCGAAGACACGATGCGCGCCAATCGCCAAGCGTTTTACCGCCGGCGGATCGTGCCCAGAATGCTGCGCGATGTTGCGAAGCGCGACTTGAGCGTTGAGTTGCTTGGCACGCGATTGCCTGCGCCCATTCTCCTTGGGCCGGTAGGCGTGCAGCAAATTGTCCACGACGATTCCGACGTGGCGAGCGCGAGGGCTGCAGCATCGCTGGGGTTGCCGTTCGTGTTGAGCACAATGTCCAGCCGTCCGATCGAGTGGGTAGCGCAAGCCGCGGACAAAGTCGCGGAATCGCCGCGCTGGTTCCAACTGTATTGGGGAAGAAATCCCGAGTTGACGGCCAGCATGCTGCTGCGCGCGGAACGCGCCGGATATTCGGCGCTGGTCGTAACGCTGGACACCCATTCGTTGGGCTGGCGCGAGCGCGATCTGAATCACGGCTACTTGCCATTCATGCTGGGGCAGGGGCTGGCAAATTATTTCAGCGATCCGGTTTTTCGTGGGCTGCTGGCGCAGCCGCCGGAGGAAAATCCGATGGCAGCGATCCAGTTGTGGGGCAGCTTGTTTTCGAATCCGTCGCTCACCTGGAAGGACATCGGATTTCTGCGGCAGCACACGCGCGTGCCGATTATCCTGAAGGGAATTTTGCACGCAAACGACGCCACGCAAGCGCTCGACGCCGGCGTGGACGCGATCATTGTCTCGAATCACGGTGGTCGGCAAGTGGATGGCGGCATCGGCGCGCTGGATGCGCTGCCGGATGTGGTTCACGAAGTGAATGGGCGCCTGCCGGTGCTGTTTGATAGCGGAATTCGCCGCGGCGCGGACGTTTTCAAAGCTCTCGCGCTGGGAGCCCGCGCAGTGCTACTTGGACGACTTTATATGTGGGGCCTTGCAGTGGCCGGCGAACAAGGTGTTCGTGATGTTTTGCTGAATCTATTCGCCGATTTCGACTTAACAATGGCGCTTTGCGGTTACAGTTCCTGCCGCGAGCTGGATTCTTCGGCACTCTGCAGGGACAACTCGGGGGAATCATCGGACCTGGGGCACTTCTAGACGGCGCCGTGCGATGTTGCCGCGCCCATCCGCAGGTGCCATAATTCAAATTTGAACTGCTCGTTCTGTGTTCGCGGCAATGGGTTCAGCCGCGACACGCAGGCCGCAGTTCCTGAGGGGGTTCTATGGGTTTGCGCGACAACTGGTTGGAAAAGCGGGAGAAGGAAGCAGCGGCGGCGAATGGAAATCGGAACGTGTCGCAGATGTATTTTGCCCGACAAGGCCTAATCACGGAAGAAATGCGGTTTGTGGCCGGCCGCGAAAAGATTGAGCCGGAACTGGTGCGCAGTGAAGTGGCGCGCGGGCGGATGATCATTCCCGCCAATATCAATCACAAGAGCCTCGAGCCGATGGCCATCGGCATCGCGAGCAAGTGCAAGATTAACGCGAACATCGGGAATTCTTCCACCAACTCGAATATCGATGAAGAGCTGAAAAAGCTGCATCACGCGGTGCATTACGGCGCGGATACGGTGATGGACCTCTCCACGGGCGGGGACATTCCGGTGATTCGAAAGGCGATCATCGAAGCCTCGCCCGTTCCAGTGGGCACCGTGCCAGTGTATGAAGCGATTTCGCGGGTGCGGCGGCCGGAGGATTTGACGTTTGAATTGATGCGCGAAGTAATCGAAGAACAAGCCGAGCAGGGCGTCGATTACATGACGATTCACGCGGGCGTGCTGCGCGAGCATGTGCCGCTGGTGCGGAAGCGGATTACCGGGATTGTCAGCCGCGGCGGTTCGCTGATGGCGCACTGGATGGAGCATCACAAGAAACAGAATTTTCTGTACGAGAACATCGAGGAAATCTGCAAGATTTTCAAGAAGCACGACGTGAGCTTTTCATTCGGTGACGGCTTGCGGCCGGGTTGCATCGCGGACGCCAGCGATGAGGCGCAATTCGCTGAATTGAAAGTGCTCGGCGAGCTTACGAAAAAAGCGTGGGAGCACGACGTCCAGGTGATGATCGAAGGGCCGGGGCACGTGCCGCTGGACAAGATCAAGGAGCAGGTGGACAAAGAGATGGAGTGGTGCCACGAGGCGCCGTTCTACACGCTGGGGCCGCTAGTGACGGACATAGCGCCGGGATACGACCACATCACGAGCGCGATTGGGGCGGCGATGATCGGGTGGCATGGCGCATCAATGCTGTGTTACGTGACGCCCAAGGAACACTTGGGGCTGCCGAATCCGGAGGACGTGAAACAGGGAGTGATCGCGTACAAAATTGCGGCGCACGCGGCGGACGTGGCGCGGCACCGGCCGGGCGCGCAGGACCGTGATGATGCCTTATCGTATGCGCGCTTCCTGTTCGATTGGAACAAACAGTTTGAGCTGTCGCTCGATCCGGAAACGGCGCGGAAGATGCACGACGAGAATCTGCCGGATGATTTTTACAAAGAGGCGAAGTTCTGCTCGATGTGCGGGCCGAAGTTCTGCTCGATGAACATCACGCAGATGGCGGATGCCGAGGGCGGCCACGACCAGTCCGAACGAAAGCAGAAGTTCGTCGAACTGCTGGCAAAGGTGCAAGGGGCTTAGCTCGCCGGCCCGGCTATGCGGAGAGTTAAGGAAACAATCCTGTGAATTCGAACGTATCTCTCGATAGAACGAGCGGAGAGGTTTGTTCGGAAGCGCGCTCGAAGAGAAAGGGGTGAGAACGTGACATTTCTGATTTTTTCGGCGCTCCTGTATTTCCTGCCCACGATCATTGCCCGGCACAAGAGCGACTTCATGGGTGTTTTCATGGTGAATTTGCTGTTTGGCTGGACGGTCATCGGCTGGTTTGTCGCGTTGATTTGGGCATGCGCCGCCGAAAGGTACGTGCCGGTCCGGTATGTCCCTGTAAGCTCCGGCAGGTTTTGCTGCCAGTGCGGTTCGCTTGCCCCCCTTGGCGCTCACTATTGCGTTGCGTGCGGCCGAACCGTCTAGATAACGAATGTCCAGGACACGCGAGTGACGGAACCAAAACCCGACCAAGCCCTCCGAGAGGAATTTGACCGCTGGGCGGAGGCGGGGCGTGGCGCGGAGATGGAGCAGGACCACCTGCCGATTACGCTGCCGGTGCTGGAGAAGATGCGGCTGGCGCCCACGGACAACGTGCTGGACGTGGGTTGCGGCGCGGGGTGGCTCTCGCGGCGGCTGGCGAAATTGGTGCCCGAGGGCCG
>Ga0137409_10002100_pt1 | contig 21466 bp, 21 predicted proteins | sample CZODoug1_16funga_FD_122059 | JGI IMG/M metagenome (GOLD analysis project Ga0137409, IMG submission 122059) | Vadose zone soil fungal communities from Angelo Coast Range Reserve, California, USA - CZODoug1_16fungal (Hybrid Assembly) | ecosystem: Environmental > Terrestrial > Soil > Vadose zone... | reverse complement strand
CAGCTGACGTGCTTCGCCATCGGCTCGTTCAGCCGCAGGACGCCGCGCAGGGCGGCGGTTGGTTTTGCGATCGGCTCAGCCATGTTCATTTGCCGCCCTTCAGGAGCGCGCCGGGAACGTTGCCGATCGAGCCTGCGCCCATGGTGAGCACGACGTCGCCCGCGCGTGCGAGCTTGCGTATGGCCTCGGGCATATCGGCGATCCTCTCGACGAACACTGGCTCGACCTTTCCCGCGACGCGGATCGCCCGCGCGAGCGAGCGGCCGTCGGCGGCGACGATGGGCGCCTCGCCTGCTGGATAGACGTCCGCGAGCAGCAGAGCGTCCACGCCCGAGAGCGCCCTGACGAAGTCTTCGAACAGGTCGCGGGTGCGCGTGTAGCGGTGCGGCTGGAACGCGAGCACGATGCGACGGCCGGGAAAGGCGCCGCGCGCCGCATCGAGCGTGGCGCGCATCTCGGCCGGGTGATGCCCGTAGTCGTCCACCAGCGTGAAGCTGCCCGGCGCCTTGCCGTTCGGCGCGAGGGGAATCTCGCCGTAGCGCTGGAAGCGCCTGCCGACTCCTCGAAAATCCGCCAGAGCCTTGCGTATCGCCGCGTCGGGAACGCCCAGCTCGGTAGCTACGGCGATCGCAGCGAGCGCGTTCTGCACGTTGTGGCGTCCGGGCAGATTGAGCGTGACATCCAGAGGCGCCGCGCCCTCGCGCAGGGCCCGGAAGCGCATGCGCTCGCCCGCCACGAGATCGACGCCCCTGACCATCGCGTCCTCGCGCAGGCCGTAGGTGACGATGGGCTTGGCGACCAGCGGCATGATCTCGCGCACGCCGGCATCGTCCGCGCACAGAATCGCGCTGCCGTAGAAGGGCAGGTTCTGCAGGAAGTCGGCGAAGGCGCGCTTAAGCCGCGCCAGGTCGTGCTGGTAAGTCTCCATGTGGTCGGCGTCGATGTTGGTCACGACCGCCGCCACGGGCTGCAAGTGCAGGAAAGAGCCGTCGGACTCGTCGGCCTCGACGACGATGAACTCGCCCGCGCCCAGGCGCGCGTTCGACGCCGCGCTCACCAGACGCCCGCCGATCACGAAAGTCGGGTCCAGGCCGCCCTCGGCGAGCACGCTCGCGACCAGGCTCGTCGTCGTGGTCTTGCCGTGCGTGCCCGCGATCGCGATCCCCTGCTTCAGGCGCATCAGCTCGGCGAGCATGAGGGCGCGCGGCACCACCGGGATGCGCTTCGCCTTGGCTGCGGCGACCTCGACGTTGTCCGCCGACACCGCCGTGGAGACGACCACGGCGTCGGCCCCGGCGACGCTGTCGGCGCTGTGCCCCAGCGTGACCTTCGCGCCCAGCGACGCGAGGCGCTCGGTCGCCGCGTTCGCCGCGAGGTCGGACCCGCTCACCTGGTAGCCCAGGTTGAGGAGCACCTCCGCGATGCCGCTCATTCCCGCACCGCCGATGCCCACGAAGTGGATGTGCTTGACCTTATGCTTCACGGCGCAAGCTCCATGCACGCCCGCGCGACGCTCTGGGTCGCGTCGGGCCGTCCGAGCGCTCGCGCGCGCGAAGCCATTTCCAGCAGGCGCTTCCTGTCGAATCCGGCGAACAGCTGCGCCAGCCGCTCGGGCGTCAGCTCGCTCTGCGGCAGGAGGACCGCGGCGCCCGCGTCGGACAGGAAGCGCGCGTTCGTGGTCTGGTGGTCGTCGACCGCGTGCGGGAAAGGGACGAGCACGCCCGGCACGCCTGCGGCCGCGAGCTCGGCGACGGTCGTCGCTCCGGCGCGGCACACCGCCAGGTCGGCCGCGGAATAGGCCGCGGCCATGTCGTCGATGAAAGGCGGCGTGCTCGCCTGCACGCCCGCTGCGGCGTACGCCGCTCTCAGCGCCTCGGTATGCTGGGCGCCGGACTGGTGGGTCACCACGGGTCGCGCCGTCGCGGGCAAGAGGGCGAGCGCCCTGGGAACAATCTCGTTCAGGGCCTTCGCGCCTAGGCTTCCGCCGACGACCAGCAGGCGCAGCGGGCCCGAGCGCCCCGCGTAGCGCGCCTGTGGCGCGGGGATCGCGGTGATCTCAGGGCGCACCGGATTGCCGACCGGGAGCGCGTCCTTCAAGGCGCCGGGGAAGGCGCACAGCACGCGGTCGGCGACCCCTGCGAGCACGCGGTTGGCGAGCCCCGCCACCGAGTTCTGCTCGTGCACGACGAGCGGCCGGCCGAGCAGTGCCGCCATCATCCCCCCGGGGAAGGACATGTAGCCGCCCATGCCGAGCACCACGTCCGGGCGCTTGGCGAAGATCGCGCGCGCGCTCTGCCAGAACGCGACCAGCAGTCGCAGGGGAAGGAGGACGAGCGCGGCAAGCCCCTTGCCGCGCACGCCGGAGAATTTCACCGCGGCCATCTCGTAGCCGCGCTGGGCGACCAGCCCCGCCTCCATGCCGGATTCGGAGCCGAGCCACACCACGCGCCAGCCGGCGGCGCGCAAGGCGTCGGCGACGGCCAGGCCGGGAAACACGTGCCCGCCCGTTCCGCCCGCGGCGATCATGACGGTTCTCGGCACGGCGATCTCGCTCCTGCTCTCATGCACGCACCCCGCGCATGATCTGGCGGTTCTCCCAGTCGATGCGCAGCAGAATCGCGAGCGCCGCGCAGTTCGCGAGCAGCCCGCTCCCGCCGAAGCTCATGAGCGGCAGCGTCAGGCCCTTGGTTGGCAGCACGCCCATGTTCACGCCCATGTTGATGAACACCTGCACGCCGAGCCACACGCCGATCCCCTGAGCGACGAGCGCGGCGTAGGGGCGCTCAAGCGCCACGGCCTGCCGTCCGATTGCGAAGGCGCGCAGCACCAGCCACGAGAACAGCGCGATGACCGCGAGCACGCCTGCGAATCCCAGCTCCTCGCCGATCACCGCGAGCAGGAAGTCGGTATGCGCCTCGGGCAGGTAGAGCAGCTTCTCGACGCTCGCGCCCAGTCCTACGCCGAACCACTCGCCGCGGCCGAAGGCTATGAGCGCGTGCGACAGCTGGTAGCCGCGGCCGAAGGGATCGGACCAGGGATCCATGAACCCGAAGATGCGCTGCATGCGGTACGGCGAGGACAGCACCAGGCCGGCGAAGCCCACCGCCATCATCAGCAGCAGGCCCGCGAACCAGGTGCCGTTCATGCCGCCGAGGAACAGGATTCCGGTGGCGATCGAGGCGACCACCACGAAAGCGCCGAAGTCCGGCTCGCGCAGCAGCAGCCACCCCACGACCAGCATGACGGCGAACATCGGCAGCAGGCCGCGCTTGAGGCTGTGCATCAGCGCAAGCTTGCGTACGGTGTAGTCGGCGGCGTACAGGACGACGAACAGCTTCATGAACTCGGAGGGCTGCGCGCTCGCGAAGCCAAACGACAGCCAGCGCCGCGCGCCGTTGACCTCGCGCCCCAGCCCCGGGACGAGGAGCAGCGCGAGCAGCCCCACGCCGAGCAGGAACAGCCAGGGCGCGGCCTGCTGCCAGGCGTGCACCGGCACCTGGAACGCGAGCATTCCGCCGACCGCTCCCGCGGCCAGGTAGAGGAGGTGGCGCTGCAGGAAGTAGGTCGGGCTGCCGCCGGTGAACTTGCTCGCCTCGGCGATGGCGATCGAGGACGAATACACCATCACCGCGCCGAAGGTGAGCAGCAGCAGCGCCGCCCACAGCACGCCGCTGTCGTACTCGGCGGCATCCGCGCGACCGGGGCTAATGCTTCTCAGCATCCAGCCTCCTCTCCACCGCGCGGCGGAACACCTCGCCGCGCTGCTTGTAGTCGCGGAACATGTCGAAGCTCGCGCACGCGGGCGAGAGCAGCACTACGTCCCCCGTCCGTGCCTCCTCGGCCGCGGCGGCGACGGCCTCGTCCATCGACTGCGCGCGCCGCACCGGCACGCCGGCGCCTGCGACCGCCGCCTCGATGATCGGGGCGTCGCGGCCGATGAGCACCAGGGCGCGCGCGGCGCGCGCCACCGCGAGCTTGAGAGGCGAGAAATCCTGCCCCTTGCCCTCGCCGCCCGCGATCAAGACCACCTTGGCGTCGCCATGCGCGAGGCCGGCAAGCGCGGCGACGGTCGACCCGACGTTGGTGCCCTTGGAGTCGTCGTACCAGCGCACGCCCTTCGCCTCGCCGACGGGTTCGACGCGGTGCGGCAGGCCCCTGAACTCGCGCAGCGCCGCAAGCAGCGGCTGGAGCGGCAGCCCCATCTCGCGGCACAGCGCGAGCGCGGCGAGCGCGTTCGCGGCGTTGTGCAGCCCGGCGAGCCTCATCTCGCGCACCGCAAGCAGCGCGCTCTTCCCTTGCGCGAGCCAAGGCTCGCCGCCGCGCTCGAGCAGCCCCCAGTCCTCTTCGCGGCGCGGGGCATCGAGCCCGAACGTGATCGTCCGCCGACCGGGCAGAGCCATCGCGAGGCTGCGCGGATCGTCGCGGTTGAGGACCTGCACGCCGCCGCCCGCGAAGATCCTCGCCTTGGCCGCCGCGTACGCGTCGATCGAGCGGTAGCGATCGAGATGGTCTTCGCTGATGTTGAGCACCGTCGCCGCGCCGGCGGCGAGCGACTCCGTCGTCTCCAGCTGGAAGCTGGACAGCTCGAGCACCCAAACCTCCGGCCGCTTCCCCGAGTCCTCGCGGCGCATGAGCGCATCGAGGACCGCGGGCGCGATGTTTCCGGCGACCTCGCAGTCGGTGCCCGCCGCGCGCGCCATGGCGCCGGCGAGCGAGGTCACTGTGGTCTTGCCGTTGGTGCCCGTGATCGCGATGACGCGCGCACCTGGGCCCAGGCTCTGGGCGAACAGCTCGACGTCGCCGACGGCGCGCGCGCCGGCGGCGAGCGCGCGCTGCACGTGCGGCTCGGCGAGCGGCAGGCCCGGGCTGATCGCGATCAGATCCGCGCCGGCGAAGGTCTGGTTGCGGAAGGGGCCGCACGCCGCCGGAACGGCCGGCAGCGAGCGCCGCAGCGCCGCGAGCTGCGGCGGGTCGGCGCGCGTGTCGGCGACGCGCACGTCGGCGCCGCGGCGCGAGAGCCATTTCGCCATCGACAAGCCCGTGTCACCCAAGCCCAGCACCAGCGCCTTTCTGCCCGCGAAACTCACCGCAGCTTCAATGTGGAGAGACCGAACAGCACCAGCATCATGGTGATGATCCAGAAGCGGACCACCACCTGAGATTCCTTCCATCCCGACAGCTCGTAGTGGTGGTGCAGCGGCGCCATTCGGAAGACGCGCTTGCCGCCGCTCCACCGGAAGTAGAGGACCTGGATCATCACGGAGAGCGTCTCCGCGACGAACACACCGCCCATGATGAACAGCACGATCTCCTGGCGGACGATGATCGCGACGGTGCCGAGCGCGGCGCCCAGCGCGAGCGCGCCCACGTCGCCCATGAAGACGTCCGCCGGGTAGGCGTTGAACCAGAGAAAGCCGAGACCCGCGCCGACCAGGGCACCGCAGAACACGGTCAGCTCCGCGGCCCCGGGGATATACGGGAAGAGCAGGTAGCGCGAGTAGTCGACGCGCCCCGTGACCATGGCGAATACCCCGAGGCCGCCCGCGACCATCACCGCCGGCATGATCGCGAGCCCGTCCAGGCCGTCGGTGAGGTTGACCGCGTTCGAGGTGCCGACGATCACGAAATAGCTGAGCAGGATGAAGCCGAACACGCCCAGCGGATACGCGATGTTCTTGAAGAAGGGCACGATCAGGTCCGCCCTCGCCGGCAGCGTCATGGAGAAGCCGTTCGCCACCCACGACGAGAACAGGTCGAGGATCTGGCCGCTGCCCGGCGCGGACACGGCGAAAGCGAGGTAGACCGCGGCGACCATGCCGATCAGCGACTGCCAGAAGAACTTCGCCTTGGCGGAGAGGCCCTTCGGATTGTTCTTCACCACCTTGCGGTAATCGTCGACCCAGCCGATCGCGCCGAATCCGAAGGTCACCATCAGCACCACCCAGACGAAGCGATTCGACAGATCCGCCCAGAGCAGCGTGGCGGTGAGAATCGACAGCAGCACCAGCGCTCCGCCCATGGTGGGCGTGCCCGCCTTGGTGAGGTGCGTCTGCGGGCCGTCGTTGCGCACCGCCTGCCCGATCTTGTAGGCGGTGAGCTTGCGGATCACCAGCGGCCCCGCGAGCAGCGAGATCGCCAGCGCAGTGAGCGTCGCCAGCACCGCGCGCAGCGTGATGTACTGGAACACGTTGAAGGCGCGCACGTCCTGCGCGAGCCATTGCGTGAGAGCGAGCAGCATCAGTGCGCCCCTTTCGGCGGCTCGGCGACCAGGGCCTGCACCACGCGCTCCATGCGCATGAAGCGCGAGCCCTTGACCAGCGCCGCGGTCTTCGCCACGATTTCCCGGGTTGCTGCCGCGATCAGCTCATCGACGCCGGCGAAGTGCCGCGCGCCCTTCCCGAAAGCCTCGACCGTCGCGCGGCACAGCTCGCCCGTGACGTACAGGCGGTCGATGCCGCGCTCGCGCGCGTAGCGACCGATTTCGCGGTGGAATTCGACGCCGCGCTCGCCCACCTCCCCCATGTCACCCAAGAGCAGGAATTTCGTGCCGACCTCCGCGGCGAGCACATCGATCGCGGCGCGTACCGAATCGGGATTGGCGTTATAGCTGTCGTCGATCAGCGTTGCCCCCGAACGGGCTGCGAGCCGCTGCATGCGTCCGCCGACCGGACGGAAGACCGCGAGCCCCCGCGCGACCGCGGCTAGGCTCGCGCCCGCTTCAAGCGCGCTCGCCGTCGCCGCGCAGGCGTTGAGTAGGTTGTGCCGTCCGTCCGCGTGGAATTCGATCGAAGCGTCGCCCTCCGGTGCGTGCATCTCGATCCGCGATCCCGAGTTCCTACGGCCGCTGACCTGCGCGGGTCGATCGATGCCGAAGTCGCGCACGCGCCGTCCGGCGAGCAGCCCGCGCCAGTAGGCGGCGAACTCGTCGTCAGCGTTGATCACGGCGACGCCTCCGGGGCGCAGCGCAGCGAACACCGCGGCGTGCTCGCGTGCGACCGCCGCGACGTCCTTCATGAACTCCTGGTGCTCGCGCTGGGCGTTGTTCACCAGCGCCACGGTCGGGGCCGCGATCGCGGCGAGGCTCGCGGTCTCGCCGGGATGGTTCATGCCGATCTCGATCACCGCCGCGCGGTGCTGCTCGCGCAGCCCGAGCAGGGTCAGGGGGAGGCCGATGTCATTGTTGAGGTTGCCCTGGGTCGCGAGCACCTGCGCGTCGCCGAAGTGCTCACGCAGGATCGCCGCGATCATCTCCTTCACCGTGGTCTTGCCGTTCGAGCCCGTCACCGCGACGAGCGGGATGTCGAAACGGGCGCGCCACTTCGCCGCGAGGCGCCCGAGGGAAGCCTTGGTGTCGGCCACGATGAGCAAGGGGAGCTGCGCACCCTCCACCGCGGATCGGGATTCCTCATCGACCATGCCTGCTGCCGCGCCGCGCTGCCGCGCGGCGGAAAGGAACTGGTGCCCGTCGAAGTGCTCGCCGCGCAAGGCGACGAAAAGCGCGCCGCGGGCGAGCGTGCGGCTGTCCGTCGACACCGAGAGAAAAGTCGCATCCGCGCCCAGACTTTTCGCGCCGATCGCTGCGGAGGCTTCGCGCAGGCTCATCATCGGCTCCATCCCGCGAGCGCCCGCTCGGCCTCGAGCGTGTCCGAGAAAGGAAGCCGCCGGCCGGCGACCTCTTGGTAGGGCTCGTGGCCCTTGCCCGCGAGCAGGACTACGTCCGCGGCGCCGGCCCGCGCGATCGCGCGCGCGATCGCCTCGCGGCGGTCCTCGATCGCCTCGTGCGCGATGCTCAAGCCCGCCTCGATCTCCCTGATGATCGCGGCCGGGTCCTCGCTGCGCGGGTTGTCGCTGGTGACGAAGACGGCGTCGGCGTGGCGCGAGGCGACCGTGCCCATCAGCGGGCGCTTGCCACGGTCGCGGTCGCCGCCTGCGCCGAAAACCGCCACTAGGCGCCCGCCGCCGGCCCGGGCGACATCCTTGAGGGCAACGAGCGTCTTCTCGAGCGCGTCGGGCGTGTGCGCGTAGTCGACGACGACCAACGGCTTGCCGGCGCCGCCCAGCCGCTGCATCCTCCCGGGGACCGGGCCGAGGTCAGCGATCGCCGCGGTGGCCCGCTCGAAGGGCACGCCCGAGACGAGCATGGTCGCCAGAACTCCGAGGAGGTTGGACACGTTGAAGCGTCCGAGCAGCGCGCTCTCGATGCGCGCCGCGCCCCAAGAGCTCTTGAGGGTGAAGCGGATTCCGCGGGGGGACACCTCGATCGCGTGCGCCTCGGCGTAGTGCTCCAGGCCCGCGCGGGTCGCGACGCCGTCGAAGCAGCTGTACCCGGCGCGGTTGACCTGCCCGGCGAGCATGCGCGCGAGGTTCACGCCCTGCACGTCGTCCAGGTTGAGGACCGCGTGCTTGAGCCCAGGCGTCTCGAACAGCCGCTGCTTGGCGCGCGCGTAGCTCTCCATGTCGCCGTGGTAGTCGAGGTGGTCGCGCGAGAGGTTCGTAAACAGGGCCGCGCCGAAGACAACGCCGTTGACGCGTCCCTGATCTAGGCCGATCGAGGTGACCTCCATGGCGACGCCCTGCGCGCCCTCGGCGAGGAGCCTGGCGAGCGAGCGGTGCAGGGGGATCGCGTCGGGCGTGGTGTTGATGCCCGCGTCGAGCTTGCCGGGAAATCCGCTGCCGAGCGTGCCGACGAGCGCCGTCCGCGCCCCGCTCGCGCTGCACGCCTGCGCGAGCCAGTGGCTGCACGAGGTCTTGCCGTTCGTGCCGGTGACGCCCATCGTCCATAGCCGCTCCGAGGGGCGCCCGTAGATCTCGTGCGCGAGGTGGCCAGCGAGCCCCCGCAGGTCGTCGACCGGGAGATTGGGGACGCGCCACTTGGCGTTCCAGCGGAATCCGCCGCGCTCCCAGAGGACAGCGGAGGCCCCGCGGGTGATCGCTTGTGGGATGAACACGCGCCCATCGCTCCTCGAGCCCGGGTAGGCGACGAAGGCCTCGCCCGCCGCGAGGCTGCGGCTGTCGGAGGAGAGTCCGCTCATGCGCGCTCCCTGCGCCGCGAGCAAATCCAGAATGTGTTCGACATGGTTCGGCACACCTAGACGCTTTCCTTGACTTCCTGGCCCTCGGGAGGCAGGACGATCGGCTGCATCGGCCCGTCGGGCGCCACGTCGAGCGCGCGCAGCGCCCCGGCCATGATCTGGGCGAACACCGGCGCGGCCACAGTTCCGCCGTAGTAGCGGCCGGCCGAGGGCTCGTCGATCATCACTGCTACCACCAGGCGCGGGTGCGACGCAGGGGCGAAGCCGACGAAGGAGGACACGTACTTGTCCGCCGCGTAGCCGCCGTTTTCCTGCTTGTGGGCGGTGCCGGTCTTGCCGGCGACCCGGTAACCCATGATCTGCGCACGCGGCGCGGTGCCTTCGCGGTTGACCACCATTTCCAGCATCGCGCGCACCGCGGACGCGGTCTTGGGCGCCATGACGCGCCGCCCCACGGGCGGTGCGTCGATGCGCACCAGCGACAGCGGGACGAGCTCGCCCTCGCGGGCGAACACGCTGTACGCGCGCGCGAGCTGCACCAGCGACACCGAGATGCCGTGCCCGTAGGACATGGTCGCCTGCTCGATCGGCTTCCAGCTGCGGTACGGCCGGACCTTCCCGCTCGCCTCGCCGGGGAAGCCCAGCCCGGGCGCATCGCCGAAGCCGACGTCGCGGAACATCTCCCACATCGCCTCGGCCGGAAGGCCGAGCGCGATCTTCGCGGCGCCCACGTTGGAGGATTTCTGGATCACCTGCGCCACGGTCAGCGAGCGCTCGACGTGCGCGTCGCGGATGGTCGCGCCGCTGATACTCAGCGTGCCCGGAGCGGTCTGGATCACCGACTCCGGCCGCAGCCGCCCCGCCTCGAGCGCGAGCGCGACCGTGAACGGCTTGAGCGTGGACCCGGGCTCGAAGGTGTCGGTCACCGCGCGGTTGCGAAGCTGGGCGCCGGCGAGCTTGCTGCGGTTGTTGGGGTTGTAGGTCGGGAAATTCGCGAGGGCGAGCACCTCTCCCGAATCGACGTCGAGCACCACCACGGCGCCCGCTGCCGCCTTGTTCTGCACGATCGCCGCCTTCAGCTGACTGAACGCCAGGTTCTGGATGCGCGCGTCCAGCGCCAGCGTCAGGTCGCTGCCGTCCTGCGCCGCCTTGATCGACTCGACGTCCTCGACCGTCTGCCCGAGCCGGTCCTTGATCACGCGGCGGCTCCCCGGCTTGCCGGCGAGCCGCTCCTGGAAGGCGAGCTCGACCCCCTCCTGCCCGATATCGTCAGCGCCGGTGAAGCCGAGCACGTGCGCCATGACCTCGCCGCTCGGGTAGTAGCGCCGGTACTCGCGGTTCTGGAACAGGCCCGGGATGTGCAGCGCCCCAACCCGCTCGGCCGTTTCCGGCGAGATCTGTCGCTTGAGGAAGACGAAGTCCCGGCTCGTGTCGCCCAGGCGCTTCTCGATCTCGCTCTGGGGCATCTCGAGCAGCGCCGCCAGTCGCGCGAGCTGCCGCTTGCTCGGGTGCGCCTCGCCGGGGATTGCCCAGATCGATTTGACCGGCGTGCTGATGGCGAGCGCCTCGCCGTTGCGGTCGAGGATGCGGCCGCGGTTCGCGGGAACCTCCATCACCCGGCTGTAGCGCGACTCGCCCTTCGCCTGGAGGAAGTCGTTAGCGAGGCCCTGCAGGTAGACCGCGCGGCCGAGGAGCAGCGCGAAGCTCGCGACGAGCAGCCAGAGCAGAAAGCGCGAGCGCCACACGGGCAGCGTGAGCTCGAGGACCGGGCTGGCGGCGAAGTTCATTTCGCCGCTCCGTCGGGCCGCGCGATATGCAGGTGTTTCGCGTCGGGGACACGCATGTGCAGCTGGCGGCCGGCGATGCGTTCGACGCGTGCGTGCACTGCCCACGTGCTTGCTTCGAGCTGCAGCTGACCGTATTCGACTCCGAGCTGTCGCGAACGTTCCTGCTCCTGCTCGAGCTCGCCGAAGAACCTGCGCGCCAGGTGCTGCGAAGTCACGAGGCTCAGCGCGCACGCCGCGAGCACGACGAGAAGGAGCAGGTTGAAGCGGATCATGGCGTCAGGCGAGCTTCTCTGCGACGCGCAGCACAGCGCTCCTCGCGCGCGGGTTGGCCTTGACCTCTCCGGGGCCGGGCCGCTGCGGGGGCCCGACGATGCGCAGCTTCGGCGCGGGCATCTCCCGCGCCCTGACCGGCAGGCGCTCGGGGAGCGTGGGATGCGCGGCCGCGCGCATGAAGTTCTTCACGATGCGGTCTTCGAGGGAGTGGAAGCTGATCACCGCCAGGCGTCCCGACGCCTTGAGCGCGGCGAGGGCCTGAGGAAGGGCTAGCGACAACTCCTCAAGCTCCTGATTGACGTGAATCCGTAGAGCCTGAAACGTCCGCGTCGCCGGGTTCTGGCCCGGTTCACGCGTCCGGACGGCCGCAGCCACGACAGCGGCAAGTTCCCCGGTCCTCCTGAGAGGCCCTCCTCGCCGAGCAGCAACAATCGCCTTTGCAATCTGTTTAGCAAACCGTTCTTCGCCATAGTTGCTGATCACCTCCCTGATCTCAGCCTCTTGCGCCCGCTCGAGCCACTCGGCCGCGCTCGCGCCGCGGGTCGGGTCCATGCGCATGTCCAGCGGACCGTCGGCGCGAAAGCCGAAGCCCCGCCGCGGGTCGTCCAGCTGCGGCGAAGACACGCCCAGATCGAACAACACCCCGTCGGCCTCGCCCGCGCGTAGCGCGGCGAGCGTCTCCTGCAGCTCGCTGAAGGGGGCGTGCGCGGGCGTAAGGCGCGGGTCGCCGACCGCCCGTGCGGCGGCGACCGCGTCGGGATCGCGGTCGAGCGCGATGAGCCGTCCGCGCCGACCGAGGCGTTCCAGGATCAGGCGGCTGTGACCGCCTCGGCCGAAGGTCGCGTCCACGAAGGTGCCGTCGGGGCGGGCGTCGACGGCAAGCGCGTCGACTGCCGGGTGGAGGAGGACGGGAACGTGCGCATCGGCGATCACAGCGAGAAGTTTTCGGTCCCCGGGGGCGGGTTAGCGCCCACTTGCGTGAGACCGTGTGCGAGCTTCTCGTCCCATGCGGCGACGTCCCAGATCTCGAAGTGGCTCCCCTGGCCGACCAGCATCACGTCCTTCTTGAGGCCGGCGAACTTGCGCAGCGCGGGCGAAACGAGGATCCGTCCCTGGGCGTCCGGGTCGAGCTCCTCGGCGAAGCCCACGAGCAGCCGCTGCCACCAGCGGGCCTGCTCGTTGAAGCTGGACAAGGCTTGAACCTTGGCGCCGATGGGCTCCCAGGCGAGACGGGGATAGAGCAGCAGGCAGCTATCGGGGTGGGCGGTGAGCACCACCGCACGGCCTCCGGACAGCAAGGCGTCGCGATACCGGGTCGGCACTGCAAGCCTTCCCTTGGCGTCGAGACTCAGCTCTGTCGCCCCTTGAAACAACGGACCCCCTTTGAGTGGCGAAGCGAGGCGCCACGATTCCCCACTAAAACCTACTTCTTGCCACTCTAGAGGAAACGAAGGGGGTGGTCAAGCTGAAACAGAGGAAATTTTTAGCTACAACAGGGACTTAAGGTGCCTTTCTTAGAATCAGCTTGATGTGGTATAAAGACAAACAAATGAATAGCTTACGTCGCAAATTGAATGTAATACATTAGGAAATCAAGGACTTCCGATGAATACCCGCGCTATCCACGCGCGCGGGGCGCATCCCACTTCCTGCAGCTAGTGAAGGTGCTTCTTCCCGGTGGAGCCGCCGGGACGGACCTGGGTGCGGTCCTGCGGGGTCTCGGCCGCGCGGCGCGCGAACAACTGGTTGACGAGCGCGTGCACCTCGCCGATCTCGGCGTCGCCGAAGTGGCGTGCGAGCAGCGCGGACAGATCGTCGATCATGCGCCGGCGCTGCATATCGCGGATCGCCTCGGGGGTCGGGCCGACGAACACCCAGCTGTGCTCGTCCTGGCCGTCCTCCTGGTAGTAGCTCACCTCGACCGCGGCCGCCTCCTCAGAGTAGGGGGACAGGGATTCAAAGGCACCCTCGAGCGAGCGCTGGAAATTGCGGCCGACGTAGCCGGTCCAGCAGATGTCGAGCGAGCGCCGGCGCCGGTCGAACACAATGCCGGGCTCGTCCTGGTGGGCGCTGCGCGCGTCCGCCAGCCCGTCGACGTCGACGTAGTCGAACCAAGGCCGCAGCGCCACCTCGATCTCGGTCTGGCTGGCCCCGCTTCTCAGTAGGACGGTGCCGTGGACATGGACTTCGGTATGCATGCTTTTCGCTCCGGGGAAACGTCGATGCTATGCCGACTGCGCTCGGAGTTCAACCCTGACTCCCTACCGATGGGATAATGCCCGCCAGGAAACCACTGGACGCGCCCATGCCCGCACCCGGCGATACCGCCAATATGGCCTTGTTTTGCGACTTCGAGAACGTAGCGCTCGGCGTGCGCGACGCGAAGTACGCCAAGTTCGACATCACCAAGGTGCTCGAGCGGCTGCTCCTCAAGGGCAGCATCGTGGTCAAGAAGGCTTATTGCGACTGGGAGCGCTACAAGGACTTCAAGGCCGACATGCACGAGGCCTCCTTCGAGCTGATCGAGATCCCCCACGTGCGCATGTCCGGCAAGAACTCGGCCGACATCCGCATGGTGGTCGACGCGCTCGACCTGTGCTACACGAAGTCGCACGTCGACACCTTCGTCATCATCAGCGGCGACTCCGATTTCTCGCCCCTGGTCTCCAAGCTGCGCGAGAACGACAAGATCGTCATCGGCGTGGGCGTGAAAAACTCGAGCTCCGACCTGCTGGTCGCGAACTGCGACGAGTTCATTTTCTACGACGATCTGGTGCGCGAGAAGGCGTCGCGGCGTGCACCGAAGAAGAAGCCTCAGGGCAAGCCGGCTGCGGCCGACGAAGCACCAGGCAAGGACGGCGAAGACAGAACCGACGCAGCTCTCGACCTGGTGATGCAGACCGTCGAAGCGCTGATCGCCGAGCGCGGCGCGGAGGAGAAAATCTGGGGGTCGATGGTGAAGCAGGCTCTGAAGCGCCGCAACCCCGGCTTCAACGAGTCCTACTACGGCTTTTCGTCATTCTCCAAGCTACTCGACGAGGCCGAGGCGCGCCACATGCTGCAGCTTGAGCGCGACGAGAAGTCCGGCGGCTACATCGTCAAGAGCGCCGCGCACTAGACCCGTTCGATCACCAGCGCGATCCCCTGCCCCACGCCGATGCACATGGTGCACAGCGCGTAGCGCCCCTTGCTCGCGTGGAGCTGGTACATCGCGGTCGTCACCAGGCGCGCGCCCGAGGCGCCGAGGGGGTGGCCGATGGCGATGGCGCCGCCGTTGGGGTTCACGTGAGCCGCGTCGTCGGGCAGTCCAAGGTCGCGCGTCACGGCAAGCGCCTGGGCCGCGAAGGCCTCGTTCAGCTCGATCACTTCCATCTGCGCGAGCCTGAGCCCGGCCTGCTCAAGCACCTTGCGCGTCGCCGGCGCAGGCCCCACGCCCATGATGCGCGGCGCGACCCCGGCGGTCGCCATGCCGATGACGCGCGCGCGGGGCGAGAGCTTGTGCTTCTTCGCCGCCGCCCCGGAAGCGATGATCAGCGCGCAGGCGCCGTCGTTCACGCCCGAGGCGTTGCCGGCGGTCACCGTGCCCTCGGGCTTCACTACGCCCTTCAACTTCGCCAGCCCCTCTAGGGTCGCGTCCGGCCGCGGATGCTCGTCGGTGTCGACCAAGGTCGCCGCGCCTTTCTTGCCCGGAACCGACACCGGGACAATCTCGCTCTTGTAGAAGCCCCTCGCCTGCGCGGCGGCCCAGCGCTGCTGGCTGCGCAGCGCGAAGGCGTCCTGGTCGGAGCGCGCCACCTCGAACTCTTGAGCGACGTTCTCGGCGGTCTCGGGCATGGAATCGATGCCGTACTTCGTCTTCATCGCGGGATTGACGAAGCGCCAGCCGATGGTGGTGTCCTCGATCTTCGCCGCGCGCGAGAACGCGCTGTCGGCCTTGGGCATGACGAAGGGCGCGCGCGACATGCTCTCCACGCCGCCCGCAATCATGAGCTGGGTCTCGCCGCACTTGATGGCGCGCGACGCCGTGCCCACGGCGTCGAGGCTGGAGCCGCACAGGCGGTTCACGGTCGCGCCCGGAACCGTCTGCGGCAGCCCGGCGAGCAGCAGTGCCATGCGCGCGACGTTGCGGTTGTCCTCGCCCGCCTGGTTGACGCAGCCGTAGATCACGTCATCGAGCACTCCCCAATCGACCTGAGCGTTGCGCTCCATCAGCGCCCTGATCGGCAGCGTGGCGAGGTCGTCGGTGCGCACGGAGGACAGGGCGCCGCCGTAGCGGCCGAAGGGCGTGCGCACGGCGTCGCAGATGAAAACTTCGTTCATTGGAGTCCCGGCATCGGAATGAGCCGGGTATTGTAATCAGGCCAGACCCGCGACGGGAATCGAGGCTCCATGAATAGCGCGCGCGGCGTCTGAGGCAAGGAACAGCACCACTTCGGCGAGCGCCTCGGGCGCGACCCAGCGCTTGGGGTCCGCCTTGGGCATGTCTTTCCTGTTTTGCGGCGTGTCGATGGTGCTGGGAAGGATGCAGTTGACGTTGATGCCCTTCTCCCGCAATTCCGCGGCCATGGTCTCGGTCAGGCGTATGACCGCGGCCTTGGAGGCGATGTAGGCGCCCATGTTCGCCTTGCCGGACAAGGCCGCCATGGCGCCGACGTTGATGATTTTTCCGCTGCCTGCCGCGAGCATGCCGGGAACGACCGCGCGGGCGCAGTTGACCACCGATTTCGCGTTGAGTCCGAGCATCAGGTCCCAGGTGTCGTCGCTCGTTTCGTGCACCGCCTGCCCCATGCGGAATCCGCCGGCGATGTTGCACAGGATGTCGATCCGGGCGCCCGCGGGAAGCGCGCGCGCCACGGATTGCGGGTCGCGCAGGTCGGCGACCGCAAAGCGCCTGCCCTGGCCTTCGGCTCCGTACGCCGAGCGCAGGTGTTCCTCGGCGTGGTCCATGAGGACGAGAGAAGCCCCTTCGGCCGCGAACGCGGCCGCGACGGCGCGGCCGAGATTGCCGGCCGCGCCGGTGATCAGGCAGGTCTTGCCGCTGAACTTCACGGCCCGACGCTACGCGGTCGAGCGGCTCTTGGCGCCCTTCGCCCAGTACTCGGGCGAGGCCTTGGTGTCGGCGAGCTTGCGCGCGTCCTCGAACCCCGGGGCCATCGACGCGGAAGTACCGACGAGAACCTGGTGATGATCGATGTCGAGCAGCCGCAGCCAGCTCTGCTGTCCCAGCGTCAGCCCGATCATGCAGCCGAGCTCGACCAGCTCGGCCTCGTTGAAATGCCGGTACATGCGCTCCCAGAACGCGTCGTCGGCCGGCGTGTGCCAGGTGATCGCCTCGGCATAGGCGAGCGCCGTTTTCTGGCGCTCGTCGTAGCGCATCGATTTCTCGAACTCGAGCAGATCCCGGACCTGATCCTCGATCACGGCCCCGCTCGTCGTCGCCTTCACCGAGCGCTGGTTGCCGCAGTACTCGCACTCGACCGAGCGCGAGACGTAGAGACGGCACAGCTCCTTGATCGCGTGATCGAGCACGCCGTTCCTGAAGATGTCGTTCCAGGAGTTGGCGAAGAACCAGAAGCACGCGGGCACGTGGGCGCGGATCGCCGAGCTCTCCGGACGCGGCGTGCCCTCCCGCTGGCAGCGCTCCATCTCCTTGCGCATCTCCGCGTCCATCTCCTCGAGCGGAACGTAGCTGATTCTCTGCTTCGGCATGGTGCGTCTCCTCGAAAACCCTACTGCGGCTTGATTCCCGCCCCCTTGATCACGCGAGCGTACTCGTCGTGCTCGCTGCGCACGAATTTCGCAAACTCCTCGGGCGACATGTCCATGGTGTCGTTGCCGAGGTTCTGCAGCCGCTCGCGCACCGCGGGATCGGCGAGCGCCTTGCGCGTGTCGGTGGAGATCTTCGCGACGATGTCCTTCGGCGTGCCTGCGGGCGCCCAGATCCCGAACCACAGCGGCGCGTCCGCGCCCTGCACGCCCGCTTCCCCCGTCGTCGGCACGTCGGGCAGCTGGCCGTTGCGCTTGGGCGTGCTCACCGCGAGAGCGCGCACCCTGCTGCCCTTGATGTGGGGGATCGCCGCCGAGATCGGCGCCCAATAGCAATCCACGGAGTTGCTGAGCATCGCCTGGATCACCTCCGGCGTGCCCTTGAACGGAATCTGGGTGACGTTGATCTTCGCCGCGGCGACGAATTTCTCGGTGTTCAGGTGCGTGCCGCTGCCGACGCCGGCGTGGCCCCAGTTGATCGCGCCGGGCTTGGCCTTGGCCGCATTGACGACGTCCATGAGGGTCTTGTACGACGAGTCCGCGTTCACGATGAGGACGTTGGGTTGCAGGGCGAGCGGGGAGATGTCGACGAAGTCGTCGAGCGCGTTGTAGGGAAGCTTCGCGTAGATCGACGGCGTCACGGTGTGTGCGTTCGAGTCGATGAGCAGGGTATAGCCGTCGGCCGGCGATTTCGCCACCACCGCCGTGCCGATCGAGCCGCCCGCGCCCGCGCGGTTCTCGGGGACCACGGGCTGCCCCCACGTCTCGGAGAGCTTCTGCAAGACGATGCGCCCGACGATGTCGGTCGAGCTGCCGGGCGTGAACGAGATGATCGCGTGCACCGGCTTGTTCGGGTAGCCCTGCGCGAACGCCTGCGACGCGACCAACGCCGCGATTCCGGCAAATATTCTTATGATGGTTTTCATTGGAGCTCCTCTGTGAAAAAACCTAGGAGAGACCGTCGCCGACCGCGACGTTCTCCGCTTTCAGCGTGAGACCCGAGACCTGCGCCTGCTGAACCAGCAGCGTCGAGAAATCCTCCTCGGTCATACCCCTGCCCATCATCGACTGGATGATGTCGCGGGTGATCGAGGCGAGCGGCATCGGGACCTCAAACTGGCGCCCGGCCTCCAGTCCCAGGTCGAGATCCTTCCTGAGCAGGTAGGGCGTGAAAGTCACGTGGAAGTCGAGGTTGACGAAGGCTGGCGCCTTGTAGCGCGTGAAGGTCGAGCCCATGACGCTCTTGTTCAGGAAATCGAGGAACGCATGGCGCGGCACGCCCGCTTTTTCGGCGAGCACCGTGATCTCCGCCATGCACTGCGTCACGACGCCGAGCATCACGTTATGGCAGATCTTGACGATGCGCGACAGCTCGCCCTCGCCGACGTACGACGAGCCCTGCCCCATCATCGCGAGATACGGCGCGGCGGCGTCGTACGCCGCCTTCGGCCCGGAGACCACGAAGGTGAGCTTGCCCGCCTTGATCACCTTGGCGTTGCCCGACACCGGCGCGGAGAGCAGCCCCACGCCCTTCGCCGCGAGGATCTTGCGCAGATCGGCGGAGCCTTCGAGCGAGATCGACGAGCACTCGACCACCATCTTGGGCTTGGCGGAGCCCGACAGCAGCCCCTTCGGCCCCGCGATGACTTCCTTGACGTCGTCGTAGGTCGACACCATGCAGAACACGATGTCGCAGCCGGCGAGGTCATTCAGGTGGTCGACGATCCTCGCCCCGTCCTTGGCGAGCGGCTCGGCCTTGGCGCGCGTGCGGTTCCACACCGCGACGTCGCAGCCGCCCTTCGCCAGGCGCCGCGCCATTTCGAATCCCATGCGGCCGGCGCCGATCCAGCCGATTTTGCTGCCCTTCGTCGTGCTCAAGCGATTCTCCTTCTACTCGATCACCGCGAGCACCGTTCCAACCGGCACGGTCTGGCCCACCTCGACCAGGATGGCTTTCACCACGCCTGCAGTGATCGACGGGATCTCGGTGGTTACCTTGTCGGTCTCGACGTCGAACAGCGGCTCGTCCGCCTTCACCGTGTCGCCGACCTTCTTGTACCAGTTGGCGACCGTTCCCTCGGTCACCGTCTCGCCCAGTTGGGGCATGATCACGTCCATTGCTTCTCCGTTCTAGCGGCTTAAGGCCCGCTTCACTTCGGCGACGATTCGCGCCACCGTCGGGATGACTGCGTCTTCGAGCTGGTCGGCGGAGGGCAGCGGCACGTGCGGCGTCGTGATGCGGACGATCGGTCCCTTGAGCGCGCTGAACACCTCTTCCTGGATGATCGACGCGATCTCCGCGCCCCAGCCGCACAGCCGCGGGTTCTCCTCGACCGTGAACACTCGGCCGGTGCGCGCGGATTCCGCGAGGATCGTCTTCGCGTCGAGCGGCACCAGCGATCTCACGTCGATCACGGTGGCCTTGATGCCGTCGGCGGCGAGCGCCTCGGCGGCCTTCTCCGCCCTGGGGACCATGGCTGCGAGCGCGATGATCGTGACATCGGAGCCGGTACGAAGAACCTTGGCTTCTCCCAGGGGCTCGATGTGCTCGCCGTCGGGCACCTCGCCCTTGTTCGCGAGCAGGCTCTTGTGCTCGAAGAACAGCACCGGATCCGGGTCGCGGATGGCCGCGGCCAGCAGCCCCTTCGCGTCGGCGGGGGTGGAGGGCGCGATCACCTTGATGCCGGGGATCGCCATCGCCCAGTTCTCCACGCTCTGGGAGTGCTGCGCGCCGAAGCGCGATCCCGCGCCGTTGGCGGTGCGGATGACCAGCGGGATGGTGATCTGCCCGTCGCTCATGTAGCGGGTCTTCGCGATCTCGTTCGCGACGTAGTCCCAGCAGCAGGCGAGGAAGTCCGAGAACATGATCTCGGCGACGGGGCGAAGCCCGGTCATCGCCGCGCCCATGGCCGCGCCCAGGATGGCGAGCTCGGAGATCGGCGTGTCCTTCACGCGCCTCGGCCCGAACTCCTCGAACAGGCCCACGGTGGTCTTGAACACTCCGCCCGCGGCCGCGGTGTCCTCGCCGAACAGCACCACGCGCTCGTCGCGCCTCATCTCCTGCGCGATGCCGGCGGCGACCGCATCGCGATAGCTCAGTTGCGCCATGCGTTGCCTCCGTCGGCCCAGACATCGGTCATCGCGCTCTCGAGCGTGGGGGTGGGCGAGGCCTTCGCCGCCGACGTCGCCTGCTCGAGCTTCGCCATCGACTCCGACTCGATCTTCGCGAGCGTCGCCTCGGAGATGCCGGAGGCGAGGAGCCGCGCTCGATAGAGCCCTACCGGGTCGCGCTTCAGCCACTCCTCGAGCTCCTCCTTGGGCCGGTACTTGGCCGGGTCGGCGCGCGAATGGCCGCTGTGGCGATAGGTGAGGCATTCGACGAGCGAAGGCCCGCCGCCGGCACGGGCCTTTTCGATCGCCGCGCGCGCCGCGCTGTATACGATGTCGGCGTCGTTGCCGTCGATCACCTGCCGCTCGAGGCCGTAGCTCGCCGCGCGGTCGGCCGCGGGATGCTTCACCGCCGTGACCGCCGAGATCGGCGTGTACTCCATGTACATGTTGTTCTCGCAGCAGAAGATCACGGGCAGCTTCCACACCGCAGCGAGGTTCAGCGCCTCGTGAAACGCGCCGATGTTGGTCGCGCCGTCGCCGAAGAACGCGACAGCGACCTGTTTGGTGCCGCGGTACTGCGCCGACCACGCCGCGCCCGCCGCGATCGGCAGGTGCGCGCCGACGATGGCGTACGAGCCCATGACCCCGTGCTCGACGCTCGTCAGGTGCATCGAGCCGCCCTTGCCCTTCATGAGGCCGCACTGCCGGCCCATCAGCTCGCCCAGCACCGACAGCATCGAGGCGCCGCGCGCAAGCGTGTGGTGGTGGCCGCGGTAGGTGCAGAAGGAGTAGTCGTCCTTGTTCATGGCCGCGGCGAAGCCCGCGGCGACCGCTTCCTGGCCGAGTGCGAGGTGGCTCGTGCCCTTCACCAGGTTCTGGAGGAAGAGATCGTAGGCGCGCTTCTCGGTGTGGCGGATCTCCACCTGCAGCTGGAACAGCCTCAGCCGCGTCGCCTCGGGGATCGCTTTGCTCTGGACGGCGTGCGCCGCCTGGGTAGCGCTCATTGCAGGGACTCCGTCAATAGGGGTTCGCGATCGGCAGCTCTTCGGCGGGATAGAGCGAGATGATCTTCGCGCCGTCGGGCGTGAGGATGACCTCCTCCTCGATGCGCGCCGCCGAGACGCCGTCGGTCGCCGGGCAGTAGGTCTCGACCGCGAACACCATCCCGGCCTTCAGCTCGATCGGCTCTTTCAGCGAATTGACCCGCGAGATGAGCGGCCGCTCGTGCAGCCCGAGCCCCAGGCCGTGGCAGAAGTTCAGGCCGAAGGCCTCCATCTCGCTCGAGAAGCCGATGTCCTTCGCCTGGGGCAGCGCGCGCGCGATCTTGTCGGTGCTCATTCCGGGCTTCAAGAGCTCGATCGCCTTGTCCATCCATTCGCGCGCCTTGCGGTAGGCGGTGCGCTGCGGCGCGGTCGCGCGCCCGACGTTGAAGGTGCGGTAGTAGCAGGTGCGGTAGCCCATGAAGGACTGGATGATGTCGAAGAACGCCTGATCGCC
>Ga0137409_10002099_pt1 | contig 21467 bp, 22 predicted proteins | sample CZODoug1_16funga_FD_122059 | JGI IMG/M metagenome (GOLD analysis project Ga0137409, IMG submission 122059) | Vadose zone soil fungal communities from Angelo Coast Range Reserve, California, USA - CZODoug1_16fungal (Hybrid Assembly) | ecosystem: Environmental > Terrestrial > Soil > Vadose zone... | reverse complement strand
TGCACATATGCGGTCGACAACATCCGTCGCCTTATGGGGCGCCAACCCATCTTCGGCATCTGTCTCGGCCACCAGCTGACCGGCATAGCGCTAGGCGGCAAGACCTTCAAACTAAAATTCGGACACCACGGCGGCAACCATCCAGTGAAGCAGTTGAAATCCGGCAAAGTCGAAATCACCGCCCATAACCACAACTTCGCCGTCGATCCCGACTCGCTCCCGCAAAGCGAAGTCGAACTGACGCACATGGACTTGAACGACAACACCCTCGAAGGCATGCGCCACCGCAACCTGCCGTTGTTCAGCGTCCAGTACCACCCAGAGGCGGCGCCCGGTCCGCACGATTCGCACTATCTGTTTAAAGACTTTGTGAAGATGATGGAGGAATTTAAGGGCTAGGTTTTAGGGGGTTCGGTTTGAAGGGGCGCGCCTTCAGGCGCGCCGTAAGACGCAAACGAGGGGCGGGGCTTTAGCCCCCGAGGGCAAGGACGTGCGACCCAAGAGAGAACCGGCGACCAACAACAGCCAGACTTACATGGTCACGACCGAGGCCTGGGGCAGACGTTCTCTTTTCAACACCGAACGATGGGCAAAGCTGCTCATCGACACCCTCTACCATTATCGAGGCTCGGCCTACCTTCTCCACGAATTTGTCATCATGCCCGATCACATCCATGTCCTGATAACGCCACTCGGCAGCCTTGAAAAGGCAGTCCAATTCTTTAAGGGAGGCTTCTCCTTCCGGGCAAAGAAAGAACTGGGCTCGAATATGGAGGTCTGGCAGAAAGGATTTCAGGATCACCGGATTCGGGACACTGGAGACTACGCCCAACACATTCGATACATCCATGAAAACCCTGTCCGGAAACATCTGTGTGAGCAAGCCGCCGACTATCTATATTCATCGGCGCATCCGGGATTTGAACTCGACCTGGCCCCGCAGGGGCTAAAGCCCCAATCAATAGAGACATCGGACGGCGCGCCTGAAGGCGCGCCCCTTCAAAGCACCAAAACGAAAATTGCCTAATGCCCAAACGCACTGACATCTCCAAGATCCTGATCCTCGGCTCCGGCCCAATCGTCATCGGACAATCCGCCGAGTTCGACTACTCCGGCACGCAGGCCTGTAAGGCGCTCAAGTCCGAAGGCTTCGAAGTCGTGCTGGCCAACTCGAACCCGGCGACCATTATGACCGATCCCGAGTTGGCCGACCGCACGTACATCGAGCCGCTGACTCTCGAATATCTCGAAGAGATCATCCGCATCGAGCGCGAAATGTCGCCGAGCGCTGGATTCGCTGTGTTGCCTACCGTCGGCGGACAGACTGCGCTCAACCTCGCAATTGAACTTTCCGACGGCGGCGTGCTCGAAAAGTACAACGTGCATCTGATCGGCGCGCAAATCAGCGCTATCAAGAAGGCTGAAGACCGTCTTTTCTTCAAAGATGCCATGCAGCGTATCGGCCTCGACGTGCCGAAATCCGCGCTCGTTAACAATCTCAAAGACGGCCTGGAATTCGCCGGCAAAATCGGCTTCCCTGTCATCATTCGTCCGAGTTTCACGCTCGGCGGAACCGGAGGCGGCATCGCCTACAACCGCGAAGAATTGATGGAAGTTCTAGCCCGCGGCCTCGATCTCTCTCCCGTCCACGAATGTCTGATCGAAGAATCCGTCCTCGGATGGAAAGAGTACGAACTTGAGGTGATGCGTGACACCAAGGACAACGTCATCATCATCTGCTCGATCGAGAATTTCGATCCGATGGGTGTACACACCGGAGACTCCATCACCGTTGCGCCCGCGCAAACCCTGACCGACCGCGAATACCAGATGATGCGCGACGCGTCGATCGCGGTTATTCGCGAAATCGGCGTAGAAACCGGCGGATCGAATATTCAGTTCGGCGTGAATCCCTCCACCGGACGCATGGTGGTCATCGAAATGAACCCGCGTGTTTCGCGGTCGTCGGCCTTAGCGTCAAAAGCCACCGGCTTCCCAATCGCGAAGATCGCCGCCAAACTTGCCGTGGGCTACACGCTCGATGAAATCCCCAATGACATCACCCGCATGACTCCTGCCTGCTTTGAGCCGACGCTCGACTATGTAGTCGTCAAAATCCCGAAGTGGCAGTTCGAGAAATTTCCTGGCGCCGACGAAAGCCTCGGACCGCAGATGAAATCGGTCGGCGAAGTCATGGCCATCGGACGCACGTTCAAAGAAGCGTTGCAAAAGGGAATCCGCTCCCTCGATACCGGGAAGCGCGTTGGCTCGGGGAAGATTGAACCCAAGATTCTCACTCAGCGCCTGGTCACGCCGCATCCCGATCGCCTCGCGTACGTACAATACGCAATTCGGCAAGGCTACCCGATTAAGCAGATCGCGAAGATGACTTCGATCGACCCGTGGTTCCTCTACCAGCTCAAAGAAATTAATGATATGCAACTTGAGCTGGAGAAACATCCGATGGAGTCGGTCCCAACGGAAATTGTGCGTGAAGCCAAGCGCATGGGCTTCTCCGATGGTCGCCTCGCCGGCGTCTGGCGCCTGGACGGCAAAGGTGGACAGGAAAAAGTTCGCCACTTCCGCAAGAAGCACAAACTGAAACCGGTCTACAAGCGCGTTGACACCTGCGCGGCGGAGTTCGTCAGCCACACTCCGTACTTATACTCGACTTACGAAGAAGAAGACGAAGCCGCTCCCACAACGAAGAAGAAAGTCATCATCCTCGGTTCCGGCCCGAACCGCATCGGCCAGGGAATTGAGTTCGATTACTGCTGCTGCCACGCTTCCTACGCGCTGCGCGAAGATGGTTACGAGACCATCATGATCAACTGCAATCCTGAAACGGTTTCCACCGACTACGACACCAGCGATCGTCTCTACTTCGAGCCGCTCACGCTCGAAGACGTCTTCGCAATCTGTGAACACGAAGCGTCCACCGGAGCGCCTGTTGGCGTCATCGTGCAGTTCGGCGGACAGACTCCGCTCAACCTGTCTCTCCCGCTGAAAGCCGCGGGTGTAAACATCATCGGCACCTCGCCCGAATCGATTGACCTCGCCGAAGATCGCAAGCGCTTCGGCAAGCTGCTTGATGAACTCGGTATCCCGCAAGCTCCGGGTGCAATGGTTACATCGCCGGAAGAAGCGGTCGAAGCGGCGAAGAAAATCGGATTCCCTGTGCTGGTCCGTCCGTCCTACGTTCTCGGCGGGCGCGCCATGGTCATCGCCTTCGACGAAGACTCCATCACTCAATATATGAAACAGGCGGTCGAATACTCGCACGACCGCCCCATCCTGATCGACAAATTTCTCGAAGATGCAATCGAGGTTGACGTGGACGCGCTCTCCGATGGCGAAGACGTCGTCATCGGTGGCATCATGCAGCACATCGAAGAAGCCGGCATCCACTCCGGCGATTCCTCGTGCGTGCTCCCCGCCGTAGATATTCCGGAATCACTACTGAACGTGATGCGCGACTACACCTTCAAGCTGGCGCGCGCGCTAAGAGTCGTCGGCCTGATGAACATCCAGTTCGCCATCCCGCGTGGTGCGTGTAGGGACGGGTCTTCGACCCGTACGGGAGCGCAGCCCCGCACTCCGGGAGAAAGCAACGTCAAGGTCTACGTCATCGAAGTGAACCCGCGCGCCTCGCGCACTGTCCCCTACGTTTCTAAGGCCACCGGCGTGCCCCTGGCAAAAATTGCCGCCCGCCTCATGACCGGCCGCAAACTCCGCGAGTTCCTGCCCGAATTCATCGAGCGCGGCGCCGACCTCGATACTGGCCGCTGCTTCTACGTGAAATCGCCAGTCTTCCCTTGGTCGAAATTTCCCGGCGTCGACACCGTCCTGGGCCCCGAGATGAAGTCCACCGGAGAAGTCATGGGTGTAGCCGACAACTTTGGCGAAGCTTTCTACAAAGCCCAACTCGCCGCCGGACAAAAGCTGCCCACGCAAGGCACCGTTTTTATCAGCGTCAACGATCAGGACAAGCCACACGTTGCCGAAGTCGCTAAGCGTTTCTTCGAACTCGGATTCAAACTGGTCGCCACCCACGGCACCGCCGACCTCATCGAAGCCGTCGGCCTGCCAGTCGATCGCGTCTACAAAGTGAAAGAAGGACGGCCCAACCCGGTCGATCTCATCAAAGCTGACCGCATCCAGTTGATCGTCAACACACCGCACGGCCCCGACCCGTACTTCGACGAAAAAGCCATCCGCCGCGCCGCCGTGACCGGACGTATCCCCACCATCACAACACTCTCCGCCGCCCGCGCTGCCGCTGACGGCATCGCCGCCTTGCAGCGGGGAGAAGTGCGCGTACAGGCGTTGCAGGCGCTACACGCGGAACGAGTCGCAAGGTAGACTGACCGGGGTCGGAAGGCTCTGTTCCAAGCCAGACTCGGAGAGTGGCACGGGTTGCTGAGTCTTGAAGGGACGCGGCTAAACAGCTTGTGGAAGAAATCGGATTTTGATTTTGTTTTGAAAGGGTGCGGCTCCAGCCGCGCCGTAACTGCCGCAAAATCAACCCGGCTTTAGCCGCCGCCGGAGTTTTTCCGCAAGCTGTTTAGTGATGCATAATGCGGCCCGCGAGCGATAAACATTCTTTCCATGTGTGTTACAATATCGTCTATGAGTAACACACTTACCATCCGCTTGCCCGACGAACTCCTGGAGCAACTTCGTCGCCGGGCGCGTCGTATGGGATTGCCAGTGGGCCGGATCGTCCGTCACTCGATCGAAAACACGTTGGCCAAGGACGAGAATATTCGTTTGTTGGAGTTCGCCGGCCTGATCAAAGGAGGTCTGCGTGATCTCTCGTCCCGCAAAGGATTCTCCCGGAAATAAGACTCCCGCGATAGTGGATACCGGTTTCCTGGTTGCGTTCGCCCGCCGCGAAGACGAGCATCATCGGTGGGCACTGGGAGTCGCTGGCAAACTTCAATTACCTCTGCTCACCTGCGAAGCAGTACTGGCCGAGACTTCGTTTATGTTGCAATCCAGCGCGTACGTTCTAGCCATGTTGCGGCGAGACGTGTTGCGCATTGCGCTCGATTGCAGTAGTCAGGTGGACCAACTCCTCGACCTCGCCGTTCGTTACGTCGACCGAAAGCCCGACTTGGCGGACCTGTGCCTGATCCGAATGAGCGAACTCCATCCGCGGCACAAAATCGTCACTGTGGACGCGGACTTCTGGATCTATCGCCGAAACAAGCGGGACGCCATCCCCCTGATTTCCCCACCGAAAATGTAGGCTGAACAATCCCGCCAAACGGAAATCGGCTAAGATTGCTTCATGCTCCTACACGGTATCTTTCCACCCATCACGACGCCCTTCTATCCCGACGGCAACGTCTATTACAAGAAACTCGAAGCCAACGTCGAGCGCTACTCCCGCACGCCCTCCGCCGGTATTGTCGTGCAAGGTTCGACCGGCGAAGCCATCCTGCTCTCCGATCACGAACGTCGCGACGTACTCAAGATTGCCATGGCCGCGGCTGCGCCGAATAAGGTCATGATCGCGGGCACAGGTATTGAGTCCGCCCACGAAACGCTCAAGCTCACCGAATACGCTGCCGAGCTCGGCTACGACGCGGCCATGGTTCGTACGCCGCACTACTACAAGAAGCAGATGCTGCCGGCAAACATTCTCGCTTTTTATCGCACCGTGGCTGACCGCTCGCCGCTGCCCGTCTTGATATATAACTTCCCGGGTGCTACCGGCTATGACATCCCTGCCGACGTTGTCGTTGAGCTCGCTGGTCATCCGAACATCATCGCGATCAAAGAATCGAGCGGGAATCTGGAAAAAGTAAAGAAGATGGTTGACGGTACGCGCCACTTAAAACGGTCCGCGACTGTAACTGAAACATTCGATGCCGTAACCCCGCGCATGCTGAAAGCCGCCGCGGCTGACACTTCCAATGGCGGACAACTCGTTTCCGTTGAAACCCTGGCCGGAGCAGGGAAGCCATCCTCGGCCGCTGTAACTGCGGTTGGCAAGCTCAAGACGCGTCAAAAAGAAGTTGGTTTTCAGGTCATGGTCGGAGCGGCCCACCAATTGGAACCATCCTTGGCGATGGGAGCCGTCGGCGCGATTTTGGCGTTCGCCTGCCCCGCGCCTATGGCCTGCTACGAAATCTATGCTGCGCTGAAAGAGGGAGACACTGCTCTCGCCCGCGAAAAACAGGAGCGAGTGAAACTGGCCGCGCAGCATGTAGTCGGCGACCTCGGTGTCCCCGGCGTGAAGTACGCGATGGAGATCAACGGCTATTACGGAGGACCGTCCCGATTGCCGTTCCTCCCGCTTAGCGCAGACCAGAAGTCAGAAATGGAAAAGCTGATGGCAGGAATCAAGAGCTGACCTGCGAGTACGCGAGTATGTGTTGCCCTATCGACCTGCCTATGCCACAATCACGCCCATGTTTCGCGCCCGCGTCTGCTTACTTGGACTTGTCCTCGCTCTAACGTCGCTATTACTCGCAAAAGACGAACCGGGTATCGTCATGCTGTGGCCGAGCCAGGACAATGCCAGCCTGAAGCTCACCTTCAGCCGCTTTCGGAACGTTGGGGGCTACGAGGGCAAGATGAGCCTCGTCTCCGACGTGGTGATTGAAAATTTGTCGTCGAAGGTGATTCCCCAGGCGTCCTTCAACGTGTTCCCTGCTCGACAAGGACCGTGTGCGTATCGGAACCGGAGTATTGGTCGTCAACGACGTGAACCCCGGTGAGTCCGTCAAAGTGCTGTTCCAGTGCGAATCGGTAGGCGCGCCGGTCACTCTCTCCATCGGAGCTAAGAACAATGGTGGCGTGCCCGCGTCACTGAAGACAATCCCGCTCCAGGTAGTCTCCATACCCTCCGGCGCCACCGTGAAAGTTGACGGGAAAGAGCAGGGCGTCACGCCTACGACGCTCAATCTCTCGATCGGCAATCACAACCTTGAATTGATCAAGGATGGGTACGGACCCACCGCCACTCCCATCGATATCGCTGCCGACGATCTTCCGAACGGCAGTATCAAGGTCACTCTCGCGGGCCTTCCGAATGATGTTGTCAATTTGCGTAATGGCTCCAGCTTGAACGGGGACGTAATGTCCATGGATCTCGATTCGGTAGTGATCCGCGTCGACGGTAAGGATCAGAAGATTGACCGGAATCAGGTCAACAAGATTTTCCTGGTGGAGCGGATCCTCACACACATTCAGTCTCCAGACACGCAGACCAAGGCCAAACCGCAGGGCACCACTTCCCAAACCCCACATCGGTGAACGAAAAGATGATGTCAAAGACTTTCACGCTCGCTTTGTTTCTCGCCCTCACCGTTGCGTCGCTGGCTGCGAAAGATGCACCGCCGCAAGTGATCACATGGCCGTCGACCGGCTCTCCTGTGGTACGCCTAAGCCTCGGAAAGTTTAAGGAGATTGGGTCGATTGCCGGTCAGCATAGTTATGTATCGGAAACGACGGCAGAAAATCTTTGGGGGAAGAAGATTTCGCGTATCGTCTTCACCCTTTATCTGTACGACAAGAACAAGACCCGTATCGGCGATGGATGGATCAGTCTGGAAAACGTTATTCCGGGCCAGACGGTTAAGTTCCAGACCACAGTTCACGCACAGGGCACGCCGGTCTCAGTCGACCTCACCCCCCAATCACTACCCACGGAACTCCAACCGCTGGCCCCCGCTAAAAAAGTCTCGCTGACCGTTAATTCCGTTCCCCAGGGCGCAACGCTCCTGCTCGATGGCACCGAGGTGGGCAACACGCCCAAGATGGTGCAGTTGGCGGTCGGAAAGCATATTCTGGAATTCAGCAAATCGGGATTCAGCGCGGGCAAGTTTCCGGTGGAGATTGGACCCGATGACGTCTCAGGCGGTAGTGTCAGCTATGAGCTTGGTACCTCGGCCCGTGACACCTTCGAACTTCGCGATGGAACGGTGCTCACCGGCGATCTGGTCTCGGTGAGCGGGATGGAAATCGCGGTGCGAGTTGCCGGAAGCATACAGACGCTGGATCGCAACAAAGTGAAGAGAATCCTACTGACCGAGCGTGAGCCAGCTTCCAATTGAGGCAACGTCGCCCTTGTGGTCCTACTGAGAAAGCCGTATATTTAATTAGAACGAACGTTCGAACCTAATGCCTCGCCCTGCCACCGCTCGCGCTCCCGGACGTCCACGCCGCGCTGCCAGCCCCGTCTCCGATGCCCGCTTCCATCGGCGGCTTGGCGAAGTTCTGGAACACGCCACCGAAGTCTTCTGCGAGAAGGGATACGAGGGCGCATCTATGCGCGATCTCTCCCGTGCGTCCGGCATGTCTCTCGCCGGCCTCTATCATTATTTCGGGTCGAAAGAACGTCTGCTGTACCTGATTCAAAAACACACCTTCACCACGATTCTGGAAAAGCTCAAGGCACGGCTCGAAGCCAGCGCCGAACCTGAACAACGCATTCGTATCGTCATTCTGAACCATCTGGAATATTTTCTCGTCAACCAGCAAGGCATGAAAGTCCTGTCGCACGAGGACGAAGCCCTGAAGAACGGCCTCGGTTCAGAAATAGCCGCCATCAAACGGGAGTACTATCGAATCTGTCTTGGTCTGATGGACGCCTTGAAGCGCCAGCGCAGCTTGGACTTCGACTCCCGCACTGCGGTCATGAGCCTGTTTGGCATGATGAACTGGATCTACACCTGGTACAACCCGCGCGTTGACAGGGGCGCGGAAGAACTGGCCCAGCGTATGGGCGATATTTTTCTTGGTGGAGTCAGTGGCGGCTGCTCGGATGGTGCCTCGCGCCGCGTCACCAAGCCCACCCAAAAAAGGTTTGAAGGGCGCGCCTTCAGGCGCGCCGTAAAGGCAAATCAAAATCCAAAGCCGGCTTCAGCCGGCGACATTAACGACATTACGAAGGAGTGAGTCATGGCCACAACAATGCAGCCCACCGCCGAAGCCACCAAGCAGTTGGTCAACTACCGCACCGACGCCGGCGTCGCTGTGATCGAGATGAACGATCCGCCCGCCAACACCTACACCTACGAAATGAATCACCAGCTCGATGAAGCCATCCTCAAAGCCCGCATGGATAACGACATCTACGTGATCGTCCTCGCCGGCGCAGGCGAAAAGTTCTTCTCCGCTGGAGCGAACATTAAGATGCTGGCGAGCGTTGACCCAACTTTCAAATACTACTTCTGCCTACACGCCAATGAAATGTTGTTGCGCCTTGAGCACACGCCGAAGCTTGTGATCGCTGCGATCAACGGACACTGCGTCGGCGGCGGACTCGAAATCGCCATGGCCGCCGACCTCCGAATCGCTCGCAAAGATGCTGGCAAGATCGGCCTGCCTGAGGTGAATCTTGGCGTCCTGCCCGGCACGGGCGGAACACAGCGTCTGTCGCGGCTGGTAGGGAAGAGTAAAGCCATCGAGCTGATGATCACCGGCAACACTTTCTCGTTTGAAGAAGCCAAAGACTTCGGCATCATCAATGACATTTTTGAGCGCGACGGTTTCATGGAAAACATCATGGAATACGCCCGCCAGTTCACTCCTCCCAACAAAGCCGCGAAGGCCGTCGGACGCATCAAGCGCGCCGTGCAGACCGGATGGGAAATCCCGATGGAATCGGCACTGGCCGTCGAACGAGAAAATCAGCAGATTCTTTTCCAGAGCGACGATGCCAAAGAAGGGCTGGCTGCGTATGTGGAGAAGCGGCCGGCAGTGTTTACGGCGAAATAAGACGGCCGCGTCGGAAACGCATCGCTTTTATGAGGGTAGAGACGATGAAATATCAGATTGCACAGGTCAACATCGGCCGCATCAAAGGTCCCCTGGATGGTCCAATTATGGCGCGATTTATGAACCGCCTGGACGAGATCAATGCGCTTGCTGAAAACAGTCCGGGATTTGTCTGGCGTCTCCAGACCTCGGAAGGCAATGCCACCTACTTTCGGCCGTTCGAAGACGACGACCAGATGCTTCTGAATATGTCGGTCTGGGAAACTGTTGAAGATCTCAAGCACTACGTGTACAAAACCGCGCACGCCGAATTGCTTCGGCAACGGACCGAGTGGTTCGAGAAATTATCCGCCGTTTACGCGGCGCTGTGGTGGGTGCCGGCCAATCACATTCCAGGGATCGATGAGGCCAAGAAGCGCTTGGCGTATCTTGCGGCGCATGGCCCAACTGAATTCGCATTTACGTTCAAAACCATTTTCCCACCCGATCAGGAGTTCCAGCAGCGCATTGACTGGTCATCGTTTCAACCTTGCCCAGCCACAACATAATTACTTGAGAGCGCGCAACGACGAGACGGCAAAGATAGGAAAGGGCCATGCCAGGAAAAGTAATGAAAATTGGAAGCTTCAGTGACTGGGTTGGTCTGTTTGACGATTGGCGTAAAGAGATTGGCGTCAATCAGGATGATGTGTCGTCTTTCAAGTTCGACACGCTATACGGCGCGGTCGAAACCGGCGACATTCAGTTCGGCTCTTACAAAGGCCGTCCGAAGTGGGAGAACCTGCGCCAGGTGCCCACGCAGCAGATGCGCGATGCACTCATGAACATGATCGTCTATCAAGGCGACACAGAATTCGCGAGCGTCGAGCAGCAGCGCAATCTGTTTGAGTCCGCGCCCACCGACTGGGACCGCCGTGCGCTGACCCGCGTCATGATCGAAGAGATGCGGCACGGCTGGCAGATGTGCGCGCTGCTCATCGACTTCTTCGGGTCGTCGGGCAAAGTCGAGGCACAGAAGATGCTGGAACGGCGCGCCTTTGAAAACAAGCGGCTGCTGGGCACATTCAATGTCGACATCGACAACTGGCTCGACTTTTTCACCTACACCGACTTCGTCGACCGCGACGGAAAGTTCCAACTTCAGATGCTGAAGTACTCGTCGTTCGCGCCGCTGGGCCGTTCGACTTCATACATGCTGCGCGAAGAAGCCTTCCACATGGGCACCGGCAACGACGGACTACGTCGCGTGGTGGAAGCGGGAGTCATCCCGCGCTGGCTGATGCAGAAGTATCTCAACAAATGGATTTCGAGTTCGTACGATCTGTTCGGCACCGATCATTCGTCGTCGGCACACTGGGCTTACGTCTGGGGCATTAAGGGACGTTACGATGAGCCGCAAAACGAAGCGACTGCCGATCTTGACGACCTCAACGACTACAATCGTCATCTCTACCAGAAAGAAGTTTCGGGATTGATCGAACGATTGAACGCATTCCTGAAGCCGGGCGAAAAGAAGTTCTACACGCCGCACATGCAGTTCAACCGCAACATCGGCCGATGGGCAGGAAAGAAATTTCACTGTGAGACAGGCGAGCCGCTGGACGATCGCGCGTACGAGCAGCACTGCGGGGAATATCTGCCAGGCGCGAAAGACAAGGAGCTCCTGCTCGACATCCTTCGCAATGAAAAGAAGTGGATCAAAGAGAAGGAAGGCGCGCGCGACCCGCTGTCGACGATCGGAGAACCGCGCAAGTCGGCGATCAACATCTAGCAATTTGTGCATAGTGTTCCACGTGGAACGTTGTTTGTACGGTCGCTTATGTACTTACATAAGTGTCAGTAATATGACTGCAACGCAAAGATGGGGAAGGAGTTGCCTGTGTTTGCGAACGGGATGCAGGGAATGTCGACACTCTCCACAGATCGGGTGGCGGTCGAGGTCGCGCCGCCCGTGGTACAGGTCAGACTCAATAACCCGCCATTGAACGTCATCGACTTGCGGATGACGCAGGAACTCACGCAAGTGTTACGGGACATCGAAAGTCGCTCTGACATATCGGTTATTCTTTTTGAAGGAAATTCGCGAGCTTTCTCGGCGGGCGTGGATGTGAAAGCGCATTTACCGGAGCAAATCGGCGAAATGCTCAGCAGCTTTCACGGTGTGATCCGCGCCGTGGTCGCTTCGCGTAAGATTACGGTCGCGGCGGTACAGGGCGTTTGCCTGGGCGGAGGGGCTGAGCTGGCTGCGGTTTGCGATATGGTTTATACCGCGCACGACGCTACCTGGGGTTTCCCAGAAATCAAGCTGGGCTGCTATCCGCCGGTCGCGGCGGTTGTACTTCCGGCGCTGATCGGACAGAAGCGCGCTAGTGAACTCATCTTCACGGGGCGACAGATCAGCGGAACTGAAGCCGCCGCTATCGGCTTGGCCAGTCGTTCGGTGAAGGCGGAAGAACTCAGCACCCTCGTTCAGGAGATAGTGGGCCAGCTTCGGGTCCTCAGCGCTTCCGCACTCGCGCACGCGAAGAAATCCATTTATGCTTGGGACGCGATTCATTTTGACAAAGGACTGGCCCGGGCTGAGAAGATCTATCTGGAAGAACTAATCAATACCGAGGATGCCCGCGAAGGGATTGCCGCCTTCCTGGAGAAGCGGCCGCCAAAATGGACAGGCAAATAAAAGCAGCGAACACTGGAGTGGCCAAGCGCCCCTACGCTTCCGGCCATCTGATGTGTCGCGCGACGCCGTGGGGCATCATGGGATTTCTTGCCTGCGGTTATTTTGCCTGGATTTCTTTCAGCCACATCCTGCGGAGTGACTATGACTGGCCTCATGACGGCTGGACGGCAGCCACGTATATGGTCTGGATCGTGCTGCTGGTCGGACTGATGTTCGATACGCATTGTTTGCGCGAGCGAATATTTTTCGGTGTGCTGGTGGTTAATTTCGTTGTCGGCTTCGGGCTCACGCTGTGGCGCACGGTTCCGTTGGCCCAGGTACACAATGCGCGGATTGGTACGGGCGCGTTGTGGGGGCTGGCGGCGCTGGTGAGCTTGAGCACAGTAGGACGAGGCAAGACGGTCGGGCAGGTCCGGCGATTGTGAGTGGCATGCCTCGGGGACGACACAGACTATGATGGCAGAACCAGCTCTTGAAATCGAAATCAGTTCCGGACAAGTCAAATTGCTACAGAAGCGCGGCGAGACATTCACTTTGCTCGACGTCCGCGAGCCTTGGGAGTGGGAGGCTTCTCGCCTGGAGGGTGCAAAGCACATCCCGATGGGTGATATTCCGACGAGGGCGCATCAGGAGCTGGATCCGGAGGATCACATTATTGTGATGTGTCACCACGGCATGCGGTCGCTGAGTGTCGCGAACTGGCTTCGTCAGCAGGGATTCGAAAAGGCGCAGTCCATGCGGGGCGGCATCGATGGATGGGCGCGGACGGTGGATCCGAAGGTGCCGCTGTACTGAGGCGGGCGATAGCTTCCCCGCAATATCGCCTCCCAAGAGCCATTCAGCAGCCAACGGATCGCTCATCGCCTGAAACCTTTTGCTGACTACACTGGCTTGGTGTCGCGACTGAACAGTTCGCGGAAGAGCCGTTTCTCAGCGAGGACGGCGCCCTCAGCGGCTAAAGCCTTATCCAAGACAAGGGTCGTTACCGCAGCGGTGAACCGCTGCGCCACCCAAAATCAAGGACACAACGCGAACATTTTCGACGGCCTGTGAAGTCGTGCTCCCCGACGGCTGGGCATATGTCCTGCAAGCTACCTCCAGTGCGAGGGGAGACGCGGCAAGCCGCGTCTCTACCGGTCGATTTTTCTTCAGGATTCTTACTTGTTCGTCGCGAGTTTCTTTTTCTTGCTCGCAGCCGCCGGTGGTCGGGTCAGCTCATCGGCGAGAGGGGCTGCGGAGTAAATTTGGCGTAGCGCTTCGATAATTCCGCGCGAGTCTACGCTGACGGCCCGTCCCTGGCGATCGTCGTAGAAGAAATTTGCCGGCAGAGATTGGATGTTGCCATCGAAGATGATTCCCACTACCTCGCCTGCTTTGTTGACGGTCGGGCTGCCCGAGTTGCCCCCGATGATGTCCGGGGTGGACACGAAATTCAGTGGAGTGGAGAGCGCGAGCTTGGATTTCATTTTCGTCCAGCTTTCGGCCAGTGCGTATGGAGATTTGTTGCCGTGTTCGTCGGCGTGCTGAAATGCGCCGACCACGGTCGTGAAGTAGGGGATATTCTTCCCGTTTTCCTGGTAGCCATTTACCCCGCCATAGCTCAAACGCAAGGTAAAGGTCGCGTCGGGGGGCTGATTGAAGCCGCTCTGTTCGAAGCGCGCCTTGGCTATGGCCGCGCCGTCGCGGCGCTCCACGGCGTCCACTTCATCGTCATAACGTTTGCGAAAAGAGCGGGCTTCGGGCTCGACATTGCGCATAAGAACAATCAGCGGATCGGTGCTGGCCTCCACGGCCGATTTGCCGCCCTCATAGAGTTGTTTGCGGACCGCCACGTCGTCGAGTTTGGTGTCATCGATAGCCGTCTTCGCAACTTCGGCGGGTGACTTCCCGCCCAATACCGCTTTCACAGCCGGGTCGTCCGCTCCCAGAGCTTCCTGCATCTGGGCTAGCGAGTCGGCGAGCAGAACGGCTTCGAAATTCTTATACACGGGAGCGCTGCTGAACAGCCGTTGTTCGAGTGAAGGCAACGCCGAATCGCGGTACTCGCGGAGTCGTTCGCCGTTGGGCTTGGATTTTTCCTCAGCTGCACGCACGATCCAGCGTGAGAACTGGGCGAGGTCGGAGTTGAAACCACGCATACGCTCGGTGTAGAGGAGCGGAGTGTAGATCTCGCGCTCCACTTTCACGGAGTTAGCGATTTCTTCCCACGGGTTCGGACCCTGGGGATGTTTTTCGATGTACAGTTTTTCCTGTTGGCGTTCGGCCATGTTTTTTGCTGACATGGCCGCCAGGTCGCGGAGTCCCTCGAAATAGCCGGTGATCGCTTTCTGGGAATTCTGATACCCAAAGATGTCTTCCTGGGCGATGCGCGCATTTTCGACGGACTCAGCGGCGAACTTCTGGAAGAGCGCGATCCGGCGCTTGTAGTTGGCAAGGCGGGTCGGGTAATCGACATCTTTCAGAAATTGCAACTGAGACACAGTCTTCAGCCGCTCGGTGTTGCCCGGATTTCCGGGGACGAATACCAGATCGCCGTCCTTCACACCGGTTTTCGACCATTTCAAGTAATGCTCGAGGTGTACGGGCTTGTCGTTCTCGTAGATGCGGAAGAAGGAAATGTCGAGGTCGTAGCGCGGGTAGGTGAAGTTGTCGGGATCGCCTCCGAAGAAAGCGGCGTCGAACTCGGGGGCGAATACCAGCCGGACGTCGGTGTACTTCTTGTATTGGTAGAGATGAAAGACCTCGCCGGAGTAGAGCGTCACAACATCGCAGCGCATTCCGGTGGACGTTGTGCAGTCTTTTTCGATGGCGCTCATGGCTGCCCGCTGCGCCTGGCCGGCCTCCGCCGCGGACATTCCCGGGTTGCCGCTTGCTTTTACTTTGGCGGAGACGTCCTCGATATTCATTAAGACATTCAATTCGAGATCGGGGCACTTCGCTTCGTCCGCATGGGTTTTGGCGTAGAAGCCAGTCTTCATATAGTCGGTGCCGGCTTTACTGAGCTTCTGGATGCAGTCTGCCCCGACGTGATGATTGGTGAAAGCCAAGCCGTCGGCGGATACGAAGGATCCCGAACCCCCGTTGTTGAACCGGACCGAGGACAGTCGAACGTGATCGAGCCAGGCTTGGTTGGGGGCGAAACCGTAACGGGCCTGGACGCGCTCTTTCGGAAACGCGTTGAACAGCCACATTCCCTCGTCAGCCAGCGCCAGGGGTGCCGCCACGGCCAGAATCACTGCAAGAATCAGCCATTTCGTTTTCATGAAGTTCTCCAGAGCCCTTAGGAATTCCGCGGAGACTACACGCGCTGTAGCGGAAGAGAGCGGACTTCTAATATACGCTGGCAAGGCGGTTGCGGCCAAATGGCCGTCTGGAAACTCCTGCCGGATTGGCGTATAAAAGAGGGTTGCGCCTGAGCGCTTTTCCCCATGCGCAACCAGCATTTATAGGCACACGCAAGCGAGGAATCATGTCCAGCGTCAGCACAACGCCCGCGTCCAAGGGACTGGAAGGGGTGGTTGCGACCACCTCGAGCATTTGCTACATCGACGGAGACCAGGGAGTCCTTGCTTATCGTGGATACGACATCCACGATCTCGCTGACCATTCCACGTTTGAGGAAGTCTGCTACCTGTTGTGGTTTGGACGACTCCCGAAGGCTGACGAACTCAACTCGCTCCGGCAGCGACTGGCGGAAGAACGCAAACTGGATGCATCCATTCTGTATGGCCTCGACCGGCTGCCCAAGCATGTGTTGCCGATGGACGTGCTACGCACGCTGGCCTCGATGCTTTCTTATTACGATCCGGAATTCGACCGCAATGACCATGACGCGAACGTGCACAAAGCGATCCGGTTGACATCGCAGATTGCCATGCTGGTCGCGAATTACGATCGCATCCGGAAGGGGAAAGCGGTCGTTGAGCCGGATCGTTCTCTCTCGCACTCAGCGAATTTTCTGCTGATGCTGAACGGCACCGCTCCATCTAAGACAGCCGAGCGCGCGCTCGACATCGCACTCATCCTGCATGCCGACCACGAATTGAACGCCTCGACTTTTGCAGCGCGTGTCACGGCAGCTACTCTTTCGGATATGCACTCGGCAGTGACCTCCGCCATCGGGGCATTGAAAGGGCCACTGCACGGGGGAGCCAACGAAGCGGTGTTCAAGATCCTGCTGGAAATTGATCAGGCGGGAGCCGATCCCGTCGAGTACGTAAAGGGAATGTTGGCGCAGAAGAAAAAAGTGCCGGGCTTTGGGCATCGGGTGTATCACACCGAGGACCCGCGGGCCACGCATCTGCGAAATATGTCGCGCGATCTGGGAAACGCGAGCGGGAATCCGAAGTGGTTTGAGTATTCGCGGAAAATTGAGGAATTCGTGAAGGCCGTCAAGAAGCTCAATGCCAATGTCGATTTCTACTCCGCGTCTACGTATCACACGCTTGGCATCGAGGTGGATTTGTTTACACCTATCTTTGCCATGTCGCGGATGAGCGGATGGACAGCTCACGTGATCGAGCAACTGGACGATAACCGGCTGATTCGTCCGCGAGCGGAATATCTGGGCCCGGTGTATCCGCAGAAGTATGTCGACCTGAGTAAGCGGTAACGACACATCCGATCGCCGATTTGATCTCAAGTCGCACAATCTTGTGGGTTCCGCCGCGCGGCTAAGCCCAATGCCAAAACAAATCTTGAATGCAAGTGTGAAGCGCTGCTTCACCCAAGGTCCAGAATATTTAGGGATTGGGTGAAGCGCCTTGTTCGGGAGAGCTAGTTGGAGCGCTGGGTGGGAGTGGGCTGGGCAGATCGATAGTCGTGGACGGGGCGGGAATCGGAGTTAGCCATTCCGGAGGAAGCTGCACTTCCTGGGGACGGATCCCTTTTGCTTCTACGATGGACCAGCGCCAGTCTTCGTCCGGGCCGGGCATGATCCCGATATTTTCTTTGAAGGTGGTCGTGCTGAAAGCCTTGGCGGCAGCTTTCAGGTGATAAAGCAGAGTCACGTCGGAACGCTTTTCCAGGGTTGGGGCGATCGTGTTTTGCGATGCCGGAATGACTCGTGCACTGGCGGCCATCTCAGCGTTTTCTCCGGGCTTGCGCTCAAGCGTTAAGCCGATCGTAATCTCGCGCAAGTCCCAGTCCGTTCCATTGAAAACTTCCAGTTGAAGATTTTCGTCCTGAATGGAGGCGGGTCCGTCGAGCTTGAGCAATTCGGGCAGCGGGAGAGTCTCCAGTAGAACGGGCTTGACGAGCAGGGCGCCGGCACGGGCGTTGAAGGAGAGGCTACAGGTAACATCCGGCGACGAGGCTTTGATGGTCTGGGCAACGGGATCGATGGAGAGGACGAATTTGTTTTTGTTCTGCGCGGCGGGCCTGCGGTTCTTGGCGTCTTCGGTGGCTTGCGCGAGGTTTTCGTTGTCGATGATGGGAGCGTCCAGTTGCTGGGGTGCTTTGTTCTTGCGGAGATTGCGGGCGAGGTCGCCGAGGGACGGCTGGTCGTTCTGCGCGGTGGCGGCGAGCGGCCACAATGCACAGAGAGCGATCAGGCCTGGGATCCACGACTTCATGGGAATTCCGACCGCTGGCTGCGACAGGCAAGCGCTGGCGGTCCTAAAGAAATTCTAGGCGAGACGTAACGGTTTGGGAGTTACCAAGGGACACGATGGTAACTAATACTTCGAAGGAAGGAGAAAGTCTTGGGCGCGCTCAGATCGAAGCGACGCGCAACGGGGCGCGCCCAAGCCTTCCGTCACCGGAGACTACAGCAGGCCAGAGGTACGAAAACGGGAAACCGGATCCGCTATCGGCATCGATTGACGCTTGAAAATCCAGCGTGCCACCGCAAGGCCCAATGCCGCGTAACAGATGTGCATCAGTTTCATATTCATAGGATCACCCCAGCGCCGGACTCGACTTGGGGAGTAATTCGAGGGTTCCGTCGTGAGCTAAACGTACCTCTAGTACATCGACAGGTCTAGCCCACGAAAGTGCTATTTGGTCAGGAAAAGGTCACGGAGGGGAGGTTACCTGTGGCGGAGGTCACTCAATGACCTGAATGAACGTCCTTGCGCGATTCTCGGGCGTTAGTTGCGGTCCGCCGGCTTGGGGTCGGCCAGGGACCGACGTGACACGAGCCATGCCTCTGCTTCGGTGGGGTCCCGGAAGGTACGCGTCTCGCGAAAGGATTCCTCTGCCAGCGCCTCAAACATTCTCATCATGCCGAAAAGAGCGTCGCGACTGGCCAGGATCGCGCAGGCACCGAAGCGAAGCTTGGCGCCGATCCTCTTCATCTCACCGATGACGATCGATAGCTGGCGGGCATCCGGTACGGAATCCACGGCACTCAAGTCCAAAAAGACGTCGGGGCGCTCTGGGAATCGGGCATCTCTTGCCAGAGCCCAAAAATGATTGATGACCTCTCGCGGAGTCACCTGCCCGACGGCCGTAGTCCGAAGCAGTCTCTTGTCGACGTCGATTTCGTACGTGATGGGCACAAGTCGATTATTCTACCGCCCGCTCGCGCGGTTAGAAACACTTTCCCTCTGGCTGTGCTCGAGTGTTCTCCCTTATTGGAGATCGAATTGTCTGGAGTAATTACCCAGTTACCCGCATAGACCACAGCGAAATGCACTCACCACTAGTCACCAACCACTAATTACTGGTTTCAATCCAACCGCCGCCCACAACCGTGTCACCGTCATAGAAGACAGCGGCTTGGCCGGGAGTGATGGCGCGTTGAGGGTCGTCGAAGGTGACGAGGATCTGGTCGGGTCCGGTTGATTCGATCATGGCGGGAGCGGGCTGGTGGCGGTGGCGAATCTTAACCGCGACTCGCATGGGCTCGCGTAGTTCGGTGGTTGAGATCAGGTTGACGCGGTGAGTACGCATCGTGCGGGAGTAGAGGTCTTCGTCGTTGCCGACGATGACCTGGCGAGTGTCTCCCTTGATCTGGAGGACGTAGAGGGGGGAACCGGTCGCGACACCCAGGCCCTTGCGCTGGCCAACCGTAAAATTGTGAATACCGGTATGCTCGCCAATGACGCGGCCGTCGGTGGTGACCATCTCGCCGGGAGTCTCCAGCGGAGGCTCGCCTTGCTCGGCGAGGTACGCGTCGAGGAACTTCTTGTAGTCTCCGCCGGGGACAAAGCAGATTTCCTGCGAGTCTGGCTTCTCGGCGATGACCAACGCGTGCTTGCGAGCGAGTTCGCGGACTTCGGGCTTCGTCATGCCGCCGAGCGGGAACATCGTACGGCTGAGCTGCTCCTGCGTCAGTCCAAAAAGGAAATAAGTCTGGTCCTTACTCTTGTCCGCCGGACGCTTCAACCGCCAGCGCCCAGTCTCTTCGTCAAAAGTCACCTGGGCATAATGGCCAGTAGCGACGCAGTCAGCCCCAATCTGCCGGGCTACTATCAGAAGCTGATCAAACTTCAAGTGATTGTTGCAGAGACTGCAAGGGATCGGCGTGCGTCCCGAAAGATACTCTTCGACAAACGGACGAACCACATCCCGCTCAAACCGCTCCTCGTGATTGACCACGTAATAAGGAATGCCGATGGTCTCAGCCACGCGGCGAGCGTCGTAGACATCGTCGAGCGAGCAGCAGCGTCCCTGAACAGACTCGGGCATGCCCTCGTGTCCGGCAAGCCGTCGCTGATTCCAGAGTTGCATCGTCAGGCCGATGACGTTGTGTCCCTCAGCGCGGAGCATGGCCGCAACGGTCGAGGAGTCGACTCCGCCGGACATGGCGACCGCGATGGTCTGAGAGGGCATCGAGCTATTGTAAATGGTGTGGGTGGAACAGCGCCCCAGTGCCAGACTCGGGCGTTGCTTTGCGCATTTGGAAATGGCCCCCTCCCCCTTCCCCCTTGATCTTGTCGAATCATGATGTTACGCGTGGATTGTCGACTAGATCTTTCATTCCAAAAGGGATGCGGGCAAAATATAGAAACTATAGTAGTTATACTATTTATGTACGTATTCTCTCTGGGTTATAGTCGAGGTTAGTGGGGATGGGATAGGGAGTCAAGGGAAAAGTGAGTTGGGGCCGGTTAGGACTGTGGAATTGGAGAGTTCGGCTTTGGCTTTGCGCCCATGATCAGAAGCCAGAACATGAACGCCAGCTCGCCAAAGCCGAGCGGCGTCATACATCGCGAGACGATGTGTTCGTACTGAGGCAGGAGTAAGGACATAAGACTGTTTACCGGAAAGGTAATGGTATTTAGCATCAGCAGGAACCCCAGAATGCGGGGAATAAAGCCCGACCGGTACACCAGCAGCCCGAGGGGAAAGAGCCAAAAGCCCCAAAGTATTCCGGCGATATCAAATCCGTAGGCTAGGTTTGTCGTCAATCCTATCGACCAAGGTGAGCACATGACTCAAGTCCACGAGGAGGTCCTTGCCGCCAACGCGGCCTATGCCAAAGAATTCGGCGACAGAAAAGGTCTGGCTCTGTCGCCGGCGCGTCGCTTCGCCATACTGACCTGCATGGATGCAAGGCTCGATCCGGCGAATTATGCGGGCCTTTCGGAAGGCGATGCCCATGTCATCAGGAACGCGGGCGGCCGTGCCAGCAGCGATGCCATCCGGTCGCTTGTGATCAGCTACAAACTGCTCGGAACCCGAGAGTGGTTCGTCGTACACCACACCGATTGCGGCATGCAACTGTTCACGGACGATATTCTCGCCGGACTCCTGGGGAAGAGCTTGGAGATAGCCATCGTGAACGAGGATGGATGGCAAGATGTGGGCAAAGGCCCGGGATCCTCCGCGGGCAAGTTTATCAAGTGGCTTGCGTTCAGCGATCTAGAACAAAGCGTGGTCGACGATGTCACCAGGATTCGGGCGCATCCGCTGGTTCCCGAAACCATTCCCATCTATGGGTACATCTATGACGTCAGATCGGGTCGTCTTCTCGAGGTAGCGGATGCCACGAAGGTGGGGAGGGCGTCGGGTGTGGAGGGCTACCTTCAACTAGACGACGGCTAGACGTGGCCGCGCTCTTTCCGCGACGACCAATCGATGCCACTAATGTAGCAGGCGACGCTTGAGT
>Ga0137409_10002098_pt1 | contig 21469 bp, 25 predicted proteins | sample CZODoug1_16funga_FD_122059 | JGI IMG/M metagenome (GOLD analysis project Ga0137409, IMG submission 122059) | Vadose zone soil fungal communities from Angelo Coast Range Reserve, California, USA - CZODoug1_16fungal (Hybrid Assembly) | ecosystem: Environmental > Terrestrial > Soil > Vadose zone... | reverse complement strand
CTCCGCATCATGGCCGGGCACTTGTGGCATAAAAGCCGCGCATGACGTGGCGAGGTGGTTGCCAAACATTATTCCAGCGATTGCGGTCGCCTGGCGCTACTTATTCTCCAGCGCGCTGCGCACCCGCGCGACGGTGTCGGCCGGCGTCTTCGACACCTGCTCGACCAGCGCCGCGAGCTCGACGCCGGTGAGCGGATCGACGTCGATGCTGAGCTTCTTGGCCTCCTCCAGATAGGCCGGGTCCTTCATGGTCTCGTCGAACGCCTTGCGCAGCGCAGCGACGCGCTCGGCCGGCACCCCCGGCGGCAGGAAGAACGGTCGCCCAATGTCGAGCCGCGCCAGCACGAGCCGCAGCGCCGCCTGCTCGGCCTCGGTCTTGGCGAGGTCAAGCGCGTTCGGCACGCCGGGAAGCTCGGCGTTCGGCCGCAGCGCCCATTGCGCGATCACCTTGATCTTCTTGTCGGCGAGCCATTGCGGGCTCAGCGTCTTGAGGCTGGTCCAGGCCGCGGTCGTGCCATGCACCTCGCCGCTCTCGAGCGCGAGGTTGATCTTGGCCGTGCTGCCATAGCCCGGGATGACCTTGAACTTCAGGCCGAACAGCGCATTCGCGGCCAGCGGAAAGTCGACCTGCGAGGAGCCTGGCGCTTGCGCGCCGAGGATCAGCTGCTTGGCCTTGACCTCGTCGAGGCTTTGCACCGGCGCGGTGTGCCAGACGTAAGTCACATGGGTTTCGCGATTGGTGTTGCCGAGCCAGAGAAGCTTCACCGGATCGAAGCGGATGCCGCCGCCGGGCTGCAGCAGCGGCTGCGTCGGCATGCCCGCGAAGGCGGCGCCGATCGCGGTGCCGTCGAACGGACCCGTGGTGTAGAGCTGGCTCGTCATGATCGCGGAGCCGGCGCCCGGCTGGTTCTGCACCACGATCGTGGGCTTGCCCGGAATGTGATTGCCGAGATGGCGCGCGAGCAGCCGCGCGTTCACGTCGTAGCCGGAGCCGACATCGATGCCGACCACCAGGCGGACGCTCTTGCCGGCATAGAAGCTCGCGACATTGTCTTGCGCCTGCGCGGGCACGCTCCACGCCACGCCCACTGCGGCGCAGAGGATCAAGGCTTCTTTTTGCATCGGCGTCACTCCCGCATGGCAATTATGCCTGTCATCACCTTATCACTGCGTGTCCGCCGCCGCGACGGCATGCGGCTTCGCGCCTCACGCCGCTGCACGCTCCTCCTCGGGCGTGAGCGGAAGCTTCACCGGCCGCTTCAGCCGCGCCGAGAGATCGAGTGCCTTGGTCAGCATCAGGTTGCGATGCGCTTCGGCGGCCGTGCAGGCTTGCGTCGGCACGCCAAGCGCCATGCGGTTGAGCCAGGAATCGGTTTCCTCGCGCATCGGCCCGCGCAGCTCGCCGAGCGCCATGTCGCCGGGCGGATAGCTGCCCATGAAGTCGACGAGCCGGCTGGTGTCCGGATTGTAGCCTTCGAGCTGCGGCTTGGAGACCGCGAGCACCATGTCGCGGTGAGTATCATCGATGGTGAGCACGCCGTCAGTGCCGTTGATCGCGACCTCGAGGCTGTAGACGGCGCCCGGCCAGGTCACCGGCAGCGCCCAGGAGATGTTGAGATGATAAACGCTGCCGTCCGAGAACATGATCATGCCGGCGGTGGCGTCGATGCCCTGATAGGTCGGGCCTAGCACCTTGTCGATCGAGCGCGCGTAGCATTCGACCGGCGTCTTCTTCTCCATGTACCACATCACGATGTCGAGCGCGTGGGTCCCTGAGATCACCATTGGCGAGATCGTGGTCGGGTCATCCGTGCGCTTGTAGTTGTCGATCGCGACCAGCCGGTTCATGAACGCGCGCGAGGAAACGAGCGTCACGTCGCCGAGCGCGCCGGTGCGCACCTTCTCCTTGGCGGCGAGCCATTTGCGGCGGAAGCGCTGAGTGTAGCCGACGACCGCGTCGAGCTTGGCGTCGGTGATCGCTTTGAGCACGCGCGCGGACTCGGCAAGGTCGGTCGCGAGCGGCTTCTCGATCAGCATCGGCACGCCGCGCTCGACCGCGGCCAGGATCGGATCGACATGCAGATGCTCGTCGGTCGCGATGATGGCGCAGGTGACCTCCGGTCGACTCAGCAGCTCGCGATGGCTTTGCGTGACAAAATCCGCCTCGATCTTGGGCGCAACCTCGCCGGCGCGGTTGGGGTTCTTCTCGGCGAGCCCGATCCATTCCACCGCCGGATGGCGCGCCGCCACCTCGCCGCGGAACAGGCCGACACGCCCGCCGCCGATGATCGCGAGACCGATGCCTTTGGCGTTGCGTTTCACTGCTTGTTCCTCGCGGTCATTTCCGAGATCGCCGAGATGGTCTCGTTGGTGAGCGGCAGGTCGATCGGCTCGCCCCGCGCGGCCGAGAGATCGGCGGCGAGATAGGTCTGCATCACGGTGCGCGCGCTCTCCGGCGTCACCATCACGGGGCGGTCGAGCATGCACGACTCCAGAAAGTGGATCGTCTCCGGTCCCATCTGACCCGCGAACACATGGTCGACCTGCTCGCCCGGCATGGTCGACATCGGAAACTGCGTGCCGCCCGACACTGTGTTGAGCCAGTGCTCGCGGTGAGTGTCGTCGAGAATGAGCGCGCCCTCTGTGCCGGTGATCTCGACCCAGGTTGTGCAGTAGTTCGGATAGCTCGGCGGCAGGTTCCAGCCGCCACCGATCGTCACCACCATGCCGTTATCCATGGTGACGATCGACCACATGCAGTCGTAGGAGCCGTTCACCGGCTGCATGTAGCCGTAGGAGCCCTGCGAATAGACTTTAACGGGCTTCGCCGGCTCCAGCAGCCAGAACACGAAGTCGAGGTCGTGGGTCGATTCCATCACCACTGGCGAGAGCTTCACGCGGCTGGCGATCTTCTTGCCGAGGCTGCGGGAGAGATGCCGGCTCACCATCACGGAGACGACCTTGCCGAGCGTGCCGTCGGTGATCTTCTTCTTGGCGTAGGCGAATTTCGGATTGAAGCGCTGCGAATAGCCGATGGTGAACTTGAGCCCGCCGCGGCGCGCGACCGTGATCAGCTCGTCGGCCTCCCATAGTTCGAGCGCGATCGGCTTCTCGAGGAGCACGTGCTTGCCGGCCTTGAGGCAGTCCCGCGCGATCGAGAAATGCGTCTGCTCGGGCGTGGTGCAGATGTAAACGACCGAGATATTCGGATTCTTGATGATGTCCTGATAGTCAAGCGTGGCGGTCGCCGGCCTGGTGAGCGCCTTGATCTCGGCCAGCCGATCCGGGCGGATCTCGCAGACGTGCAGCTTGTCGACCAGTGCCGAGCGCGACAGCGTCTCCGACCGGATGCCGCCGCACCAGCCGGTGCCGATGACCGCAACTTCAACCTGTTTCACGGGAATGGCCTCTCATCGGGATGGGAAGGGGGTGGCGCGGGCGATAACAACCATGATTGCGGGCCGGCCGCAAAGGGGGTTTTTTGCCGTTGATCCGGCCTGCATCAACCCAAGTTCGCCCCATTCGTGTTTGAACACGTCGCCATTCTTCACCATGACAGGAGCATATGTGCTGACCGGGGTCGACGCTTCACCAATCAAGCAATGGCCCGCGCCGGGCCAGCTCATATGCGTAGGCGAGCACCGCCTGCATCTGCACTGCAAAGGGCAGGGCGGCCCGACGCTTGTGCTCGAAGCGGGCATGGCCGGGTGGTCACAGGATTGGGCGTTCGTCCATGACGGCCTGGCCCAGGCTGGGCAGGTCTGCAGTTACGACCGGGCCGGCTATGGCTGGTCCGATGCCGCTGCCACACCGCGCAATGGCATGGACGCCGTCGATGATCTGCGGCGCGCGCTCGATACTGCGGGCATCCCGTCGCCTTATCTTCTGGCCGGACATTCGTTCGGGGGTCTGCTCGCGGCCATGTTCGCGCGCGCCTATCCCAAGGAGGTCGCAGGATTGGCACTCATTGACGCCGTCGGACGCGACTACGAGGCTCAGTTTCCTCCCGAGCGCTATCGCAAATTCCGCTCAGGCCTGGGCCGGATATTGAGGCTGGCCGACATGTTTGCGCCGCTGGGGATTCCCCGCCTCATCCACCTGCCTGCCTCGCTGGTCGCCGAGCGATTGCCCGCGGGCGAGCGCGAGATTGCGATCGCCATGAGCTACAGCCGCAGGCATTTCCGCGCCTTGCGCCTTGAGGACGCCGGCTTCGATGATGTCTTAACGCAGGCGCTGCGGCTCGGACCGCTCCCGGCGGTGCCCACGATCGTGCTGAGCAGCGAGCAGATGCGTGACTTTCCTCCTGGGCTCGAAGACGAGGTCATGCGCTTGATGTGGCAACGCAATCAAATGAGCATCGCCAAGGAGGCCGGAGTCGAGCCCGTCGTGTTCGCCGGCAGCGGCCATTATCTCCACGTCGAGCAGCCTGACGCGGTGATCAGCACGCTCAATGCGTGGCGCGAGAAAGCGCGCGAGCAATCACACGCGCACTGAGATCGCTGCCGCGCTTTTGCTTTGTCCTGGGAGCCTCGCCCGGGTCATCACTCCGCACCCCGCTGGGGCGTGAGGCGCCGGTGTAATTGCCTCGCAAGCTCCAAACCTCGATACCAGATAAGCAACAAAATGGTTGCCTTTTGTCTGGATCCGTCCTATATCAATAGGCAACCAGAAGGTTGCTTATGAGTCAGGAGGTCGCACATGAGTGAGGTACTCACTATGACTGATCGCATCGAGAAGACCATCGAGCTCAACGCCCCGGTCTCGCGCGTCTGGCGCGCCTTGACCGACCACCGCGAATTCGGAACGTGGTTTCGTACCGAGCTCGAGGGGCCCTTCGTCAAAGGGCAGGTGACGCGCGGCCGAGTGACCTATCCGGGCTATGAACACCTGCGCTGGGAAGCGACCGTGCAGAAGATCGAGCCCGAGCGGCTGTTCTCCTTCACCTGGCATCCCTATGCGGTAGACCCCAGCCAGGATTATTCCGACGAGACGCCGACGCTGGTCGAGTTCACGCTCGAGCCGACTGCGACCGGAACACTCCTGCGTGTTGTGGAGTCGGGTTTCGACAAGCTGCCCGCCCATCGCCGGGACGAAGCGTTCCGCATGAACGAGGGCGGCTGGGCGATCCAGTTGACCAATATCGCGGAGTATCTCGTCCATGCGCGCTAGCGCCTCGGCGGCATTGAAGGTGCGTGCCGAAATCTTCGCGGCGCTCGGCGACGCAACGCGGCTTTCAGTGCTCGATCGGCTCAGCCGCGGCACGCCGCAGTCGATCATTCGCCTCACGGCGGGCACGCGCCTCACCCGCCAGGCGGTCACCAAGCATCTGCGGGTGCTCGAGGCCGCTGGCGTGGTGCGCAGCGTGCGCGCCGGGCGCGAGAGCCTGTTCGCACTCGAGCCGAAGCCGATCGATGACCTGCGCCGCTATCTCGAGACCGTGTCGGCGCAGTGGGACGATGCCTTGGCAAGGCTGAAGGCGTTTGTGGAGGAGTGAAGGGCGCTTCCTTACGGCTTTTTTGGAATTTTGTTCTTTATTTGTTCTAACGACGCGATATGATCGGTCGCGCGCTCTGGCTGCTCCGAGCGCGCGTTGACATTTGTTTACACCGTGGCTAGATGGATCATGAGATGGCCAATCGGCCTCGCCATCCCAAGAAAGAGGTGGAGGACGCGGTCGGGTACGCCGAATCCAAACGGTGGACTTGGCGAAAGCAGGGGCATTGGGGGCGCCTGTTCTGTCCCCACGCTGGTCGGGATGGATGCCAAGTTGGAGTCTTCAGCACGCCTCGTGATGCCGGCAATCATGCGAGGCAGATCATTCGAGCGGTCAATCGCTGTCCTCACCAGCAGGAAGGCAACGATGAAAATGCATGAGTTCTGCATCATCGCATCAGGCCCCGATCCGGAGGCGGACGACTTCGAGACTCGGTTCTTCGATGCGGGTTGCGATGACGCGACCGTGTCGTTTCAGAAGGGCCACATCATCGTGGACTTTACGCGCGAGGCGGAATCCTTGGAAGATGCCATCGCGAGCGCGATCGAAGCCGTGCGCAAGGCTGGCGCGAATGTGATGCGCGTCGAGCCGGATCCACTCGTCAGTCTCTCGGACATGGCCGCTCGCGCGGGCATTAGCCGCGCCGCGATGTCTCACTATTTCAAAGGCACTCGTGGGAAGGACTTTCCAGCGCCTGTTGCGAAAGTCACGTCCGAAAGCCCGCTGTGGGATTGGGCAACCGTGGCACGCTGGATGTTCAAGAATGAGAAGCTTGGGCGGGAAGCCGCCATCGAGGCCGAGATCGTTCGACAGGCCAATGAGGCAATCTGCGGTGGCCAGATCGATATCGCCAGCCGACTGAAAAAGAGAGCTGCGGAGTATTCAGCAGAGTTGCAGGCGGCGTAGCACTGGAGGTGGGAGATGCATGGCTGCGTCGGGCGGGCCGTATGGGCTGCGATCGCAATCTCGCTCTATGCGTTGCCGGCGAGTGCTGTTGAGGCGAGCGGCACGGCCAATGCGCTTGTCAATTCGCCCGAACAGGTCAGGAAGGCGCAGGTTGAATTGCAACGGCTCGACTGCCTCAGAGGCCGTGTCGACGGCAAGCTCGGCGATCAGACCCGGCAGGCGGTGAAGAAGTTCTGGAAGAGCGCCGGACAGCCTATCCTCGAAGTCAGCATCACCGACGAATTGATTTCGGACCTTGCCGATCGCGGCGCGGGATTCTGCAGGCCGGCACGGCGCTTCTTTGCGGTCGGCGCGCCACTTCGCCCAGGCGGGTCACCGCCCTTCATGCGCCGGCCGGCTGTCCCCGCCACGCCTGTGCAAGCTCCCGCCCCGGCGCAGTAGTCAACGGGTCAAGAAACGACGAGGGCCGGCCAACCTGGCCGGCCCTCTTGATGTTCTCCGCCTTGCGCTTAGGACATCGCCTGCTTCACGCGCTCAGGCGTGAACGGCACGCGGCGGATGCGCACCCCGGTGGCGTCGAAGATCGCATTCGCAACCGCGGCCGTGAGGGGCCGCATCGAGGGCTCGCCGGCGCCCGAGGGGGCGACGTTGGGCCGGTCGATCAGCACGATATCGACCACGGCAGGCGTCTCGGTGATGTCGAGGATCGGGTAGCTCACCCAGTCGACGCTGGTCACGCTCTTGGTGTCGAACTTGGTTTCTTCCCAGATCGTGCGGCTCAGCCCCTGGATGATGTTGCCCTCGATCGCGTGCTTGAGGCCATCCGGGTTGATGATCTGGCCGCAGTCGTGCGCGATCGTGAACTTGCGTGCGGAGATCTTGCCAGTCGAGCGATCGACGTCGACTTCCGCTACGATCGCGACGCGGGTGCCGTTGCGTTGCGCGTACGCAATGCCGCGGCCCGACACCTTGTTGCCGGTCTGGTCGCGCCGCGGCGAGGGCCGCGGCTGCCAGCCCGCCTTCTCGGCAGCGGCCTTGATGACTGCGATGTCGCGTGCGTCCTTGACGTGCCGCAGGCGGAATTCGACCGGATCGACGCCCAGCGTGTGCGCCACCTCATCCATGAACGACTCGCTTGCGAACTGGATCTGCGGTCCGACCGGGTCGCGCAGATGCGAGGAGCGCAGCGGCGAGGCGCGGTCAAGCAGCGGCGGGATCGTCTCCCAGTAGGTCTTCTTGTTGGCGAACTCGTAGGATTCCGCCGGAATGCCGAAGTTGTCGCCCGACTTGAGCTCGATGCCGCGGAAGTGGCCGGCGAGCGTGTCGAACGGCTGGCTGCCGTTGGTGTTGACGTCGACGCGCGAGAAGCCCTTGCTCACGAACTCGTAAGCAGTGACCTGCCCGGAGGCGTCGATCGCGGCACGCGCGCGGTGGATCGAGGCCGGGCCTTTCGGATCCCAGCCGGTGCCCTGGTCGCGGGTGTACTGCACGCGCACGGGCCGCCCGGTTGCCTTCGCGAGCACGGCAGCGTCCATCGCGGCATCATCCGCATCGCTGCGGCCGTAGGAGCCGGGTCCAACGACCCAGACGACATGCACCTTGTCCGTCGGCACGCCGATAGTCCGCGAGATGCCGTTCTGCACGAAGTGCGGCTTCTGCGACCCAGTCCAGCAGGTGACGTTGCCGTCCTTGATCTCGACCAGCGCGCAGGCCGGGCCCATGCAGGCATGGGACTGGAACGGCCATTCGTATTCGAACTCGACCACGCGGGCAGCAGTGCGGAACGCCTCGTCGACGTTGCCGACCTGCTTGCCCTCGTCGACGCGCTTGCGCGCCGGCGACTTGCGGATGTGATCATAGAGCGTGGCCTGGTCGACGAACGGCGGCTTCACGTCCGACCACTCGACCTTGAGCGCCTGCGAGGCCTTGATCGCGTCCCACTCGTTCTCGGCGTAGACGGCGAGGAAGCCCTTCTCCAGATAGACCTTGGCACCACCGATGTCCTTGATCGAGGCTTCGTCGACCTTCACGGGCGTCGAGCCTGCGACCGGGGGCCGGATCATGCGGGCATGCAGCATGCCGGGCCGCTTCACGTCGGTGCAGAAGTCCTGCTGGCAGTAGACCAGCGGCGCGATATCCTCGCGCGGCAGCGGCTTGCCGACGATCTTGTAGTCCTTCGGATCCTTCGGCTTGGCCTTGCCGGGCGCATAGAGCGTGTTGCCCATCTCCTTGTTCCACTCGAGCGGAACGTTGAAGTAGCGCCCGCCAATGAGCTCGGCGTATGAGGCCTTCTTGGCCGGATCGCTCTTGGCGTGCACGACGCCGTCGGTGACGGTGAGCTGGTCTGCTGGCAGGCCAAGCTTCTCGGCCGCCATGTCGACCAGCACGCGGCGCGCTTCAGCGGCGGCGACGCGCATCTGCTTGCCGCCAAGCTGGACGCCAGTCGAGCCGGAGGCGCCGCCCTGGTTCACGCTGGTGGCGGTGTCGCCCATCAGCACCTTGACGGCCTTGAACGGTACGTCGAGCTCTTCGGCGACCATCTGGCCGATGGCGGCGAACAGGCCCTGGCCCATGTCCATCTTGCCGAAGAAGGCAGCAACGCTGCCGTCGGCATTCACGGCGATGAAGGACGAGAGCTGGTCGGGCGTGAGCGGCGGCTTGTTGCCGGTGGCCTGGGCGAAGGCTTCGCCAATGCCGAGCACGGTGTCGAGACCGATCGGCGCACCGATCGAGACTACGAGCGCGCCTGCACCCTTGAGCAGCGCGCGGCGGGAGATATTGTTTTCCATCTTGGTCATGCTCGCCTCCCTTAGCCCATCATCTCGGCGGCGCGCTTGACGGCGCGCAGGATGCTGACATGCGTCCCGCAGCGGCACTTGAGACCAGTCAGCGCGTTCTTGATCTCGTCCTCGGTCGGCTTCTTCTTCTCGTTGAGGAGGGTGGCGGCCGTCATGATCCAGCCGTTGATGCAGTAGCCGCACTGCGGCACCTGCTCCTCGACATAGGCCTTCTGGATCGCGTGCGGCTTCTCGGGCGTGCCGAGGCCGGCAAGCGTCACCACCTTGCCGTTGCCGACGGCGGAGACCGGAGTCACACAGGAGCGAATCGGCTGGCCATTGAGATGCACCGTGCAGGCGCCGCATTGCGCGAGCCCGCAGCCGAAATGCGGATTATTGAGCCCGATGTCGTTGCGCAGTGCGTAGAGCAACGGCATGTCGGGATCGGCTTCGATCGTATGGACCTTGCCGTTCACGTCGAGGTTTATTCGAGCCATGGGTGCATATCTCCCTGATTGGCGCTCGTTTGGGAAAGGGGTAGGGGCCTTCGCCGGCCGCAGTCTCTAGCCGAGTTTTGGATTATTTCCAAAGACTAGACCATGCCCCGTGCCATGGGAACGGGGGGTGCTGCCCTGCGGCGAGAGTACGCGGTTAATGGAACTTGAAAGTTGATGCGCCGCTCATGCGGTGATTGACACCGCGATCTCGGCTACCCAGGCGCGCAGCGCCTGGCCGATCGTATCGGGATGGTCTTCCTGCAGGTAATGCGCGCCGGGGCCGAGATCGATGTGGCGGCAGTTGCGCAACTCTGCCGTGAAGGCTTTGGCGGTCGCCGGCGAGATCAGAGCGCCCGGGTCCCCTGAGAACAGCAGCTTGGGATAGGTCGAGGCGCGCAGCGCCGCGTGGTCGCGCTCGCTCATGGCGTAGACATCGGCGGGCTCGCCCGCGATCGGCAATTCGCGCGGCAGAGCGAGGATCGGCCGGCGCGACTGTGGCGTTGGAAATGGCGCGCGGTAAGCGTCCATCTCCTCCTTGCTGAGCGTGCGCAAGATCGAGCCCGGCAGCACGCGCTCGACGAAGACATTGTCCTCGAGGACGAGCTTTTCGCCTTTGCCGGGCGTGCGGAACGCCTGGAATAGCTCGCGCGCCTGCGGACGCTGATGGAACGCGTCCCAATTCGGCAGCGGCTGAATGAACTCCATGAAGGCCAGCCCGATGATCGATTGCGGAAAGCGAGCCGCCCGATGGAACGCGAGCGCAGTGCCCCAGTCCTGCGCGACGATGACGCATTCGCGGATGCGCAATGCATCGAGAAAGGCATCGAGATAGCGCACGTGATCCGCAAAGCGATAGGAGATGTCGGGCTTGCCGGAATGGCCGAAGCCGATCAGATCGGGGGCGACGCAGCGTGCGACCGGTGCGACATGCGGGATGATGTTGCGCCAAATGATGGACGAGGTCGGGTTGCCATGGAGGAACAGAACGACGGGTCCGCTTGATCCCGCCGTCACATAGGACATGGTTGAGCCAAGGATAGCGACGTCGTGGTGCGTCTCATGTGTTGTCATGGCTGTGGACTCCTGAACACGGTTGCAAACACGATTGCCTTGAAGCGCTCGAGCGGGGCGGGGCTGCGATCGACCTTCATGCGCAGGATTGCGCCTTGCCAGGAACTGAGCAGGAAGTCGGCAAGCTCGTCAGCGCTGAAGGTCGTGCCGATCTCGCCCGCCGCCTGGCCCTTCGCAATGCAGGCCGCAAACGGCGCGCGCCAGCGCACGAACAGATCGGCGAGCTTTGCCCGCAGCCGCTCGTTCCGGCTGGCGAGTTCGAGGCTGAAGTTGCCGATCATGCAGCCGCGCGCCCATTCGACCGCTGCGAGCTTGTCGGTGATGGCATCGAGATAGCGCCGCAGCCGTTCGGTCGAGGACAGGCCATCGTCCGCAAGCGCCTTGTCGACCAATCCGCTCACATAGGCGAAGTAGCGGTCGAGCGCCTCGCAAGCGAACTCCTCCTTGGAGGCAAAGTGGTTGGTGAACGATCCGGGCCGCGCGCCGGCTGCGGCGACAATGTCGCGCACGCCAGCTCCGGCGTAGCCGTTCTGCCAGAGCTCGTGAAAGCCGGCATCGATCAGCTTCTCGCGGAGGGAAGGTCTGGCCATGGAGCATTAATACGTACGTACGTATTAATGTCAATAGACGAACTTTCCTAAAGGGTTGACGAGCTGGTCTCTGTATATAATAATTATGTTATGGAACGGCTTGGTTATACAACCAAACCTCAGGACCTCGACGCGCTCTTTGCCGCGCTAGCGGATCCGACGCGCCGGGCGATTCTCTTGCGGCTGGCGGCTGGCGAGGCATGCGTCAATGAGATTGCGGCGCCGTTCGAGATGAGCCAGCCGGCCGTGTCCAGGCATTTGAAGGTGCTGGAACGGGCGGGGTTGATCGAGCGGCATTTCGACAAACAGCGCAGGCCAGCGCGGCTGAAGGCTGAGCCGATGGTGGCGGCGGTGAGTTGGCTTGAAGAGTTCAAAGGGTTCTGGTCGTCGAATTTCGATCAGCTCGATGGCCTGTTGGAAGAGTTGAAAAAGGCTAAGGCGAAAGGGGGCGAGAGTGAGTGAATTGCCGACGTATGTGCTGGAGCGTGAATTTGATGCGCCGCGCGAGCTGGTGTGGAAGGCCTGGACCGATCCGAAGCTGTTGGCGCGTTGGTACGGGCCGAATGTGGAGACGATTGTCCATCGCCTTGAGCTGAAACCCGGAGGGCTGTGGCTCGTTGAAATGAAACGGGGCGGCAATTCCCACTATCAGCGGGTGGAGTACACCGAAGTGACGCCACCAGAGCGCCTGGTGTGGTTGCATTCCAATTCGGATGCCGACTGGAATGTCATTCCCTCTCCCATGATGGCCGACTGGCCGCGGCTACTGCTGACGACGGTGACGTTTGAGGAGGATGGCGGTCGGACCAAGCTACGCCTGACCTGGATGCCACATGAGTCGAGCGAGGCTGAGATTGCGTGTTTCGCCGCCGCAATTGATCGCATGGGCAAGGGCTGGGACGCGGGCATGAAGTTGCTCGCAGAGCTGCTGGCTGAATTGCAGGCTTGAGCTGATTGCTAGACGGCGACGTGAATTTCCACGATTGGATCTAGCGCCGGCCTGCCGCGAGCGCCCGCACCGCCGTGAACAAGTCTCGCACCTGCTGCTCGGGCACGCCGCGGGTGATGAACACCAGCCGGCTCACGCGGCTCTCGTCTGGCCAGCTCGCGAGCTCGACTGGCGGGTGCGACAGGTGCTGCACGACCTGCACCAGCACCGGGCCGCGGCAGCCTGCAATGTTGAGGAAGCCCTTCACGCGCAGCAGGTCCGCGCCGCGCAGCGCCATCAGGGTCTCCATGAAGCGCGCGAACGCGTTGAAGTCGAGCGGCGCATCTTCGGTGATGACGAAGCTCAATATGCCGTCGGAGTGCTCGGCCTCCGCCACGAAGCCCGAGCGCTCGGCCGCGCCCGGCTCGGTGAGGCAGCGCGGATCGAGCACGCCGTCGACCGCGATCTCGATCGGCGCCTGCTTGTTGAGCGTGCGCAGATGTGCCGTGAGGCGCGCAGGCTCGTCCGGGTCGGCGAGGTCGGTCTTGGTAATGACGATGCGGTCGGCCAGGATCGCCTGCTTGCGCGCCTCCGCCGACCATTCGAGCGTCGCTACGCCGCTGACCGCGTCGACGGCGGTGAGCACGACCTCAACGAAAAACTCAGTCCCGAGCGCGCGGTCGGTCGTGAAGGTCTGCAGGATCGGCCCCGGATCGGCCAGCCCCGAGGTCTCGATCAGCACGCGCTCGAACGGCGGCAGCGCGCCACGGTCGCGATCCATCACGAGGCGGCGCAGCGCCACCTGAAGATCGGAGCGAGTGATGCAGCAGACGCAGCCGTTGCCGAGAAGCGCGACCTCGTCGGTCGTGCCACGCACCAGTGCGTCGTCGATGCCGACCGCGCCGTATTCATTAATGATGACGGCGGTGGCGCGCCCTTCCGGCGTCGTGAGGAAGCGCCGCACCAGCGTGGTCTTGCCGGCCCCCAGGAAGCCGGTGACGATCGTGACCGGCAGGCGCGCGCCGCGCGCGCGCTTCTGCCGCCGCCCGAACGGGCCGAGGTTGCGGGAGGGAAACAGGTCGAGCATGAGATGTTGTTTTCTCCGTCAACCCGCAGCGCGAGCGAGAGGGGCCACTTGAAAGGTTGCCGATTTTACCACGCCAGCGCCCACATCCGTTTTAGGTTTGCCAGGGATCGATTAGCGGTACCCCAGCATCAGCGAAGTCCTGAGTATCGCGTGTAGCCAACGACATGTTGCGGGCACGTGCGATCGCTGCGATCTGCGCGTCGAAGCTATCAATCGGCCGACCGAGGCGGCGCCTGTCGGCAACGATTCGGGCGAACTCGCGGGCAGCAGAGCTGTCGAACGGGAGAATGCGGCCGGCGAACAGTGCCAGGATGCTGTGCGCTGCCGTTTGGAGGTCGCGCTTGCGCCGGCCATCCGGGAGGATTGCGATGCCGTCGGAGACTTCGGCTTCAGACACCGCGGTCATGAACAGATCGCCGCCGCGTTCGCGCATCATCCACCGGGCGACGGCCGGGTCAGGCGCCGGCTTCATCGCCTCGGACAGCACATTCGTGTCTAGGACGATCATGACCTCCCTACTCGAACTTGGGCGGCTCGCGTGTTAGCTGGCGCGGGATCGGCTCCAGTTCGATCCCGCCAAGGGGCTCAACGATAGCGCGGATCGCATCGTAGAGGTTGGCGGGGACCGCGGGCCTCTCGCCAACGAGCGCATCCTGGAGGATTTCCCGAGCCTCCACCTCGATGGAGCGACCGTGCTCCACCGCGCGCGCCATCAACCGTCGCTCCAGATTGTCGTCGATATCGGGAATTGTGATGCTTGCCATCGCGGGTCTCCGAGTTTCCTCGCATGCAAGGGAAGCTCTAAAAATCCATCTCCAGGATGTAGAGCCCGCCCGAGAAGCGGTCGACCGTGTAGACGATCTCGCGCTCGTCGACGAACACGTCGTTGAGCTGGATCGAGTTCACCTTGGTCATGCGCGGCGCCGGCGGCACGAAGGTGGCGACCTCTCTCGGCTGATAGGGATTGGAGATGTCGTAGGCGCGCAGGCCGCCGTTGAAGAACGTGCCGATGACAATGTCCTCCGACTTCCAGGAGTTCGGGCCGGGCGTGTTCTCGTGGATGTTATGGGCGCCAAAACGGCCGCCGCGATCCTTGTAGTCGTCTGGATTCGGCAACGGGCAGGTCGCGATCGGGATCGGATTGGCCTCGTTGCGATTGTCGAGAATCCAGATCAGCTTCGGCCAGTCGACCGCGTTATCGCCGGTCGATTCGTCGGTCATGACGAGCAGATTGCGATCGAACAGCGGCAGCACCGTATGCGTGAAGCCGGTATAGGGCGGCGAGTTGTCGAAGCGGCAGATCGGCTTCGGCTTCGACTTGTCGGAGATGTCCATGATGAACATGCCGGCATCGATGTAGGCGAGGTACATGCGGTCCGGGCGCTGCGGATAGACGTTGGTGTTGTGGGCGCGGTTGCCCTTGTCCATCGCGGGCTTGGCATGGCGGGCGGGCGGCGGAACGTTGTCGCCATCGCGCGTGCCGGGCAGCCACCAGCGGCCCACTTCCACCGGTTTGGTAGGATTGCGCACGTCGAAGCAGCGATAGATCTGGTCATCGAGCGGATGCGTCGGCTTGAAGTCGGGGGCGCCGGAGGCCATGTGCACGTATTCGCCGTCGCAGAACCAGAGCTGATGCACGCCGCGCGAATAGTCGCCGCCGCAGTCGACGAATGCGATCGACTTCGGGCTCTCCGGCACCGAGATGTCGAACAGCTCGAAGCCCGCGGGCTTCTGCCCAACCTTCTGGCACTGATAGGCGACCGCCATGATGTTGCCGGCGATCTCGAGCGAGTTCGAGCGCATGTAGGGCTGTGGCAGGTCGGTCTGCACCACGACCTTGGGCTTGCGCGGGTCGGAGACATCGACGGCGGTGAAATTCTTCGGCGCGCTCTCATGCGCCAGCCAGATGATGCGGCGGCCGTCCGGCGCGACCTGCACGGCCATGCCTTCGCCCATGCCCCCGAACCCGTCGAGCTCATGCTGGGCCAGCAATTTGAAATTCCAGCAGATGGGCTCGTAGGTGCTTCGCAGCGGGCTCTTGTCAGTCGCCGACATTGTACTCTCCATCGGGTTACGGGCGGGGTGCACTTAGCGCGTTTCGGCGGCCGAAGAAACCGGCGAAGCGGGCTAACATGCGGAAATCATTGATCTGGCGCAAAGCCGGCATGGCTCCGCTGAGCTACCTGTGGCCGGCCCTGACGGGGGTGTAGCGCGCCGTTTGGCCGTGTGTTAGATTGTCGCGGCAGAATACCTTAGGTCATTCGGCCTTGAAGCAAAAACAAGGGAGATTCGCATGGGACGGAAGTTGACTGCACTCGTGGTAGCGGGTGGCTTGATGGCGTTGGGCGGAGCGGCAATTGCCCACCACTCCTTCGCGATGTTCGATCAGGAAAACCCGATTGAGCTCGCCGGCTCGGTGCAGGAGTTCAAGTTCACCAGCCCGCATACCTTCATCCTGCTGAAGGTTAACAAGGACGGCAAGGACGTCGTCTGGAACCTCGAGGGTGCGAGCCCGAGCGCGCTGGTGCGTGATGGCTGGACCAGCAAGACCATCAAGTCGGGCGACGAGCTGAATATGAAGATCGATCCGCTCCGCAGCGGCGCTCCGGGCGGCGCTTGGAACGTCAAGAACACCAAGATGAAGGACGGCAAGGCGATCAGCGCGACGCACTAGGCGTCTGGAGCGGTTCGATCGCTCGACCTTCGGCCGCCGGTTGCGGTCAGGGAATGGTAAGTCATGCTAATGCGCAGTTCGATCAGCTCGGTTACGCTGATCGGAGTGCTATGCGCCACCTTGAACGGTGCATGGGCGCTTGACGAGACAAAGTATCCGAACTGGAAAGGCCAATGGGTCAGAGCCGACAGCGCCGAAACCGCGCCGTGGGACGCTCGTAAGCCCTGGGGGCTGGATCAGCAGCCCCCCCTAACTCCCGAATACCAGGCCGTTTTCGAAGCCAATCTCAAGCAGCTCGCCGCCGGCGTGAAGGCCAGCGACGCGACAGCGCGCTGCATTCCGGCTGCGATGCCGCGCGTGATGATGGCGATCCATCCCATGGAGATCGTCGTCATGCCGGACACGACCTACATCATGATCGAGACCTCCTCGACGCTGCGCCGCGTCTTCACCGATGGGCGGGCGTGGCCGAAGGAGCGCGAGCCGAGCTATGCGGGCTTCTCGATTGGGCAGTGGGAAGACACCGATCGCGACGGCCGTTTCGATACGCTGGCGATCGAAACGCGTTGGATCAAGGGGCCGCACAGCTACGACGACAGCGGCATTCCACTGCACGCCGACGAGCAGGCGGTCATCAAGGAACGGATCAATTCGGACAAGAGCGATCCGCGCCTTCTGCACAACGAGATCACGACGTTCGACAATGCGCTGAGCGGGCCCTGGACGGTGACCCAGAGCTACCGGCGCGCTGCCGCTGCGCGGCCGCTATGGACCGAGCGCGTCTGCAGTGAGGATGGCCAGACCATCCGCATCGGCGAGGAGGACTATGCGCTGAGCGACGGTCTGCTGATGCCCGTGCGCAAGGGCCAGCCGCCTCCGGATTTGCGATACTTCAACCAAAAACCAACGCAAGACTAGGGAGCTCACCGCGCCAAGTGAGCCTTCCCCGCCGGGAGCGCCAGGGAATGCAAGGTCGGGTCTTGATGAGGGTGGTCGCGCTCGCGTTCGCCATTCTCGCGTTCGCCATTGATGACGGCGCGGCGTTCGATGCCACCCAATACCCCGACTGGAAGGGCCAGTGGATGCGGCTTGGCAGCGGCCAGGGCGCCCCGTGGGATCCCGCCAAGCCTTGGGGGGCTGGCCAGCAGGCCCCACTGACGTCGGACTATCAGGCGCTGTTCGAAGCCAACCTGCGCGACCAGGCCGCCGGTGGGCAGGGCTCCGATCCTTCCTTCCGCTGCATCCCGACCGGCATGCCGCGGGTGATGATCGCCGTGCAGCCGATGGAGATCGTGATCACGCCCGACACCACCTACGTGATGCTGGAATTGTTTGGCACGCTGCGCCGCATCTTCACCGATGGACGCGATTGGCCGAAGGACATCGAGCCCTCGTTTGCCGGCTATTCCATCGGCAAGTGGGAGGACACCGACGGCGACGGCCGCTTCGACACGCTCATGGCCGAGACGCGCGCGATCAAGGGCCCGCACAGCTACGATTCAAGCGGCATTCCCTTCCACGAGGATGGCCGCGCCATCGTTCGCGAGCGCATCGCCTCGGACAAGACGAACCCGAATGTCCTGCATAACGAGATCACCTCGATCGACAGCGCGCTGACGCGGCCCTGGACCGTGCAGCGCAACTATCGCCGCATGCCGTCCAAGGAACCGATCTGGTCGGAATATGTTTGCTCCGAGAACAACCGGCATGTTCAGATCGGATCGGATAACTATGTCATCGGCGCCGACGGGCTGCTGATGCCAACCCGGAAGAATCAGTCGCCGCCGGACTTGCGGCACTTTCAGTAGTGGAGTTTTGTGCGGCCATGCGTGACGTTTCTTCGATCGGTGCACTGACGCTGGCGGCCATGCTTTACGTGACGGCAACCAGCGCGAGCGCGCACGACGAAAAGAAATATCCCGACATGCGGGCGCAGTGGACGCGGATCGGCTCCGCCGCGTTCGATCCGAACAAGCCCGGCGGGCGCGGCCAGCAGCCGCCGCTCACCCCTGAATACCAGGCGCTGCTCGACCACATCCTGGCGGAGCGGGCCGCGGGGTCGCTCGAAGGCAACATGACGGTTACCTGTATTCCGTCCGGCATGCCGCGGGCCATGATCGTCTACGAGACGATGGACGTGATCGTGCTGCCGGAGACAACCTACATCCGGATGTCGTACATGAACGAGCTGCGCCGCATCCACACCGATGGACGCGCCTGGCCCGCCAAGATCACGCCCAGCTTCGTGGGCTATTCCATCGGCAAATGGCTCGATGAGGACGGCGACGGCCGCTACGACACGCTCGTTATCGAGACGCGCGGCTTCAAAGGTCCGCGCACCTTCGACGGCACGCCTGGTATCCCGCTGCACTCTGACAATCAGACCGTCGTCGAGGAGCGCATCTATCTCGACAAGAATGACGCCGACGTTCTTCACGCCGATATCAAGGTGACCGATCATGCGCTCACGCGCCCCTGGTCGGTCGCGAGGAAGTATCAGCGCGAGCACAGCCCGCACTGGTCGGAATACATCTGCAATGAAGGCAACCAGCAGCTCCTGCTCGGCAAGGAGAACTACATGGTCAGCGCCGACGGCTTCCTGATGCCCGTCAAGAAAGGGCAGGCGCCGCCGGACTTGAAATACTTCAATCAACCGAAATAGCCGCGCACAAGAACGCAGGCAGCAAAAAAAAGGGAGGAGATCATGATCAATCGCTGCATCATCGGCGCTGTTGCGCTCGTGACCGCCTTGGGCGCCGCGACGGCGTCTGGCTTCGCGCACGACGAGGCGAAATATCCCGATCTCAAGGGATCGTGGATCAGGGCCGACGGTGGCCAGGCCACGACTTCAACCCCTTGGGACCCGTCCAAGCCGCCGGGGCGCGGGCAGCAGGCGCCGCTCACGCCGGAATATCAGGCCATGTACGACACGGCGCTCGCGCGCCAGGCCGCCGGCGTCAATCTGACGTCGTGCCTGCCGCCCGGCATGCCGCGCTCGATGATCGTGCCCGAGCCGATGGAGATCATCGTGATGCCGGACACGACCTACATCATGCTGACCTACATGAGCGAGTTTCGCCGGATCTACACCGACGACCGCAAGTTTGCAGACGACATCGAGCCGGCGTTCTCGGGCTTTTCGATCGGCAAATGGGAGGACACTGACAACGACGGGCGCTTCGACACGCTGGTGGTCGAGACCCGCGGCATGAAGGGGCCGCGCACCTTCGACGACAGCGGTCTCCCGCTGCACAAGGACAACGAGACGGTCATCAAGGAGCGCATCTATCTCGACAAGAGCGATCCCAACCTTCTCCATAACGAGATCACGACAGTCGACCATGCGCTGACCGGTCCATGGACCGTGACGCGAAGCTACCGGCGCGATCGCGCCGCGGAATGGACCGAGCACCTGTGCGCGGAGAACAACCAGTATGTGACGCTGGGCGATGAGGTCTATTCGATCGATGATGGCTTTCTGTCGCCGACCCGGAAGGACCAGCCGCCGCCGGATCTGCGCTACTTCACGCCAAGTCGATGATGTGCCAACGACCGCTGATCGTCTCGGGGGGCGAGGCGACCGGCGGATGACCTTGCTCGTAGATATGAACCGGGGAATTCGAGGGGGCTAACATGCATTTAATTCCGCAATCCTGGGCGCACTGGCACATTCTGGTCAGCCTGTTGCCCTCCGTCGGGCTGTTCTTCGCGCTGTGCCTGTATGGGATAGGGATCTACACCGACAAGGATATCATCAAGCGCGCCTGCCTCATCATTTTTGTCGCGATTGCGCTGGCGACCGTTCCGACCTATCTCAGCGGCGATTATTCGATGACCGCACTGGCCGGCAATCCTCGCTTCCCCGAGGCGATGATGACCAGCCACTTCTACTGGAGCGTCGGTGCGCTGCTCTTTATGGCGGTGGCCGGGATCGCGGCCTGGCTCGAGCTGGTGCGCTCCTGGAACGGGCGCCCGTCGCAGAACGCGCTGCACCTGGTGCTTGGGCTTGGTCTGGTGACGCTGGCGCTGATGATGGTCGCCGGTGAGCTCGGCTGGGAAATCAATCACAACGAGCTTCGGCTCGATGCAGCGACACAAAAGACCTCGCAGTTGTGGTCACACGCGCACGTGATTCTGAACCATTTCCCGACCATCGGATTCGTGGTTGGCCTTGGGGTCTATGTCGGCGCGCTGATCCTGGACAATATCGTCCTCAAGCGCGCGGGCCTGTTCCTGTTCGTGGCCTGCGCCATCCTGACCGTTCCGACCTATGTCACCGGCAACGCCTCGATGTGGGCGGTGACCGATCCGCCGATCCAAGGCATTTCGAAAGCGGTGATCAATGCGCACCGCGACATGGCGCTGCTCGCTTTGTTCGGCATGGCATTCACCGGCGTCACGGCCTGGATCGAGCTCTGGCGCTATCGGTACCTGGGGCGCTTCTCCAACCTGTCGCTTTATCTGGTGCTGGCGTTCGCGGTCGTGACGTTTGCCATTCTGGCCGAGACCGGCCACCGCGGCGGGCAGATCAACCATCCGGAGATCGTGCTGCCGACCGATGTGCTGCCGACCGATCCGAAGCTCGGCTGGACGCCGGCGATCGAGCTGCAGATCAACCACGTGCTCTGGTTCGTGCCCTGGCAGACGCTGCACTTCTTCGGCTTCTCGCTGGTGTTCGGCGTGGCGCTGGCAACCTCGCTGCGCGTGCTGGGCCTGTGGAAGTCGATGTCGTTTGCCGCCATTCACCGCCTGCTCCCGATCGGAGTCTTCGGCGTGCTGATGAATGTGTTCAGCGGCATGCTGATCCTGCAAGCCGACTCATCGCGCTACCTGAACCAGATCACCTTCGTGCCGAAGATCATCTTTCTCACCATCGGTGCGCTGGCGGTTCTCTACTACTCACTGTCTGAGCGGCTGTGGGTCGTCAAGGCGGGGGAGGAGGCGCCGATGGGCGCCAAATGGGTCGCCGCCCTGGTGCTGGTCTCCTGGTCCATCGTGATCATGGGCGGCCGGCTGCTGCCATACCTTTGATGAGGGGAGGAAAAGCCATGCAGTATGGAAACACGGTCGTCATCTTGATGGTGATCCTCGTCTCGGTCTGCGGCCTGGGACTGGCCGGACTGGCGGTCTACTGTCTGAACAAGTCCGTCGATCAGAGTGGGGGCTAGCGCCATGAGCGGTTTTTTCGAGTGGCTGCTTGATACGCCCTATGCGCACTGGGTCCATGAATCGTGGGGATGGCCGATCGCACTGACGTTCCATGCATTTGGAACGGCGACCATCGTGGGTCTCATGGCCATCATCGCGCTGCGCATGCTGGGCTTGTTCCGAACGATCCCATACAGCTCGGTGAGCCGGCTGATCCCGTTCATCTGGGTTGCGCTCGTGGTTCAGGTCCTGAGCGGTCTGACGCTCTGGATCACAAAGCCGGCACAGTACCTGGCT
>Ga0137409_10002097_pt1 | contig 21478 bp, 20 predicted proteins | sample CZODoug1_16funga_FD_122059 | JGI IMG/M metagenome (GOLD analysis project Ga0137409, IMG submission 122059) | Vadose zone soil fungal communities from Angelo Coast Range Reserve, California, USA - CZODoug1_16fungal (Hybrid Assembly) | ecosystem: Environmental > Terrestrial > Soil > Vadose zone... | reverse complement strand
GAGGCGCAGGTACTCGAAGCGATCGTAGCGTCCCTCGCCCAGTTTCTCGATCAGCGAGGCAAGGCGCGGGAACGACTTCTTCCAGACGTCCTTCCGCAGCGGCAGGTCCCTTGCCTCGACATCGTCGTGCGGCATGCTGAGGGCGATGTACAGATGCCGGGTGCTCGCCGGGTTGTAGAGCAGCCGCCTCTTTCCGGACCAGTACTCGATCGTCTTCCCGTCCGAGGCTACCGGCTCTTCGAACATCAGGCGGATGCAGCCGTCCGGAAGATAGCGGCGACGGGCAAGCAGATCGAGTGAGTCCCGGATCATGGAATTGACGCCATCCGCGGCGACGATCAGGTCGGCCTTGATCCGCTGGCCGCCGGCGAGAAGCAGCTCGCCATCGGGAGTCGCGGCCACGCCCTCGGAGTTGAGGACGATCTCGGCGCCGGCGCGCTTCGCCGAGGCGGCGAGCGCGTCGATCATCCTTTGGCGCACCACGCCGAAGACGCGAATATTCCAGTGATGCACGGAGAGCAGCCGGTCGTGCTCGTCGCGCGTCTCGCGCAGTCTGGTGACGAAGCCTTCGTGCAGCGTTTCCTCTGCCGCGCCCACTGCCTGCAGCACGCGCAGGCCGTTCTCGTAGACGTTGATGCCGGCGCCGGCGGTGCGCAGCCGGTCGGCGCGCTCGTGCAGCCGCACCCGCCAGCCGCGCTGCGCCAGCGCGCAGGCGGCGGTCAGCCCTGCGAAACCCCCGCCGACGATTTCCGCCTTGCCTTTCACCTCGTTCAGAATACCCCGGACATGCTCGACGACCGCATCGCGAAGTTCGCGCCGAGGAAATCCGGCAGCCTCTCCTACCGCGAGACCGGCTCTGGCCAGGCGCTCGTCCTGCTGCACGGCATCGGCTCCAGCTCGGCGAGCTGGCTGAACCAACTCGAGACTCTGAAGGGCTATCGCCTCATTGCCTGGGATGCCCCCGGGTACGGTGATTCAGAGTATTTGAAGAATCCGGAACCGAGAGCGTCCGATTACGCGGACGCCCTGCACTCGTTCCTGGACCGCTTGCTGCTCAAGGACGTCGTGATCGTCGGCAATTCGCTCGGCTGCCTGATGGCCGGCGCCTACGCCGCCGCGCACCCGGAGCGCGTGCGCAGCATGATCCTGCTCAGCCCGGCGGCGGGAAACGCGGGCGACGAGAGCAAGCAGCGCGACCGGCTGAAGCAGTTCGAAGAGCTCGGACCCGAGGGACTGGCGGAGAAGCGCTCGCCGACGCTCGTCGGCAAAGCTTCACCGCGCGAGGCGGTCGAGCTGATGGCCTGGACGCAGCGGCGGATCCGCCCCCAGGGCTATCGGCAGGCGGTGCATTGCCTGACGCACGGCCGGCTCGCGGAGGACGCGCGCAAATTCCCGAAGAAGGTGCTGGTCGCGTGCGGCAGCGAGGATATCGTCACGCCGGAGGCCGCCTGCAAGGCGGTAGCCGGAGCGTTCCCGCGCGCCGAATATCGCTCGCTGCCCGGCATCGGCCACCTGCCTCACATCGAGGCGCCCGAGACCGTCAACGAGCTGATCAGGCGCTTCGCTTAGCCGATCAGGCGCTTCGCCTAGCCGATCAGGCGCTTCGTCTAGCCGGCGCGATCAGGCCGAGCAGCTCGTCGATCGAATAGGGCTTCGTCAGGTAGTGGTCGAAGCCCACCAGCTTTCCCAGTACCTTGGCCGAGTTCTGCTTCCACGCGGTGACGGCGATGAGCAGCGGCGTCAGGCCGAGCTCCTGCCGCACGTGCCGCGCGACCTCGAATCCGGTCAACCCGGGCATGCCGATATCGAGGAGAAGCACGTCGGGCTTGTAGACGCGCACCTGGTTGAGCACCGCGTCGCCGCGGTAGATCTCCCGCACTTCATGTCCTTCCTGCAGCAGGAGCGTCGCAAGGCTCAGCACCGTATCCCGGTCGTCGTCGGCGATAAGGATGCGAAGCGGCATGGGTTGCCTGTTTACGCGATCTGGAAATATGTCGCAATCGCGTCGACTGAAGTGTCGCCTCTCGGCGACAGCCCATCACTTCTTCAGCATGCCCGTGCGGAGCAATATCTCCGTGTGCAGCTTGTACTCGCGCCAGAGATCGGCGCGCAGCGAGCTGCCCGGGCGGTAGTCGACGTCGATGCCGCGGTTCGCCATGTCGGCGGCGAACTTCGGATCCTCGATCGCTGCCTTCGCCGCGTCGTGCAGGGCTTTTGCCACAGGCGCAGGCGTGCCCTTCGGCGCCATCAGCAAATACCAGACGCCGTTCGCCACGTCCCAGCCGCGCTCCTTGGCCGTCGGGACATCAGCAAACGTCGACAGGCGCTGCGGCCGGAAGTTGACCAGCACTCGCATGCGCTTGCCTTCGACCGCGCCGCGCAGCTCGCCCGGTTGCGCGACCAGCGCTTCGATGTGGCCGCCGAGCAGCGCCGGGCTCGACTGGCCCCAACCCTGGAACGGCACGTGGATCATCTTCGTGCCGGTGTGACGCATGAATTCCTCCAGGTTGAGATGGCTGGAGGTGCCCTCGCCCGGCGAGCCGACGCGCAGCTTGCCGGGATTCGCCTTCGCGTCCGCGACGAGGTCTTCGATCGTCTTGTAATCCGACTCGGTGCGCACCGCGATCATCGGGTAGTAGGCGACGAGGTTGATGAGCGGGTCGTAGTCGTCGGGCGTCTTGTAGGAGAGGTTCTGGAGCTGCGCGGCGATCACCAGAGCCGAGTGCGGCGTCATCACGATGGTGTAGCCGTCGGGCGCGCTGCGCGCCATCTCCGCGACCGCGACCGAGCCGGCGGCGCCGGGCCGGTTCACCACCGTCACGCCTTTCGGGAATCTTGCCTTCATCCCCTCGGCGACCAGGCGCGAGACGATGTCGACCAGGCCGCCGGGCGGATAGCCGGCGAGCATCGTCACCGGCTTGTCGGGATATTGCGCCGTTGCGGGAAGCGAAAAGACGAGGCACGCGAGTGCCGGGAGCAGCTTGCGCATGGTGGATCCTCCTCTGCGCAAATCCTAGCCGATTTCAGGCGGCTTTCTTGTCGGCGCGCTGCTCGGCGGGCTTGGCGGCGGCGCTCAGGTTCATCGCGGTATTGACCAGCGCGACGTGCGAGAAAGCCTGCGGGAAGTTGCCGAGCTGGCGTCCCGAGGCGGGCTCGTATTCCTCGGCGAGCAGGCCGACGTCGTTGGTAAGGCCGAGCAGCCGCTGGAAGATCGCGCGCGCGTCGTCGCCCTGGCCAAGCATGCACAGCGCATCGGCGAGCCAGAAGCTGCAGGCGAGGAACACGCCTTCGCCCGGCGGCAGCCCGTCGAGCGCCCGCCGGGTGCGGTAGCGCCGCACGAAGCCGTCGAGGGTCAGGTCGCGCCGGACTGCCTCGATGGTGCTCCGGACGCGCGGGTCGCTACAGGGCAGGAAACCGGTCATCGGAATGAGCAGCAGGCTGGCGTCGAGATCGTCCGAGCCGTAGCTCTGCGCGAAGTGTCCGAGCGTCGGCCGCCAGGCGCGGCGGCAGACGTCGTCGTGGATGCGCGCGCGCACCTCGCGCCAGCGCGGCACTGGGCCGGGCAAGTTGTACTGCTCCGCGGCCTTGATGGCGCGATCGAACGCGACCCAGCACATCACCTTGGAGTGGGTGAAGCGCCGGCGCGGGCCGCGCACCTCCCACAGTCCCTCGTCGGGCTCGTGCCAGCAGGTCTCGAGGTGCTCGAGCAGTTTCCTTTGCAGATCCCAGGAAGCGTCTTCCCTGGCGATGCCCTGCTTGCGCGCCTGGTGCAGTGCGTCCATCACTTCGCCGTAGACATCGAGCTGCAGCTGGCTCGCCGCGGCGTTGCCGACGCGCACCGGCGCCGAGCCCTCGTAGCCGGGAAGCCAGGACAGGATCGCTTCGGTCAACCGGCGCTCGCCGGCGATGCCGTACATGATCTGCATCTGCTGCGGCGCGCCGGCCACCGCGCGCACCAGCCAGTCGCGCCAGCAGCCCGCCTCCTCGTAGTAGCCGCCGTTCATCAAGGCGAGCAGCGTCAGCGTCGCGTCGCGCAGCCAGCAGAAGCGGTAGTCCCAGTTGCGAACGCCGCCGATGAACTCCGGCAGCGAGGTGGTCGGCGCCGCGACCACGCCGCCGGTCGGCGCATAGGTGAGCGCCTTCAGCGTGATCAGCGATCGCTTCACGGCGCCGCTCCACTCGTCGGCCGGCCGGCAGCGCGAAGACCAGTCGCGCCAGAACCTCGCGGTGCGCTCGAGCGCCGCTTCGGCGTCGACGGGTGGCGGCTCGCCGGCGTGCGAGGCGCTGTGCGTCAGCACGAACGCCTTGCGCTCCCCCGCGGCGATCTCGAAGCGCGCCACCGTGGACAGGCCCCTGCCCTGCAGCGGCACCGGCGAGCGCAGCGTCGCCATGTCGGGGCCGGCGATGGCGCGCACGCCGCCGCCACCTTCCAGCCGCGTCACCCACGGCACCGACGCGCCGTAGTCGAAGCGCAGGATGAATTCCATGTCGAGCGCCACCTGGCCGCGCGTGCCGGAGACGATGCGCACCAGGCTGCAATGCTCGCCGCGCATCGGCATGAAGTCGATCAGCGTCGCCGCGCCCGAGGCGGTCTCGAATACGGTCTCGAGGATCAGCGTGTCCTCGCGGTAGCGGCGAGCGACGCGAAACTGCTTTTGCAATGGCGAGATCTTCCAGCGGCCGTGCTCGGCGCGGCCGAGCAGCGCGGCGAAGCACGCAGGGGAGTCGAAGCGCGGCCAGCAGAGCCAGTCGATCGAGCCGTCGCGTCCGACCAGCGCCGCGCTGTGGCAATCGCCGACGAGGGCGTAGTCCTCAATCCTCACTAGCCAAATTTCCAACTACCTATCTGTTTTTGGAGATCCAGGTCTTCGCATGCCGGCGCCTGGTTGTGCAGGCGTTGCTCGAGCCAATCTGCGAGATCGAATCCCATGAAGATCGTTCCGGGGTAGAAGCGGCTCCCTCCCGTGATCTGGATCCGGCCATTGGGGCCGTCCATCTCCGCATGGGAGATGCACGTCCACGAACCGTCGCGGTGTCGGCAAAAGTGTCTTGCAAACTCGTCAGGCATATCCCCCACAGCGGCAACAGTCGTGCCCACTCCTGAGATAGTCGTGTCATGTGTTTGGTGATAGCCTCGTCACAGTTCGTCCTACGGGTGGGGCCGTGGACCGGCAGGAGACGTACCGCAACACGCTTCAGTACGCGCTCGCGATCGCGGGTAGCGAGCTCAACTTGTCTGTGCGGTTGAAGGTGACGATGTCGAAATTGCGGATCTGGCTCGACGGCATCGAGGCAGTCCCGGACGCCGCTTTTCTGGATGCGGTTGACGTCGTGGTCGCAGCTACTCCTGCGGAGATAGCCAGGTCTCGCGCACTGATCTCAAAGTGGGGTGGCGGGCCAAGCTAGCCGTTCAAATCCCCTGCTAGCCAACACCGACATGCAAGAAACAGGCGTCCTGCACCGGGTGAAACGGGCTACTGGCTGGGGTGGTCGAACCGCAGCATTGCGTCGCGACTGCGCGCTATGTCTGCGGGAGTGGCGGTGACGATTACGTCTACGGCATCGAGAAACACGGCCGTCGGCACCGCCTCAACGCCGTGGAGCCAGATCTTCAGAGTTGCGACCGTCACCCTCAGGCGAAACGCCAGCGTCTGCTCATTCCCTGCGATTGCGAGGGCGTACTTCAGAGTGTTCCGGTAGGTCTCCCTTTGATCCACGGGCGATTATTGGTCGGTCCCGTGCGAAAGTCTGTCGGGGCGACCCCTTCACATCTGTGGCTGAGGCTGATGCGCCGCCGAGCTTGTGGGCGCACTTGACCAAAAGTTTCTGGGCCAGCGCCTGTACCTGCTTTTCGTCGTTGCTCACGGGTCGGCGTCAGCGAAGAATGTCGCGCGTGCCGGTCGTGAGAACGCAAGTGCAGCCGGTCTCGCTCCACACCCGGTGGTCGCTCGTGCCAGGCTCGGCCCGGTTGAAGTCGCCAGGACGCAGTTGCCGGTCGTCGATCCACAGCTCGCCATCGAGGAGATGCAGCTCTTCCACCGAAGCGTGCGTGTGCGGGGGATAGTCCGTCCGGGGCTTGAGGCGCACGAACATGCTCACCAGGTGCTTCTGCGGTTCGGTCGCGAGGATCTTCACCGAAATCCCCGGCGCCACTTCTTCCCAAGCCGGCTCCGTCCAGAGCGCTCGCGGCGGCAACATCGCTTTGCTGGCAGTCTCGAGGGCGAGGCGGCGCGCCAAGCGCTCTTGCGGCGAGAGCCCGGAATTGCTCGCAACCCGCGCGCGTTGCGCGCCACGCTCGGCGAGAGCTGCGGCGCGGGTGAGATTCATGATCCACGCGAGAACGGTGCCGTTCCTCGCCTCGTAGCGATCAGCCTCTCGCCAGACCTCGCACAGGACCTCGAGCGTGATCTGCTCGGCGATCTGCTGGCTTCCGGCGATGCGTTCGGCGAGTGCATGGACGGGTCCTTGGACGCGCTCGTGAAGCGCGTGGAGGGCGAGTTGATCCCTGGCCGCCACCGAACGCAGGAGGGACACCCAGTCTTTCTCCAGGATGAGCGGCTGCGAGGGATTGCCGTAGAGCACGGCGCCCAGCGTACCGGGCAACGGCCGCACCATTTGTCGCGTGGCCGCCATCGCCCGCTCGTCGAGCAGGAGCCGACCACGCTCGATGAGCAGGTTCATTTGACCCAGCAGGCGCCGCGATTCAGCGGCCTGCTGGGCGTCAATGTCCTTCGGATCTTGGCGGTTCGATGCCACGGAATCAGCGATTTTCGCCAAGGCGCCGCCGAGGGGCAAGCCGGGGAATTCCTGTCGCTAACCGCGGGCCGCGCTGACTATCCACTATTTCAGCGCCGTGTCACCGGAGTTGGACATGAACTCGCGCAGCTTTCGTCTGCTCGCGCCCCCGGCAATTAGGCGCTCAAAGGTCGCTGGCGCGACAGGTTTCCGCAAGACATCGTCGCATCCCGCGTCCAGCGCGAGCTGGTGGTCGATCATGCGCGGACTCGCCGTTACGCCAAAAATTCGAGTGTCCTTCAGCTCCGTGCGTTTGCGGAACTTGCTGCAGACTTTTGCACCGTGGCCATCCGGCAGGAGTAGATCGAGAAAGATCAGGTCCGGCCTCATTTGCACTGCCATATCAACCGCCGCGGTCGCGTTGATCGCGTAGTCCACGTGGTGGCCCATGGTGTGAAAGAGCAAGGCAAGGGAACGGACGTTGTCCAGGCTGTCGTCTACGACGAGGATCCGCCGAGCTGTCTGCGCTACTTTCTTGGCCGCTTGCTTATTCATTCTTCTTGCTATGAAGCGTACTTCAATTGTGACAACGTCGCATTCGGCCCCGCGTAGCGGTGACGTTCAAGTCGCAGGAGATCGACCGACGGTCGTGGATTCGACTACAGGAGCATCCCTCCTACTGCTCGTTGCCTTGGCCTTTCTGTACCAGAGCGGCCAACAGCAAGACAGTCCCGTCTGGCATAGCCGCATGGCCGGTAAGCCACGCGGCAACGCGGCCTTCCGGGACCTTCAACTTCTTCGCGAGTGGAGCAACACCATACCGAGCGGCCGCATGCTCCAGCAGATGTTGCGGCTTGGTCGTCTCGGGCATCAGTCCTAATCTACCCTTGCGCTATGGAAAGTCTTGTCAGGGAACCTTGATGCGAGCCGATGTTTTCTTGCTGGCGGCCCACAACGGCGAGTGTACGCGCGCAGCCTCAGGCGACCATCCCATGATCAAGGGAACTTGCATTTCAATCCTCGAAGACCAGCACCGTTTTCACGTCGTTGGCACGCTTCTGGTAAGCCTCGCGCCAGTTCGCGAGCGGCACGCGCCGGGTAATGATGCGCTCGAGCCACTGGCGATCGGCGCGCGCCAGGGCCTTCGCGGCCGCGTGGTAATGGCGCAAGTTTGCGTTCACCGTGCCGAAGACCACGCGGTTCTCGAGCACCATCGACTGGTTGAGCGTCGCGACGTCGAACGACGCGGCGTGCTGCGCGCCGCCGAGGCCGGTCAGGCAGACGATGCTGCCCGGCGCGCTGCCGGCCACTGCTTGCGCGATCACCGTGGGCGAACCGGTGCATTCGATGACGATCTCCGGCTCGAAGGCCGGGAAGCGCACGTGATGCGTGGCGCCGAGATCACGCACCAGCTTTGGCTTCGGCCCATCGTCGTTGCGATCCATGACGTGCACCTCGAGCCCACGCTGCACGCCCATCAGCGCCGCCATCAGACCGACGGGCCCCGCGCCGGTGACGAGCGCGCGCTCCGGCGCCCAACGCGAACGCAGGCCGATCCGCTCGACGTGCTCCCAGGCCTTGGCGAGCACGCTCGCCGGCTCGAGCAGCACTCCGGTGGTGCCGAGCCGCGGATCGACCTTCACCAGGAAGCCCGGCGCGGCGCGCCAGTGCTCGGCGGCGAAACCATCGGCCTGCTTGATACCGCGCTCGGTGTAGCGACCGTTGCGACACATGTCCCACTCGCCGAGCGCGCAATTCAGGCACGGCACGGGGTCGGGGTGTCGCACGATGCCGACGACCAGATCGCCGATCGCGAAGCCGCTGTCGGCGGGCGCTGCGCTGACGCGGCCGAGGGATTCGTGTCCCATGATCAGGCGTTCGCGTCCCGGGACGGGTTCACCGTAGACGCCCTCGATTAGCTCGCGATCCGTGCCGCAGATGCCCACGACCAGCGTGCGCACCAGGACCGAGCCCTGCTGCTGCTGCGGCTCTTCCGCCTCCTGCAATTCGAGGGACTGCGCATAGCCCGGCGCCAGGGTGACGGCCTGCATAAGAAACGGACCGCCATCACGGCGACTTAGTTCGCAATTCGGGGTCAGGGTAGAAATTCGGCCTGTAGGCCGCGAAACGAATTGCGACCCTGACCCCGAATTACTTCAGCGCCTTGTACTTGATGCGGTGGGGCTTTGCCGCCTCCTCGCCGAGGCGCTTCTTCTTGTCGGCTTCGTATTCCTGGTAGTTGCCGTTGAAAAACACCCACTGCGAGTCGTCTTCGCTCGCCAGGATGTGGGTGGCGATCCGGTCGAGGAACCAGCGATCGTGCGAGATCACCATCACGCTGCCGGCGAATTCCAGCAGGGCCTCCTCCAGCGCCCGCAGGGTCTCGACGTCGAGGTCGTTCGACGGCTCGTCGAGCAGCAGCACGTTGGCGCCGGAGATCAGCATCTTCGCCAGGTGCAGCCGGCCGCGCTCGCCGCCCGAGAGCTGCCCGACCTGCTTCTGCTGGTCGGCGCCGCGGAAATTGAAGCGCGCCAGGTAGGAGCGCGAGGGCATCTGGAACTTGCCGACCTGCAGGGTGTCGTTGCCGCCCGAGATGTCCTCGAAGACGCTCTTCTCGTTCTGCAACTCGTCCCGCGCCTGGTCGGCGTGGGCGATCTTCACCGTCTTGCCGATGGTGATCTTCCCCGAGTCCGGTTTTTCTTTCTTGTTGATCAATTTGAATAACGTGGACTTGCCCGCACCGTTGGGCCCGATGATGCCGACGATCGCGCCCGGCGGCACCTTGAAGGAAAGCTTGTCGATCAGCAGCCGCTCGCCGAAACCCTTCGAGACATTCTGGAACTCGATCACCTCGTTGCCGAGGCGCTCTGCGACCGGGATGAAGATCTCCTGCGTCTCGTTCCTGGCCTGCGTTTCCTGGGAAGACAACTCCTCGAAGCGCGCCAGCCTGGCCTTCGACTTGACGCCACGGCCCTTCGGGTTCTGCCGCACCCACTCCAGCTCGTGCTGCATCGCCTTGATGCGCGCCACCTCCTGGCTCGCCTCGACCTGCAGGCGCTTCTCCTTCTGCTCCAGCCAGCTCGAATAGTTGCCTTCCCACGGGATGCCCATGCCGCGGTCGAGCTCGAGGATCCAGCCAGCGGCGTTGTCGAGGAAGTAGCGATCGTGCGTCACCGCGACCACGGTGCCGGGGAAGCGCTGCAGGAACTGCTCCAGCCACTCGACGCTCTCGGCGTCGAGGTGGTTGGTGGGCTCATCCAGCAGCAGCAGATCCGGCTTGGAGAGCAGCAGCTTGCACAGCGCGACCCGGCGCTTCTCGCCACCGGAGAGGATGTCGACCTTCTGCTCCCAGGGAGGCAGGCGCAACGCATCCGCCGCGACCTCCAGCTCGTCGGCGCCGCCGGCATTGACCATCGCCTCGAGCCTCGCCTGCTCCTCGGCGAGCTTGTCGAAGTCGGCGTCGGGTTCCGAGTAGGCGGCGTAGATCTCCTCGAGGCGCTTCTTCGCCGCCACGGTCTCGCCCATGGCCTCTTCCACGACTTCCCTGACCGTGCGGTTCTTGGTGAGGAGAGGTTCCTGCTCCAGGAAGCCGACGCGGATCCCCGGCATGCGGATCACCTCGCCCTCGTGGTTGTCGTCGACGCCCGCCATGATCTTCAGCAGGCTGGATTTTCCCGAGCCGTTCAGGCCGAGCACGCCGATCTTCGCGCCGGGAAAGAAGTTGAGCGAGATGTTCTTGAGGATGGTGCGCTTGGGCGGCACGGTCTTGCTGACGCGCCGCATCGTGTAAACGTATTGAGCCATCCCCCTATGATATCGGTTAGAGGTCTCCGGTCAGGGCGCGCAATTCGATCTCGGCCTCGACGATCGCGCCGAGCAGCTCGAGCCGCGCCAGCGACGCTTCCAGCCGCGTACGGCGCGCATCCAGCAGCTCGAACAGCGAGCCGCGTCCCAGGCGATACGCGCTCTCCGCCATCTCGAGGAATCCGCCCTGCGTGTCCGACGTCTCGCCCTCGAAGCGGCGCAGCGCTTCGCGCCGCGCGCGCAGAACGTCGCGCTGCTTTTCGTATTCCGCGGCGAGCGCTGCGTTCCCTGCGCGCTCGCGCTCGCGCGTGCCTGCGGCGTCGGCGCGCGCGCGGTCCTCGCCGCCCTTGCGGCTGTCGAGGATCGGAATCTCGCTCTGCACGCCGATGAAATTGGTCGCGCCAAAGGGTCCGCTTGTCCACGCGCGGCTGTACGCCAGGCTCGGCACCGGATAACGTTCGCGCCGCGCCAGCTCGATGCGCGCCTCGGCCGCCGCCGATTCGTCGCGCGCGAGTCGCGCCGCCGGGTTCGCGGCCAGCATCCCCGCGATGTCGCGCTCCGCTCCGGGCGCGCCGCGCATTGCCTCGAGGCTGCCCGAGGCGCGCGGCTTCCAGCCCGGCGCATCGACCAGCGCCGCGATCGCCGCGGCCTGCTCGCCGACGTCTGCCTCGGCGCGCTGCACCGCGAGCCCCGCGAGCGCCGATTCCGCGTCGACCCGCGAGCGGTCGTAGCGGCTCGCCACGCCGCTCTGCTGCCGGCCGGTAACCAGGCCGCGGATGCGCTCGATCTCGCCCAGCGCTGTGCTGCGCGCCGCCAGCGATTCCTGAGCGCGCACCAGGCGCGCGAATCCAAGCGCCGCGGCGCGCCGCGCTTCGCTCGACGTCAGCCGCACTTGCGACTCGGCGCGTCCAATCTGCCGGTCGGCGGCGTCCATGCGCGCGCCGCGCTGGCCGAACACCGGAATCGGCATCTCGATCGTGGCCTGCTGCTGCGAGTTGGCGTCGAAGATGGTGCGCTCGCCGGCGCTCGGGCGCGCGGCGCCGAAGGAGATCGTCGGATTGGGCAGCGCGCCCGCGGTCAGGCGCTCGGCGCGCGCCATGTCGGCATCGCGCTCGGCCGCGAGCACGCGCGGACTGCGCGCGACCATCCTGAGCAGATCGTCCAGGGTTACGGTGGCGGGCGGCTGCGCCCACGCCGACAAAGAGAAGAAAAAGAGACTAAGCAGCCTCATCGAGCTGCTCCGGTGTTTCGTACTTCTCCGATGCGAGGATGTAGTAGACGGCGGGCAGGACGAAGAGCGTGATGATCAGCGTCGTCACCATGCCGCCGACGATCACCAGCGCGAACGGCCGCTGCGTCTCGCTGCCGATGTCCTGCGACAGCGCCATCGGCAGCAGGCCGAAGAGCGCCAGCAACCCGGCCATCAGCACCGCCCGGATCTTCTCGGTGCTGCCCTCGATGACGGCGTCCAGCAGCGGCGCGCCAGCCTTGCGCTTGTCCTCTATGGCGCTCACGAGGAGCAGGCCGAGGAGCGAGACCTGGCCGAGCAGCGCGATGAAGCCCACCACCGCGCTCACCGAGAGCGGCATGTCGCCCAGCTGCAGCGCGAACACGCCACCGGTGAGAGCGAAGGGAGCGGTGAGCAGGATCGCGCCGGCCGCCCGCCCGGATTGCACCGCGCCGTAGAGCAGGAACAGCACCGCCGCGAGCGCGAGCGGGACAATGATCTCGAGGCGGCGGATAGCGCGCTGCTGGTTCTCGAACTCGCCGCCCCACTGGAAGTAATAGCCGTCGGGCAGCTTGACCGTGCTGCCGACCGCGGCGATCGCCTCGTTGACCACCGAGCCCATGTCGCGGCCTTCGATGTTGAACTTGAGCGCGAGGTAGCGGCTGTTCGATTCGCGATAGATATTGGCCACGCCGCTCGCGACGCCGACCGAGCCGAGCTGGCGCAGCGGCACGCTGCCGCCGCCGGGCCGGGGCACCGCCAGCTCGCCGATCGCCTGCTCGCTCTCGCGCTCGCGGGCGACCAGCAGCAACCGCACCGGCACCGGCCGCTCGCCTTCCCAGACGGTGGTCGTCACCTTGCCGGCGAGCGCAGTGCCGATGAAGTCGTTCGCCGTCGCGACCGGAATGCCGGCGCGGGCGAGCGCATCGCGATCGAGCTTGATCTGCAGCTGCGGCACGCTGGCGTCGCGGTAGAGACCGAGGTCGACGATCCCCGGAACGCTGGCGAGGCGCAGGCGCGCCTGCTCGAGCGCGTCGCGCATCAGTTTGGTCTCCGTGCCGAATACCTTCAGCACCACTTTGCCGCGCACACCAGCGACCGCTTCCTCGACGTTGTCCCTGATCGGCTGCGAGAAGTTATATCGCACGCCCGGAACCTCGGTGAGGCGCTCGCGGATCTCGTCGGCCAGCTGGCGCTTGTCCAACCCCTTGCGCCATTCATCGCGCGGCTTGAGGCGCACGAAGGTCTCGCTCATGTTCGGGTTCTCATTGTCGGTGCCGTCCTCGGGGCGGCCGTTCTCGGAGAGCACCTGCGTGACTTCCGGTGACATGAGGATCCGCCGGCGGATCTCGACCAGCATGGTCTGCGCCGCTTCCTGCGCTATGGACGGCGGCATCTCCACGAACACCAGGATGTCGCCCTCGTCGAGCTCGGGCAGGAATTCGGTGCCCATCTTCGCGCCGACCCACAGCGTGACGGCGAGGAACGCCGCCGCCATGCCGATCGCCAGGCCGCGCATCGGCATCATGCGCATGAGCCCGCCGCGATAGCGGCTACGAAGCGCCGTGATCCAACCCGGCTCGGCGCGCGCCTTGCCGACGGAAAAACCAACCGCGCACAGCGCCGGCACGAGCGTCAGCGCCAGCAGCAGCGCCGCTACCAAGGCGAAGGAATAGGTCAGCGCAAGCGGGCGGAAGATCCGGCCCTCGACCTGCTCGAGCGTGAACACCGGCACCAGCGCGGCGATGATGATCAGCATGGCGAAGAGCGTCGGCCGCGCCACCTTCTCGGCGGCGCGAATGATGAGGCGCAGCATATCGGCGCGCTTCGCCGGCCGCTCGTGCTGCACCGCGTGCAGCACGCTCTCCACCAGCACCACCGCGCCGTCGACCAGGATGCCGAAATCGATCGCCCCCATCGAGATCAGGTTGGCGGGCAACTTGAGGGCGTACAGGCCGATGAAAGCGCCGAGCAGCGCGAGCGGGATCACCGCGCCGACGATCAGCGAGCCGGTGACGCTGCGGAAGAAGAGCCACGCCACCGCGACCACCAGCAGGAAGCCGTGCAGCAGGTTGTTGTTCACCGTCTTCAGCGTGCTGCCGACCAGCACCGTGCGGTCGTAGAACGGCTCGATCTTCACGCCCTGCGGCAGGATGCGCCCGTTCAGTTCGGCGACCCTGGCGTGCACGGCGTCCATGACGCGCGATGGGTTCTCGCCGCGGCGCATCAGCACGAAGCCCTCGACCGCCTCCTTCTGTTCGTTCCAGCCGACGGCGCCGCGCCGCGGCGTGTTGGACTGCACGATCTCCGCGACGTCGCCGACCGTGACCGGCGTGCCTTCTCGCGTCTTCAGCACCGTGCGGCGGATGTCGTCCGGCGAGGTAATGTAGCCGACGCCGCGCACGGTGAGCTCCTGGTCGCCGCTGCGCAGGAAGCCGCCGCCGATATTCGTGTTGCTCTTGTTGAGCGCCTCGGAAAGCTCGGGCAGCGTCACGCCGTGCGCGCGCAGCTTCTCCGGGAAAGCGCGCACGTGGATCTCCTTCAGATAGCCGCCGAAGCAGACCACGTCGGCGACGCCCGGCACCGCCTTCAGGACCCGCGTCACCGTCCACTGCAGCTCGGCGCGCAGCTGGTAGAGGTCATGGCGATCGCTGACGACGCGGAACTGGTAGACCTCGCCGAGCGGCGTCGCCTCGGGCGCGAGCTCGGGCACCACGCCCTCGGGCAGATCGGCGACGGCGCCGGCAATGCGCTGCGCCACCTGCATGCGCGAGATGAACGGGTCGGCGTCGTCGTCGAAGGTGAGCGTGATGAGCGACAGGCCGAACAGGCTCTCGCTCCGCAGCTGGATGGTGCGCGGCGTGCCGTTCAGCGCCCGCTCGAGCGGCACGGTGATGGCGCGCTCGATCTCCTCGGGCGCATAGCCCGGCATCTGCGAGATCACCGTCACCTGCGCGTTGGTGACGTCCGGGTAGGCCTCGATGGGCGTGTTGAGGTAGGCGCGTACGCCCCACGCGGCGAGGATGACGATGCTGACGATCGCGGCCACGCGCCGATGCACGCAGACTTCGATCAGCCGGTTGAGCATCTAGAGAAGCTGCTCGGCTTCGCGATCGACCAGCAGCGCGCCCTTGGTAATGACGCGGTCGCCGGTTTGCAGGCCGGAGAGCACCCGCACGCGGCCGCCGCGCTCCTCGCCCGCCTCGATCGGCCGGGCGACGAAGCGCCCGCCGCGCTCCTCGACGTAGACGACGCGCTTGCTGCCTTCCTTCACCAGCACCGCCGTCATCGGCAGCCACAGCTCGGCGTCGCTCGACTCGAGGGCGACGTTGACGCGCACCAGCAGGCCGGCGCGGAGATCTTCCGGCGCCTTGTCGAGCTCCAGGTACACGGGTGTGCGCCGGGTCTCGGCGTCGCTGCGTGGCGCGACGCCGACGATCCTCGCCCGCACCTTGAGGTTGAGCGCGTCGATCAGCACGTCGGCCGATTTCGCCTTCGCCATGCGGCTCGCTTCCCCTTCCGGCACGTCGGCGACGATCCAGAGGCCGTTGGGATTGCCGATCTCCACCAGTGCGTCGCCGCCTGCCTGGACGGTGGCGCCGGGCGCCGCCTTCACGGAGACGACCACCCCGTCGACCGGCGCGCGCACGTGGATCGCGGTGCCCTGGCCGGCGCCGACCAGCGCCGCCCCGCGCTCGGCGCGGTCGAGCTCGGCGCGCGATTCGCGCACCTTCATCTCCGCGTCGAAGCGTTCCACCTCGAGGCCGACGCCGCGCTTCACCATCTCGTTCTGGCGGGCGAAGCCCTCCTCGGCGACGCGCACCTTGATGCGTGCCTGGTCGAGCGCGGCGCGAATGCCGCCCGCGTCCGCGCTCTCGACCGTGAACAGGGTCGCGCCCGCTTTCACCCGCTGCCCCGGCTCGGCGGCAACGCTCGCGACGCGGCCGGAGAAGGGCGCGGTCACGGCGGAAAGCGCGCGCGGGCGGAATGCGGTGCGGCCGAAGTAGCTTCTCTCCGTCGCGCCGCTGCTCGGTGCCAGCGTTTCTACGGTAAGGAACTGCCGCGATGCATCGCCGATGGCGACGCCGCCGCCCACCGCCGCTTTTCCTTCGGGCTCGGCGCGCTTCTGCGGCGCGGGCTTTTCGCCGCAGGCCGTCATCAGAAGGACCAGCACGAGGAGGTAGATTCGCATTCGGGCGCGCATTGTAAGCCCGGGGAACACGTTTAGAATCCGACAGTTAACTGTCAGGTTGGGGCAAGGAAAAAAGAGGGAATGAAAAACTTCGTCGTCGCCCTGCTCTGCCTTGCCACGCCGCTCTGCCACGCGGCGCGCCCGTTCGTCACCGACGATGCGCGCACCGTCGACCCGGATCACTGCCAGCTCGAGACCTTCTACAAGGAGCAGCGCGCCTACTCAGGCCATGAGTTCTGGTTCCTGCCGGCGTGCAACCGGCTGGGCGTCGAGTGGACCGTGGGCGGCAACCGCATCGAGGGCGAGAACAACCTCATCCTGCAGGGGAAGAAGCTGCTGAAGCCGCTCGAACCGAACGGCTACGGCTTCGCCTTTTCCGCCGGCTACTTCGGCGGCGATTACTACTTCAACGGCATCTCGAGCGTCTCGTTTCTGGAGGACCGCTCGGTGGTGCACGTCAACCTCGGCTACTTCCAGGATCGTCCCGTGTGGGGCGTCGGCCTCGAGCAGCTGCTGTACGCGCCGCGCGTCTACGGCATCCTCGAGACCTACGGCGAGCGCGGCGAAAAGCCGACCCTGCACGGCGGCATCCGCTTCTGGGTCATTCCCAACCGCTTCCAGATCGATTCCACCTACGGCACGCAGCAGTCCGACCCGGTGCGGCGCTTCTTTACCGTCGGACTACGGTTTCTTTTCTAGGGTCCGCAGCTCGCGGCGAATCTCGTCGCCGGTCTGCGTGTTGCCCTTCAGCACTTCCTGGCGCTCGCCGTCGTCGGGCTGGCAGGCGAACTCGAGCCGGATGCCGTTCGGATCCATGAAATAGATGCCGACCAGGCCCGGAAGCTGCGGGATCGGCCCGACGTAGTCGATGCCGCGGCTCTTCAGCCGCTGCTCGATCCCGGCGAGCCGCTCGGGCGTGACGACGAATGCGCAGTGCTGCATGCCGCCGATGGCGTTTCGGTTCGCCTGCGGCTCCTTGCCCTTCGGAATCTCGAAGAACGCGAGCAGGCTGTCGTTGCCCATGTCGAAGAAATAGTGGCGGATGTTCTCGTACGGCGGATTGCCGCGGTTCTTCGGTCCGGTGCCGAGGCCCGGGGGCACCTTCATCGCGTGCACCAACGGCATGCCGAGCACGTCGACGTAGAAGTCAACGGTCTTCCTCATGTCGTCGGTGCACAGCGCGAGGTGGTGCACTCCGCGGGTGAACGACTTCATGTCAGCCGAGCGCCGCGATGCCGGCGTTGCAGACCTGCTCGTCCTCGTGCGACTGCACCCCGGAGACGCCGACGCCGCCGACGCAATGGCCGTCGTGCATGATCGGCACCCCGCCCTGCACCGGCAGCACCGGCATCTTGATCAGCGCCGGTCGCGATGCGATGCGCTCCTCCGCGATCTTGGTGGAGCGCCGCGCGACCGCCGCGCCGTGCGCCTTCATCGTCGCGATCTCGGCGGTGACCGGCGCCGCGCCGTCGCCGCGCGAGAGGGAGAGCAGATGGCCGCCGTCGTCGACGATGGCGATGGTGACATTCCATTTGTTCTTCAGCGCTTCGGCGCGGCAGGCGCTCTGGATCTTCTCGCAGTCTTCGAGCGTCAGGATCGGTTTGGTCTTCATCGGGTGAGCGCTTTCCTCCGGTAGGACGGGTCGAGATATTTCTGGGGATCGTACAGCTTCACGTTGCCGAACCTGGAGCGCAGGGCGAGCACGGTCTCCATTCCGGCAGAGTCGAGGCGCACGTCGCGGAAGAAGCCGGACGCGGGATCGAGCAGCACCTCGAGCGTCTGCTTCGCCAGCGCCGGCGTCATGGCGCGAACGTTCGCGACCAGCAGCGCTTCGGCGATCTCGCCGCTCGAGTAGAGAAATTCGACCCCGGCATGGTAGGCGCGGACGAAGCTCACCAGTGACGCTTCGTTCTTCGCCGCCCAGGAGCGCCGCGCCGCGGCCACCACGCCCTGGTATGCGCCGAGCTGCTCGTGGGCGACCGCCAGCCGGGCGTGGCCCTTGTTCATGGCGAGCAGGTCGAACGGCGTGACCAGGATGGTCCCCGCATGCGTTCCCTTGAGGAGCTCCTGGAAACGGCTGAGCGCCCCGCCGGCGCGGTCGAAGGTCACGTCGGCCTCGGCGATGCCGCTCCGCGCCAGCAGCTCGCGCAGGACAAAGGCATAGCCGGTGGTCAGCGCGTCGACCGAGAGCTTCTTGCCCTTGAGATCCTTGAAGCTCTTCACCTCCCGCCCGCCGATCACCGACAGGAAGCCCTGGTCGCTGCCCATGAAGGCGAACATGTCCGGATTCGGCGGGATGCTCGCTTCGCCCTGGCCTTCCTGGTAGGCGACGACGTTGTCGAAGGCCGTCATGGCGATGTCGAAGCGCCCCTCGGCGAGCCCCTGCATCTGGAAGGTCGAGCTCGGCGTCGGCGTGAGCACCACGCGCACGCCCTGCTCCTCGAAGAATCCCTGCCGTTCCGCCGCCCAGATGGGCAGGTTGAAGCCGCCGGGAAAGACGATGATCCGCAGGTCCTGCGTCAATTGCGCAGCCGGTACAGCGGGTCGTCCAGGCTGTGCTTCTGCACCGTGAATTCGGGCGGAAAGCCCGGCGGCTCGGCCATCGGCTCGGACACCATGTCGCCGAAGACGAGCGTGCGGTGCGCGACGCGCCACGAGCCGTTTCTTTTTTCAAACCGGTCCAGATATCGGGCAGACGCTGTCACGCGCCTGTCGCGGAAGCGCTGCAGCACCAGCACGTAGGTCTCGACGAAAGCGCGGTCCTTCGCCTGGAACTCGATCAGCACGTTGGTGTTGAAGTGCATCGAGTGGTCCTGCTGCGCGTGCAGCTTCTCGATGTGCGCAAGGAACGCGTCCGGCGGCCCCTTGAAGAAGCCGTGGTCGTCGAACGCGCCATCGTGATATGCCTCGCGCGCCGCCTTCCAGTCCTGCCGGTCGACGGCTCGCGCGAAGCGCTTCAGGCAATCCTCGATCGCGGTGCGAGCCTCCAGCTCCTCGAGGAACGTGGCGAACACCGCCATCAGGCGGTGGTCTTGATGTTCAGCTCCTTCAGCTCGCCGACCTCGGCGCCGTCATCCATGGAGAAACGATCGCCGAAGTCGAACAGGTCCTCGTTCTGGAAGCCGGGGTAGTGCTGGACTTCCCACCAGTTGTGGTCGAGATCCTCCAGGTAGAAGGAGTAGACGCCATGCTGATCCACGACCGGCAGCACCTGGCGGATCTTGTACTTGTCCTTGTTCTTGTTCGCCTCCTTGTGGACGCGATCGACTTCGGCCTTGGAGCCGACGTCGAGGCCCCAGTGGTTGAGCACGTTCTGCGGGTGCACGGCGGCGCCGACTTCGACGGCGACGATGTGGAACTTGAGGCCGCAGCGCACCACCATCGCCGGCTTGGCGTGGCGCACGCACTCCAGGCCGAGGAACTCCTCGTAGAACTTGCGCGACTCCTTGAGGCTGTAGCACTCCATCGTGCCGTGCGACATCACGTAAGGCTTGACGATGGACTTGTCGTTGTCCGTGTCGGCGATGCCGTCCTGGATCTTCTCTCGCGTCAGTGCAGCCATGTCTCCTCCTATGCAGTAGCGGCCTTGTCGGCCTCGGTCAGGAAAGAATCAGCATAAAACTCGTCGGGTGGCAGCTTGCACTGCTCGCTGAAGTCGCGCCGTGCCGACTCGACCACGATCGGCGCACCGCAAGCGTACACCTGCACGCCGGCCATATCGGGAAAATCCTCCATCACGGCGCGGTGCACAAAGCCCATCCGCCCGTCCCATTTCTCGTCGGAAAGCACGGGGATGAGCTTGACGTGCGGCCAGGACTGCGCGATGTCGAGCTGGTAGAGATCGCGTTTCAGCCGCGCGCCCCAGTAGAGGGTGATCGGCCGGGAAACCTTCTTCTCCAGCGCGAGCTCGGCGATCGCCTTGATCGGCGCGAAGCCGGTGCCGCTCGCCACCATCACAATCGGTTTGTTCGAATCCTCTCTCAAATAAAAACTTCCCAGGGGGCCCTCGAAACGCAGGAGATCGCGCACCTTGAGTTTGCCGAAGACGTGGTCGGTGAAGACGCCGCCCGGGGTGTGGCGCACGTGGATCTCGAGCGCGGTGACGCCGGCGGGATCGGGCCGCGTGGCGAGCGAGAAGCTGCGCCGCTTGCCGTCCTTCAGCAGGAAATCGATGTACTGGCCGGCGAGGAAGCGGAAGTTCTCGTTCATCGGCAGGCGCAGGCCGAGCACCGCGACGTCGGGCGCGGGCTTGTCGAAGCGCTCGACGCGGCACGGGATGATGCGCGGCCGCACGCCGTGCACTTCGCGCACTTCGACGGTCAGATCGGTGAGCGGCTTCGCCTGGCAGAGGAGCACGTAGCCCTTGGCCTTGTCGCTGTCCGGCAGATACGTGGCGTGCACGGCGCCGTAGTCGACCTTGCCTTCGACGATCGTGCCGCGGCACGTACGGCAGACGCCGGCGCGGCAGCTATACGGCAGCATGTAGCCGGCATCGAGCCCGGCCTGCAGCACGGTCTTGCCGTCCTCGACTTCGTAGCTGTGGCCGGTGGGTTTGAGCGTTACGCGATGCGCCATGACTTAGTTTAGCCCGAGATATGCCCGTTGAATGTGTGGCTGCGAGGTGAGTTCGCGCGGCTCGCCCTCGGCGACGATGCGGCCTTCCTCGAGCACGTAGGCGCGCCGCGCGATGTCGAGCGCCGCCGCGACGTTCTGCTCCACCAGCAGTACCGCCACGCCGCCGGCATTCACCTCGCGGATCACGCGGAACAGCTCGAGCACGATCGCCGGGGCGAGCCCCAGCGACGGCTCGTCGAGCAATAGGAGCTTCGGCCGCGCCATCAGCGCGCGGGCGATGGCGAGCATCTGCTGCTGGCCGCCGGAGAGCGTGCCGGCCTGCGCCGCGAGCCTTTCCTTCAGCACCGGAAATATCGTGCACACCTCTTCCATCGTCCGCACGCGCACGGCGCGTGCCGCAGCGCGGTAGCCGCCCAGCTCCAGGTTCTCGCGCACGCTCAGGCCGGTAAAAAGCCGCCGGCCCTCCGGGACGAGCGCCACCCCGTGGTCGCAATAGCGGTGCGCGGGCATATCCAGCAAGGATGCGCCGGCGATGCGCAGCGTTCCCGCGTCCGGGCGATGCAGGCCGGCGATGGCGTTGATCAGGGTCGTCTTGCCGGCGCCGTTGGGGCCAATCACCGACACGATCTCGCCCGACCCGACCTCGAGCGAGACGTCCCACACGGCGGTGGCGTCGCCATAGCCAACATGGAGGTTGCGGACTTCAAGCAGCATAGGCTTTGCCGAGATAGATGCTGATGACGCGCGGATCGCTCATCACTTCACGCGGCGCACCGAGCGCGAACAGCGCGCCCTCGTTCAACACGGCGATGCGGTCCGACAGCTCGACGACAGCGCGCATCAGATGCTCGACGAAGACGATGGTAGAGCCTTGAGCGCGGATCGCGCGGACCAATCGTATGGCGTTATCGACCTCGGCCGGGTTGAGGCCGGACAGCACCTCG
>Ga0137409_10002096_pt1 | contig 21485 bp, 23 predicted proteins | sample CZODoug1_16funga_FD_122059 | JGI IMG/M metagenome (GOLD analysis project Ga0137409, IMG submission 122059) | Vadose zone soil fungal communities from Angelo Coast Range Reserve, California, USA - CZODoug1_16fungal (Hybrid Assembly) | ecosystem: Environmental > Terrestrial > Soil > Vadose zone... | reverse complement strand
GGCGCTGTTCGCCCGGCCTGCTCAGCTCGACGCTCTGCCGGTGAACGAGCTGATGGCGGCGCTGGTGACCAACGGCTCGGCCGCCTAGGCCCGGCTCAGGTTTAGCCCACCCGTACCGGCACGAACAGCCGTGTCTCGCCGCGCTGGATCAGCAGTGCGATGTGCCCCTTGGATTTCTCCACCGCGCTGCGCAACTCCTCGGCGTTGTTCAGCGGGGAACCGTTGGCGGCCAGCACGACGTCGCCCGGCTGAATGCCGGCCTCGGCTGCGGGACCGGTGGCGCGCTCGACCACCAGCCCGCCCTTCATGTTGGCCCCACGCTGCTCGTCCGCGGTGAGCGGACGCACCGCAAGTCCCAGCTTGCCGCCTTCCTGGTGCGGACCGGCGTTCGCGGCGGTGCGCTGCTCCTCCATCGCACCGAGTTTGACCGCGACCTCACGCGTGGCGTGATTGCGCCAGATCTCCAGATTCACGCTGGTGCCCGGCGCGACGGCCGCGATCTGCACCGGCAGCTCGGAGGAGTCCTTGAGCGGCTGGCCGTTGAGCTTGAGGATCACGTCGCCGGATTCGATTCCGGCGCGTTCCGCCGGTCCGCCCTTCTCCACGCTCGACACCAGCGCCCCTTGCGGCTGCGGCAGGCCGAACGAATCCGCCAGCCCCTGGGTGACGGCCTGGATCACCACACCGAGCTTGCCGCGCGTGACATGGCCGGTGGTCTGCAGCTGCTGGCCCACCTGCATGGCGACATCGATCGGGATGGAGAACGACACCCCCATGTAGCCGCCGCTGCGGCTGTAGATCTGCGAGTTGATGCCGACGACCTCGCCGCGCATGTTGAACAGCGGGCCGCCGGAGTTACCCGGGTTGATCGGCACGTCGGTCTGGATGAAAGGCACGTAGCCGGATTCGAGCGTGCGGCCCTTGGCGCTCACGATGCCCGCGGTGACGCTGTTCTCGAAGCCGAACGGCGCGCCGATCGCGAGCACCCATTCGCCGACCTTCAGTGTGCGCGAGTCGCCGAGCTTCACCGTCGGCAGATCCTTGGCACCGATCCTGATGATGGCGATATCCGATTTCGGATCGACGCCGACGACCTTGGCGGTGTATTCGCGCCGGTCGGTGAGGCGCACGGTCACTTCGCTCGCGCCGTTGACGACGTGCGCGTTGGTCATGATCACGCCGTCCGGGCTGATGATGAATCCCGAGCCTTCACCCCGCATCGGTTGCGGCTGTGGCATCTGGAACGGCTGGCCGCGGAAGAACGGTGCAAACGGACTGTTGGGACCGAAGGGATTGTTGTCGCTGGGGCTGTCGTTGCCGTCGGAGTTGTCATCCCCCTGCGAGTTCAGGGAGGCCGACATCTTGCTGACCACACTGATGTTGACCACGGCGGGACCGTACTTCTGCACCATGGTGCTGAAATCCGGCAGCATCGCGGCCGGGTTGGCGGCGGGCGCCGGCGTCGCGGCTCCCGGGCTCGCGGCAGCGGCCGTCGTGGCCAGCGCGGAGGTGGCCACCGCGCGCGTCGCTCCGGCGACGTACAGCGCACCGACCGGCACGGCAATGGTGGCCGCGCCGAGGACTGCGGCAATGAGCGGCTTCTTGATGAGACTCAGCAGGTTCATGGCAATACTCCGTGTGGGAAGGTCCCGCGGGCCTTGGCGCGTAACATAGGAGAGGCGCCTTATGGGAGCCTTAAGGGGGCTGCGTTATGCAATACCGCAGCGCTGAAGGCGGTGGGCGGCTGCGTCAGTGTGCGGTGAGCCAGGTATAGGGCCGCGACTCGGTACTGAGCGAGGGCGCGAGCCCGCTGAAGTACTGCGCGATCACCGCGATGTCCTGGTCCTTGAGGCTCGCCGCGAAGCCCTTCATGACCGGGTTCTTGCGGCCGCCCTTGCGGTACTCATCGAGCGCGCGCACCAGGTAGTCCTGGTGCTGACCCGCGAGCGAGGGGTACATCGGCGCGATGGCGACGCCGTCCTGGCCGTGGCACGAGACGCATAGCGTCGCCGCCTGCGGCACGCTGCCCGGAGCCTTGCCCGTGGGCAAGAGCGGCTTGCCGGCGAAGTAAGCGGCGATATCGGCAATGTCCTGGTCGGACAGCGTCGCGGCCTGCGCATGCATCGTCACGTGCGCGCGGTCGCCGTCGCGATAGCCATGCAGCGACGCCGCCAGATAATCGGGGTTCTGTCCCTCGAGCTTCGGCACGCTGTACATCGGATAGGCGTTCTTGTAGCCCTCGATCCCGTGGCAGCCGAGGCAGGTGTAGGAGATGGCCTTGCCGTGCCGGGCGTCGCCGTGCGCGGCCGGCTCCTGCGCCCACGCCGTGCCCGCCAACGTACACGCTGCGAGCGCGGCGATCGAAACTCCACGCCCCTGCATCTGTCGCTCCGCGCAGCCGAAAAACGGCCCCGAATCTTACGGACTGGCCGGGCCAAATGCCACACAATCCCCGTGTCATGATCGCTCTCATCCAGCGCGTCAGCGAGGCCGAGGTTCGTGTCAGCGGCGAGGTTGTCGGCGCCATCGGCCGCGGCGTGCTGGCACTGATCGGCGTGCGGCGCGCGGACACTGACGCCGCGGCGCAGCGCCTGCTCGAGCGCGTGCTGTCCTACCGCATCTTCCCCGACCCCGAGGGCCGGATGAATCTGCCGGTGCGCGAGGTCGGCGGAGGCCTGTTGCTGGTGCCGCAGTTCACGCTGGCCGCCGACACCCACAAGGGCACCCGCGCCGGGTTCAGCGCGGCTGCCGCGCCCGAGGAGGCGCGGCGCCTGTTCGCGTACCTCGTAGATCGCGCGCACAGCGCCTATGCCCCTGTTTCGGCTGGCGTATTTGGCGCCGACATGCAGGTGGCGCTCGTCAATGACGGCCCGGTGACGTTCTGGCTCGAGACCGCCTAGGGCGCGGGCGTGACATGCGTAGCGGAATCGAGCGAACTTGTGGGGTTCCGGGGGCTCATTTGACCTATCATCGAATTGTTTTCTCTGCGCGGGCGGAGAGTTACGTGGAGTCGTGAGCCATGGGTGGTTTAGGAATGCGCGAGCTCGTGGTGATTCTGCTGGTCGTGCTCGTCGTGTTCGGTGCGAAGAAGCTGCGCAGTGTGGGATCGGATCTCGGCGCCGCGGTGCGCGGGTTCAAGAAAGCGATGAGCGAAGGCGAGGAGGAGCAGAGCACCCCGCCGAAGCAGATCCGTTCCGAGGGCGCGGACGCGGAGTTTCCGGAAGTCGCGAAGAAGAGCGACGCGAAGAACGAACGGAGCGCGTGATCTGTTCGAAGGCCGGTTCTCGGAGGTTCTGATCATCTTCGTCCTGGCGCTGATCGTGCTGGGACCGGAGAAGCTGCCCCGTGTCGTCTCCGAGCTTGGCCGCTGGGTGGGGCGCGCGCGCGCCATGGCCCGGCAGTTCCGCGAGCAGCTCGAAGAGGAGGTGCAGCTCGAGCAGGCCCGCAAGGCGCAGGCAGCGACCACCCCGGCCGCAGCTGTGCCAGCGGTGAGCGAGGCTCCGGCGCCCCCCGACACGTTCTCGCACGCCCACCCCACCGACGCCACCGGCGCCGACCCAGCGGCACTCCGGGCCGGCGCGACGCCGAGTCCCGATGAGCGCGGAACCTGAGAAGCTCGCCGAAAGCACGCTGATCTCGCACCTGCTGGAGCTGCGGGACCGGCTGCTGCGCGCCCTGGTGGCCGTCGGGATCGCGTTCGGGCCGTGCGTCTATTATTCCAATGACCTGTTCACGTTCGTCGCGCAGCCGCTGCTCGCCAAGCTGCCGCAGGGAAGCAACCTCATCGCCACCGGGGTGATGTCACCGTTCACGACACCCTTCAAGCTGTCGTTCTTCGCCGCATTGCTCATCGCGATACCGTACGTCATTTACCAGCTGTGGTCGTTCGTCGCTCCGGGCCTGTACCGCAACGAACGCCGCTTTGCGGTGCCGCTGCTGGTGTCCTCGATCGTGCTGTTCTACGTCGGCATCGCCTTCGCCTACTACTTCGTGTTCCCGGTGATGTTTCAGTTCTTCACCAGCACCACGCCGAAGGGCGTGGCGATGATGACCGACATCAACAATTACCTGGACTTCGTGCTCACGATGTTTTTCTGCTTCGGACTCGCGTTCGAAGTGCCGGTTGCGGTGGTGCTGCTGGTCGTGATGGGCATCGTGCGGATCGAGAAACTCAAGGAGCACCGCGGCTACGTGCTGATCGGCATTTTCATCCTCGCAGCGCTCCTCACTCCTCCCGACGCCATCTCGCAATGCTCGCTCGCCATACCGATGTACCTCCTCTATGAAGGGGGGATTCTGATGGCGCGCCTGCTGTCGCGCCCCAAAGGCGCGCAAGCCGCGGCCAAGACCGGCGATAGCTGACAGCCTTAGGCCGCGGCGGCGTCGGCACCAACAAGTGCCACAGGTGCGCTCATTTGCGCGCGCCCCCGCGCCTGGTTCAGACTGCCGCGTCCGGCTCGCCGCGCCAGAAAAAACTCAAGGCCCGTTATGACTCAGGTCGCCGACGCCACCCGCGCCGCGGCTGCCGCGCCAGGCAAGACCATCTTCGGCCAGCCGCGCGGACTTGCCACCCTGTTCCTCACCGAGATGTGGGAACGCTTCACCTACTACGGCATGCGCGGGGTGCTGATCCTGTGCATGGTCGACACCGTCGCCCGGGGCGGACTTGGCATCGATGACAAGACCGCCAACAACGCGTACGGACTGTACGTCGGCAGCACCTATCTGTTTGGGCTCCTGGGTGGCTGGATCGCCGATCGCCTCATCGGTTCCCAGCGCGCTGTGATCGGTGGTTCGCTGTTCATCATCGCCGGCAACCTCATGCTCACCTTCGGGCAGACGCAGCTGTTCTTCCTCGGACTGCTGGTGATCGCGATCGGCATCGGGCTGCTCAAGCCCAACTGCAGCGCCATGGTCGCGGCGCTCTACCCGGAAGGCGGCGCGCGGCGCGACGCCGGATTTTCCGCCTTCTACATGGGCATCAACCTGGGTGCGCTCATCGGTCCGATTCTCGTCGGCTGGTTCGCCACGTGGCTCGGCTACAAGTGGGGCTTTGTCCTGCCGGCGGTCGGCATGGCCATCGGGCTCACCCAGTTCATTTGGACGCGTCATTACCTGGGCCGAGCCGGGGTGGCGGCCGAGGGTCACCGCGGCTCCTGGACGCCCATCATCGTGCTCGCGCTGCTCGTCGCCGCGGTGGCGGCGGCGGCCATGAGCGGCGTGCTGCGGATCAACGCGGTCGCGCTGGCCTCCGGCGCTTCCTGGGCGATGGGCGTGCTCGGGCTCGGCTATTTCATCTACCTGTTGTTCTTCGCGGGGCTCAGCGCCGCGGAGCGCAGCCGCACGCTGGTCATGATGGCGCTGTTCGCCGCCTCGGTCATGTTCTGGGCCGGCTATGAGCAGACCGGCGCCTCCTTCAACCTGTTTGCCGAGCGTTACACCGACCGCCACATCTTCGGCTGGGACATGCCGGCCAGCTGGCTGCAGGCGGTGGATCCGCTGTTCGTCATCCTGTTCGCGCCGGTGTTCGCGGCGCTGTGGATCGCACTCGGCAGGCGCGGCCGGGATTTCAACGCGGCCGCAAAATTCGGCGCGGGCCTGATCCTGCTCGGCCTGGGCTTCCTGGTGATGTACTGCGCCGCCCAGTACACGCTCGCCGGCCAGACGGTGCTGCCCACCTGGCTGGTGCTGACCTACCTGCTGCACTGCTTCGCGGAGCTGTGCCTGTCGCCGGTGGGACTGTCGTACTTCAGCAAGCTCGCGCCGCCGCGCTTCGTGGGGCAGGTCATGGGCATGTGGTTCCTGTCCATGGCGCTCGGCAGCAATCTCGCCGGCCAGCTCTCCGGCCAGTACGACGCGAGTCACCTCGAGTCGCTCCCGGCCCTGTTCCTGAAGATCTTCTGGTACGGCCTGATCGCTGGCGCCGTCATGCTGCTGCTGACGCCGGTCGTGAGACGAATGATGGCGGGTGTCAAGTGAGTGCGCTAAAGCTGTCCCGCGTCCTGATGTGCGCCGCGAGCGGCGCGCTGTGCCTGGTGCTGCTGTGCGGCTGCGCGCCGCGCGGATCGGGTACACCGCCGGGCGCGGCTTCCGGGCAGGCCGCCGCCGCGAACGAAAGCGCGGATGAGTTCGTCACGCGCGTGAACGGCGAGCTCACCGCTCGCGCCCAGGAGGCGCAGGCCGCCGGGTTTACGCTCGACGTGTTCATCACTCCCGACACGCAGCTGCTCAATGCCAGGGCCAACGATCGCTACCTCGCTTACCTCAGCAAGGCGGTGGCCGAGGCCAGGCGCTACGACACGCAGAAACTCTCGCCGGCGACTGCGCGCGCGCTCATGAAGCTGCGCCTGAACGTCGCCGCGCCCGCGCCGGACGATGCGCGCAAGCGCGCGCGCCTCACGCAGCTCGAGGCGCAGCTCGAAGCCAAATACGGCGAGGGCAAGTACTGTCCGACCGGACCCGCCTCCTGTAAGAACCTCGACCAGCTTTCGGAAATTCTCGCCAGGAGCCGCAATTACGACGAGCTCACCGAGGCCTGGAAGGGCTGGCATGGCGTCGGCGCGGGGATGCGCGAGGACTACACCCAGTTCGTGGCTCTCGCGAACGAGGGGGCGCGCGAGCTCGGGTTCAAGGACCTGGGCGTCATGTGGCGCGCGGGCTACGACATGTCGCCCGAGGAGTTCGATACCGAGTCCGAGCGGCTGTGGCAGCAGGTGAAGCCGCTGTACGACGGACTGCACTGCTACGCGCGTGCCAGGCTCGCCAGGCGCTACGGCGAGGGCAAGGTGCCCCCCGGCAAGCCGATCCCGGCGCAGCTGCTCGGCAACATGTGGGCGCAGCAATGGAACAAGATCTACCCGGATATCCTCAAGCCCTATCCGCGGGCCAGCATTGAAACCGCCGACACACTTCTCGCGGCGCAGAAGTGGGATGCGGGGCGCATGGCGCACTCGGCCGAGAGCTTCTATACGTCGCTGGGATTTCCGCAGCTGCCCAGGACCTTCTGGGAGCGCTCGATGCTCACGCGCCCGCGCGACCGCGAGGTCGTGTGTCACGCCAGTGCCTGGGACCTGGCGACCACGGGCGATGTGCGCATCAAGGCGTGCCTCAAGCCCACCGAGCAGGACCTGTTCACCATCTACCACGAGCTCGGGCACGTCTATTACTTCCTGAGCTACGCGAACCAGCCCTTCCTGTTTCGCGACGGCGCCAACGACGGCTTCCACGAGGCCATCGGCGACACGGTCAATCTCTCGGTGACGCCCGCGTACCTGGCGAGGATCGGACTCGTCCGCGCGGTCACCCCGAGCCACGAGGCGCTCATCAACCAGCAGATGAAGATGGCCCTGGAGAAGATCGCCTTCCTGCCCTTCGGACGCCTGATCGACCAATGGCGCTGGAGGGTGTTCTCGGGCGAGATCACGCCCGGGAACTACAACAGCAGCTGGTGGGAGCTGCGCCGGCGCTACCAGGGCATCGCGCCTCCGGTGCCGCGCTCCGAGGCCGACTTCGATCCGGGCGCGAAGTACCACATACCGGACAACACCCCGTACACGCGCTATTTCCTGTCGTTCATCCTGCAGTTCCAGTTCCACAAGGCGCTATGCGCGGCCGCCGGCAACCAGGGACCGCTGTACGAGTGCTCGAACTACGGCAGCCGGGAAGCGGGCCGGCGCTTCGCCGACATGTTGAGTCTGGGTGCGTCGCAGCCCTGGCAGGACGCCCTCGAGAAGCTCACCGGCACGCGCCGCATCGACGCGGCCGCGATCAGTGAGTATTTCCAGCCGCTGATGCAGTGGCTGAGCGAGCAGAACCGGGGCCAGCAGTGCGGCTGGTAGAACCGGCGCCCGCGTCCATCGTTATTCCGTCACGCGCACCTCGGTCACGAAGTATTCGGTGTCGCCGAAGCAGGAGCTTGGAATCCACTTGTGCTGCTCGTAGTGCAGCGCCATGCGCTTGCCGACGCTGGCGTTGAGTTTGGCGGCGATCGCTGGGTCGCGCACGGTGAAGGCGAACTTCTCGGCGACGGTGCCCGGCATGGTCACCATCGCCATCTCTCCCTCCCAGGTCTTGCACAGCCATCCCTTGCGCGACAGTTTCTGCACATAACCTGCGCGCTCGCCCTCTGAATACGACCAGTGCAGCGTCACCCAGGTGAACCCCGCGAGCCCGAGGATGATCAGGACAACGAGAGCGACGATTAGCTTGCCCATGGGTTGCAAGCATAGCGCGCTGCACTGCCCCGAAGGGCTCGTTCCCATGGCGCCCCTGAGGCGAGCGCGCACTCGGAGTGCGGCGCGGCTAAGATGGCCGGCCTATGGATCCGCAGCCACTGGCCGGCCGCACCGTCGCGGTGCCTGAGACACGTGAGCTCGAGGTGTTCGCCGCCATGCTCGAGCGGCGTGGCGCGAGCGTCGTGCGCTGCCCGCTGGTGGCCATCCACGACGCCCCGGATCCGGCGCCGGTCCTGGCGTTCGCTCGCGGCTTCGCCGGCGGCTCGTGCGATGACCTGATCCTCACCACCGGCGAGGGCCTGCGCCGCATCCTCGCCTGCATCGAGCGGCACGAACCTGGGCTGCGCGCGGGCTTTCTCGAGGCGCTCGCCCGGGTGCGCAAGATCACCCGCGGACCCAAGCCGGCGCGGGCGCTGCGCGAGCTCGGCTTGAAGCCCGACCTGCCCGCGCAGGTGCCGACCACGGCCGGCGTCATCGCCGCACTCAGCGGCCTCGACCTCAAGGCCCGCCGCGTGGGCCTGCAGCTCTACGGCACCGAGCCCAACACCCCGCTGGTGGAGTTTCTCGAGCGCGCCGGCGCCACCGTGCACTGCGTCGCGCCCTATGTCTATGCGGACGCGGCCGACGATGCGGCGGTGCGCGGCCTGCTGGCGCGCCTCAACACCGGCGAGGTGGACGCGATCGCCTTCACCAGCACTCCGCAGGTCGAGCGGCTGTTTGCGGTCGCACCCGCCGCCACCGTGTGCGCGGCGCTCGCTCACACGCTGGTCGCCGCGGTCGGCCCGGTCGTGGCCGACACGCTCGCCCGGCACGGCATCAAGGCGCGCCTCATGCCGGAAGAGTCATTTTTTCTCAAGCCGCTGACGACGGCGCTGGAGGAGGCGCTGCGCGCGCACGCGTAAGGGAGAAGAACGATATGAAGACCGAATCGCGGGCCGAGCTCACGCTGCGCGCAATTGTCCTGGGCGTGGTGCTCACCGTGGTGTTTACCGCCGCCAACGTCTACTTCGGACTGAAGGCCGGGCTCACTTTCTCCACCTCCATCCCGGCGGTAGTCCTCTCCATGGCGCTGTTGCGCTGGCTCGGCAACACCACCGCCCAGGAGAACAACATCGTGCAGACGGTGGCTTCCACCGCCGGCACGCTCTCCTCCATCATCTTCGTGCTGCCCGGCTTCATCATGATCGGGTGGTGGACCGGCTTTCCCTATTGGCAGTCGGTAGCCATCTGCGCCGCAGGCGGCATCCTCGGAGTCATGTATTCCATCCCACTGCGCCGCGCGCTGGTAACGGACTCGGATCTGCCCTATCCCGAGGGCACCGCCTGCGCCGAGGTCATCAAGGTCGGCACCGGCGACGTTGCGGACAAGGATTCGGTGGAATCCGGCGGCAAGGGCCTGAGAGCGGTGCTGGTGGGTTCGCTGGTCTCCGCCCTGTTCCTGGTGATGGTGCAGATGCGGCTGTTCCTGGGGGACGTAGCTCACAGCTTCCGCCTGGGCAGTGACCCACGGGCGCCGGCCACCGGCTTCGATTTCCAGCTCTCCTTCGCGCTGTTCGGCATTGGCCACCTGGTGGGCATCAGCTGCGGCATCGCCATGTTCGTCGGCGCCGTCATCGGCTGGGGCTGGGGGGTGCCGCACTTCAGCGCACTCTACCCGGCCGCAGGCGATGCGGGAGAGTTCGCGCATGCCACCTGGAGCCACTATGTGCGTTACGTAGGCGCCGGCGCCATCGCCGTGTCCGCCATTTGGACACTCTTCAAGCTCGTGAAGCCGGTGATCGGTGGCCTGAAAAGCGCCATCGCTTCCTCCCGGGCGCGCAAGGCCGGCAAAGGGGACACCCTGCCGCGCACCGAGCACGACATTCCCGTGGATCAGGTGGGCCTGGTGTCGCTGCTCTGCATCCTGCCGATCTGCTGGCTGTTGTGGAACTTCGCGAAGGGTGCGGGCCTGGGCGAGCATGCGCTGCTCCTCACCGTCGGCGGCATCATCATCGTGGTGGTCCTCGGGTTCCTGGTTTCAACGGTGTGCGGCTACATGGCGGGGCTGATCGGCGCCTCCAACAGCCCGCTCTCAGGGATAGGCATTCTGGTGGTGGCCACCACGGCGCTGTTCCTGGTGGTGAGCGTCAAGTCCTCGCTCCCCCCGGAGATGGGCAAGGCGCTCGTGGCCTACGCGCTGTTCGTCACCGCTGTCGTGTTCAACGTGGCGGCCATTGCCAACAACAACCTGCAGGATCTGAAAACCGGCCAGCTGGTGGAATCCACGCCCTCGAAACAACAGTGGGCGTTGGTGATCGGCGTAGTAGCCAGCGCGCTGGTGATCCCGCCAGTGCTGGACCTGGTCAACAAGGCTTACGGTTTTGCGGGCGCCCCCGGCGCGTCAGCCCACGCACTGCCCGCGCCCCAGGCGGGCCTCATCTCTGCCCTCGGCCAGGCGGTGATCCAGAACGACCCGGAGAAATGGCAATTAATGGGCTTTGGCGCCCTCATAGGCGCCGGCATCATCGCGGTCGACTGGCTGCTGTCGAAGACCACCCGTACCACGCGACTGCCGCCACTCGCCGTAGGCCTCGGAATCTACCTTCCCACGGCATCGACGCTGATGGTCACCGTGGGCGCGCTGGTCGGTTGGTGGTTTGACAGAGGCGCCGACAGGACCGCCAAACCAGAGGCCACGAAGCAACTGGGGGTGCTGCTCGCTTCCGGCCTGATCGTCGGCGAGAGCGTGCTCGCAGTGGTCTTCACGGCCCTGGTCGCTTTCACCAATAACCAGTTTCCCATCGGCGTGGTGGGAGACTCGTTCTCTACCGCTTCGGAGTGGCTCGGCGGTATCGCCTTCGTGCTGGTGATCTACGCGCTCTACCGCTGGGTGGGGCGGATGCTGCCGGCGAGCAGCTAGTTGCCGCGACCTATGCGTGAGGCTAGAGGTCGGTGTCGATGGTGGCCCTCGAGAATCCCCCCGCTCAGCTCAGCGCCGCTCGAAGCGCTCGATGCCGCGGTGCCCGATGAGCGCGGAGCCGATCCAGCCGGTCAGCCACACGATGATCGCGGTCAGCAGCGCCGCCCTGAATCCGGCGAGGTGAAAGCCCGGCACGATCGCCGCGACCAGCGCGACCATCGCGGCGTTCAGGACCAGCAGGAACAGTCCCAGCGTGAGAATGGTGATCGGCAGCGTCAGAATGAACACGATGGGGCGGACGACGGCGTTCACCACGCCGAGCAGCACTGCGGCCAACAGCAGCGTGCCGGGACCGCGGATGTGCACCCCTGTGACCCACACGGTCGCGAGCCACAGCCCGATCGCGCTGATCAGCGCGCGCAGCAGGAATCCCGTCATGGACTCGCTGCGGGTCCCGCTTGCCGCTCCACGACCACCTTGAGCCGGACGATGGCCTGCTGCCAGCCGGTGCGTAGCCGCCGGTACTGAGTATCCCATTGGGGCGTCGCCGGCACACCCGAGCCCAGCAGCCGCACGATGGTCCCGCCGGGCACCGGTTCTAGAATGAAGTCATCGACTATCACAGTCTCGGCGCGCGGCAGTGCCGGCGAGGGCAGGTAGATCAGCCGCAGCCGCCGGCCGGGCTCGAACACATCGATGTGCGCCTCGAGCTCGGTGACCCGGTCAACGCTGGCGCGGAACAGGCCCCCCTTGCGGGCGCGTATTTCCGCATCCGGCGAACACCAGCCCTTGAGCTGCTCGGCTTCAGTGAGGGCTCGCCACACCTGTTGCGTCCCGGCGCGGATGTCGACCCGGTGTGCGTAGCCTCGCTCCTTGTCGCTCATGAGGGCATTGTGCCATTCTGGCCGAAAAGCCGGAGGTTTCATGCCGCTCGTTCACCTGGTGATTGCCCTCGCCCTGGTCGAGTTCCTGCTGTTCTGCTGGGCGGTGGCCAGGGCACGCGTGCGCTACAACATCCCCGCGCCGGCCACGACCGGCCACGAAGTGTTCGAGCGCTATTTCCGGGTGCAGATGAATACGCTCGAGCAGCTGGTCATTTTCGTGCCGTCGGTGCTGCTGTTCGCGCGCTACGTCAACGTGTACGTGGCGGCGGCGCTCGGGGTCGTGTTCCTCATCGGGCGGGCGCTGTATTTCCAGGGCTACGTGAAGGCGCCGCAGGCGCGTCACGTCGGCTTTATGCTGACCGCGATTCCGAATCTCGCGCTGCTGATCGGCGCGATCATCGGCGCCATCGTCGCGCTCAGCGCGCGCAGCTGAAGTCCCCGCCGCGGTACGGCCGCATCACTCAGCGGGCGCGCGGCGGCGCCAGAGGGCGCCCGCCAGCGGCACCAGCGACACGGCGACGATGAGCAGCGTGACCAGTCCGAAGTGCTGTCTCACGAACGGAATGTTGCCGAACAGGTAGCCGCCCCAGACAAACACCAGCACCCACGCGAAACCCCCTGCGAGGTTGTACGTCAGGAAGCGCGCGTACGGCATGCGCCCGACGCCCGCCACGAACGGCGCGCAGGTGCGGATGATGGGCAGGAAGCGCGAAACCAGGATCGCCATGGCGCCATAGCGGCGGAAAAACTCCTCGGTGCGCCTCAGGTATTCGACCTTGAGCAGGCGGTAACGGCCGCTGAAGGCCGGCGGACCAATGGCGCGCCCGATGCTGTAGTTCACGGTGTTGCCGAGCACGGCCGCGACCCCGAGCGTCACGCTCGCGAGCGGCGCCTGCAGGGTGCCGGTGCGATCCACCGCCGCCAGCGCGCCCACCGCGAACAGCAGCGAGTCCCCGGGCAAAAAAGGTGTTACGACCAGACCGGTCTCCGCGAAGATCACCGCGAACAGGATCGGATAGATCCACAGGTCATAGCGGGTCAGCAGCTCGAGCAGATGCCGATCCAGATGCAGGACCACGTCGATGACCCACGCCAGCATGGCCGTGAGGATATCGGGAAGCGCGCGCCGGCGGTAAGTGCGAACTCAGGGCACCAGCGCGCGCAGCGCCACCGGCAGCGCCGAGCGTTGCGCGAAAGCGGCGCGGGTCTTCAAAGTGTCGAGTGCCACCCGCACGTCGGTGTCGCGAGCGGTCAGGGGCGATGAGCCCCGGGCCGTCAGCAGCTCGGCGGGGGGTAGTCCAGGGCCGTCCTGGACGATGTCCGGAACGATGCCCTTGCCGTGAATCGAGGTGCCGGAGGGCGTGAAGTAGCGGGAGGTCGTGAGCTTGACTGCACCCCCGTGAGTCAGGGGCATCACGGTCTGCACCGAGCCCTTGCCGTAAGTCCGGCGTCCGACCAGCAGCGCGCGGCCGTGATCCTTGAGCGCGCCCGCCACGATCTCCGAGGCGGAGGCCGAACCGCCGTTCACGAGCACCACGAGCGGCGCGCCGTCGATGAGGTCACCGGCCGTCGCTTCCATCCGGAAGCGCGCTTCGGGAGTCCGGCCGTCGGCCGTTACGATGACGCCGCTCTCGAGGAAATCATCGGCAACCGCTACGCCGGCCTCGAGCACGCCCCCGGGATTGTTTCTCAGGTCGAGCACCAGGCCCTTCAGACCCTCAGGATTGTCTCGTTTCAGGCGAGCGATCGCACGACCGACGTCCACCGGCGTGGTCTCGCTGAAGCTCGTGATCCGCAGATATCCGTAGCCCGGCTCGAGGCTCTGCTGCACGACGCTGCGCACTTCAACCTGCGCCCGGCGCAGCGCGTACTCGATCAATGCGGGCCTGCCGCCGCGCCGGATGGTGAGCTTCACCAGGCTTCCGGAAGCTCCCCGCATGCGTGCAATGGCGCCGGCCAGGTCCCCACCGATGTCGTTGCCGTCGATTTTCACGAGCTCGTCGCCCGGCTCAAGTCCCGCCTGTTGTGCCGGGGAGCCCTCGATGGGTCGCAGAACCTTCACCACCCCGTCCTCGGCCACCACTTCGATGCCTACGCCGGGGTAGGAGCCCATGGTGCTGAGGCGGATCTCCTCGAACTCCTCGCTGTCGAGGTAGGCCGAGTGCGGATCGAGCGCGGCGACCATGCCGCGCAGGGCCTTCTCCATCAGGGCGTGATCGTCGACGTCGTCCACGTAGTCGCGCTTGATGCGATCGTAGACTTCGGCGAACAGGCTCGCCTCCTGCCAGGGCAAGGCCGTGCCGCCGACCGGGCGCGCGGGATGGGCTGGCAGTGTGCCCTCGCCTGGGCGGTCGGCCAGCACCCCTCCGGTGAGGGCCCCGCAGAATCCGAGAACGGCCCCGGCGATGAGCGCAACCAGCGTGCGCGGACGCGTCGAGCGGCTCGAAGGTTCCCGCAAGCTCATCGCCCGACCACCCCGGCGTACCACGTGCCCGGGTCGCGCTCGGGGTCCGCGTCCGCAGGCACAGCTGCGCGAGGTGCGCTCGGGAGTGGCAATTCAAGCAGCACCTCGGCAAGCGGAATCGGCCTGCCGATCGCAAATCCCTGGCCGTAGTCGACGCCCAGCTCCGCGATGCGCGCGCCAATGGCCTCGGTCTCGATGTATTCGGCCACGGTGATGATCGACATGCCACGGGCCAGCTGCGCGATCGCGCGCACCATGGATTCGGCGCGCGGGTCATTCAGCACCTCGCGCACGATGCTGCCGTCGATCTTCAGCATGGTCACGGGCAACTGGCGCAGGCACGAGAGTGAAGACAGGCCGGTGCCGAAGTCATCGAGCGCCACACCGCATCCCAGCTCCCGCAGGCGCCACATCAGCGCCTCGGCGCGTCCCAGGTTCGCCACCGTGGCGGTCTCGGTGAGCTCGAAACAGAACAGCTGCGGATCCAGACCGCTGGAGGTGATGCGCTCGATCAGCAGGTCCGAGAAGGCATCATCGTTCAGGGACTGGCCGGAGAAGTTGATGGCGAAACCCAGCGCCTGGCCGTCGAGCACAGCGGCCCGCGGCTTGAGCGCATCGATTACATGGTTGATGACCCAGCGGTCGATGAGCGGCATCATCTGGTAGCGCGTCGCCGCCGACAGGAAGCTGTCCGGCCCCACGGTGCGCCCGTCCTCGTCGGTCATGCGCAGCAGCAGCTCATAGTGCGGCCGGGCGCTGTCGGCTGCGGCGAAGGGCAGGATGAGCTGCGCGTAAAGGTGCAGACGCCCGGCGTCGATCGCCTCGCGCAGCTGCCCCGCGATGCCAATGTCCGCGAAGCGGCGCACGATGCTGACGTCGCTCTGCTGGTACACCTCGACGCGGTTACGGCCGCGGTCCTTGGCGGCCTTGCAGGCGGTCTCGGCCGCCGCCAGCACGTGCGCCAGCTCGTCCGCGGCGCAATCGAGCAAGGCGACGCCGACGCTGATCGAGACGGGCAGGGGTACCCCGACATCGGTCACGGCGAGCCGCTCGGCGCCCGTGCGCAGCGATTCCGCGAAACGCTCGGCGTCATTCACCTGCGCGGGCAACAGCACCACGAAGCGATCGCCGGAGATGCGTGACCCGAAGGCGCCGTGCGGCAAGCGCTGCCGCAGCAGTTCGCCCAGCTGGGCGAGCACGGAATCGCCCACGTGCATGCCGGACTTCTCGTTGATGACGTGCAGCTGATCCACATCGATGTACAGCGCACTCCACGCCTGCGAGGTCTTGCGGTCCGTGACCGCGCGCACGCGCCGCTCGAAAGCCGCGCGGGTGTACAGGCCGCTGAGGGCGTCGTAACTGCTCTCGATGACGCCGATGGCCTTGCGGGCGAGGATCTCGGCGATGTGGGCATCGCGTTCCGTGAAAGCGTCCGCGCTCGCCTCGCGCAGCAGTGCGAGCACACCGATGAAGCGGCCGGCGCGCGAGCGCAGCGAGCAGCACAACACCCGGTGCGGCAAGGCGTCGGGCGTTGCGGCCGACAGAGTTTCGTTGACCATCACCGGCTCGCGCTGCGCCTGCGCCATGGACAGGAGCCTGCGGTGCGCCTGCATCAGGAACTGCATGTCGGCCGGCGCGTGCTCGCCCGCGCGCACCAGCGTGACGTTGCGCTCCGGAACGAGCAGCGCCCCGGTGCGGGCGCGCAGGTGCTCGATGGTCTGCTGCAGCAGTGCCTGCAGCTCGTTGGCCCCGTCGGCCGTGGCAGCGCTCTGTTCGGCGCCGCCGTACGCCAGCAGCAGATTCATGCCCCGGTCGAGCCCACCGACGGTGTGGTGGAGCTCATCGATGGTGGCGCCGGCGACGAGTTCGCGCCGCAGGCACTCCAGCACGGGACTCAGCAGCGCGTAAGCAAAGGCGAAATCGTGAGTCTTCGCGTCCTGCGCGTCCTTGGTGCGGCACACGACGGCGACAACACCGAGGAGCCGCTGGGTGTCATCGCGCAGCGGGCACAGGTACACGGGCATATTCCCGGGCAGCACGCGCACCTGGCCCGGGCTGTCCGGGTTCGAGCGTGTGCTCATCAGCGCGTCATCCATGACGTTCGCCAGATCCGGGCCCACGGTCTCGGTGGACCAGGCCAGGTCGCCCGCGGGCGCGAACATCGCGACGCACGAGGCGCGCGGCAGCAGGCAGCGAACCAGGCGCACGTACGGCTCGAAACGGGGCCCCGGCCGGCCGGGGACGTGCTCGCTGGGTGGTGATGAACTCATGGTCCGGGCGCGCGGGCCGATTTGTGTATGGGCTGGCTCCCACCATTGCGCTTAAGGCGTCCGGGATCCTTGCGCGAGTTGGCGAAAGCGCACACGGGACCCGTGCACTGGGTAAAACATTGACCCCAATCACATCCGGCGCCACCGGGGGGCCGGCGGAGCTAGGGGGCGGACGCGCGGAACCAGGGGCGCGGGTCGACCGGCTTGCCGCCCTTGCGGATCTCGAAATACAGCTCCGGACGGCTGCTGCCACCGCTGTCGCCGGCGGCGGCAATGGGTTCGCCCGAGGCGACCGGCTCGCCGGCCGCCTTGTAGAGCCGTTCGTTGTGGCCGTAGAGGCTCAGGTACCCGTCCCCGTGGTCCACGATGGTGAGCAGCCCCAGGCCGGGCAGCCAGTCGGCATAGATCACGCGGCCCTGGCAGACGGCTTTGACCGGCGCCCCGCGCTCGGTCGCCACCAGCACCCCGTCCCAGCGCACGCCGCCGGCGCGCGCATCGCCGAAGCGCGCCACGAGGCGCCCGCTCACCGGCCAGGCGAGCTTGCCGCGCAGGCGCGCAAAGGCATCGTTGCCCTCGAGCGGAAAGCGTTCCATGGCGGTGCGCAACTCACGCAGCAGTTTCTCGAGCCCCGCCTGCTGACTGCGCAGCCGCTCGAGATTCTGCGCGCGGGTGTGCGACTGCGCCTCGAGGCTCGCGAGCACGTGGGTGCGTTGCGTGCGCGCCTGCTCGAGCGCGCGCAGTTGCGCGCGTTGCTGTTTTTCCAGCTCCGCGAGCTGCTGATCCTCGGCAGCGAGCTCGCCGTCGAGTTCCGCGATGCGCTGCATGTCGTCCTCGATGAGCTTGATCTGCCCGGCGCGTGCGCGCCCGAAGTAGCTGTAGTAGGCGAACATGCGGCCGACGAGCGCGGGATCTTTCTGGTTCAGCAGCAGCTTGAGGGGCTCCTGGCGGCCGATGAGGTATGCGGCGCGCAACTGCCCGGCCAGCGCGGCGCGGTTGTGCTGCACCTCGGCTTCCCGCTCGCGCTGCTCGGCAGCCAGCGCCGCGCGCCGTGCGGCGCGCTCGGCACGCTCGCGGCGCACCTCGCTGAGCGAGTCGCGGAGCTTCCCGACCGAGAGTTCCGAGGTGCGCAGCTCGTGCGTGAGCCGGTCGCGCTCGACCTGCTCGGCGCTCACCTGACGGGTGATCCGCTCGATCTCGGCTTTGACCGCCTGCAGCTCCGCTTCGGCCTTGTGGGCATCCGTCTCCGGGGGCGCCGCCCGGGCTGCCGGCAGCGGGGCGCTGCCGAGAACCATCAGCGCCAGCACGCCGGCCGCCAGGCGCCGCGCACCCGACGTGCCGAATGGCATGAGGGCGCTATAATGCGCGCCCTTTTTCGCCCCCGGCATGCCCGCTTTCCCCATGGACCGTGTCCTCGAGTACGTCAGCCACCACCCCTGGCTCGCCACCGCGACCGCCGTGGTGGTGGCGCTCATCGCTGTATACGAGATGCGCGCCCGATCGGAAAGCCTGGTCTCGGTCACACCCCAGGAATTGATCCGGCTGATGAACCAGGGTGCGCTGCTGCTTGACCTGCGTGCGCCGGAGCAATACCAGGCGGGCCACCTCGCCGGCGCGCGGCAGATGAGCGGCGAGCAGATCCTCAAGGCCGCCGACACCCTGAAGAAGCACAAGGAAAAGGCGGTCGTGGTCTATGACGATACCGGCTCGCTCGGCAGCGCCGCAGCGCGCCAGCTCGCGGCGCAAGGCTTCACCAGGGCGTTCACGCTGCGCGGCGGGCTGGCCGCCTGGCGTGCCGATAACCTGCCCCTGTCGCGCGCCTGAGAGCGAGGCAGCGAAGGCCTTGGGAGCCCCGAAAGTCGTCATGTACGCTGCGGACTGGTGCACGTACTGCGCGCGCGCGCGCAGCCTCCTCGGCAGCAAGGGGCTCGCCGTCGAGGAAATCGACGTGGAGGCGGTGCCGGGCGCGCACGCCGAGATGCTGGCGCGCTGCGGCCGCAGCACGGTGCCCCAGATATTCATCGGTGATGAGCACATCGGCGGATGCGATGAGCTGGATACCCTCGATGCGGCCGGTCGCCTGGATCCCATGCTGAAATAAACGGAGCCTTGCAATGTCGAACGAAACAGCCGGCGCGGCGCCGGCGACCGAGATGCCGGCCGACGGGGGCGCAGTCCTGGCGCTGCAGAACGTGTATCTGAAGGACTGCTCTTACGAGTCGCCCAACGGGCCGCGCGTCGACGGCAACTGGAACCCGCAGATCAGCCTCGATCTGCAAACCGGCTCGACCGCCCTGGGGCCGGACGTGCGCGAGATAGTGCTCACCGTGACCGTGTCGGCAAAGCTCGGCGACGTGACCATCTTTCTGGTGGAGGTCAAGCAGGCGGGTCTGTTCGTCATCCGCAATCTGCCGGAGGCGGAGCTCAAGCGCGCCATCAGCACCGTCTGCCCCGGGGTCCTGTTCCCCTACGCGCGCTGCGCCGTCTCGCAGCTCGTGAGCCAGGGCGGCTTTCCGCAGTTCCTGCTGCCGCCGGTGAACTTCGAAGCCCTCTATGCCGCCAACCAGGCGCAGGGCCCGGCCAACTGACGAGCGCCGGACACACCCAGGCCCGAAACCGGTGACCTAAGGTGACCGCACGAGCACTGCGTGACGCACCCGTCGCCGTGCTCGGCGCGGGTTCATGGGGTACGGCGCTCGCCATCCAGTTCGCGCGCGGCGGCCGGCCGGTGCGCCTGTGGGGCCGCGACCGCGAGCGGCTCGCCGACATGGCGGCAAGCCGGCGCAATGAGCGCTATCTCGCCAGCGCACAGTTTCCCGATTCGTTGCAGGTCGAGCCTGATCTGGCGGCAGCACTCGCCGGCGCGCGCGACGTGCTGATCGTCGTGCCGAGCCACGCGTTCCGCGCGCTGCTCACCCAGCTCGCGCCGCATCTGGCGCCCGACATGCACGTCGCGTGGGCCACCAAGGGCTTCGAGCATGGGAGCCTGAAGCTGCCGCACCAGATCGCGTGCGAGGTGCTCGGTGCCGAGCGCCGGGTCGCAGTCCTGTCTGGACCGACCTTCGCCCGCGAGGTCGGCGCGGGGCTGCCCACGGCCATGACCGTGGCATCTCCCGACGCGCCGTATGCCCGGGCGCTGGCGCATGAGCTGTCGTCGGCAAATTTCCGCGCCTACACCTCCACCGACATCATGGGCGTGGAGATCGGCGGCGCCGTGAAGAACGCGCTGGCCGTCGGCGCCGGGTTGTCGGACGGGCTCGGCTTCGGCGCCAACACGCGCGTGGCGTTGATCACCCGCGGCCTGAAGGAGATGACGCGGCTCGGCGTGGCACTCGGTGCCCAGCGCGACACCTTCATGGGGCTCGCGGGCCTCGGCGATCTGGTGCTGACCTGCACCGACGATCAATCGCGCAACCGGCGCTTCGGGCTGTTGCTGGCCGCGGGCAGGACGGCGCAGGCGGCGCTCGCGGAAATCGGCCAGGCGGTTGAAGGTTACGCCGCGGCAGGCGCCATCCATGAGGTCGCCGCACGGGCCGGGGTGGAGATGCCGCTGTGCGAGATGGCGTACCGCGTGCTCTACCAGCACCTGCCCGCCCGGGACGCGGTGCGCTCGCTCATGAGCCGGCCGATCAAGGCGGAAGCCGAATAGGGGCGCGAAGCCGCAGGCCGAATAACCTCCTCCATGTACCGGACCACGTTCTCACTGCTGTTGCGGCCGGTTACGGCGACGTGCAGATACCCGGGCTTCTGGTCAATTGTCAGTTTGTAGGTCACGAACCATCCCCGTTACGCTTCTGCATTCACCGCCGCTTCTTGCCCTTCGCAGCCGCCTTGGCGAGATTCTGTTTCACTCTGAGCCTGACAATTCTTTCGATCAGGCCGTATGGGATCGGCTGATCGAGTGGGAACCTCAGATTGCCTTTCTCTCCTGCGTAGGGCGCAATAGCCTTCTCCAGCCCTGCATCACCCGTGACCGGCGGATAGAACCCGATGTGCTTCTTGAAGGCGGCGAAGTACACCAAAGCGCCGCTTAAGGCGAACGTCGGAATTCGGTAGCTGATGGTCTGCTGCGCCTCGGGTGCAGCCTTGGCGATCGTCAAGCGTATCCGTTCGAGAATTGCCTGAACCTCGGGCGAAAACGCGGCGATGTACTCCTCGATGCTCTGCGGCGTCGCCCCACCGGTTGCCATGTTGTCTGCCGCGATTTCGCGAAAGCTATAACGGAACCGCGTCGTGCTTCAAGCGTGAAGCAGTCGTCCGCCGCCAAACGACCAATTCTCCCACAAGGTTTCCTTGAAACAGACCATCACGTTTTCCGGATTCAAACCCGGACCCTTCGACAAGCCGCCAAGGATGTCGGCCAGGATCTTCTTCTTCACTTTGACGCTGCGGCCCACCGAGAGGAGTATTTCAATCAGCACGAAATCGTCTGTCCGGCGAGCGGTGAGATCAGGGTATTCCGTATCAAAACGGAAGTCATCCGCGCTGAGTTCCAGGACGCGCTGGAAGCGGTCCTTCTCGGGCACGCCCGAAGCGATCAGCGCGCCATGCACGGCGTTGAGCACCACGGACTTGAATTCGCTGGACTTGCCTTCGCGGATGGTGAGTGTGACTAGCGGCACAGAGTTCTCCTTGCGGCCGACATTGGCGGCGCACTATTGTTCACCGGTCGCTCCAATTCATGGTGAGGCACCGGGTCGCTCGCGCTCGACGATGACTGCAGTGCCATAGCACAGT
>Ga0137409_10002094_pt1 | contig 21503 bp, 18 predicted proteins | sample CZODoug1_16funga_FD_122059 | JGI IMG/M metagenome (GOLD analysis project Ga0137409, IMG submission 122059) | Vadose zone soil fungal communities from Angelo Coast Range Reserve, California, USA - CZODoug1_16fungal (Hybrid Assembly) | ecosystem: Environmental > Terrestrial > Soil > Vadose zone... | reverse complement strand
GACCCCTTCTTCGATACTCGGGGTGCGCGGAACCGAGTTCCTCGTTCGCTCCAGCGACTGAGCCCTAAGGGACTTCATGCACCGGCACTACGCCGCGCTGATCGCGTCACTGGTCCTCGGCGGCTGTGCCACACCAAGCCAAGACTTGATAGTGCTATTGCCGGACAAGGAGGGTAAAGTCGGAACAGTCGTTGTCCAAGGCCAGAAGGGCAAGACTGTGCTCAATACCGCGTATGCCGCCGCCCGGACGACACCTGACGGCGGCGTGCAGCGCGGCACTGCGAGCCAGAGCGAAGTAAAGGACGTTTTCGGCAGTGCACTCGCGGCCCAGCCGTCTCGCCCGATCTCCTTTATCCTCTATTTCGAGAGTGGCAACGACGAATTTACCGAGGAATCGAAGCAGGAAGTCAAGCGTTTGCTTGTGGAGATGGCCCGCAGGCAGGCGCCGGACATCACCGTCATTGGCCACACCGATCTGGTCGGCCCGGATCCATCCAATGATGCGCTTTCTCTTCAGCGGGCCGAGCGCGTGAAGTCGATCCTGGCCGGAATGGGTATTCCGGCTGAGCGGATCCTAACCGCTGGTCGCGGCAGACGCGAGCCTTTGATCCCCACGGCAGACGGGGTTTCCGAGCCGCGGAATCGGCGGGTCGAAATCAACGTGCGCTAGGCCCGTTCCAGCGCAGCACCAGGAGCGTTAGGTCGTCCGCAGCTTCTGCGCCGTCGACAAATTGCGCGATGTCGGCACGGATCGAATTGACCAGGGCTGCGGGATTTTCAGCGTTCCGGGCGTGTTCGAGGGCGTCGCGCAACCGACCGGCGCCGTAGAGTTCCCCCGCGGGATTCATTGCTTCGGTCACCCCGTCGGATACAACACATACAATTCCCCCCTGGCTCATCTCATGCTCGGCTGCAACGTAGGAAAATCCTTCTAGCACGCATAACGGCGGCCCGCCGCCTTCCGCAAGCCTGGCAATCTCACCATCGGGGGTCAGAACGAAAGGCGGTTCATGTCCAGCACTGCAATATTCCAGGCGACCGCTCAGAACGTCGAGCACGCCGGCAAAAACGGTTACGAACAGAAACTCGGGGTTCTCCCGCGCGATTTCGGCGTTGGCCTCACGGAGCAATTCATCGACCCGACGCCCGCGTCGAAGGGCAGTACTTTTGCACAGAGCTTTGCTGACCGCCATGAAGATGCTGGCAGGCAAACCCTTCCCGGATACATCGCCAACGAGAAAGAATAAATGCTCGGCATCGAGCATGAAGAAATCGTATAGGTCCCCTCCTACTTCGCGCGCGGGCTCCATGGCGGCGGAAATCTCGAAGCGACGTTCCGAAGGGAATGCGGACTCGGGCCGCGGAAGACTACCGATCTGGATGCGGCGCGCCGCGTCAAGCTCGCCGGCGAGCCGCGCGGCAGACTCGCGTTCGCGTTGCAGGCGCTCCTCCAGCAATTTTTTCTGGGCGTTGGCCTCCGCGAGCGTCTCGACAAGCATCGCAGCGAACAGGAAGGCGATCGCGGCTCCGGGAACCGAAGCATCGAGGAGCAGCCCCGCGATCCGGTATGCTCCGAAGCCAGCTGCACCCAGCGCGATCAGTAACAAGAGCAGCAGGACCGTCGAACGTCCCGGCGAGAGCCGAGGTACGGAACCCACGACCACCAGACCCATGATGAGAAGCGCAAATCCTTCAACCCAGGTTGCCCATCGCGGGCGCATCAGCAGCGCGCCGTCAAAAACGTTCTCAAGGACCTGAGCATGAATCTCGATCCCGGGCATGCGCTCGCCAAGCGGCGTGGACTGATAATCGATCAGGCCAAGCCCGGTGACACCTACGAGCACGACTTTGCCCTCGAGTTGAGCGGGGTCAGCCTTGCCGCCGAGCACATCCACTGCCGAGATGAATCGACCTGCATCGTGTGGGGTGTAGTGGACCCACAGGCGTCCATCCGATTGAGTGGGAACGACCAGGTCGCCGATTCCCACGGCTTCGACCCCGGCCACACCGCCTTGCACGAAGAAGAACGGTTCACCGCTCGCCAAACGAAGGGTCTCTAGGCTCAAAGGTAGCACCGGGGTCGCGTCGACAAGCGCGACGATGGGTACGCGCCGGACAACGCCCGCCTCGGTATCGGCGCTGAGTAGTCCGTGTCCTCTCGCGGCCGAGTCGATTTCCGGGAGACTCCGGAGCGTAGATGCGTAGTGGCGCAGAGCTGCTCGAGCGTCGGATCCTCTTTGGAGAGATGGAGTCAGCGGGGCCGCCTCGGAAGGCTTGCCGGCTTCGAGTCCTGCGATGCCCAGTACAACGGGAGCGGCCTTGATCGACGCGGCCAATACCGCATCGTGGCGCGGCAGCGTTGCGAGACGCGCCGCCAGTTGCGGGTGCGCCTCGGCTACCGATGGTGCAAGCCATTCGGGGGAAAGGCGGTCGGGCTCCGCAAACAATATGTCCACCCCGATTGCCGCGGGGCGGACTGCACCGAGCTTATCGATGAGCTGTGCAATCAATGTGCGCGGCCACGGCCATTGACCGAATCGGTCCAGACTTGCCTCGTCGATGGCGACGATGACCACAGGCGCCGAGCGCCTCTCGCGCGGAGACAGTTCTTGATAGCCGTCGAGCCACGCGAGGCGCGCTGCACCGACGACGGGCATGTCCTGCCACAGAATCGGTACCAGGAGCAGCGCAAGCAGGGCCAGACCGTGACCAACCCCGCGTGAATTGAACATCGCCCCAAAGCGATTTGCTCCCGCGACCCACTCCGATCCGGAGTGCCCGTCGGCGTTCCTGGCATCCCGCGACGTTCGGTCCCTCAGAGCTCGATCTCCAAGCCGTCGTAGGCGACCGAGATGCGAAGCGCCTCACCGGTTCGCGAGATTTCCTCGTAACGCAGGGTTTCTCGCCAAATCTGGGCGATGCGTTCGTCGTTGTTGGCGGGTTCGTGGTGGAAAAGCACGAGGTGCTTCACGTTCGCAAGCTGGCACAACTCGACCCCGACGACGTTGCTCGAATGGCCCCAGTCCTCCTTCACCGACACGGCTTCCGCGAGCGAGTACATGGCATCGAAAATCACCAAGTCGGCGTCCGCAAAGAAAGTTGCGGCACCTTCGACTGCGTCCGGGACGTCCAGCCTGTGCTCGGAGTCGGTCGAATAGACGATGATCCGGCCGTCACGGACGAATCGATAGCCGTAGGAATCACCGGAATGGCTCTGAAGCTTCGCGGTCACGCTCCATCCGGCGACCTCATAGCTCCTGCCAGGCTGGAGTGTGACGAATTCTATCGAAGCCCCGAGGCGATCAAACGGCACGGGGAAACTGGGCGGGTCCTGTTGGCGGCGAAGAGCTTCTTCGAGATTAGTGTGACAGCCGTAAATCCGAATCCTGTTTCCAGGGACGTAGGCGGGAGCAAAAAAAGGAAAGCCCATGATGTGGTCCCAGTGAAGATGCGACTGGAACACGTGGAAGACGTTGGCCTTGGCAGAACCATCCCGGGTAAATACATGGTTTCCGAAGGCGCGTACGCCGCTCCCGAGATCGCACAATACATGCTCGTCGTCACCCGCATCGAGCTGCACGCAGGCGGAATTGCCTCCGAAAGTGTGCGAAACCGAAAAATCAAGCTCGGAGTCGACCCATGCCCGCGCCTTTTCTTGCGTGTCGAGACGCTTACCCGAAGCCGCGACTATTGCATGGGCAAGCTTGTCCCTGATCGACGCGGAGTCCAGGGAGACTGGGATGGAACCGCGCGTTCCCCAGAACGTGACCCACAGCGCCATCGGTCAGGTGCCATGGGCGGAGTCGTAGGCCGCCAGGGCGGTCGGCGATACTTTTGTCAGAGCTTCGCGCACAGACCCAAAACACTGGAAGACAAGGTTGAAGCGGCTGATCTCGAAGATTTCGCGCACCACGGGCTGGAGCGCCGCTACCACGATCGAGCCTCCCTGCTCACGGATTTCCTTGCCCGCCAGCATCAAGACGCGCAACCCGACGCTGCTAATGTAGTCCACCTTCGAAAAATCCAAGACCAGGCGATTTCCCCCAGCACGGCAGCTGGCTACATAGGCGTCAAGCCCGGACTTCAGCCCGTCGGTGGTGCTGTTGTCGACTCGCCCGATCGGAGTGAGCACCAGCGCGTCGCCATAGCGTTCTTGGGATACATGCATGGAACGGAAAGGCCCCCCGGACGGTTAAACACGCTTGCGGCGCATCGATAATTGCGCCGGCTCAAGAAATTATCGCTGTCGAGGGCTATTTTGATTCATCGCTAGGCGCCCTTCAAGTGCGGCTGCGGGTGCGCCGCCTCGGCCGCAACTCACCGTTGACCTCAGTAAAAACCATTCCTTTCAGAGACATGAGAGCGCTCACCTCGGCCAAGAACCGGCTACAAAGCGATGCGGATGGCGTTCTTCTTGTTCCTGCCGTCCAAGCTTTCCGGTTTCATGTTTCCCTTCCGCGGCGGGCCGGAGTGGGTAGTGGCTGGATGAATTCCTTCCGCTGACTCAAATGCTAGAATCGGCGCCTTTCGCGCGACTTCCCACTCCCATGAGCGTCGAGCAAGCCCGCTTCAACATGGTCGAACAGCAGATTCGCACTTGGGAAGTGCTCGACCAGGATGTGCTCGATCTTTTGTACGTGGTGCGCCGCGAGGAATTCGTCCCCGCCGAGTACCGGGCGTTTGCCTTCTCGGACCTGGAAATTCCGCTATACGATGGTGCAGACGAGGGCGAACGCATGATGCAGCCCAAGATGGAGGCGCGCATTCTGCAGGAACTGGCGGTGAAGAAAAACGAACACGTGCTCGAAGTGGGCACCGGCAGCGGTTATCTCGCGGCACTTCTCGCCGCCCGGGCGCACCACGTGTACTCGGTTGAGATCAATCCGAAGCTCAAGGCGTTCGGGGAAGAGAATCTGCGACGAGGCGGCGTGGAGAACGCCACTGTCCAGCTCGGTGACGCGGCGCAAGGGTGGCGAACATTTGCGCCTTACGACGTCATCGTACTCACCGGCTCGACACCGATCTTGCCGCAGACTTTGATTTCGCAGCTCAGGGTAGGGGGACGGCTTTTCGCGGTCGTGGGCGATCCGCCGGTGATGGAAGCGCGCCTCATTACCAGCGTTGACGAAGGCTCATGCTATACCACTGATCTGTTCGAGACCTGTCTCGCTCCGCTCAAGAACGCGCTGCAGCCGGCGCGCTTCGAATTTTAGCGGTTACCCCCCACCCAGTTGCAGCGGTCATGCCACGTTTTTGTATCGCACTGTCATTGACGGTTGCATTGTCGGTGGTGCCCGCGCGCGCAGCGGACCTTTTGCAAATCTATCGCGACGCTCTCGCGAACGATGCCAACTACGCCTCGGCGCGTGCGACGCGCGATGCAGGACTCGAGAACCTGCCGCAGGGCCTTGCCCAGATCCTGCCTACCCTCAACGCCACGGCGTTCACCCAATACAACGACATCGCCATAGGGTTCCGAGCCGTAGCCCCGGAACAATATCAATATCGTCTGGGTAATTCGAACGGATATACCGTGACACTAACGCAACCCCTCTTCAATTGGCAGAACATTCAGGTGTACAAGGAGGCCGGATTCAAGGCGATACAGGCCGAAGCCGCTTTCGGCCAAGCAACCCAGGATCTGATAGTGCGCGTCGCGCAAGCCTATTTCGACGTGCTCGCCTCACAGGACAGCCTCGCATTCATCCAGGGGCAGAAGGTGGCGATCTCCGAGCAGCTCGCCCAGGCCAAGCGCAATTTCGAAGTCGGCACCGCAACGATCACCGATACCCACGAAGCGCAGGCCCGCTTCGACCTCGCGACCTCTCAGGAAATCGCGGCTCAAAGCGATCTAGAAATCAGGAAGCGCACCTTGCAGCAGATCGTGGGCAAGTTTCCGGAAAGGCTCGCGCCGCTGAAGCCGACCATCGAACTCAACCCGCCCAAGCCGAATTCGATGGAAGACTGGGCCGTCGCTGCCGGGAGCCAAGGCTATCCAGTGCGCGCCCAGGAGGCCGCGGTCGAAATCGCTGTGCGCGAGATCGAGCGCATTCGCAGCGGTCATTTGCCCACCTTGAACATCGTCGGCAGCGCGGGCCTGAATTCAACGAGTATCAGCGCCACCGCGTCGAGCAATTCCGCCTCGGACTCGATCAATCGCACCATCGGACTGCAGCTTTCCATCCCTCTCTATGCGGGGGGCAGCGTCAGTTCGCAGGTCCGGCAAGCCGTCGCCAATCGCGAAAAAGCACAGCAGGATCTGGAGGGCGCGCGGCGTGCCGCCGCCTTATCCGCACGCCAATCCTATGTCGGCGTGACCAATGGGATGGCCCAGGTCAAAGCGCTGGAGGCGGCGCTCGTTTCCAGCCGCAGCGCGCTCGATTCGAACAAGCTCGGCTACGAGGTCGGCGTGCGCATCAACATCGACGTCTTGAATGCCCAGCAACAGGTCTTCAGCACGTTGCGCGATCTTTCGAGGGCGCGTTATGACACGATCTTGAACGGCCTGCGGCTGAAGGCGGCTTCGGGGACTCTGGGCGAAGCCGACGTCGAAGAGGTGAACCGCTTGCTCGGTACGAATTGACCTGCGGAGTCACCCGAGCAATCGCTCGCAGATCGCGAGCGTCCGCTCGGTGGCGCCTCGATGCGCCGCACAGAAAGCGACTCCCGCTTTTCCCATTCGCTCGCGCAGCCCGGCGTCCTGAAGTATGGATCGTGCCACCCGTATCATTTCTTCGGCAGTGTTGACGCGCAGCGCCGCGCCGGCCGCGACCGCGCTTTCGGCCGCCTGCGCGAAATTGTAGGTGTAGGGGCCGATCAGTACCGGCACGCCTGCCGCGCAGGCTTCGATCAGGTTCTGACCGCCGTAGGTGAGCAGGCTTCCTCCGACGAAAGCAAGGTCGCAGGCCCGGTAGTAGGCTGCCATTTCACCCATGCTGTCGCCGAGCACGATGCCGCAGTCGGCATCGAGCGGCGCGTTCGTGCTGCGCCGGACGAATTTCAGGCCGCGGGATGCGAGGAGCTGCGCTACCGAATCGAACCGCTGCGGGTGCCGCGGCACAATCACCAGAAGCGCGTCGCCGAGAGCGTTTTGTTCCATAGCGTCTAGCAGCAGTTCCTCCTCGCCTTCGCGAGTGCTTGCGGCAAGCAGCACTGCCCGACGGCCAAACCGGTGCCGGAATTGCGCTGCGAGCGATTCACTCCGGGAGCCCGGATCAGCGTCAAACTTGAGGTTCCCGGTGACTTCCACATCCCGCGCGCCGAGGGATCGAAGCCGTTCGGCGTCTTCGGTCGTTTGCGCAGCGACCGCGCTCAAGCTGCCTAGAGCGACCCGGACGAGCGGCGCGACCGTGGCGTAGCCGCGCGCCGACTTGGCCGACATTCGGGCATTGGCAAGCAAAAGCGGTACGCCGGAGCGTTGACACTCGCCCACGAGGTGAAACCAGATTTCAGTCTCCATCAGAATGCCAAGCCGAGGCCGAAAGCTGCGCAGGAACCGCCGGACGGCGGAAGGGTAGTCGTAAGGGAGCCACGCAACGACCACCGCGCCCCCGAATAACTGCTGTGCCGCCTCCCGGCCCGTTGCAGTCATCTGGGTAATCAACAAATCGCAGCCCGGATGGCGGGATCGCAACGCCCGCAGCAGCGGCTCTGCGGCACGAGTTTCACCCACCGACACGGCGTGCAACCAGATCACCGGCCTCGCCGGCCTCCCGGGGTAGAAGCCGAATCGCTCGGCTATGTTCTGCCTGTATCCCGGCTCGTGCCGCCCACGCCACCACAGGCGCGCGAGCACGAAGGGGAAAGCGAACCAAAGGAGCAACCTGTAGCCGGCCCGCCACATTAGAACGCCCCGACGGCCTCAAAGGCGGTTAGAATGCCGCGCATAAGCCGCTGATTATACGGGTTTGCCGTCTCTTCCTTCGCGCCCATGCCCTTGTCCGTAGCCATCATCACACGCAATGCCGCCAGCCAGCTGGAACGTTGCCTTGCGAGCGTCGCCTTCGCCGACGAGGTCGTCGTAGTGGACTCCGGCTCCACGGATGGCACGATCGAGCTCGCCGTTCGCCGCGGCGCACGCGTAGTCCGGAAGGAATGGCTCGGGTTCGGCGCGCAAAAGCAATTCGCCGTCGACGCTGCCAGCCACGAGTGGGTATTGTCCGTTGACGCCGACGAATGCCTGAGCCCCGAGCTGCGCAAGGCTATCGTCGCAGAGCTCAAGGCACCGCGTGGTTTTGTCTACGCTGTTCCGCGCCGCAACCGCTTTCTGGGACGCTGGCTCAAGCACGGCGAAGGCTATCCCGACTGGACCGTGCGCCTTTTTCACCGCGGGCATGCGCGCTGGGGAAGCGAGCCGGTGCATGAAAAGATCGTACCCCGGTCGCCTGTGCTCAGGCTCCGAGGCGACCTGCTGCACGATTCGGCAGAAACGCTGGAGAAGTATCTCGACAAGCAGAACCGCTACACGAGCCTGCAGGCTGAATCGCTGCGCGCGGCGGGTCGCCGCGCGAATGCCTGGCAGCTGGTGCTCTCACCCTTGTTGCGCTTCGTCAAGTTCTACCTGTGGCGGCTTGGATTCCTCGACGGCGTGCCGGGCTTGGTGCACATCACGATCGGCTGCATGAACAGCTTCAACAAGTACGCGAAACTGAAGGCTCTGGAGCGCGCCTCGGAATGACCATCTTAGTCACAGGTGGCGCCGGGTTCATAGGCTCGAATTTTGTCCTGGATTGGTTCGCGCAAGGCGCAGGCCCCGTGATCAACCTGGACAAGCTCACCTACGCGGGCAATCCCGCCAATCTCCACGCCCTCAAGGACAACCCGGAGCACGTGTTTGTCCACGGGGATATCTGCGACCGGGAACTGGTGCGGGGCCTCCTCGAACGGCACGCCCCGCGCGCCATCGTTCACTTCGCGGCGGAGAGCCACGTCGATCGCTCCATTCACGGACCCGGTGATTTCGTCCAGACCAATATCCTCGGCACCTTCACCTTGCTCGAGGAGGCGCGCACCTGGCTGGAAAAGCGAGCGCCCCCTCAACGCGAGGATTTCCGATTTCTGCACGTCTCGACCGACGAGGTATTCGGCTCGCTCGGGCCCCACGATCCGCCGTTCAAGGAATCGAATCCTTTCGCGCCGAACAGCCCCTATGCAGCTTCGAAGGCCGCCGCGGACCACCTGGTGCGGGCGTACCATCACACCTACGGGCTGCCCACGCTGACCGTCAACTGCTCGAACAACTACGGCCCTTACCAGTTTCCCGAAAAGCTCATTCCCCTCATGATCCTGAACGCCATCACCCACAAACCCCTGCCGGTCTACGGCGAGGGCGGCAACGTGCGCGACTGGTTGCACGTGCAGGATCATTGCACGGCGATCCGACGGGTCCTGGAGCGCGGCCGCGTCGGCGAGAGCTATAACGTCGGCGGCTACAACCAGAAAACCAATCTCGAGGTGGTGAACGCGATCTGCGCGCTGCTCGACGAAGCGAGGCCCAATCGCAAGAGCTCGCATTCCATGTTGATCTCCTTCGTGAAGGACCGCCCGGGACACGATCGTCGTTACGCGATGGACGCGACGAAGATAGCCATTCAGCTCGAGTGGGCGCCCTCGGAGAGTTTCGATTCCGGATTGCGCAAGACCGTAGCCTGGTATCTGGACAACCCGGAATGGGTCGCGCACGTGACGAGCGGCGCCTATCGCCATTGGATCGAGAAGAACTATTCCAACAGAGGCGAAGCGTGAAGGGCATCATCCTTGCCGGGGGCAGCGGCACGCGCCTGTTCCCGGTGACGCAGGTCGTATCCAAGCAGCTGCTTCCGGTCTACGACAAGCCGATGATCTATTACCCCTTGAGCACGCTGATGCTCGCAGGAATCAAGAAAATCCTGGTGATTTCGACCCCGCAGGACACTCCACGCTTCGAGCAACTTCTCGGTGACGGCAAAAGTTGGGGCATGGAATTCAGTTATGAGGTGCAGCCCGAACCTAAGGGGATTGCACACGCGTTCATCATCGGCGAGAAATTCATCGACGGCGAAACCTGCGCGCTGATACTCGGCGACAACATCTTCTACGGTCACGACCTGCAACCAACGTTCGGCCAGGCGGCGAAGAAATCCTCGGGCGCGACGGTGTTCGCCTACCGCGTAAAGGACCCGCAGCGCTACGGCGTGGTCGAATTCGACGCCAAGGGCAAAGCCCTCAGCATCGAGGAAAAGCCGGCAAAGCCCAGGTCGCGCTACGCGGTAACAGGTCTCTACTTTTACGACGAACGGGTCGTGCGCCTGGCGAAATCGCTCAAGCCTTCCGCACGCGGAGAACTGGAGATCACAGACCTCAACCGTCGCTATCTCGATGCCGGCAAGCTGCACGTCGTGACGCTCGGACGTGGACACGCGTGGCTCGATACCGGCACGCACGAGTCCCTGCTCGAAGCGAGCCAGTTCATCGAAACCATCGAGCGCCGCCAGGGACTGAAGATCGGCTGCCCCGAGGAGATCGCCTTCCACAAGGAATGGATCACGCCCGCCGAGCTCAAGGCGCTCGCGGTGCCGCTCCAGAACAGCGGCTATGGCAGCTACCTGCTGTCGCTGCTGCGGGAGAGCGCCGGACCGCGCGGCGAATGAAAGCCACTCCGACACGACTCCCGGAAGTGCTGCTCCTCGAACCCCGGGTGTTCGGCGATGCGCGCGGGTTCTTCTTCGAGAGCTGGAACGAACGGGAGTTCGAGCGCACGGGAATCCGCGCCCGTTTCGTCCAGGACAATCACTCGCGCTCGGAACGGGGCGTGCTGCGCGGGCTGCATTATCAGATACGCCAGCCACAGGGCAAACTCGTACGTGTTGTCGCCGGCGAGATCTTCGATGTGGCGGTGGACATCCGCCGCAGCTCACCTACTTTTGGCCGGTGGGAGGGCGTTCGCCTGACTGCCGAAACGTACAAGATGCTGTGGATTCCGGCCGGGTTTGCGCACGGCTTCTGCGTGCTGAGTGAATTCGCCGAAGTGCTCTACAAAGCCACCGACTACTACGCCCCCGAGCACGAGCGCTGCATCCTCTGGAACGATCCGGAACTTCACATCGATTGGCCCCTCCCCGGCGGCGCTCCCGCACTATCGGCCAAGGACGCCGCAGGGAGGCGGCTGCGGGATGCCGAAGTTTTTCAGTGAAGATTCTGCTGACCGGAAAGAGCGGGCAGGTCGGCTGGGAGCTCGCGCACACCCTCGCTCCGCTCGGCGAAGTCATCGCCATTGACCGCGAAGATGTGGACTTCGCAGTTCCAGACAGGATCGCCCCGGTCGTTCGCTCGGTCCGGCCCGAAGTGCTCATCAATGCGGCGGCTTACACCGCGGTCGACCGCGCGGAAAGCGAACCGGACACCGCCTACGCCATCAATGCCGCTGCGGTCGCCGTCCTGGCCGAAGAGGCGCAGCGGGTCGGAGCGCTGTTCGTCCACTATTCGACCGATTACGTCTTCGACGGAACGAAAGATGCGCCGTATATCGAGGAGGACCGCCCCAATCCCCTCAACGCCTACGGCCGCACCAAGCTCGCCGGAGAGCAGGCCATTCGTGACATCGGCGGCGCCCATTTGATACTGCGCACGAGCTGGGTGTACTCGGACCGCGGCAGCAATTTCCTTCTCACTATTCGGCGTTTGCTTCAGGAAAAAAGAGAACTGCGCGTCGTATCCGATCAGATCGGAGCTCCGACCTGCGCCCGGGGACTCGCCGACGCGACCGCGGAGCTTCTCCGGCGTCATGGCGCCGCCGCGCTCGGGGACGCGAGCGGCATCTACCACGCTACGACCTCGGGATCCACGTCCTGGCACGGATTTGCAAGGGAGATCGCCCGGCTCGAACGGCCCGAGTCTCCGGCACGCATCGTGCCGATCGCGTCGAGCGAATACCCGACTCCTGCACAACGCCCCAAGAATTCGCGCCTATCCAACGAAAAACTGCAACGCGACTTGGGCATCGCATTGCCGAAATGGGAGGCTTGCCTCGAGACGTGCCATGCGACGTTGAGAGCACGCGCAGGGCGAGAGGCGGGTACAAATCCTGACCCGCCGCGCTGAGCCGCAGGTCGATCAAGCGATGTCCATCGTCAGGCGCAATATCATAGCCAACGTTGCCGGCCGGGGATGGTCGGCCCTGCTGTCGTTGGCGGTAATTCCCGTCTACATCCATTTTCTCGGCATCGAAGCCTACGGCCTGATCGGTTTTTTCCTGTCGTTGATGGCGGTCCTGTCGCTGCTCGACCTTGGGCTCGGCACAGCGCTCAATCGCCAATTCGCTCAGTATTCGGCGCAGTCCGGTAAGGCACGGGAAATGTGCGATCTGCTTCGTACGCTGGAGATCATCTATTGGCTGATCGGCATCGCAATCGGGGCGACGATGGCAGCCTTAGCACCAGTCGTCGCGGCCTACTGGATCAAGCCGCAGCAGCTGACGACGGAAACCGTGACCCAGACGCTGGCCATGCTGGGTATTGCCGTTGCCTTCCAATGGCCGCGGGCGCTTTATGCCGGCGGCCTGATGGGCATGCAGAGGCAAGTGGCCTTCAACCTGCTTTCCTCGATCACCGGAACCGTCAACAGCGTCGGGGGTGTCCTGGTTGTCTGGCTCGTTTCGCCCACCATTCAGGCGTTCGTTGCATGGTCCATGGCAATCAGCCTGGTCGATACGCTTCTGACCGGGCTGCTGCTGTGGCGGTCCCTACCGAAGGCGTCCGCGCGCCCTGCTTTCAATAGGCAACTACTGGCGGATATATGGCGCTTTGCGGCCGGCATGACCGGGATCTCGATCACGTCGGTTATCCAGACTCAGCTCGACAAGATGATCCTGGTCAAGGTGCTTCCGCTGGACGCCTTCGGCTACTACAGCCTCGCCTGGCGCGTGGCGGACGGGCTCCGCTACCTGGTAGGCCCGATATCCGCCGCATTCTTCCCGCGCTTTTCGCAGTTCCTGCTGATCGATAACCTCCAGGGACTGGCGCACCTCTATCATCGCGGCTGCCAGCTGATTTCTGTGGTGGTGCTGCCGCTTGCTGTCGTCCTGATGCTGTTTCCTTACGAGTTGTTGCTCTTGTGGACACAGGATCGCTCGATCGCCGAAAACACCCATCTGGTGCTCAGCCTGCTGGCGGCGGGCGCCGCCCTCAACGCCCTGGCGAGTTTGCCCTATGCGTTGCAGCTCGCTAGCGGTTGGACACAGCTCTCCCTTGTCGTCAACACGGTGTCGATCCTGCTGCTTGCCCCGCTTGTCTATTTCCTGTCGGTGAAATACGGTGGCGTCGGTGCAGCGATTGTGTGGGTTATTGTCAATGCCTTTTATGTCCTGGTGGGACTGTACCTGATGCACCGGCGCTTGCTGCGAGGCGAGCTATTGCGCTGGTACCGCGTGGACATCGGGCAACCGCTCCTGGCAGCGGCGGCAGTCGCGGGTGTGTGGAAATGGTCGATGGCTTTTCCCGAGACTGCCTGGTCGAGCCTGCTTAGTCTAATTCTTGTTGCGGCCACAACCCTCGCAGCCGCCATCGCTGCGGCACCGGAAATTAGAACATCGGCGATACGATGGCTAATACCGACACCAGGCTCGGTGAAATGATCGTGGCGCGTCCAATCTCAACCTTGCCGTAAACCAAGGCTTATGAAAACACTCATTCGGGTAGCGTACGGTGCCAGCTGCGATTTCGCCGGGATTGCATTGCTACTCTACTTGGCCGGTTTCGTTACCAATATCGGTGTCCCAAAGACCATTGACACCGGCTTGAGAGCACCGATTCCGGTGGCGCTAGCCAACAATACCTTACTCATTGTCATCCTCTTCCTCCACTACAGCGCCATGGCCCAGCCGTGGTTTAGGGGTTGGAGTTCGCGAGTTCCGCACTTCCCGCATACGCTTGAGCGCAGTACCAATGTACTTTTCGCCAGCCTGCCCTTGGTTCTCCTCATCTGGTTGTGGCAACCGTTACCGACGGTTATCTGGGATGCGCAAAGCGCCCCGGCGCGGTTCGTCCTGCTAGCGTTGGGCGTTGCGGGTTGGATAACAGTACTGCTGTTCGCGATTCTGATTCGCCACGCCGAATTCCTTAATATCAAGCGCGAGTTCATACAATTCCCCAGCGTGGGATTCAGGAACATGAGGTTTCTACCAAGCTCGGCCTATCGCTTCGCGGCACATCTAGAGACGGCCGGCGCGCTGGTCGCAATCTGGGTGACTCCCACCATGACCGTGGGACACCTTTGGTTTTCTTTGGGCATCAGCATGTATCTATTCCTGACTGCAATCTCTCCAAATGCGGAGAAAGCCTGTGGGCTCGCTGCGGCGCTGCATGCCATGGGCAGGCCGGACGAAGCCCGCGAATTCCTAGTCGACGTGATTTTTCGGAATCCCGGTCACGTTGGCGCACAGAGTCAACTGGCGCGCATATTGAAAATGGACGCGCGCTTGGTTTCCGACGAGGCCAAAAGAGAGAATGCAGAGAGGCGTGCTCTTATTGAGGCAGCACGCGCCTCTTTGGAGAACGATCCGTTTTTCACGCCGTCCCGATTCTGGGATCAAATTTGTGCCAAACACGAACAGTTATTGGATCAGCTGGGAATCAACAATTTCAAGCGTTCGGTCGCTCACCAATACCAAAATTGGCTCATCCACAGCAGCAAAGATATCCAATGGCGCCGCCTTCTCGAAATATGGAAAGCCAATCGCACATGGCAGCCCGTATTGAACACTGTAGAAGGAGCCGATGACGCCGGATGGAATGTAGATCCCCCGTTCTACCCGTTGAGTTCCCCGTCTTCAATGGCGATTTACAAGCTGGCAGTCGGGATTCTATGGGAGCACGCCCTGGCTAAAGACCACTTTGGTTTCTTGAAACATTTTGAGGAATCAACAATTGGAAACCCGATACGCATTCGTCGTAACGGCTCCCTCATTTCCCAAGACGCCGCTCACTCTGCTCGAGAGCTCAACACCCTTTTCCACAGGGCGCACATCACGCGCGATCAATCCCTTACTTTCGCAGAACTCGGGGCGGGTCACGGGAGGTTGGCCGAAATGATTGGACGTTTCACGAATTCTCGTTACCTGATCTTCGACATTCCGCCGGCGCTGGCCGTCTCGCAATGGTATGTGCAGCAGCTTTTTCCCAATGAGCGTACGTTTCAGTTCCGCGAGTTCTCGTCATGGGACGACATCGAAGACGAAGTTGATTCCTGTCGCTTCGCATTCTTCACCCCAAACCAAATAAAATCTTTCCCGCATAAGAGCGTTGACGTTTTCATTAATTTTTGTTCGCTCATGGAGATGAGACGCGAACAAATCTCTTGGTTTCTAGATCGAATTGGTCAAATGACTCGGCACAGTTTCATGTCGAAGCAATATTACACGTGGAAAAATATCGCGGACGGGATCGTCGTAACTCAAGGAGACTTCGCGATGAAGCGCGATTTTGATCTCGTATATGATCAACCCGATGAGATAAACAAAGATCTTTTCGTCCAATTGTGGACACGGCGGGCAAGGTGATGACTTCGGAAGCGTTTCACGAGCACTTCCTCTTGGGCCGGAGCTGATTGAGGACGGGAGTATGACTGTTTCAATACTTCGAACACATACGCAGATTGCTGAGGCGCGCGCAAATCTCGTTTCGCGCGGTCTCGCCTGGCGGACGAATTACCTTGCGAAACTGCTTCGGAGAATGAGATTGCTGAACCGGCAAGAGATCGGCGATGCACTGAAGAGCTGGGATGTATTGCGGACGGCGGACTTCGCCGTCCGGCATGTGAAGAGGAATGAACCGGTGCTGGACATCGGCGCATTCGCATCCGAGATTCCGATCATCCTGCATCGACTCGGTTTCACGGACTTGAGCGGCGTGGACCTGAACCCTGCAATCAAGACGATGCCGTACGCCGACAAGATTCGGTACAGCGTGGGCGACTTCCTCGAAACACGGTTCGCGAGCGATTCCTTCATCCTCATAACGGCGATATCCGTCATCGAGCACGGCTTTCGTCCCAGGGAATTGTTCCGGGAAGTGGCCCGGCTCCTCAAACCCGGAGGATATTTCGTAGCCTCCTTCGATTACTGGCCGGAAAAGATAAGTACCGAAGGAATTCAAATGTTCGGAATGGACTGGAGAATCTTCTCGAAAAGTGAAGTCGAGGAATTGATACGCACCGCAAGGTCCTATGGGTTGAACCCGCAAGGCGCGGTCGATCTCGACACGGATCAAAAACCGATCACGTTTTTCGATCGCAGCTACACTTTTGCCTGGCTCGCGCTGCAGAAGGCGAGATAGCGCAGCTGGATGACTAGTCACCCACCTAAAGTCCTCCTGGTTACCGGGTCCTATCCACCCATGCGCTGCGGGGTGGGAGACTACACGGCCGGGCTCGCCCGGGCCTTGAGGGATTCCGGCAAGGTCCGTGTCGCAGTTCTGATCGGCGAGCGCGACGGGGAGGAGGATGCCGGCATCGAAATGATTCGGATTCGAGGATGGAGTTTGTGGAACGCGCTCGGCACGCTGCGGGCCGTGGCCAAGTGGAAGCCGGACGTCGTGCACCTGCAGTTCCCGACCCAGGGTTATCGGTCCGATTGGCTGCCCTGGATCCTTCCCCTGCTCCTGTTGCTGGCGAGGATCCGCGTCGTGCAAACCTGGCACGAGATCATGCCGATGGGAAAGCGAAGCTTTCCCCTTTGCTTTTCACCGGGCGCAATAGTCGTCGTTCGTCCCAACTACTTCGAATCAACAGCCGGCTGGTGTCGTCGGCTTCTGGCAAACCGGAGGATAGTCTTCATCCCCAGCGCATCGTCGATCCCGCGTGCGCGCTTGGCAGAAAGCGAGCGGGCTGAATTGCACGCCAAATTGGCCGCGGGACAGGATCGGGTCGTGTCGTATTTCGGCTTCGCCTACCCGCACAAGGGGATGGAAGCCCTGTTTGAAATCGCCGATCCCAAGCGAGACCGCCTGGTCCTGATTTGTGTTTTGCAGGAAAGCGACCCCTATCACCGGCTGATTCTCGACAAGTGCGGAGACGTGCCGTGGGACGGGAAAGTTTCGGTTACCGGGGTTCTGCCTGCCGAAGAAATCGCCAGGGTATTGTCCGCATCCGACGCAGTCGTCCTGCCTTTCACCGGAGGAGGCGGTGACTGGAACAGCTCGTTGCAGGCCGCTGCCGCTCAGGGAGTATTTTTGGTGACGACGTCCTCGACGGAGGAAGGCTACGACGCAAAGCGCAATGTCCACTATTGCCCGCCCGGAGACATCTCGTGCATGCGGGTCGCACTCGAGTCCAGGATGGGACATCGGGTCGAGCCTGCGGGCGAGGCAAATCGTGAATGGGCAAGAATCGCAGAGGCCCATCTTCGCGTCTACGGCGAATTGCTGGCCTGAATATCGCCCTACCCATGAACCCTCCGCGCTTGTCGATTTGCATTGCGACGAGAAACCGAGCCAGGCTCATCGGGGAGGCGCTCGAGCACATCGGCAGACAATTGACTGGAGAGACCGAGGTCGTGGTCGTAGACGGAGCGTCTACCGACAACACGGCGGAAATCGTTGAAGCCAAACGGCTTCGTTTCCCTCAAATCCGCTATTGTCCCCAGCCCTCGAACTCCGGAATCGACGGCGATTTCGACAAGGCAGTCGAACTTGCCGACGGAGAATATTGTTGGCCGATGTCCGATGACGATCTTCTCGTCGACGGTGCCGTAAAACGCGTCCTCGGGCTGCTCGAGACGAATCCGGAGCTGTTGATCGTCGACGTCGAGGTCTGCTCGGATGATTTCAGCAAGATCCTGATCGAGCGCAGATTGCCGTTCAGCGGCGAACGACGGTACGGGGCGCGCGACATTGAAAAGCTGTTCGTGGAGTGCGCCCAGCATCTGACATACATCGGCGGCGCCATCGTGCGCCGGTCCGCGTGGATGTCAAGGGAAAGACGCCCCTACTACGGAACAGAATTCATTCACTTCGGAGTAATCTTCCAGGCGCCCCTCACCGGTACGGCCGTGGCCATCGGCGAGCCTCTGGTAAGACTTCGGTACGGGGTGGCGAGCTGGACGTCGCGTTCTTTCAAGGTATGGATGTTCACGTGGCCCGCGCTGGTATGGTCGTTTTCATACATTTCGGAAGCCGCGCGCGCGAAAGTCACGCCGCGCGAGCCTTGGCGCAGCCTGGGCACCTTGCTGCTGTTGCGCGCCAAAGGTTGGTATTCGTGGAAGGAGTACCAGGCTTCGATCCGCCCCACGCTGCGGGCGGGGCATTCGAGCTGGCTCCCCGCATTGGTGGCGCTCACGCCCGGGCCGCTCTTGAACTCCCTGGCGCTTGTCTATGGGTTCCTGTTTGCGCGTTCGCGCAAAGGCGGATTCTACGATCTGCGCCACAGCCGCTACTATATTTGGGGGCGGCCGCATGAGTGAGCGCGATACGAAGACGGCCCTGATCACCGGGGTGCTCGGCCAGGACGGTTCCTATCTCGCGGAATTGCTGACCGCGAAGGGCTATCGAGTCATCGGCACCTCGCATCGTGGCGAGCAGCGGATCCGGCTCGGGGGCGCGGGGAACGAGATCGAGGTGCTGGGACTGGACCTTGCCGACGGCGAGGCGATCCGCGCGCTGGTCAAGCGATACCGGCCGCATCATCTCTACAACCTCGCGGCGCGCTCATCGAGCGCCCAGCTCTTCGACGATGTCGTGGCCACAACCCGAATCAACGGGCTTGCCGTCGTACACATGCTGGAGGCCATACGAACCGAGTCCGCCCGGACCCGCCTCTGCCAGGCGTCCAGCAGCGAGGTGTTCGCCAAGGCTGCGCAGTCGCCCCAAGACGAGCGGACCCCCCTGCGACCCCGCAATGCGTATGGCGCGGCGAAGGCGCTGGCCCAGAACATGGTCGAAGCTTACCGCGAGCGCTACGGCATGTTCGCCTGCACCGCGGTCCTGTTCAACCACGAAAGCCCCAGGCGGGGGTTGGATTACGTGACGCGCAAAATCACCTCGACCGCAGCCCGAATCAAGGCGGGGCTGGAAGACTCGCTGGTTCTGGGAAACCTCGACGGGCGAAGAGACTGGAGCTTTGCCGGAGACGTCGTACATGCGATGTGGCTCATGCTCGAGCAGCCCGAGCCCGGCGACTTCGTGTTGGCGAGCGGCGAAACGCATTCCGTGAGAGAACTGTGCGAGCTTGCGTTTCGCCGTCTCGGACTCGATTACCGGAAGCACGTCGTGGTCGATCCTCGCCAGGAGCGCGAAGCGGATGCCGTCGAATTGCGCGGCGACTCGACAAAGGCTCGCCTGCAGCTGGGGTGGCGGCCCGCGATCGGCTTCAAGGAACTCGTATACATGATGGTCGATGCCGACTACGAAGCCCTTTCGCCCGACCCGGTTCCAGGTGAAAATCGGTCCCCCAAGGGGCGCACTCGTGCATAGGGCGGTGAAGCGGTGCCGTATCTGCGGAAACGGCAAGTTCCTCGAGGTTCTCGATCTGGGTGTGCAAGCTCTCACCGGGGTTTTCCCCGCGACGCGGGAGCAAACCGTGACCGAAGGGCCGCTGAAACTCGTCAAGTGCACCGATGAACCCGGTTGCTGCGGACTGCTTCAGCTCGCCCATTCTTACGATCACGACGAGCTGTATGGGACGAACTATGGGTACCGCTCCGGCCTCAATCAGAGCATGGTCCAACATCTCCACCGGAAAGTAAGAAAAATACTCGGGCTCGCCGATTTGTCCGGAAATCCGGTCGTTTTGGACATCGGGAGCAATGATGGCACCACCTTGCGCGCGTATTCCACGACGCGCTGCGACCTCGTCGGCATCGACCCGACGGCCGATAAATTCCGCCAATACTACCCCGACAAAGTCACGGTCGTTCCGGAGTTCTTCTCCGCAGCGACTTACATGAACGCCGCACGCGGACGCAAGGCCAGGATCGTGACCTCGTTTTCCATGTTCTACGACCTCGAAGACCCGATCGCATTCATGAAAGAGGTGGTCGAAATACTCGAGGACAACGGCTTGTGGGTATTCGAGCAGAGCTATATGCCGTCGATGCTCGAACGGAATTCCTACGATACCGTTTGCCACGAGCACCTGGAGTACTACGCGCTCGCCCAGGTCAAGTGGATGTCGGATCGAGTCGGACTGCGGATCGTCGATGTGGAATTCAACGAGACAAACGGGGGCAGCTTTTCCGTGGTGGCCGCGAAGAATTCCTCGAACTACCCCGAGTTCCCGGGACTGCAGGAGCTGCTCGACCGGGAAAGCCAGGCCGGTCTTGACGGCCCGGAACCGTACCGTGCATTCGCCGCCCGCGCCGCGGCCAGCCGGGAAGAATTGCGTACTTTCTTTTCCCGGGCGAACGCAGGCGGCCGGCGCGTTGCCGGTCTGGGGGCTTCGACCAAGGGCAACGTCTTGCTGCAGTATTGCGGTTTATCGGGTCGCGAGCTCTACGCGATCGGGGAAGTGAACGAAGACAAATTCGGTTGCTTCACGCCGGGCTCGCTGATCCCGATCCGGCCGGAACAGGAGCTGTTCGGAGACGAGCCGGATTTTTTCCTGGTCTTGCCTTGGCACTTTCGGGAGTTTTTCATTCGCAAATACAAACCCAAGAAAGCCGCACTTGTATTCCCGCTTCCCAATCTGGACGTGGTGCGCCGTCCAGATTGAGGGCGCCGGAAAGTCCACTAACTATCCGAACGGCAAGCGGTCAAGCATGGATTCTCCAAATATCGATATCGTACTCGCCACTTACAACGGAGCTCGCTATCTCGGGCCCCAATTCGAATCACTGCTGAATCAAAAAGACGTATCGTTCCGCATTCTCGTGCGAGACGACGGATCGGCGGACGAGACACCCGCCGTCATCGAACACTACAAACGCTCGAGACCGGAGTGCATCGTTCACTTGGGCGGCCCGGACAATCTTGGTGTGATCGGAAATTTCGCCTACCTGCTCGGAGAAGCAACCGCTCCCTACGTCGCGCTATGCGACCAGGATGACATCTGGGAGCCACACAAATTGCGTGTTCTGCTGAAAGCGATGCACGGCCTGGAAGAACGCCATGGGACCCATACGCCTTTGCTCGTCCACAGCGACCTCAGGGTCGTAGACGATGAGCTTCGCGAGCGCCATTCCTCGTACTGGCGTTTCGCTGGCGTCTACCCCAACCGCTCGAGCCTGCCGCGGCTGCTGCTCAAGAACCCGCTTGCGGGCTGCGCGTCCCTGGCAAACCAGGCTCTCGTCCGGTTGGCGCTGCCCATACCGCGAGCTGCGCTGATGCACGACTACTGGCTTGCCTTGGTGGCTTCCGCCGCGGGATATATCGGTGCAGTAGAGGAACCCCTTGTGATTTATCGTCAACACGAGCGCAATGCGATCGGGGCCCGGCCCTACAACTGGAGGGCCTTCGTTGAGCGCATTACCGGTGGTTTTGCGCACTGGAGTCTATCAGCGCTGCGGGCACAGGCCGCGGCGCTGTCAGAGCGTTGTCGCG
>Ga0137409_10002093_pt1 | contig 21508 bp, 18 predicted proteins | sample CZODoug1_16funga_FD_122059 | JGI IMG/M metagenome (GOLD analysis project Ga0137409, IMG submission 122059) | Vadose zone soil fungal communities from Angelo Coast Range Reserve, California, USA - CZODoug1_16fungal (Hybrid Assembly) | ecosystem: Environmental > Terrestrial > Soil > Vadose zone... | reverse complement strand
AGACCTGGTCGGGCCTTCGCTTCGTGGTGCGCGTCGCCGACCGGAAATGATCGGCTAACCCGCTGGCATGGCGCGCAGCCACCCCCATCTCAGCAGCCAGGTGTGCGGCTGCGCCACGCAGTGCCGCTCCCACGCGGACGACATCGGGTCGATTGCGTCCGGGTGCACCCTCTCGCCGCGGCGGGCAGCGTGAATGATCGCGTTGCCGAGCACATACGCGACCGCATTGGCGACTTCCCGAGGTGAGCGCAGCACGTGTGCGTGGTAGCGGTCCACAAAGACTTTCCCGCTCCGCGCGAGCACCTGGTTCAGCGCCTTCGCAATCCGGACGCCGAGGCCCTGCATCCCTCGCGCGAGCGCGGACATGTCGTCCGCCTCCACGACGAGGTGGATGTGGTTCATCTGAACCGAGAAGTGCACCAGCCTGAACCCGACCTGCTCGCGCGCCGCCGCCAAAGAGCGCGCAATCGCGCGGAAGCACGCCCTGCTGCGTAGCTTTGCCACGTCGTCCCGCACGCGTGCGGTGACATGCACCGGATGCCGCGCGCTCAAGGGGCCTCGCGGCCGATGCGGCACACCTGCTCCCGGCTTCTTCGGCCGACCTGCGCCCTCCCGGTAGCCGCCCCGCCCGCGGTACCGAAATTTCATCGCCGTCTGCCCGCGCGCGCGCTTCATTGATTTGAGCATAGATCGCACCCCTGACATCCGAACGTGCGGTGCGCTCGCGGGGGTCGGCCCGAGGCCAACGGGAATTCCCTCACCGCGACGGTGCCGTTGAGCCGGACCCGGCTGGATTTGGCAGGCGGTCGGGTTCGGGTGTAGCTGTCTGCGCTCTCCGGAGGCGCAGATGTCCATCCGAACCGCTGCAGTGGTGCTCGCCGTCGCCTTGCCGGCCCTCGCCGTTCGAGACCCGAGCAAGCCGACCTGGTGGGACAAGTACCAGTACCTCTCCACGCACGCGCCCGACGCCTCTCCGGACGGTACGGTATCTCTGTCGGTCGGCCGCAACGTCGACGTCTCGAACGAGTGCGGTCCACAGAGCGAGACTTTCATCGCGATCGACCCGACCCGCCCGAAGCGGCTGGCCGCCGGCTCGAACGAGATCTTCCGCAATCCGATGCGCGGCTATTTCTCGACCGACAATGGCGCCAGCTGGGGCGGCGTCGATCTGCCGCTGCCCGCCTGCAAGAACCAGAACGGCACCTGCTTCGGGTCCGACCCGTCGCTGGCCTTCGATTCTCGCGGGACCCTCTACTACAGCTACATCGTCGTCTACTTCGGGAATGGCAACGGCGTCTCGGCGACGCAGATGGCCGTCGCCCGCTCCACCGACGGCGGCCGCACCTACCCGCAGGCGACGTTCTTCGCGCTGGCCGGAGGCAGCAGCCATTTCAACGACAAGCCGATGGTCACGGCCGACCAGAACGCGGCGAGCCCGTTCCGCGACAACGTGTACGTCGCCTGGGACGCGGCGATCGGCGGATCGACCGGCGGCGGTGTCCAGGTGGCGACGTCGAGCGACGGCGGGGCGACGTTTTCCCTGGCCCGCGTGGACGGTCCGAGCGGGCAGGGGCATTCGATAGGCGCGACCGTGACCACCGGGCCGCGCGGGGAAGTCTACGTCGCCTGGAACGACATCGCGAAGAATGCGATCGTGTTCAACAGCTCGCTCGACGGCGGCGCGACCTGGGGTGCGCCGCGAGTCATCTCCTTCAAGTCGATCCGGTTCGACATCGCGATTCCGGCCGAATCGGTCCGCGCCGCGCTGGTGTATCCGGCCTGCGACACGGATCGTTCCACCGGTCCCCGGTCGGGCCGCGTCACTTGCTCCTGGATGGACCTGGCGGAGGACGGCGCGCACACCGATCTCTACGCCTCGGTGTCCGACGACGGCGGCGCGACCTGGTCGGCGCGTGGCACGATCGGCGAGTCGCTTCCCCGCGTGGATCGCTTCAACCACTGGCTCGCCACCGACCCGGTTACCGGCCAGGTGAACGTCTCGTATTACGACACGCGCAACGACACGACGGGTGCCGGGTTCATGACCGACGTCTATCTGTCGCAGTCGGCGGACGGCCAGACCTTCGGGGCGAGCGTACGGGTGAGCGACGTCAGCTCCAACGAGCACGACTGCAACGGCACGTTCCCCTGCGACAGCATCAACTACGGAAACCAGCAGGGCGACTATGAGGGCGTGGCGGCGTACGGGGGCGTCGTGCACCCCATCTGGACGGACAGCCGGCGCAACCAGACCCCGGGGCCGACCTGCGCGACGCGCGGGCTGATGGAAGAGGTCTTCACCGCCACCGTGAAGTAGGGATCACTCCACCGCGCGGAGGAAGAGGGCGAACCAGCTGGGGTGCCGCCGCAGGATGCCGAGGGCGCGCCGGCGCAGCGCGGGCCGCCGGGCGAGGGCGAGCAGGCTTCGCGCGGGGACGGCGTAGCGGAGCCAGCCGGCGCGCAGCGAGGCATCGTACCGGCGCAGCGCGCGCGACAGCGCTGGCTCGCGCAGGTCGCGCGGCAGCAGGCGCACGAGCAATTCCGCCGAGGCGAAGGCCAGCGACAGGCCCTGCCCGGTGATCGCGTCGACGTATCCGGCGGCGTCGCCGATCAGCGCTAGCCCCGGGGCCACCCGCGCCTTCACGGGGCGTGACAGCGGCCCGGAACCGCGCGCTTCGGACTCCAGCGTGGCGCCGCGCACGCGCTCGCCCAGCGCCGGGAAGCGGTCGAGCAGCGATTCGAACGACGCCTTCTCGGCGAGCGCGTCCTCCTGCCAGAGGAAGGCCAGGTTCACGGAGCGCGGCCCGACCGGGGTGACGTAGGCCTCCGCGCCCGCCGACCAGTGCACCTCGACCAGGTCGCTCCAAGGTGGGAGGCGGAGGTGACGCCGCAGCCCGAATCGCCGCGGGCCGCGCACCGGCAGCTCGAGCCCGGCGGCGCGGCGGAGCGCTGAGTTGAGCCCATCGGCGGCGACGACCAGGCGCGCCTCGACGGTCCCGGCGTCAGTGTCCAGCCGGCGGCCGGACAGGGTGCGCACTCCGGCGTTCCGGATCTCCGCCCCCGCTTCGCGCGCCCGCCGCTGCAGGGCCTGGGAGAGTGCCGTTCGCCGCACGCCCAGCCCGCTGCCGGCGCGGAACCGGCCCTCCACGCTCGAGCCGTCCTCCTGCACGTAGCGGATGCCGCGGAACGGAGTGCATTGATCGTCCGCGACCTCACCGAGGACGGAGAGCCTCTCCAGCGCCTCGAGGCCGCGCGGCATCAGCCCCTCGCCGCAGGCCTTGTCGGGCACGCCGGGCGTCCGCTCGAGGACCACGGTGGAGAACCCGGCGCGGGCGGCGTGCACGGCCGCGGCGAGCCCGGCGGGACCGCCGCCGCAGATCGCGACGTCCCAGATCATCGCGAGAAGCGCAGGCGCGCCAGGGCTGCGGCCGAGAGCGCCGCCTCGCGCGCCATCCGCAGCAGCGAGATCTTTTGAGGCGGGCGCAGCTCGTTCTCGACGAGCTGGCGAAGGGCCTCCGCGCGGCGCAGCTTGCCGCTGGAGGTGCGCGGGAGCGTCCCGGGCGACAGGAGCCTGACGGTGTGCGGCCGGACGCCAGTGCGCTCGACGATGCGCGCCCGTACCGCGTCCTCGCCGAGGGCGCCTTCGCGCTCCACTTCCACCAGGAGCGCCAGCTCCTCTCCGTCGGCGCCGTCGGGGACCAGGCCGACGGCGACCGCGCAGCCGGGGCGCGCCCCGGGCAGGCCGTCCAGGGCGTCCTCGAACTCCTGGGGAGAGTGGTTTGCCCCGCGCAGGACCACGACGTCCTTGGCGCGCCCGGACACGACCAGCTCGCCTCCGTCCACGAATCCGAGATCGCCGGTGTCCAGCCAGCCGTCGCGCACGGCCTGCGCGGTCGCGTCCGCGTCCTGGAAGTAGCCGCGCATCACCGAGGGGCCGCGGACGCGGATCGAGCCCACCGAGCCGTCCGGCAGCTCGCGCCCGTCCTCTGCCTGGATGCTCACCTCCACGCCGGCGACCGGCAGTCCGACCGAGGCGAGCTCGCGCTCCGCACGGCGCATCGTGCGGGGCCCCCGCCCCGGAGGCGAGAAGGTCACCGCCAGCGATGCTTCCGAGAGGCCGTAGACGGGCATCAGCGCGCGCGGGTCGAATCCGAATCGGGCGAACCGGTCGCAGAAACGCCGCAGCGCCGCGGGGGCGATCGGCTCGGCCCCGTTCAGCACCAGGCGCAGGCAGGACAAGTCTGCGCCTTCCAGCTCCTCGTCGCGGATCCGCTTCGCGCACAGCCCGAAGGCGAAGTTGGGCGCCACGGTCAGGGTGGCGCGCGTCCGGGCGATCGCGCGAAGCCACAGGGCCGGTCGCGCGAGGAACGCTTCGGGCGGGAGCAGCGCCAGCGGCCCGGGGTGGTAGACGGCGAGCAGCAGGCAGCCGATGAGCCCCATGTCGTGGTAGAGCGGCAGCCACGAGACGCCGCGCTGCCGCAGCGGCCCCTCCTCAGGGATGTAGGCGTCGATCGCCGCCACGTTCGCGAGCACGTTGGCGTGCGTGAGCGCGACTGGCTTGGGCTCCACCGTGGTCCCGGAGGAGAACTGGATGAGCGCCAGGTCGCCGGGCGCGGCGGGTACCTCCAGCTCGCCGCCCCGGGGAAGATCGGAGACGGTGCGCACACCCAGCTCGGGTCGGGCGCGGGCGGCGGCCTGGCCGAGCAGCCGCCCGGCGCGGGCGTCGGTGAGCAACAGCCGCGCCCCACAAGACCGCAACAGGCGCGCCGTGCGCGCGTGGAACTCGTCGAGGCGGCCCAGCCGCACGGGCGGGTAGAGAGGCACCGGTATTGCCCCTGCGAGCAGCGCGCCGAAGAAGGCGTCCATGAAGTCCACGCCGGTGGGCAGCACCAGGGCAACCCGGTCGCCGGGCCGGATCCCCAGCCCCGCCAGGCCGGCCGCGGCGCGGCGGGCGCGGAGGCGCAGGTCGGAAAAGGAAAAGTGCTGCGACTGCTCCCGGGCGTCGAGGAAGGTCAGCCCTGCCGGCCCGGTCGGGGTCGGGGTCGAGGTCGAGGTCGGGGTCGAGGTCGAGGTCGAGGTCGAGGTCGCGGCCGAGGTCGGGGTCCGGGTCGGAGTCGACGCCTCGGCCGCTGCCGCGAGCGCCTCGCCGATGGTGGCGTGCTTCAGCGGCGGCAGCGGCGGTCCGCGCAGCATCAGCGGCCTTCCGCCCGCGCGGCCACCAGCCCGGCGAGATCGCCGACGGTGCGCACCTCGACGGCGTCCTGCTCCGCGAGCGCGACGCGGAAGTGGTCCTCGAGCCCCACCACCAGCGTCAGCACGCCGACCGAGTCGAGCTGCAGGTCCGCGAGCAGGTCGTCCTCCGCGCGCACGTCCCGCGCGATGCCGAGCTCCTCGCGGAGCACGCGGCCGATCACCGCGATCACCTCCGCCGGCTCAGCCACGTCCGTGACCTCCGGGCAGGAAGCGCGGGCGTCCGGCGAACGCGTCCTGCCACACGGCGCCCAGCGCCGCCTCCTCCGCGCGGATGCGCACCCGCAATACGACGAGGTTGAGCGCCGAGAACACCAGGGCCGTTACCCAGCAGCCGTGCACCAGCGGGACGGCGATCATCTCCAGCACGACCGCGGCGTAGTTCGGGTGGCGCACGAATCGGTAGGGCCCGCGCTGCACGGGCGCCTCCCCGGGGACGACGATGACGCGCACGTTCCAGCGATCCCCCAGCGAAGCGACGACCCAGTAACGCAGCCCCTGCGCGCCGACCGCGGCGGCGAGCGCGGCCCAGCCCAGCGCGCCGGGGAAGGGCCGGAACGCGGACTCGAGTGCGCACGAGGCGAGGAAAGCCGTGTGGAGCGCGACCATGACGGGAAAGTGCGCCTGCCCGGATTCCCGGCCTCCGCGCGCGAGCGCCCGGGCCGCGTTGCGGCGCGACAGCGTCACCTCCACGAGCCGCTCGGCCGCCAGCAGCAGGAGGAACCCCAGGTACAGCGCGCGCGAAGTCACCATCGCAGCAGCACCAGCTCGGAGCAGAAGCCGGGTCCCATCGCGATGAGCAGGCCCAGGTCGCCCGGACGCGCCTCGCCGGAGTCGAGCAGGTCCCGCAGGACGAAGAGCACCGAGGCGCTGGAGAGGTTCCCCACCTCCTGCAGCGAGTCCCAGGTGCGACGCAGCGCCTCCCGGGGCAGCTCCAGCGCCTCCTCGAACGCCTCCAGCACGCGCGGTCCGCCGGTGTGGCAGATCCAGTGCCGGACGGCCGCGCGCGAGACGCCGTGCGCGCCGAGGAACCCGTCGACGTCGCCGCGCACGCGCTCCCGCACCAGCTGCGGCACCTGGGGCGAGAGCACCACCTTGAAGCCGGAGTCGACCACGTCCCAGCCCATCACCCGCTCGGTGCCGGGGTAGAAGACCGAGCGGGTGGCGAGCACGCGCGGCCCGCGCGCCGGCCGATCGCCACCGCCGATCAGCACGGCCGCCGCGCCGTCGCCGAACAGGCCGCTGGCGATGATGTTGGCGACCGACAGGTCCTCGCGCTGCAGCGTGAGCGAGCACAGCTCGACCGCAACGAGCCCCGCCACCTGGCCCGGGAAGGCGCGCACCGCATCGGAGGCGCGGGCGAGGCCGGCCGCGCCGGCGACACACCCGAGCCCGAAGAGCGGCACGCGCTTCACGTCGTCGCGCAGGCCCATCCGGTTCACCAGCCGCGCGTCGATCGACGGCGTCGCCAGCCCCGTGACCGTCACGAAGTAGAGATGGTCCACGTCCCGCGGCCGCAAGTCCGCGCGGAGCAGCGCCTGCTCGAGCGCCTTCTCCCCCAGCTCGACAGCCGCGGCGATCCACGCGTCGTTGCGCTGGGCGAACGACTCCAGCTCCGCGTAGCGATCGAGCGGCAGCGCCAGGTGGCGGCCGCCGACGCGCACCGAGCGGTGCAGCTGCTCGAGCCGGTCCAGGTTGAAGTGCTTCCGCCCCCAGTGCGCGCGGAAGGCGGCGAGCAACGTCTCCTGATCGACGTAGTTCTCCGGCAGCGCGGCAGCGGCGGAGAGGATGTGCGGCTCGCCCACCCCGTCCTCCTACTTGCCCACCTCGAGCGGCAAGGTCACGCGAACCTCGCGCTGGCCGCCGTCGTGCAAGAGCCGCAGCGGCACGCGGAACGAGTTCTTCACCGGATAGCAGGCCTTGTGATCGGCCGCGTCGCACGCCACCGCGCGGAGCTCCACCAGGAGCTCCGAATCCACGTCGTACAGGTGCTGCGCCTCGACGCGCAGCTCGATCTCCTCGCTGCGGCCGCCGCGCGCCTCGCCCCGGGTGAATTCCGGCGCGACTTGCAGCAGGTCGCTGCGGCGGGACACTTCCAGCGCCGCGGACCAGGGCGCGCCCGCCGAAAGCTCGAGCCCCTCCGGCGCGGCGACGGTCAGCACCAGCTTGCCGGGGCCGGGAGCGAATCCCTTGTCGCGCGGCGCCGGGAGGATGGCGGTGAACCATCCGGCGCCGCCCTCGCCCGGCGCGAGGGGCTTCGCGCCGACCGCGACGCCGTACCGCGGAGCGGGCGCGCCGCGCACGGTCAGCTCGTACGCGCGCTCCCCGCCGGCGCTCACCTTCACGATCCGGTGGTGGTTGGTGTCGGCGACCAGCACCTCGCCGGACGGCAGCACCGAAAGGCCGGCCGGCTGGGAGAGCCGGGAATCGACGGCTCCCTCGAAGAAGGGGTCGAGCCGCAGCCCGTCGGGCGAGAACCGCTTCAGCTTGTCGTTGTAGGTATCCGCGACGATGAGGCCGCTCGCCGTGGCCGCGACCGCGAGCGGATGTTGCAGCATGCCGGTCTCGATCTTCCCCACCCGATCGCCGAAGTCGAACAACCCCGGGCCGCCCGCAAGTGTGTAGACGCGCCGGGTGCGCAGGTCGATTGCGCGCACGCCGCTCGACTCGCTGTCCGCCACGTACAGCACCTCGTTCTGCAGGGAGAGCCCGGAGGGTTGGGCGAGGGCGGCCTGGGGGCCTGGACCGTCGATCAGCGCCTCGCGGCCGTTCCCGGCGACCGGCTCGATGGTCCCCTCGTCGAGCGCGATCACGGCGACCTGGTGCGAGCCGGCCAGCGCGACGTACAGCTCGCGGTCGCGCAGCGCCAGGTCCCACGGCGAGCGCAACGGCGTCTCCAGCGCGCGGGTGCGCTGCGAGAGCGGCGTCCGCCCCAGCTCGGCCGTGCCCGCCAGGCGGTGCAAGGTGCGCTCGCGCAGGTCGGCCCGGAACACCGCGTGCGCGCGCGCGTCGGCGATGTAGAGCGAATCGCCGGAGAGCGCGAGCCCCTGCGGATCGTCGAGCGCGGCCTCGGCGAACGGGCCCTCGCGGTGCCCGCGCAGGCCGCTGCCGATGGTGTCCTGCACGGCGCCGTCCGGCCCGAGGATCAAGACGCGGTGGTGCCCCGAGTCGGAGACCACGATCCGGCCGTGCGAGGTGGAGACGACCTTGCCCGGGAAGGAGAGGGTTTGTTCGTCGCGCGGCCCAGCCCGCACCAGGCGCAGCGGGGCGGCGGCGAGCGTTCCCTCCTCGCGCGCGCGCGCCAGCTGTTCCGAGACGAACGCCTCCAGGACGGACGGATCGGGCTCGCCGGGGGCGACCGCCGCCAGCGTCCCGTCGGGCCGGATGATCACCAGCGTCGGCCAGCTGCGCACCGCGTACTGCGACCACAGCTGCATCTCGCTGTCCACGGCCACCGGGTGGGACACGCCGTAGCGCCGCATCGCCTGCAGGATGTGCTCGGCGTCCTTCTCGGCGTCGAACTTGGCGGAGTGCACGCCGATGACCACCAGCGGGTCCTCGCGGTGCCGCTCCTCCAGATCGCGCAGCACCGGCAGCACGTGCATGCAGTTGATGCAGCAGTAGGTCCAGAAGTCGAGGATGACGAGCTGCCCGCGCAGGTCGCGGATCGACGGCGGCCGGTCGACGTTCAGCCAGGCCGTCGCTCCGGCGAGGTCCGGCGCGTGGATGCGCTCGCGCATGGCGTCCCTTGTAAATCGTCTGTCCGACGCCCTGGCAAGCAATTCCGCGCGATCGAGGCCAGAATCGTCGCGCTTGGAAAGGCGTAGCGCCACCGGATACGCCGGCGACTAGATCATCTCCTTGCCCGCGCGGCCGTTCACCTCGCTCCGCAGCGCCTGCAGGTCGGACTCCTCGGGGCGCCACTCGGCGAGGTGGGCCAGGCGCCGCTCGGCGAAGCGATGCGCGGCGTGCACCACGGACCCGCGGCCGTGGTGGCGGGAGCCGACCTCGCGCAGGACGCGCGGGCGGTGCTCCGGATCGACGCGCCCGTCCCCGCCCACGCGGATCTTCGAGAACCACACCCGGCGCACCGCGGAGGGCTTGCGGTTGCGCACCTCGACGGCCATTCCGATGCAGCGCACGTAGCCGTCGCCGTCGTGCGCGAGCGCACGCTCGCCCGCGAGGAAGCGCTGCATCGACGGCAAGGGGATGCGGCGGATGTTGCCTGGAGCGGTCCGCTGGAAGAACCAGAGGGCCATGCTTCCTCCTGCACTTCGGGTACCACGGAACCGCTCCGCGCCCCCGGCGGCGGAGGGCCCGCTGTCGCTCGATGAACGGTTCGCGCGCGCGACGCGCCCCTCGATCAGGCCCTGGAGCAGCGTGCGGTGGCAGTGCGCGGGGTCGGTGCAGGTGGACGAGCAGAGCAGCGTGATCGTCTCACCGGCGGCCACCCGGAGCGCCAGCTCGCCGATGGCGGAGGTCTGCTCGCGCATCTCGGAGAGGTACCGCTTGCGGTACTCGGGCCACGAGACCTTCGGGGCGCCCCCTTTGCCGTGGAACGCGGCCAGGAGCTCGGGGCTGGGACCCAGCTCCTTGCGCCATTCGTCCCACGTTTCATTTCCTTTCGGGAGCCCGCGGGGACGGTACCGGCAGACCAGGATCCGCAGTCCGTCGCCGGGCTGTCCCGGGTCGTTCCAGCGGCGCGTACGGAGGGCCATGTGGGGGAGGTTCTCCCTCCGATTCCATTCTTTTGCACTCGGAGACCCGTCGAGTAGGCTTCTCACCATCGTGCCGGCCACTCGCCTTCTCGTCCTCGCCGACCCGAAGATGCTGCAAGCGCTGGCAAGCGGACTGCGCGAGGGCGGCAGATTCGACGTGCTCACCCTGCCGTTCGGCGACCCCGGGGCGGCCGCTGCCGCGCAGCGCGCGGACGCGCTGGCGCTCTTCTATGGGACTCTGGACCGACCGCTGCAGGCCGCCCTGCAAGCGCTCGCCCCGGCGGTGCGCGGGCGGGGCGGCCGCGTGATCGCGGTGCTTCAGCGCGAGCAGGCGGCGCAGCGGGACGACTGCTTCAAGGCGGGCGCGAGCGACCTGCTCTTCATGCCCATGCCCAAGGAGCAGTTCGTGGCGCGCCTCGCCGAAGCCGTCGGGCTTTCGTACGCGGCCGAGCGCGGGGCGCCGGCCGCGGTGCAGGTCGGCGCGCGAGGGAACCTGGTGCCGCTCGCGCAGGCCACGGTCACGGCGTCGGGAGTGCACGGCGGCGCGGCGCTGCCCTTCCAGCCGGGCGAGACGGTCCGCCTGTCCTGGGGCCCTTTCGAGACGTGGGGACTGGTCGTTCGCGCCACGCCCGACCCGCAGATCCGGTTCGCCGGCGTCACGCCGGACGAGGAGGCCGGCATCCGCGACTGGACGCGGCAGGCGATGAGCGGCGCGGCCGCAAAACCTGCCGTGGTTCCCGCGGGGCCCGCGCCGGCCGCCGGAGCGTCCGCGCGGCCGCCCGCGACACCGGCCGCCTCCGCTCCCCGTCCCTCTACACCTCGGCCGCCTCCGGTCGTAGCGCCGCGGGCCGCCGCCGTGGTTCCTCCCGCGCAGCCTGCGCGCGCCACTCCGACCGGCGCCAGGGCGCAGGGTGGGCCTCCTCCAGGATTCGCGGAGCGACCGCGCGTCAAGGACACCACGCCGGCGCGTCCTCCGCCAGGTCCTGCGCGCGCTCCGACAGCGGGCAACGGCCAGCCGCCCCCCAAGGCGGGGACCGTTCCGGCCCGCGCCTCGCAGGCCGCGGCGCCGGCAGCCGCGCAGCCGGCAGCGCCGGGACTGTCCGATCTATTCGACGACGGCGCTCCGGCGATCCCCGATGCCGCGCCGGCCGTTGCCGCCCCGATGTGGCCGGAGGTGCCGCCGGCCGACGCGTGTCTCCTGGCCGGCGTCGCGCTCGTGCGCGACAAGAAAGCGCCAGGGGATACGGCGCCCGCGATCGCCGCCGCCGCGAAGAAGATCGCCGGCGTGCTGAACGTGGGCGAGCGCGGCGCGCTGGAGAAGGCCGGCACGGAGTCGCCCTTCGCCGACGCGCTGGCGGCTCGCATCGCGCTCGAGGTGGGCCGAGCGGAAGCCACGCGCCTGTTCACCAGCCAGCCGCCACCGTTGGTGGACGACGCCTCGGTGAAGGCCATGATCCAGCTCGTGGATGCGGCCTCGGCGCGCCTGCAGAAGGAGGCGGACGGCGCCATCAGCCGGGGCGAGGTGGAGAGCCTGCAGCTGATCACCGCCTCGAGCGCCGCGCTCTCGCGCGATCTGCACTCCTTCAAGGAGACCGCCGACCGTCTGCGCGGGGTGGGCGCGGCTCCCCGACTCGGCGCCGGATCGCTCGACCCGGAAGTGGTGCTTCCCGGTCAGGCCTGGCGTCCGCCGCCCAAGACCACCGAGCCTGCGCCGGTCAGGGCCGAGCTGCGCGAGTTCCAGGGGATGGGAGAGTCCTCGGGCGAGGGCCGCGGGGCGCGGGCGCTGCTCGTGTGCATGCTCGCGCTCGGCGGCGCGCTCATCAACGTGTTGTTCTTCGCGTACCCGCGCGTGCACGAGCTGCCGCCCGTGGCGGGCATCGCGCGCATCGAGGTGTCCGGGCAGACGGCGCGAGTCACGCTCGCCTCCGACTTCGACGACCGGCAAGACGCGGCGCTCGGCGCGGTGGTGCAAGTCTTGCGCGACCGGGGGGTCCGGAATGCCGTGCTCGTGCGGCAGAACGGCAGCGGAGCCGGTCAGCTCTCGGTCACCGACGGAAAAGCGTACGGGCTTCCTCCCGCGGTCAAGCGCAACGACGTCCCGCTTCCCGTGGTGCCCCCTCAGGCACTCCCGCAGCCCGCGCCCCAGCCCGACCGGTCTCCCCCTCAACCCGCACAGACGGCCGCCGGGCAGCCGCGCAAGCGCTGAGTCGCTCGCGCGACGAGGCCGATCAGAACATCGGGAATTCGACCGGGTCGGCCACGGGATCCGAGCCCTGCCAGGACTCCGTGTACGAGTACAACCCGACGCCCTGGAAGTTGCCCTTGGCGGTGAGGGTCAGGATCTTGCCGTCGGGGGTGACGCTGTACTGGTAGCGCAGGCGGACGGCGCCATCCATGCTGGGAAGGTTGAGCCAGTCCGGAGCGCTCGTGTTCCAGGCGGTAGGAAATCCGAGGGGAGGTGTCCCGGTGACCGGGTCGACCGGGTTCCACGTGCTGACGCCGCCGGGGGTGACGGGCAGCGGAAACGCGCTTTGGCCGTTGTAGGTGGCGATGAACTGCATGCGCAGCTTGCTGATGGTCGTCTGCATCTCGGACCTGCGCGCGCGCGCGGTGAACTTCTGGTAGTAGGGGATCGCGAGCGTGGACAGGACGCCGATGATCGAGACGACGATCATCAGCTCGATGATGGTGAAACCGCGGTTCCCGCTGCGCCGAGCCGTTTTCCGTTCCATGTGAAGGATTGTCGTTGCGACGATCGCCCGCCGCAAGTCCGCGGGCGTGCGTTCGGGTGCTACTTCTTGCGGGCGAGTAGGTCGGCCGGCACCACCGCGCCCGGGCCGAAGCGATCGGCGATGCGGTCGAGCGAGGCATTGAGGCGCGCCCGCTTCCGCGCCGCGGGCTGGACCTGGTCGAAGAGCCCCAGCTGCGGGCCGGCGCCCAGGTCGCCGGCGTGCACTCCCGTGAGGCGGGCCGGGCGATCGTCCACCTTGCCCAGGAGCCGCCGCGCGACCGCGTAGATCTGCGCGCCGTCGTCAGTTGGCTCGGCGAGGGTCTCCTGACGGGTGGCGATGCGGAAGTCGGCGAACTTCACTTTGAGGTGGACCGAGCGCGCGCGCAGCCCGGCGCGACGGAGGCGCGAGGCGACCCGGAGCGCCTGCCCGTGGATGAAGGGGAGGAGGTCGTCGCCTCGCAGGTCCTCCTCGAACGTCTCCTCCGCGCCGACGCTCTTCGCCTCGCGGTCCGGCTCGACCGCGCGATCGTCCAAGCCGTTCGCCAGGTCGTGCAGCCACGGGCCCAGGCCGCCCAGCTCGCGCTCGAGCTGTGCCCGGTCGGCGGCGGCCACCTCGCCGATGCGCCGGAGCCCGTGCCGCAGCAGGACCTCCTCGGTCTTGGGGCCGACTCCCCACAGACGCGCGACGGGGAGCGGCGCGAGGAACTCGCGGACGCCACCCTCCGGAACCACCACCAGCCCGTCGGGCTTGCGCAGATCCGAGGCGACCTTCGCGGCGAATTTCACCTCGGCGACTCCTACCGAGGCGGTGAGGCCCAGCTCGTCGCGGATGCGGTCCTTGATCCGGTGCGCCTGCTCGACGGGTGCGCCGTGCAGCGCGACGGAGCGCGTGACGTCGAGGAACGCCTCGTCCAGCGAGAGGCCCTCCACTTCGGGCGTGAAGGCGTGGAAGATGTGGAAGACCTCCTCGCTCACCTCGGAGTAGCGGTCGAAGCGCGGGGGAACGACGAGCAGATCCGGGCAGAGGCGCAGCGCGCGCGCCATGGGCATGGCGCTGCGGATGCCGAACGGACGGACCGCGTAGCTCGCGGCGAGCACCACCCCGCGCCGCGCGCTGCCCCCCACCACCAGCGGCTTGCCGCGCAGGGAAGGGTCGTCGCGCTGCTCCACCGACGCGTAGAAGGCGTCCATGTCGACGTGGAGGATGGCGCGCGGCACGCCGGGCATCATACCTTCGCCGGCCATTGGAACCTCTCCGAGCCATCGAGAACCGCGTGCGGCGCTGGCTGTTCGGCCGCGACTTCGCCGTCTGGTACGACCCGCGCTACCGGCTGCCTTTGCCCAGCCTGGAGGCGCGCACGGGCCTCGACACGCGCCGCGCCGACTTCGCCGCCTGGTTTTTGCTGGACCGCGGCGCCGTCCGGCCGGCGCGGGTGCGCAGGCCCGCGCGCATCGGCTACGACGACCTGGCCCGGGTGCACGCGCCCGGGCTGCTCGACTCGCTCGACCGGCCGGAGACCCTGGCCCGCATCTACTCGGTCGACCCGGGCGACGTCCGTCCCGAGGAGCTGATGACCGCGGTCCGCCTCGCCTGCGGCGGGACGCTGCAGGCGGCGCGATCCTGCTTGCGCCCGGGACCGCGCAGCGTCGCGCGCCGCGAGCTGAACCTCTCCGGCGGATTCCACCATGCGGGCCGGGCGCGCAACGGCGGGTTCTGCCCCGTGAACGACGTGGCGGTGGCCGTCGCGGTGCTGCGCCACGAGGGGTTTCGCGGGCGGGTGGCCGTGCTGGACCTCGATGCCCACCCGCCGGATGGGACCGCGGACTGCCTGCGCGCCGACGGCGAGGCGTGGATCGGATCGATCTCGGGCGTGGACTGGGGACCGCTGCCCGGAGTGGACGAGACGGTCCTGGCGGAGCGCGCGGGCGAGGCCGAGTACCTGAGGGCGCTCGACGGGCTGCTCGAGCGCATGCCCCCGGCGCAGATCGCCTTCGTGCTGGCCGGCGGCGACGTGCTGGCGGGGGACGCGCTGGGAAAGGTGGGCCTCTCGCTGCAGGGAGCGCGGGAGCGCGACTTCCGCGTGGCGGACGCGCTCTTTCGCGTCCCGAGCGTGTGGCTCCCCGCCGGCGGCTACGGGCCGGACGCCTGGAAGGTCCTGGCCGGCACCGGCCTCGCGCTCGGGACGCGGTCGCGGACGAAGGTGCCCGACGACTACGACCCGCTCGCGAGGCGCTACTCGCGCATCGCGGCGCGCCTCACTCCGGCGGACCTGGGCCCGCCCGCGGGGGAGGACGAGCTGCTGCTCGCGGAGCTGGGTCAGCGGAGCGCGCGGCCGCTCCTGCTCGGGACCTACAGCGTGGAAGGGCTCGAGCTCGCCCTGGCGCGGTACGGCCTGTTGGGCGAGCTGCGCCGGCTGGGCTACGGACCGTTCCGCGTCACCGCCTCCAGCGACGCGGTCGGAGATCGCGCGCGGCTGTTCGGGCGCGGCGAGGACGGCGAGGAGCACCTGCTCATCGAGTGCGTGCTGGAGAAGCGCGAGGTGGCCGGCGAGCCGGTGCTCTACGTGCACTGGCTCACGCTGCGCCACCCGCTGGTGCGGTTCTCGGCGCAGCGGCCGCCGCTGCCGGATCAGGAGGTGCCGGGGCTCGGCCTGGCGCGAGAGATGACCGCGCTGTTCGCGCGAATCGCCGAGCGGCTGGGGCTCGCCGGGATCGCCTTCCGGCCGGCTGCGTTCCACACGGCGTACGCGGGACGCGCGCAGCTCCGCTTCGTCGATCCAGCGCGGCAAGGGCGGTTCGAGGCGCTGGTGCGCGACCTCGCCGGCATCCCGCTGCCGGCGGCGACCGCGGCGGTGGCCTCGGGGCAGGTCCTGCTCGACGGGAAGCCGTACCGGTGGGAACCCGACGAGATGGTGCTCTGGCGGGAGCCGCACGCCGCGGACGAGCAGGCGATCGCCGCCGCGCGCGCCGCCGCCCGCTTCGGCCTCGGCGGCGGCTAGGGCACCGCGGTCGGGCGGCGGCCGGTCAGGAAGTTCAGCACGATCATCACCAGGCCGACGATGAGCGCCAGGTGGATCGCCCAGAAGGTCACCTTGAACGCCAGACCGATGAGCCACAGCACGATCAGGATCACGCCGACGATCGCGAGCATGCGCGCACCTCCTCGGCGTTCAACATGCATCGCGCTCTGCCGGTGTGCCTGCCCGGCTGCCCGCCAGCCGCCGCCGACAGCCGCCGCAGGGCGGCGCTGCGCTCTTGGAGGGGCTGTCAGGCGGCGCTGTGCTTTCATCGTCCGTCGATGTACGTCTGCAGCTGCTCGATGAGGAACTGCTTCTCGTCGAGCATGAGCTGGATGACGTCGCGCATGGAGACGATCCCGACCACCTTGCCGCCGTCCTCGACCAGCAGGTGCCGGGTGAAATGGTCGCGCATCGTGTTCGCGCACTCGCTCTCGCTCGACCGGGTCGGGATGGTGGGCAGGTCGGTGCGCATCGCTTCGCCGATCGGCATCGAGCCCGAGTCGCCGCGCGCCAGCACGCGCCCGACCAGGTCGCGCTCGGTGACCAGGCCGATGATCCGGCCTGCCTCGCGAACGGCGACGGAGCCGACCTTGCGGTCCGCCATCAGCCGCGCCGCCTCGCGGCAAGGCGTCATGGAGTCGAGCGCGATCACGTCGCGCGTGACGTGCCTCTCGATGCTCGCCATGGTGCCTCCCAGTCGCCGCCGGATAGGGCGGCGCTGCGTTTTTCATGCCCTGGACATCATTGCATGACTTCTAAGGATACCTCCGCCCGCGGAGTCAAGGCCGGCCGGGGGTGCGTTCGCTCGTGGACGGCGTTACGGCGGAGGTCGGAGGGGCCACCGCGGGTTAGAACCTCCCGGCGTGGATCTCCCGGCCCATCTGGAGCGCCTGCGCTCGCTGCTGGAAGCGGAGCGCGAGGCCGAGCGCGAGCGGTTCGCACAGGCGACCGCGAAGCTCTCGCTCGCCGAGCGCGCCGCGCGGGGAATGGCCGCGGTGGACCTGCAGGCGGCCGACGAGGAGGCGCTTGCCGGGCGCGCGCTGGTCACCTTCGCGCCGGCGCCGGGGCGCGATCCGGGAGGGGCCCAGATCGGAGTCGGCTCGCCGGTCCGGGTGGTGCAGCGGCGCGAGGTGCCGGAGGACGCGCCGTCCGGGATCGTCGCGCGAAGGACGCGCGGCCGGATCGCGGTCGCCTTCGATCAGCCGCCGCCCGACTGGGTCACGGAAGGCCGGGTCGCGCTGGAGCTGCTCCCCAGCCCGGTGACCTACGAGCGACTCGCGGGAGCGCTGCGGCGGATCTCCGAGGCGCCGCGGTGGCAGGGCCCGCTGCGAGGCGAGCCTCTGCGCTTCCTGCACAGCGCGCGGGGTCCGCGGCTCGCCCACGACCTCAATCCCGAACAGGCGCACGCGCTCGAGCTGGCCGACCGCGCCGAGGACCTCATGCTGGTGCATGGGCCGCCCGGCACCGGCAAGACCACCGTGCTGGTGGAGGTCGTCCGGAGGGCCGCCGCGCGGGGCGACTCCGTGCTGGCGTGCGCGCCGTCCAACCTCGCCGTCGACAACCTCGTGGAGCGGCTCGCCGCGGCGGGCGTCGATCCGGTGCGCATCGGCCATCCGGCGCGGGTGCTTCCCGCGGTGCTCGAGCACACGCTCGACGCTCGGGTGCACGAGCACGAGGAGGCGAAGCTGGCCGCGCGGCTGGTCAAGGACGCCCTGCAGCTCCGCCACGCCGCGCGGAAGCAGCGCTCGAAGCGCGGCCCGGGCCGCTTCTCCGAGTCGCGCGCGCAGGAGCGCGAGGCCCGCGCGCTGCTCGCCGAGGCTCGCGAGCGCGAGGACCGCGCCGAGGCCGACGTGCTGGAGCGGGCGCAGGTCGTTCTCGCCACCTTGACCGGGAGCGAGTCCAAGGCTTTGCGGAAGCGGCGCTTCGACCTCGCCGTGATCGACGAGGCGACCCAGGCCGTGGAGCCCGCCGCCTACCTCGCCCTGCTCAAGGCAGATCGCGCCGTCCTGGCGGGCGATCACCTGCAGCTCCCACCCACCGTGCTGAGCGAGGCGGGGCAGCGGGGCGGCCTGGCAATCTCGCTCTTCGAGCGGCTGGCACAGGCCCGCGGCGATGCGATGGTCACCCTGGCGGAGCAGCACCGGATGAACGAGCGCATCATGCGCTACCCGTCCGATGCGCTCTACGGCGGCAGGCTGCGCGCGCATCCCTCCGTCGCCGGGCACGCGCTCGACGAGGCGCCGCTGGAAGTGATCGACACCGCCGGCCGGGGATTCGACGAAGAGACGCCGGAGGGCTCGGAGAGCAAGGTGAACCCCGGCGAGGCGGAGCTGGCCGCCGCCGAAGCGCAGCGGCTGCTCGACCGGGGCGTCGCGCCGTGGGACATCGCGGTGATCGCGCCTTACGACGCGCAGGTGCAGCTCCTCAGGCAGCACCTCGCCGCGCACACCGACCTCGAGGTGGACACGGTGGACGGGTTCCAGGGCCGCGAAAAGGAAGCCGTGATCGTCTCGCTTACGCGCAGCAACGAGGCGGGCGAGCTGGGGTTCCTCGCCGACATCCGCCGCATGAACGTGGCGCTCACCCGCGCCCGCAAGAAGCTGGTGGTGGTGGGCGACGGCGCCACGGTCCGCCGCCATCCCTTCTACGACGGGTTCTTCCGCTACGCCGAATCGCTCGGCGCCTGGCAATCCGCCTGGACCCGCTGAGCCAAACCAATTGCACCACGGAGGCACACGGAAGTCACTAAAAGCGTCTCACGCAGAGCTCGCAGAGTCCGCGGAGAGAAACAAAACAATTTTTGCTCTGCGGTCTCCGCGTGCTCCGCGAGAAACGTTTTTCGTGCTCCGTGTGCTCCGTGGTGCGACCGTTTTGGCTTGGTAAGTCGTCTTCCGGGGCTGTGTGGTGGGTGTTAAGGTTCGCGGGCCATGTTGGTCGAGGCGAGCGAGCACGACTCGGGAGAGCTGTGGGCGGAAGCGCTGGAGCGGGGGCGCATCGTGCGCTTCGCCCGGCCTCCCATCGAGCTGCCCGCGCCCGAGGAGCTGGCCTTCCTGCGCGAGGGCCTCGCTGCGTTCCTCGAGCGCAAGAACGTCAGCTACTACCCCGAGGCGGAACGGCTGGCCGGACTGCGCGGGCCGCCCGAGGTGCGGCGGCGGGCGCAGGCCATCCTGCGGCAGCATTCGAGGCGGGTGCGCGGCTTCCTCGAGCGCGCCATGCCGGCATTCACGCACGGATGGCAGCCGGGCACCTCCAGCTTCCGCCCTCTGGAGGAGCAGGGGCGCAACCTCTCCGCGCACGCGAGCAACGAGCTGGTCCACGTGGACGCGGGCGCCTACGGCGCGACGCACGGGGACCGGATCCTGCGCTTCTTCGTCAACGTGAACCCGGACCGTGAGCGGGTGTGGGTGACGAAGGGGACCTTCGCAGAGCTGTACCGCCGGCACGCGCGGGACGCGGGCGTGGACCGGGTGGAGGTCGCGCCCAGCGTGGCCGAGCGGGCCCTCTCGGCGGTCGTTCGCGCGGGCCGCCATGCGATCCCCATGCTGCGGGTCATCGAGAGCTCCCCTTACGACCGGGCCATGCGCCGCTTCCACAACTGGATGAAGGACACCCCTTCCTTCCAGCGGAGCGAGGAGGGGCTGCGGGAGATCTCGTTCGCCCCCTTCCAGGCGTGGATGGTCCTGACCGACGGCGTGTCGCATGCGTGCATCCTCGGCCAGCACGCGCTGGTGGACACCTTCCTGGTGCCGCTCGCCAACTGCCGCCTTCCCGCGGAGACGCCGTACCGGATCCTGGCCGGCGCGCGCGCATGACTCCCCCCGGGAGCGTGCTGGTGCTGCGCTTCAGCGCGGTCGGCGACGTGGTGCTCACCGCGCCGGCGCTGGAGGCGCTGCGCCTCGCCTGGCCCGGGACGCGCATCGTGGTGGCCGTGAAGGAGCGCCTCGCCCACCTCTTGCGGCACAACCCCAACGTCGACGAGGTGCTGGAGCTGCGGCGCGGCGAAGGGCCCATCTCCTTCGCCCGGCGGATCCGCCAGAAGCGGCCCGGGGCGGTGCTCGACCTGCACAACAAGATCCGCAGCAAGCTCCTGCGCTGGCAGCTCCCCGGCGTGCGCGCGGTGGTGTGGCGCAAGCGCGACTTCCGCGACACCCTGCCGGTGAAGCTCGCGCTGCGCCCGTACCGCGCTTCGATGCGGTTCACCGATCGGTACCACCTGGCGGTGGAGGAGCTGGTCGGGCGCACGCTGCCGCGGGGCACGCTGCGGTACTTCCTGGGCCCGCAGGATCGCGAGGTCGCGGACGCGGCGTTGCGCGCGCAGGGGCTCGATCCGCAGCAGCCGCTCCTCGGGATCTCCCCGGGAGCGAACTGGGAGACCAAGCGGTGGCCCGCGGAGCGCTTCGCCGGCGTTGCGCGCCGAGCCCTCGCCGCCGGGGTCCAGGTGGCAGTGCAGGGCAGCAATGCAGAGGCGCGCCTCGGCCAGCTCATCGCGCGCGAGGCGCCGGGCGCCGCCGACCTGACCGGCAAGCTCGACCTGCCGGGTCTGGGCGGGTTCATCTCCCGCTGCAGCGTCTTCGTGGCCAACGACAGCGGCCCGATGCACATGGCGCGCGCGTTGGGGGTGCCGACGCTGGCGATCTTCGGCTCGACCGACCCGGGCATGTTCGACTTCGCCGGGCACGCGATGCTCTTCGCGGGAGTCGAATGCGCGCCGTGCTCCTTCTTCGGCCGTTCGCGCTGCCCCCGGGGACATTTCCGCTGCATGCTGGAGCTGACCGAGCAGCGCGCCTGGGACGCGCTCGCGCCGCTCCTGCGCGCGGGCCGGCGGCTGCCACTCTCGGCATGAGCTGGCCCCGCGCGGCGCTGCTGCTCGTGGCGAGCTCGTCCCGCACCGGCCCTGCCGAGGGCCTGATCTCGCTGGGGCGCGAGGCGCGTGCTCGGGGGATCGATGCGCGCTTCGCCGGAGACACGGTGCGGCCCGGCGAGGACCTCGGCGGGCACCTCGCCCACGCCGGCGTGCCCTGGGAGAAGGAGCTGCGCCTGTCGCGCAAGGTCCGTCCCCGCGATCTGCTGCACGATGCGCGGCTGCTCGCGGAATGGGCGCGGTCCGGGCGATTCGACGTTCTCCACGCCGCCTTTGCGCACGACCACCATCTCTGCCTTTGGGCGGCCTCGCGGGCGCGCCGGGAGGACCTGCGCGTGGTCAGGGCAGCGCAGCGGAGCGTCGACGTGACTCCGGGGGCGCTGGGGCAGCGCAGGTGGGCGCTCCGGCGCAGCGACGGCGTGCTCGTCCATTGCGCTGCGTACCGCGAACGGCTGCTCGGGCAGGGGCTGGACCCGGCGCGCGTGGCGGTGGTCGCGGCGGGTGTGGACGCGCAGTGGTTCACGCCCGGCCGGTCGCTCGCGCTGCGGGCGCGGTGGGGAGTACCGGAGGAGGCACCGCTGGCGGGCATCGTCGCGCGCATGAAGCCGGAGCGCGGGCACCGGGTGCTGCTGGAAGCGTTCGCCCAGGCGCTGGCGCAGGTCCCGGATGCGCACCTGGTCCTGGTCGGCCGCGGGGAGGACGAGCCCGCGTTGCGGGAGCTGGCCGGCCGGGTCGCCCCCGCGCGTATTCACTTCGGGGGCTACGTGCGCGGCCCCGGGCTGGTCGAGACGTACCGCGCGCTCGATGCGGCGGTCTGGCTGCGCGAAGGGAACGACGGCGCCTGCCGCGGAGTGCTGGAGGCGATGGCCTGCGGGGTGCCTGTGATCGCGGGGAGCGAAGGCGCGCCGGCGGAGCTGGTGCGGGACGG
>Ga0137409_10002092_pt1 | contig 21513 bp, 8 predicted proteins | sample CZODoug1_16funga_FD_122059 | JGI IMG/M metagenome (GOLD analysis project Ga0137409, IMG submission 122059) | Vadose zone soil fungal communities from Angelo Coast Range Reserve, California, USA - CZODoug1_16fungal (Hybrid Assembly) | ecosystem: Environmental > Terrestrial > Soil > Vadose zone... | reverse complement strand
AGGTCCGGGATCTTGAGGACCTCGGTCAGCAGGTCCTCGGCGATCCCGGTGCAGAGGTAGTCGTTCTCCGCGCTCCCCGTCAGGTTCTCGAACGGAAGGATCGCGATCGAGCGCGGGGGTGGGACATCACCGGATTCGGGGGGAACGGATCCTGTGATCTCGCCCGAAGCCATCGGAGCCGACCCCACGGTCGCGTGCGTGAGACGGTCCGCGACCGCGGCCGCGCTCGGCGGCCGCCGCGACGGCTCCTTCGAGAGGAGCGTCCGCACGAGGGCCACGATCGACGCGGGGGTCCCTGGGGGGAGCGGCGGCGGATCCTGCGACAACACTTGGTGGAGAATCGCGGCGGGACTTCCACCGGCGAACGCGGGCTTCCCGGCGCAGAGCTCGTAGAGCACCGCCCCCAGCGAGAAGAGATCGCTCTGGGCGTTCGCGACTCCTCCGCGTGCCACCTCGGGCGCCATGTAGAGGGGAGTGCCGAGGATTTCGGCGGTCTGGGTCTGGCCGGAATCCGCAACGAGCAGCGCGGTGCCGAAGTCGGCGACCTTCACGCGGCCGTCGGAGCCAACGAGGATGTTCTCGGGCTTGATGTCACGGTGGATGACCCCGCGCGAGTGGGCATGGGCCAGCGCTTCCGCGACGCCGCGGCCGATACCGACCACCTCGGGCACCGAGAGAGGCGCGGCGCGGAGCCGTTCCCGGAGCGCTGTCCCTTCGACAAACTGCATCGCGAGGAAGATCTCCCCATCGACGTCGCAGACGTCGTAGAGAACCACGATGTTCGGGTGATCCAGCGCGGAGGCGGCGCGGGCTTCGCGGAGGAAACGGTCCCGCGCCTTGGAGCCCTCGATCAGCGTGGGGTGCGGGAACTTGAGGGCGACCGGGCGGCCGAGCAGGGTGTCCTCGGCTCGGTAGACCGTCCCCATCCCTCCGGAGCCGCTCACCTCGGTAACGCGGTAGTGCGACAGCGTTCGCCCGATCATGGTCCGATCGTACGGGGTAGTGCGTTCCACGATCAAGGTTTGGGACAAATCGAGCCGGAGGGTGCTAAACTCTGAACCGCGGCAGCCGATCTATCATCATTAGTACAAATGGGGGCGAACGGATTCGACGGAGTAGTGAACTTGGAAGCGCGCGCCGAGGTGCCCGTAGGCCTCGTAAAACCACGGGCAAAACACAACAGCCAATTCTGAATTGGCTCTGGCGGCTTAGCTGCCACGCTCGACCGGTCTGAGCCTGCCGAGGCTGGATCGGGCGTCATCAAGGTAGGCTGGTTCTCACGATCCGCACGAGTCGGGAGGACGAGATCACATCGAGCTAGCGGTTCCGTGACCTAGTCCGTTGGCGTCCGGGATCGCGAAGGTGGATAATGGACTACGCGCGTAGTGCTTCTATTGGATCTACTTTCGGACGAGGGTTCAATTCCCTCCGCCTCCACCAATTTTCCTCCCGGACGAGGGGCCCCTTCGGATGAAGGTGCGGCACATCGCGGCGATTGTGGGGATCGCCCTCTTACTCGCTGAGGCTCGCACCGCGCCTGCCGTCAATGTCCTCCGGTACCCTTCCGTCTGGCTCCAGACTCCGACGTCGATCACCATCGCCTGGCAGACGGATGTCAGCACGACCGGCAAGGTCCTCTACGGCCCGACGCCGACCCTTGGGATCGAGGCTTCCCACGCGGGTACCGAGACTGACCACGCTGTCAGCCTCAGCGGTCTGACCCCCTCGTCGGTCTACCACTATCGCGTTGTCTCCGGCCCCGACACGCTCACAACCGGCGGCGACACCTTCCGCACGGCGCCCGCCACGGATGAGTCGTTCCGCTTCGTGGCCTTCGGCGATATCGGGCGCGCGACACCCGAGCAGATAGAGCTTGCCGCACGGATCGACTCCCTGAACGCCGATCTGGGCATCCTCACCGGGGATATCATCTACGAGGGTGGGGAGGCAGCGAATTTCACGCCGCAATATTTCGACATCTACCGTCCCACGATCGCCAGAATCCCGTTCTATTCGTGTCTCGGGAACCACGACGTCGTGACCGCGAACGGGCAGCCGTATCTCGACGCGTTCTACTTTCCGACAACCAACTCCGGTACCGAGCGCTACTACTCGTTCGACTATTCGAACGCGCACTTCGTCTCGCTCGAGGTGACCCTCGGGGACGTCGCCCCCAATTCCGCGATGCTTACCTGGCTCGCTGCCGACCTCGCCGCGACGAGCAAGCAATGGAAGATCGTGTTCTTTCACGTTCCGATGTACTCGAACCTCGGCGCGCACGGCGACGATCCCACGATCGCGGCAGCGCTCGGCCCCATCTTCGATATGTATGGGGTCGATCTTGTCTTGCAGGGACACAATCACTACTACACGCGAACCTATCCGATCGTAGCAGACGCTCCGGTCGACCAGCTCCAAGAGCCGGCCTACCTCAATCCGCGGGGCACGATTTACATCGTCACCGGCGGCGGCGGCCGTGCACTCTATTCACTCGCCGGCTCCCCGGTCTATGAGGCGTACTCGCTGAGCGCCTTCCACGTGACCGTGGTCGACGTAACGGCAACCACGTTGGGTCTCCAGGCAATCGCGCGCGACGGTTCCGTGTTCGACTCGATGACCTTGACGAAGGACAGCGTGACGGCCGTCACCCTGGTCGAGTTTTTCGCCGACTCCGAGCCGGAGGGCGTGCGGCTCCAGTGGCGCGTCTCCGCCGAATCGGACGCGGTCGGATTCCACGTCTACCGCGGACTCACCGTGGCGGACGTTTCGACCCGACTCACCACGTTGCCCCTGATCGGCGGACCGGACTACGCCTACACCGACGAGACCGCCGACCTGGGACGCCGGTTCTACTACTCGCTCGGAGCCATCGACGCGCAAGGGCATGAGGAGCGGATGGGCCTCGTCGCGGGAAGCCGCGGCGGCCCGTATCAGTTCGCCGCGATGCACACGCGGCCCAACCCCTCCGACGGGTTGGCCGAGATCGGCTACACGCTCGATCTGGAGTCGGACGTGCGAGTGTCGATCTACGATGTCGCGGGACGGATCGTCCGCGCCCTGAGGCCGTCGGGCACGCTCGGGCCCGGCCCGCACACGGTGCGCTGGGACGGGAAGGATCGAAGCGGCCGCCTGGTGCCGGCCGGGCTCTACTTCGCGCGAATCCAGTCCGGGCACCGATCCGTCTGGGCTCGAGTCCTCCGGGTTCGATGAGCGTAGGCCCCAAGACCGAGCCGCAGAAGATTTCCCCAATCGGCCGCCCCGCCCCACTTCTGCTCCGTCGCCAGATCGGGCTCTACGCCGCCACGGCCGTGACGATCGGGAGCATCATCGGCTCCGGAATCTTCCGGTCGCCGCACTCGGTCGCCAAGGAGCTCCACACCGAGTTCTTGATGCTGGCCGCCTGGGTGGTCGGCGGCCTCCTCTCTCTGGCGGGCTCGCTGGTCCTGGCTGAGCTCGCCGTGCAGCATCCCCGCACCGGCGGCCTCTACGTTTTCATCCGGGAAGGCTTCGGCCGGAGGCTCGCGTTCGTCTTCGGGTGGGCGAGCCTCGCGGTGATCAAGCCGACCGTCATCGCCTCGATCACGAGCGTCTTCGCGATCTACGCCTGTCAGGCGGTCGGATGGCCCGCCGCCGCTCAGCTCCCGGTCGGGCTCGCTGCGATCGGCGTCCTCACGTTCGTGAACTGGCTCGGGGTGCGCGAGGGCGCGAATACGCAGACGATCCTCACCACGCTCAAGGTGGCCGGCATCCTGGCCCTCTGCGGCGCAGCCTTCGGTCTGCCGCACTCGGGCCCCACCGGCGGCGCCGCCGCGGCGGCAGCCGCCCCACTCTCGACGCATCCGCTCCTGATCGCCTTCGTTGCCGCGATGATCCCGATCCTGTTCGCGTACGACGGCTGGACCGACTCGACTTACGTCGCGGGAGAGATCGTCAATCCGCGGCGAAATCTCCCGATTGCGATCCTGGGTGGGACCGCGATCGTGATCGCGGTCTACGTCGTGACGAACCTCGCGTACTTCGCCGTGCTCTCGCCCAGCGACGTCGCGGCGTACGAGGCGGTGGGGAGCGAGACGGTGCGCCGGGTGCTCGGAGAATGGGGCGGCCGCGCGCTCGCGGTTTTGGTCGCGGTCTCCACGTTCGGAACGATCAGCGCCTCGATCCTCACCGGCCCGCGCGTGACGCTGGCGATGGCGGCCGACGGGCTCTTCTGGTCGCGGGCCGCGCACGTCCATCCGCGCCGCGGGACTCCCGACTTCGCCCTCTGGCTCCAGTGCGGCCTCGCCTGCGTCTGGCTCGCCGCCGCTTCACGCGGATTCGAGGACGTCTCGGGGTGGTTCGTCACGACGTCTTGGCTCTTCTACGGCCTCACGATCGCAGCAATCTTCATCCAGCGGCGCCGCGGGGCGGGGAGCGGCGGCCCGGCGCTCGTCGAGGACGCTGCGGATCCCGGCGCGGCGGCCGCGCCTGGGTCACGCCCCTACCGGACCCCCCTCTTTCCCGCCACCCCGATCGTCTTCATCCTGGTCACCATCGCGCTCATCGTCAGCGACCTCGCGACCAGCCAGTGGCGCGCCATGGCCGGCGTGCTTGTCGCGGCCCTCGGCTTTCCGATCTATTATGTATGGAAGGGGAGGGGGGCCGCCGACCGGTAGCCCCGACCCCCGGCCAGGGGGAATGGCATCGTGGAGCAGATGGAGGCGGGCACCCGTCTCGGCCACTACCGGATCATCGAGATGATCGGGGCCGGCGGGATGGGCGAGGTCTACCGCGCCGAAGACCTGAAGCTGGAACGTCCGGTCGCGATCAAGATCCTGCCCCCCTGGGCGGCCGGCGACCGCGTCGCCGTGGAGCGTCTGATCCGAGAGGCCAAGCTCGCCTCCGCGCTGAATCATCCGCACATCGTCACCATGTACGCGATCGAGGACTCGGACTCCGTCCCCTTTCTCGTCATGGAGTACGTGGAAGGCGAGACCCTCCGCGCCCGCCTGCAGCGAAGTCCCCTCGATCTCCCGGAGCTCGCGAAGATCGGCTCGGAGGTGGCGGACGCGCTGGACGCCGCCCACAAGGTCGGCTTGATCCACCGCGACATCAAATCGTCGAACATCCTGCTCACCACGGACGGCCACGCGAAGGTCGTCGATTTCGGCCTCGCCAAGCGCTTGCCCTCGATCCGCGGCGATAAGGACGCGACCGCCGCCGTGAGCTTGACCGCGACGGGTGCGGTGGTCGGGACCGCCGCCTACATGTCGCCCGAGCAGACTCGCGGAGAGCCGCTCGACCCGAGGACGGACCTCTTCTCGCTCGGCGTTGTTTTATACGAGGCCGCGACCGGCCGGCTGCCGTTCGAGGGACCCACGGTTCTTTCCGTTCTTCACGAGATCGCCCTGGTGGAACCGCCCGCTCCGTCGCGCGCGCGGCCCGGTCTTCCACGCGAGCTGGACCATGTCCTCATGCGCGCCATGGCCAAGGATCGGGGCCGCCGCTATCCGAGCGGCGCGGACCTCGCCGCGGCGCTGCGCGCCCTGGGGTCGGGGCGCGTCGCGGTCGTCGGAGGCGAGGCGGGGGAGGGCCCTGCGGGTCAATCGGCCCGAGTGCCGAACAACCTGCCGGTTCCCCTCACCAGCTTCGTCGGCAGACGCGACGAGATGGAAGAGGTGGGACGCCTCCTCGGAACGGCCCGCCTGGTCACCTTGACCGGCGCAGGCGGGTGCGGCAAGTCGCGGCTCTCGATCCAGGTCGCGAGAAATCTGTTGGAAAGCTTCCGCGACGGCGCGTGGATCGTGGAGCTGGCGCCGCTTTCGGATCCCGATCTCGTGGCGCCGCGGGTGGCGGCCACGCTCGGGGTGGCCGAAGAGCCGGGCCGTCCGTTGATCGAAACGCTGAAGGCCGCGCTCGGGAGCCGCGTGCTCCTGATCGTCCTCGACAATTGCGAGCACCTGGCGTCGGCCTGCGGTGCGCTCGCGGCGGAGCTGATCGCGGGCACCGCGAAGCTGCGCATTCTCGCCACCAGCCGCGAGGCACTCGGGATCCCCGGCGAGAATATCTGGCGGGTTCCGCCCCTCCACGTACCCGACGTTCGAGGGTCCGCCCGGCTGGACCGGCGCGAGATCGGCCAGAACGAGTCGGTCCGGCTCTTCGCGGAGCGGGCCGCGGCCGTGGCTCCGAACTTTTCCCTGACGGAGCAGAACGCGGTGACCGTGGCGCAGATCTGCTCGCGGCTCGACGGAATTCCGCTTGCGATCGAGCTGGCGGCGGCGCGGGTCAAGGTCCTGCCGGTCGGCCAGATCTTGAACCGGCTCGAGGACCGGTTCCGCCTCCTGACTTCCGGAAGTCCGACCGCGCTGCTCCACCAGCAGACGCTCCGCGCCACCGTCGACTGGAGTTACGACCTTTTGACCGAGAAGGAGCGGACGCTCTTCGACCGATTGAGCGTCTTCGCGGGCGGCGCGTCGCTGGAGGGGATCGAGTCGGTCTGCTCCGGCGAGGGAATCTCGGAAGTGGAGGTCCTCGACCTGCTCTCGCACCTCGTCGACAAGTCTCTCGTCTTTCCGGAGGACGGAGCGAGCGGCGCGGCGCGATATCGTCTGTTGGAGAGCCTCCGCGCCTATGGCATCGAAAAGCTCGAGATCGCCGGGTTGTCCCGCGCGTCACACGACCGCCACCTGCGCTACTTCGTGGCGCTGGCGGAACAGGCGGAGCCCGATCTTACGAGCGGCGAGCGTTCGGTCTGGCTGGATCGACTGGAAGAGGAGCATGACAACTTGCGGGCGGCCGGGGATCACGCACTCCGTTTGGATGTGGCCGATGAGGCGCTTCGGTTGGACGGAGCCCTCTGGCAGTTCTGGTGGGTCCGGGGCTACTACTCCGAGGGGCGGCTTCGAATCGCCACCGCGCTCGCGCGAACGGGCGAAAAGCCGGTCGCAAACCGGATTCACGCGAAGGCCCTTCATGGCGCGGCCGTGCTCGCCCGCGGGCAGAGCGATTACACACGCGCGCGCGCCCTGCTCGAGGAGAGCCTTGCCTTGTGGCGCGCCGAGAATGACCAGAAGGGGATCGCGGCGGCGCTGCATGAGCTCGGCAATGTCGACGACGACCAGGGTCGCCACTCCGACGCGGTCCGAGAGTATGAAGAGAGCCTAGCGATTCGCCGAACCCTTGGGGACAAACGCGGCGTCGCGGCGCTGCTTCATAACCTCGGCGTCGTGGCCCAGGCACAGGGTGATCATGCCACCGCGCGCTCGCTTTTCGCCGAGTCCCTCGTGATCAAGCGCGAGCTTGGGAACGAAGCTTGGGAGGCGAATACGTTGAATGCATTGGGGAGCGTCGCGCTCGATCTGGGCGATCACGCCTCGGCGCGGCGCGAGCACGAGCAGGCTCTCGCGCTCCACCGGCGCTTGGGAAGCCGCGGGGGTATCGCCTACTCGCTCCACGAGCTCGGCCGGGTGGCGGTTGCGACCCGCGACTCCGCGAGGGCGCGCACGTTGCTTCGCGAGAGCATTCTCCAGTTCCAGGAGCTGGGCGATCGTGTAGGCGTCGCGGAAACCCTGGAATATTTCTCGGTGCTTGCGGTCGAGGAGGGAATGCACGCACCCGCGCTCCGGATGGCGGGCGCCGCCTCCGCGCTCCGGGATCAGGTCGGCGGTCCCGCCACGCCGACCGACCGCACCATCCTCGAACACCACCTCTCCAGAGCGCGCGCCGCGTTAGGCGATGTGCCGGCAAACGAGCGATTCGGAGAGGGAGCCCGGATGACGTTGAATGACGCGGTGACGCTCGCGACCCAGGATCCAGGTGGGCCGAAATGATCGGCGCAACATCTTGAACGCGATTGACTTTAGGGAGGTCCTATGGTAGTTTGACGCGGTCCAAATCCGAGGGCGCGTCGGGGAGACTATGACTACACTCGGACGTTGCCTGATCGTGTTCGCGACGATATTCATCTGCTCGGCCAACGCCGCATCCGCGCGAGCGCCGAAGTGCTCGCCGCCGCCGTCTGGGACGACCACCACCCCTTCGGGAACGCTGGCCGCCCCACTTCCAAGAACCCTGGGCGGTACCACTCTGCGTCGCACCAATACGACGACGTCTTGGCTCCTATACCCCGGCGCCTGCGTTCAGCGCGCGCTGGGCATGTGGTCGGCGAAGCTGAATCCAGTTGCGGACAGCCTCCAGCCGACGGCCGGATTCCCCAACTCTTCGGGGTACACCGACAACCAGCCGGATATCGGGGGCGGAAACAACACCATCGCTTACACCCGCGCCGATCAGTCGCTGACCGAGATTCTTTGGCACGTCGTGGACTCGTCGACACCCGCCGCACAGCGCCCCGCCGTCATTGCCGGCTCACGGAGCCTTTGGTGCGGGAAGTTCGATGCCAACTCCGCTGTCAAGGTCGGCTATCCGAGCGCCACATTCCAGATTCTGTACTTCGACACCGGCACGCACGCGAGTCCGTACAGCCTTACCTTCCAGGGCAACCTGAGCTCCGAGATTAACTATGACTACAACACGATCATCGGCGGCGGCACTGCGGGTGGCATGGGTACCGATCCGCTAACGAACAATCGGGCCCTCTACAACGACATCCTCCCGCAGGTCGGAGTTCGGGATGGCGGGCCGGACGGCAATTCACAGCAGATCGTCAGCTTCACGGGGAGCATCCTGACCGCGCAGGCGGTCTCCATGAACCCGGGTCCCGACCTTCAGATCGTCGTGGGCGCCCCTTCTGGGCAGCCCAACACGGTCGCGTACTCGATCACGGGAATCCCCGCGATTCACCGCGCCATCTACTGGGTCCTCACCTCCGACAACCTGGTTTCAAGCCAGGACGGCCTTTGGCCCGAGGGGCATGGCGAGATCATCGACCTCGTCTCCACCAGCGACAACGGGTCGCTCTACAATGACGAAGTCCCCACGGGCGGTGTCGATCCGTACTCAGGCGACATCGTCAAGGGGACGTATGGAACGGCCGGCTTCATCTCCTGCCGCGTCGCGGCAGGCGTGGGCGAGCTCTGGCAGTTGGCCCCCGGCTCGGAGAACGTCACCTCGGATATCTGCTCGCCCCAGAAGGCGTTCTCGTCCGACCTCTTCTTCGAGGGCGGCGACCCGTTCACGAACGTGCTGTTGGACAAGCAGTCCAACTCGATCGTGAGCTGTACGCTTCCGATTCCGCCGGGGACGGCCTCGGTCTTCGCGAGCTGGACCGAGTACCTCGACCTGCCACGGTTCGCCGGCTACGTTCAATTCGCCGAGTATCGTTGCTACAGGGACGGAGGCTGGTCCGGATGGCGCAACAGTTCCCCTTCCGGCGAGGTCCATACCGGCGCGCGTCAGGCTTGGTGGTCTCTTGGGAATGAGTTGGCCGAAGCCGCACAGGCCGACTCGATCCAGCTTCGCTGGACGGTTCAGTGCATCCCCGTATTTGCCGCCGACCGCTCGAATTGCTCGAGCTCGCAATTGAACGGGCTCCTATACGACAACCTCCTGCTGCAAGTTACTTCGGGCGTTCAGGCGCCTATCTTCGGAATCTACCCGGGCTCGGTGGCCCAAACGACCTTTGTCGATGGCACCATCGACGGGACCAATTGCACGGTGAATCCATGCTGGCCCGGCAATCGCGGCTCCGACCAGGACATGACGGGCGGAACGCTGCACAACACCGCCGTCAACGATAACTGGAACGCCACGACCGGCGACTCGATCACCCTCTCGATCGTAACCGGCCTCCGGAGAAACGGGATGGGCATCAACTGGCATTACGCGATCGATAAGACGATCGCGGCCGGTGAGGACTATCGCGCCAGGAGCAATCCCCTCTTTAACCCGGCATTTGACGCGCCGCGCATGATCTACAGACTCTTCGACCCGACCTCCAGGGCGTGGAGCCAGTTCGATTCCTGCGAGATCTATGCGGACGCGGCGATTTCGGATGTGGACACGACGCTCATCAACTCGGAATACGCGATCAACTGGCCGCCGGACGACAAGCTCCGCGCCGGCGCATCGCTCCCCGCCGGCTTCACGATCAACGGGGTCGGGGCGTACTCCGGACTTCGGTTCCTGCCCAGGGGCTCGCGGATGCAGTACTACTTCAAGGGTGTCGACATGTTCGGGGGAACGTCATACCAGTTCTCGTCCGACAACCTCGCCCGCGAAGTGGAAGATCTGCCGACGCTGCCGGGCAGCTCGCTCAAGGCTCCGGACATCATCGAGTTCCGTGTGCTCCCGAGCGTTTATCCCGTCGGGCCAGTCGGCTCGCTGCTGGCGGGCCGGACCGATACGCCCGTATTGAACCTCGACGCGGTCTACACCTCCTGGTCGTACGGATTCGATCCCGTGACGCAGGCCCTCCGCGGGTTGGGCGTACGGGCCGATCGCTATCGCCACGTGACCACCGGCCGCTGCGCGAACGGAATCGGCGGGCACGAGCTGCCGGGCAAGCGGCCCGATCGTCTCAGCAATTTCTTCCCGAACTACCTCGAGTACCCAATCGCCGACTCGCTGGCCAAGTGGTATCGCATCATGATCGAGTCGGGCCATTCGCGGACGAGTGACATCACCGACGAACAGGATGCGACCCTCGAAGAACAGTGGTGGCGTCGCGATACCGGCTCGAACCAGGGCGACCGGTGCTTCTTTGTCAGCGGCGACGACGTGTTCAACATCCTGCTCAACACGACCGGTGTCGATATCACTCTCCAGAGCAGCCTTGCCCAGAACGTGTTCGGCGTCAGCTCCGTGTCGAACGCGTGGTCGGGTACGAACACGAACCCCTATCCGACGATCGACGATCGTTTCGCGGCCGCGAGCGCGGGGCCGGGCCTTGCGGCTCCCAACACCTACACCTACCCGCTGGACGGTGGCTGCCCCGGCGCCAAGAGGTTCGATGCGCTCGTGAAGGTCGGTGACCTAGACGCGGCGTCGGCGGTCTTCTACCCCAATGCGCAAATCGCGGGTATCGCGCGGTCGCGTGAAATGGACACAATCGGCGACAAGGACCGGAACAAGGCCTTGGCGTACGGCTACTCGATCCAGTACGTCCGGCAGGTCGGTTATTCATCAAGCCAGGCGAATTACACGCATTCGGGAGTCGAAAACCGGATGAGGATCCTCTACAAGTTCCTGACAAGCTGCCGCGGGGCCCGGACCGGCGCCCCTGCGGATACCGGCAAGTGCTGGCCGTGCCCGAGCCCCGGCACAACCCTCGCGTTGATGCAGGCGGATTGGGCGGGCCAGTCGTCCGGATTCCAAACCGGCACGTGGGGACCTCTCTACGCGATCCAAGCGGGCGCGCTCGCTACCGCGGTCGAGGAGCCGGCGCCGGAATCGCCGCCCCATGTCAACGCGCTCCTCCAGAACCGGCCGAACCCGTTCAACCCCGAGACCCTGATTCCCTACAGCATCGCGATCCGTGGCCCGGTCGCGATTCGCGTATTCGACATCATGGGGAGAACCGTCACGACGCTGGTCGATCGGGTGGAGACGGCGGGAACCCACGTCGTGCGCTGGAACGGGAAGACGGACGGCGGGGCTCGGGCGGCGAGTGGGGTCTACTTCTATCGGATCACGTATCCGAACGGCGAGGTCTCGGCGAAGAAGCTGATGATCGTGCGGTGAAGCGGATCGGATCGGCAGGCCGCATGAACGCCGACGGCAGAAGGCTTCAGCTCAACGCAGCAGCGTCATCTTGATTCGATCCCGCGATCCGGAAGTGCTGGCTGCCTGCGCGTAGTAGATCCCGGAAGGAGCATCCAGTCCTCGCTCGTCCCGGCCGTCCCAGGCGACCGAGTGACTCCCTTGGGGCAGCCACCGTTCCGCGAACGCCCGAACCAGCTCGCCGCGCACGTTGAATATCCGAACGGACACCCTTCCGTCGCCCTCGGTGACGAAGCGGATGATCGTGGAGGGGTTGAACGGATTCGGCGCGTTCTGCTCGAGGGTCACCGCCATGGCCACCGGGGTGGTCGCCGGCGGGGTGACCCGGATGTAGGCGATGCCGCGCAAAGTTCGGCCGACAAGATTCGAGTAGGCGTCGATCTGTACCGGTACGTGGTCGCCGAAAATGCCCCTCTTGGTGAGGAGCGATTCAACCTGGGCCCGGTCCCATGAGATGTCAATCGTGCGGACTCCCCCCTGGACCTTGTCGGCGAACAGCGGGATGACGCCCCCCGAGAGCGGGTCGGTGAGCGGCAAAAGTCCTGCACTTCCTCCGAATGCACCTCCGAGCGTCGGGCTTGGAAGGATCGTGTAGCGCATCCGCACACCCTCGAGCGGGCCGTCCGTCGAGGAGCATTGATACCCCGCGGCGATCGTCTCGGGTGGGAAACTCAAGGTCACCGTTACGGTCGTCGGTCCCGGCCCCCCGATCCGCAGCGGGCTCGGCTTGACCTTCACGGCCATGGCCAGCGGCGCGAAGCAGTTATAGATGAACTCGCCGCGCCAAACGTTCGGACCCGTGAAGATGGGGCCTCCGGCCATCGACGCGAAGAGCAGGTAATTGAAGGCGATCCCATCCGGTGATGTCCGCATCACCCTGGAGACGTCCACTTCCGAGTCGGAGGCCAAGTCGATCGAGATCGGGCACTTTCCCTGAGTCGCGAGATCCAGCTTCCAGATATCGGAGACCTGCTCCGGATCTTCGTTCTTTGGCGCGTGGTAGTAGATCGAGCGCCCATCGCTCGACCACGACGGACCGAAGTGGCTCACGGGCGCGGCGTTCCGCTCCGCAAACGTCCAACTGTGCGGCGATGGCGTCGTCAGGTCGAGGATGGCGATAACCGGCGGGCCGTAGATGCTGGTCTCGTAGGCGATCCGGTTCCCGTCGGGGCTCCAGGCGGGGTTTTGCTCCGACAGCGTGTCGTCGAACGTGCGGCGAACCGGGGACCCGACGTAGGGAAAGACGGTCACGGTGTAGATGTCGGAGGTAAACCCCGAAATCGTCGAGTCGAAGGTTAGCGAAGTGCCATCGGGGCTCCAATTGGGGTGGCGTGTCGCCGCGTTCGGAGCGCTGGGGACCACGAGAATGGGAGCCCCGAGAGGCACCACCGCCTCGTGGATGACGTCCGAGAGCGCGAACTCCTGGACGTAGATCTGCAAGTCGGATCCGATCGCATCGGTCTGAACGTAGGCGAGGAAGCGACCGTCCGGGCTCCACGCCGGATCCAGGTACGAAACGTGGGCCGTGGGGTCGCGCAGGAGCGGCTGCCGGGCTTCTTCGACATCCCCGAGAGCCATTCCGGCGCGCGCGACATTCCGGTGCAGCCAGATCTCGCGCGCGGCCTCGCGACCCACGACCTGGCTCCGGGTCGTGAAGGCGAAATAGAGCTCGACGCCCGCCGCTTGGGGCTGCGGCCGCAGCGAGGGAGACTCATAGCGGTTCGCGATCTTGCTGTCGACGGTGAGCGGATCGAACGCGCCGCGGAAACCGGCATGAGCGCCCGGCGGATGGAGCGTCGATCCAGCGATGATGCCGAGGGTGGCGAGTGCGAGCGCAGGTCGGATGGCGACTCCCCCTAAAAAGAGGTCGGTAAGATAGCACAGGAATCGCGCCGTTTCAACAGGAATGCGCCTGTGAGTCGTCGCGCGAAAGGCGTATAGTAATAAACTGAGACCGTGTTCGCTTTCGCGGGTTTCTCCACCCCCCCGAGGCTGAAGCCAGATGTCCACGGACCCCACCCAGATCTCACATTATCGGATCGAATCGACCCTCGGTCAGGGCGGGATGGGCGTCGTCTATCTCGCGGAGGACCTGGTGCTTCGCCGCCGGGTCGCCCTCAAGTTCCTCACTCCCGAGCTGGCCCGCGATCCTGATGCGCGGAGGCGGTTTCTGAACGAGGGACGCGCCGCCGCCACCCTGGGACACCCCAATGCCGCCGTGCTTTACGAAGTCGGGACGGAAGGGGATGATCTCTTCCTCGCGATGGAGTACGTCCCCGGCGTTTCGCTGCGGGAGCTCCTCGCCGATGGACCGCTCCAGTGGGTTGAAGTTCTGGACTCCGCGCTCGAAATCCTCGCCGCCCTCCGCGAAGCCCACGCCAAGGGAATCATCCACCGCGACATCAAGAGCCAGAACGTCCGGCGGACGCCCGATGGCCGGATCAAGGTGCTCGATTTCGGGCTCGCGAAGATCGTGGGAGGAAGCACGATCACGCGCGAAGGCTCGATCATCGGCACCGTCGCCTATATGTCGCCGCAGCAGGTCGTCGGCGAGGACCTCGACGGCCGGAGCGATCTCTACTCGCTCGGCATCGTGATGTACGAGCTGTTGACCGCCCGACTCCCCTTCAGCGGCGATCAGGAGGTCGCGGTGGCGCACGCGGTCCTCCACGAGGATCCCATCACAATCAGAGAGTTAGCCCCCGAGGTGCCCGCCGAGCTGGAGCACATTGTCTTCAAGGCCATGATGAAGAGCGTCTCCTCCCGCTACCAGAGCGCCGAGGAAATGGCTGAGGACTTGACGCGGTTCCGCGAGCACGACCGGCGCCGGCGCGCCGGGATCCACGAGGAAGTCGACCTGATCGCGAACCAGGATGTTTACGACGTGCGCCGCGAGCGCTTCCTCGCGCCGCTGGTGGGCCGCGGCCCCATGCTCGAGCGAATCCGCGGGTGCCTGCGCGAGGCGCGATCGGGCGAAGGAGTGGCCGTCTGCGTCGCGGGGGAAGCGGGCGTCGGAAAGACCCGGCTTCTGGAAGAGATCCAACACACCTGCCGCCGGGAAGGAGCGCGCGTCATCGTTTCGGCGTGCCTCTTCGGCGGCAGCGCGAGCTCCTACTTCCCGTTCGCCGAGGCGTTCCGCCACTACTTCGCGCTGCGCGGGGTCACCTCGGCGGCCGCCCTTCAGACCTTTCTGTTCGACCGCACGCCCCGTCTCGGGGGATCGCTGCCGGTCCTGAACCGGTTTCTGCGCTTCACGTTCGCCGCAAACGGCCCGACGAGCGAGGAGGAGCTGTGGGAGGTGCTCGATCAGCTCCTTGCCTTCATCGCCGACGAGCGGCCGCTGGTCCTCGTCATCGAGGATCTTCAATGGGCGGACGAGGCCTCGCTTCGCCTCTTCCACTTTCTCGCGCGGCGGGTGCCGCGGCGCCGCCTCCTCCTGGTGGGGACCTATCGGCCCGAGGAGATCGTGACCGAGCCCGGCGAGAAGGCTCACCCGCTTCCGGGATTGCTGCAACTTCTGAGCCGCGAGGAGCGGTTCGAGCGGATCGAGCTCCCCCGGCTGCGTCGCGACGACGTGAGGGAGATCCTGGACCGGCTCTACCCGGCGCACACGTGGGGGGACGATTTCCCCTCGCTTCTTTACCGCGAGACCGAAGGGAATCCCTTCTTCCTGGTCGAGATCCTGAAGCTCCTGGTCAGCGAGCGGGTTCTCGAAGAGCTCCAGTCGCGGTGGGTGCTCCACACGACCGTCGACAAGATCTCGATTCCCGAGAAGGTCTTTGACGTTGTGATGCGGCGGCTGGGGCGGCTCGGTCCGCGTGAGCGCGAAATCTTGGAGCTGGGAGCGGTGGAGGGCGACGTCTTCCACTCGGGCACCATTCTGCGCGGACTTCGGATCGAGCGGATGGCGCTCCTCAAGGCGCTCCAGTTCCTGGAGCAGGTGCATCACCTGATCCACGCCGCGGGACCGCAGTACCACTTCGATCATTCCAAGATCCGAGAGATTCTCTACGCGAGCATTCCGCCCGAGCTTCGAATCGAGTACCACACCGTCGTGGGCCAATTCCTGAAGGAGAGCTTCGGCGAAGCCGAGGAGTACGCGGGGATCATCGCGCACAATCTCCTCGCGGCGGGTCTTCGCGAGGAAGCGATCCCGTACCTCTCCCGGGCAGCCTCCGGGTCCGCCCGCCTCTTCGCGCACGGCGACGCGATCCATTACCTGGAGCAGGCGGAGCGCGTGCTCCACGAGATATCGCCGCAGCGACCGCCCGTCGAACAGATCCGTCTGCTCGCCGAGATCCGCGAACGGCGCGGCAACGAGGAATACGCGAGCGGCCACTACAACGACGCGCTCGCGAGCTACGAGATGGCCCTGCAGCTGGACCGCGCGCAGGGCGAGCCGAAGCGCGAGGCCGAGCTCACGCGGGTCCTCGGTAGGGTCCAGTACCTCCTCGGTAGGTCCGTCGAGTCCCAGCAGTCCTACGACCGCGCCATCGCGCACTACGAGTCCGTCGAGGCACGCGCCCGATCGCAGAACGAAGCCGAACCGCTCGCCGTCGCGTGCCGGGAGTTGGGGAAGCTGCACTTCTTCCGCGGCGATCTGGATCGATCCAAGCGGTACATCGACGAGGCAATCCAGATCTTCGACCGGGCGGGCAATGCGCGCCTCAAGGCCGCCGCCCTCAACAATCTGGCCGGCGTGCACTATCAGCGGGGGGAGCTGGAGGAGGCGCTGGCCTGTCACCGCGCCGCCCTCGTGATCCGCCAGGAGACCCGAGATCCCGGGGAGCTGGCGCAGACCCACAAGAATCTCGGCGTCACGCACTACCGGCTCGGAGAGTTGGGGGAAGCCAGGCCGCACCTCGAGGAAGCGCTGGCGCTCTTCCGCAAAACAGGCGACCGCCGGGGCGAGGCGGTGACCCTCCGCCATCTGGGAAACCTCCACTACGAGGGCGGAGACCACAACGGCGCGCAGCGCCACTGGGAGTCATCCCTCTCCCTCTGCCGCGAGCTGGGGAACAACGAGGACCTCTGCCGCTGTCTCAACAATCTCGGCGTCCTCCACTTCGAGCGCGGCCACTACGCGAGCGCACACCGTCACTATCAGGACGCGCTGGAGGTCTCGGCTTCGATCGCGTCGAAGGAGCACCTGCTGTCGCTCCACATCAATCTCGCGGAGCTCCACCTGAGCCTGGACCAGATGGCGCGGGCCGAGGAGGACTTGAAGCGCGCGTGGGACCTCGCGGAGAGTCTCGAGGCCGGTTCCCAGAAATCGGAGATCCACGCCCTTCGAGCGCTGCTCTTCGCGGAGCGCGGGGATCTCACCGCGGCCCGGGTAGAAGCGGAGCGTGCCTCGAGCCTCGCCGAGCCGATCGGGCACGCGGAGAATCTGGTGAGGGTGCTCCTCGCGAGCGCCGAGGTCGCATACGCCTCTGAGGAGTACACGGAGGCGCGGAGGCTCTCGCGCCAGGCACGGGACGTCGCGCGGTGGTCGCGCATGCTTCACTTCGAGCTTCGCGCGGCCTACGATGCCGCGCGCGCCGCGTGGCGGGAAGGCGATCCCTTCGATGCGGCGCACGAGCTACGCGAGATCGCCCCGCGCGCGGAGGAAGGCGGCTTCGCCCCCCTCGCCGCGCGCATCCACGGTCTGCTCGGTGAGATTCTCTGGGGCGCCGGCGATATGGGAGGAGCCGCCACGGAGTTCATCCACGCCGCCGATCAGATGAAGGAGATCATCGCGACCCTGAGCGAGGAGGATCGCCGCTCCTTCGTTCACCACCCGGAGTGGAAGGGCGCGATCGGGAACCTGCTCGATACGCTAATGCGCCTGGGACGGAGAGAGGAGGCCCTCGCCTACCTCATCCCGCTCGGCGTCGGGTCCTGCGACGTGGACTCGAGCCGGATGCGGGGTGCCCCTTCGATCGAGGTGGCGACGTGATCGCGCGGCCGCCTCGGCCCGGCTTCGGCGGGTTGGCCGCCGCGGTCCTCGTCGCGCCGCTGATGGCCGGGCTGCTCGGATCGGGCTGCTCCGGCCCTTCACCCGGCCCGGCGTCGCGCACCGACGCCGCCACGCTCCGGAACTCCGTGCCGCGGGTTCAGGTGGCGGCCGCGCGACCGGTTTCCGAAACCGGGGCCGCGTTCGCCACCTACCTGGAAGCCGAGCGGGAGGCGGAGCTTGTCGCCGAAACCGACGGCGACGTCACCGAGATTCGAGTGCGGGAAGGCCAGCGCGTCGGCCAGGGAGACACGCTCCTCATCATCGACGACCGGGACGAGCGCCTCGCCCTTCAGCGCGACGAGGCGGAGCGGGCCTGGGCGCTCTCGCAGCTCAACCGCGCGAAGGCGCTGGATCAAGAAGGTCACGTGAGCACGCGCGAGGTCGAGCAGGCGCAGCTGCAGCTCGACCGCGCCGAGGCGGCGGTCGGTATTTCGCGGATCGCGCTCTCCCGCTGCACGGTGCGCGCTCCGCTTGCCGGGCTCGCCTGGATGATCCGCGTCCAGCCCCTCCATCGCGTGATCGTGGGGCAGGCGCTTCTCCGCGTGACCGATCCCGACCGTCTGCGAGCCTCGGCCTATCTGCCGGCGGCGTTCCGCGGAGAAGTGCAATCGGGGACCCGCGTCCGTCTTGAGCCGGCGCAAGGCGGGGCGCCGATCGAGGCGGTCGTGAACCGCGTCGATCCGCTCACCGATCCGGCGTCCGGAACGTTCAAGGTGGTCGCCACGTTTCGCCGCCGGTCCACCCACCCCGAGGCCGGCGCGGAGGCTCGGTTCGTCCTGCCGTCGCGCGCGGGCGGCGACGGCTGCCTCGTGCCGAGCTCGACGATCGTCGAGGGGGAAGGGGAATCGACCTGGGTCTGGCGGTGCGACGCCGACCGCGTCCACCGCTGCGTCGTGCGGCTCGGGTCGACCCGCCGGGACGAGATCCAGATTGAATCGGGGCTCGCCGGCAACTGCAACGTCGTCGTCGGCACCGACCGGCCGCTCCGCGATGGGTCCGTCGTGGAGGTCGTGAACCCCAGGTGAACCGCTATCCCAAGCTCCGCGAGGGGCTGGTCATTCGCAAGGTAGCCGAGGGCGACGACGTCGCCTACACGGTCTGCGATTCGCCGCGGGACAAGTATTTCCGGATCGACGCCTACACGTACCTTGTGGCGACCCACCTCGATGGCTGCCGCCCCCTCGCCGAGGTCTCCCGCCTCTGCCAGGAGGCGATGCCTCACAACGACCTTTCCCTCTCGGTGGTCGAGGAGGCGGTCCAGGATCTCAACGCGATCGGGCTTCTCGAGGACCCCTACAGCAAGAACCTCCTCCTGATCGAGCGGGCGCGGACGCGACGCCCCCGCATCGCCGAGTTCTTCCGGAACATGCTCCGCTGGGAAGTCGGGATCTGGGATCCGAACGCATTCCTCGACCGCACGGTCGACCGCATGCGCTGGCTTTTCCATCCCTCCCTGGCGATCGCGGTCGCCCTGGGCCTTCTCTGGAGCCTCTGGCTCGTCTTCGTGAACCGCAATCGGGTGAGCTTCGACCCGATCTACCTCCTCGGATTCGGCGGAGGGGGAGACGCGGCTCAAGGGATCATCTTTCTCATCGTGGTCCTGACCGTGGTGGGCGCGGTACACGAGTTCGGACACGCCTATGCGTGCAAGCACTTCGGCGGCGAGGTGCACCGGATGGGGGCCATGCTCATGTACTTCGCCCCGTGCTTTTTCGTCGACGTCTCGCACTCGATGCTATTCGAGAACCGTTGGCACCGGATCTGGGTGGCGATGGGCGGGATCTACTTCGAATCGTTCATCACGATCGCGGCCGCCGCGCTCTGGTGGATCACGCCGCCGGATCTGGCCATCAACGACTTCTCGTACCGCGTGATGATGATGGGGTTGGTCCTCGGCGTCGTCATGAACCTGAATCCGCTCCTCAAGTTCGACGGCTACTTCGTGCTGAGCGACCTGCTACAGATCGGCGAGCTCCGCGAGAAGTCGATGCGCTACGTGCACGACCTGATCCGGCGGCCGTTCCGGCGATCCGAGCAGCCCGAGGAGCGGGTCGTGGGCATCCGCCGCCGCCGCGCCTACATCGCGTACGGACTCCTCTCGATCTTCTATTCCTATACGGTCATCGTCTGCTTCTTTCAGTGGCTCAAGGGCGCGCTGGTCGGCGCCTGGTCGGAGACCGGTTTCCTGCTATTCGCCGGCATGGTGGGGATGTTCGTGCGCAAACCGGTCGGGCGCATTCTCACAAATGCGACCGGCGCGGTGCGGAGGCGGACCCGCGTGATAATCCCGTGGACGGCCGCGATCCTCGTTCTTGCCGTCGCCGCCCTCGTCATCCGGATGCCCGGATACGTCGCCGCCAAGGCTCGGTACGTCAGCTCGGCGCGTGAGGCGATCCGGGCGGAGGGGCCGGGGCGCGTTGCCGCGGTCTTCGTCCGGGAGGGTGATCGGGTGCTCCCGGGCCGAGTGGTCGCCATCCTCGAGAACGACAGCCTGCTGGCCGCGTGGCAGGGGGCGAGGTCGCGTTCGGACAAGAGCTCGCTCGATCTCGCGCGCTCGCTCCAGGGCTCCAACCCGGTGCAATATCAGGATGCGGCTCTGGAGCGGGGCGCCGCACTCGCGGACGAGGCCTCGCTGCGCTCGACGCGCGCGCGCCTCGCGCTCGCGTCCCGAGAGGGCGGGGTCGTCGTGACGCCGCGGCCGGCCGATCTGCTCGGCGCCCGCCTTGAAGCCGGCGACACCCTCCTTGTGGTGGCGCGGGACGCGCGATCCGAGGTCGAATGCGATCTCCGAGAGTTCGACCTGGGTGATATCGAACCCGGTCAGCCTTTCACCCTCCGCCTGCGCGGCGATCCGGGCCGAGCCCTCACCGGGCGGGTCGAGCGCGTCTTCTCGCTCCCGGCCGAAACCCCCGGCGCCAAGGCCCGGTTCAAGGTCTGGGGCCGGCTCGACCATGCACAGGAGGGAATTCGGCTTGGCGAGAGCGGGACGGCCCGTATCGAGGTCGGCCGATGGAATTTCTATGAGCGCATGGGCCGCACTTGGGCCCGCTTCGTGAACGCGGACTTCTGGCTCTGACCATGCCCATCCACCCGACAGGCCGGCCCTCCATCGACGATACCCCGTCGTCCGCCACGATCTTCACGACGATCACAACCCGGGCGCTCGCCCTCCAGGAGGTGGCCCTCGCCCTGGGAAGCAGCGAAACCCTCGAGCAGATGGCGGCGGCGCTCCTCCCGGTCGCGGCCGGCGCCGTCGGATCGCGCGAAGGCACCCTCTTCATTGCCGAGTCGGAGGGGGAGTACCAGCTCCTCTCCCTCTACGGCACGCCCGAGGACCTGAAGGCGGGCCTCGAGGAGAGCATGATCGAGCAGGCCGCGGCCAGCGTGGGGGGCGGAGCAGAGGGGCCGGTCGGGCGCGCGGCGATTCTCGAGGACGAATCGTACCGCGCCTGGTGCGAGGAACAGGGGCTTCCAGGCGACGCGCGGAATCCCTACTTCGAGGTCTACGCGCCGCTGCGCTTTCACGACTCGGTGGTCGGCGTCCTGGCCCTCTGCCGGCGCTTTGACGGGCGCGATTTCTCAAGGGACGATCTCCGCTTCATCGAGTACGTCTGCACGAGCACCGCCGTGGCCGTCAGCCGCCATCTCTTGGAGCGGGAGAACGCGCGCAAGATCGAAATGCTCCGCGCGCTCGCCCGGTTCACGAGCGAGATCACTTCGACGCTCGACCTGAACCGCGTTCTCCTGACGGTCGCCAACACCACGGAGGCCGTGGTGGATCGGGACCGCGCGCTGGTCGCGCTCCTCGAGGGCGGCGCCCTCAAGGTCCTCGCGGTCAGCGACAAGGTGGCCGTCGAGGC
>Ga0137409_10002091_pt1 | contig 21513 bp, 15 predicted proteins | sample CZODoug1_16funga_FD_122059 | JGI IMG/M metagenome (GOLD analysis project Ga0137409, IMG submission 122059) | Vadose zone soil fungal communities from Angelo Coast Range Reserve, California, USA - CZODoug1_16fungal (Hybrid Assembly) | ecosystem: Environmental > Terrestrial > Soil > Vadose zone... | reverse complement strand
AGCAAGGTGCGCATACTGCGCGTAATAGTTGCACCCTGCGCGCACTCACTCTCGCCGTATTGCTCTCGGTTCCCGCGGCCGCCCTCGCTCAGACGGCCGACACTCTGACCGGGCACGTCACCGACGCCGCCGGTCAACCCATTGCCGCCGCCACCGTGGAGATCACCGAGCTCGGCCGCCGTACGACCACCGCGACGGACGGTTCGTTCCGGCTCGCGCTGCCGCCGGGCCGTTACACGGTGGCCGTGCGCAGGAACGGGTTCGCATCGGTGGTGCGCGACGTGCGGCTCTCCGGCTCCGTCGCGGTCGACGTCGCGCTGACACCCAGTCCATTCCAGCTCGAGCCCGTCATCGTGACGGCGACCCGGTCGCCGGTGGCGGCCGACGCCTCGCCGCTCCCGTTCTCGGCGCTCGCGGGCGACCAGCTGCGCCGCGCGCAGGGGGTTTCCCTGGCGCACGTGCTCGAGGCGCTGCCGGGTCTCCGCACCCTCAGCACGGGTGCGCAGATCGGGAAGCCCGTCATCCGTGGACTCGCGGGGCCCCGCGTGTTGGTGCTCGAGAACGGCAGCCGGCTCGAGGACTACTCGTGGAGCGACGAAGACGGACCATCGGTCGAGACCGGCTTCGTCCGCCGGGTCGAAGTCATCCGTGGACCCGCCAGTGTGCTGTACGGCTCGGACGCTCTGGGCGGCGTCATCAACGTGATCTCTGAACAGATCCCGGACGCCGCGGGTGGGCCGAAGTTCATGCGCACGGGCTATCAGCTGTCACTCGCGAGCAACAATGCGGAGATCGGTCTCGCGGGCCGCGCCGAGGGCGCGCGCGGGACCTTTGGGTGGCGGGTGGCGGGCGTCGGCCGCTTTGCGGGCCCTCTGCACACGCCCGATGGGGAGCTCGATAACACCGGGTTCGGGTCCGCGAGCGTGGAGGCTTCGGGCGGGTGGCGGGGCCAGCGCGGTGGTCTGTCGTTCCGGGTCACGCATTACGGTGGAGAGTTCAAGCTGCTGGAGGCGAACGGGCCCGCGTCCGGTACCGAGGCGGGAGGCCCGGCGCGCAAGTTGGGCGATGAACGGCTCCAGGTCCGTGGCGAACGCGTGTCGGGATCGTGGCGCTTCGTGGCCCAAGGGCAGTTCCAGCGGCACTCACTGATCGAAGTGTCGGATGACACGGTGCCCGGCGGTGGCGGATCGAAAACGGAGACCGAGGCGTTCAATCTTCTGCTGCAGACGGGGTCGCTCGACCTGCTCGCGTACCACGGCAGCGGCGCGCTGCGCGGAACCCTTGGCCTCTCGGGCGTCAGCCAATGGAATGACGCCAGCGGGCGCATCCCGCTGGTGCCCGACGCGCGGATCGCCTCGGGCGCGGCCTTCGCGTTCGAGCAATTGGCGCTCGCGGGCGGACGGTGGAGCCTGCTGGCCGGCGCGCGCGTCGACGCCCGTCGGCTGAACGCCGGCGCCGACACGGCCCTCGCGATGATGGCCCAGACGCGCAACGCGACGGCGTGGTCCGGTGATTTCGGGATCGTCTTCCGGCCGGCCGCGGACGTCGCGGTGAGCGCGAACGTCGGACGCGCGTGGCGCGCGCCGACGTTGTTCGAGCTGTTCTCCAACGGGCCACACCTGGGTGAGGCGCGTTACGAGCGTGGTGACGCGACACTGGTGCCGGAGGCGGGGCGCAGCGCGGACGTGGGCGTGCGGCTGGGTGGATCTCGCGTGCGTCTCGAGCTGGCCGTGTATCAGCACGCGATCTCCGGCTACATCTACATCAGACCCGACACCGTCTTCATCGATTCGCTGCGTGTGTACCAGTACGCGCAAGCGAACGCCGAGCTGGTCGGCGCCGAAGCTTCACTCGAAGCGGAGCTGGCACCCGGGTTCACCGCGCGCGCCCGTCTCGACGGCGTGCGGGGCACGAATCTCACGGCCCATGAACCGCTGCCGCTGGTGCCGCCGCTCCGCACCGGGGTCACCCTGGCGTGGCGCGATGCCGTGCAGCTCGATGTCGATACCTACGCCCGCCAGGACCGCCCCAATCCGCTCGACATTCAGACGGCGGGCTACACGCTCGTCCACGTCAGCGCCGGGCGCGAGATCACGCTCTTCGGCCGTGCCATGCGGCTCGACGTCGGGATGCGCAACGTGTTCAATACGAGCTACAGGAGTTTCTTGAGCCGGTACAAGGAGTTCGCGCTCGATCCGGGCCGCAATCTCATCATCCGGCTGTCGGCGGGGGACGTCGACTAACCAGCAGCCGCGTCGAGGATTTCCCAGATCCGATCGGCCCACTCTCGGTGCTCGGGCTTCATCAAGACCGAGCGCAAACAGGTGAGAGTGGCCCGATCGCGCTCCATCCGGCCTAGGTCGAAGAACTCGACGGGCAGCTCCGCGAGCGCGAGGTGGAGGTGGCGCCGCGCGGCCTCCTCGAAGAGGCGGCGGGCCCGTGCCGAGGCCTCGCTGACGCTCGCGGCCCGAGGTGCCCACACCAGAATATCGAGCTCGGGCGGCGCGGCGGTGACGAAGCGCCGGTCGCCCTTCACCCGCTCATAGAGCGCCAGGGCCGCTTTGCGGCCGGCCGCCAGCCCGCGCGCGAACTCGCCGTCCGCGACTAGCGGTAACAGCCGCTGCGTGGCCCAGAGTGCGACCGCCGCGGCGCCGGGCCGCGAGCATTCCAGGCTGATCTCGCCCAAGTGCAACTGCGTCGAGCTGAAATACGTGTATGGGGAGTCGTGCTTGTAAAACCGTCCGACCGTCGGATCGTGGAACAGCACGCACCCACACCCATACGGCTGGAGTCCGTGCTTGTGCGGGTCGATGACGATCGAGTCCACCTCCCGCAGCCGCTCGTAGGTGCGTCGCGTCTCGGCCGAAAGGTTCGCCGCCAGCCCGAAGTAGCCGCCGTACGCTGCATCGGCGTGCAGGCGGAACTCGAAGCGCTGCCGCAGGTCGAGGATCGCGGGTAGCGGGTCGACGGCGCCCGTCGCGGTCGTGCCGATCGTCGCGACCACGGTGCCGACGTCCCCGGCCTTGAGGCGCCGCTCGAGTGCGGCGGGGTCCATCCGGCCGCGCCAATCGCACGGGATCGCTTCGAACGGCAAGCCGAGGACGCCGCTGATGCGCTGGTGCGTGTAGTGCGCCTGCGTCGACGCGACGATGACTTTGCCGGCGTGCAGGCGGCCGGCGACCCACAACGCCTCGAGGTTCGCGACGGTGCCGCCGCTCGTGAGGTGCCCGAGGTGCTCTTCCCACCCGACCATCTGCGCGATCTCGGCGACCGCTTCCTTCTCCATCGCCGAGCTCGCTCGCCCGCCGTCGAGAGCGTGGTTATTGGGGTTGATCGACTGCGCGAGCGCGTACGCCAGCCGCGCCACGGGGTGGGGTGGCTTCATCATCTGGCCGGCGTACAGCGGATGGAAGTACGGGTAGTTGTCCTGCAAGCGCTCGGCGACTTCAGCCAACACCTTCGCTATGGCCGGTTCGTCGTACGCAGTCTCGGCCGGCGGGAGATCCGCGAATCCCGCGCGCAGCCGCTCGAGGGCGTCGTCTAGCGGGTGCACGGAACCTTCCGCAACTGGTGGCGCGGTGATAAATCCGATCTCGTACCCGAAAACCTGGAGGGTGCCATGACAGGAAAACGCGTAGTCTTGTTCGCCGCCGCAGCGCTGCTCGCGGGCTGCGGGGCCGAGCAGCCCATGCCGACGGGATTCGAATTCACCGCGCCACTCTTCGCCGCCGGGGGTAATGCGGACTTCAACCTCGGTACCCACTTGCAGGGGGGCGAAGAGGTGTTCACGCCCGCCACGCCGGACGCGCTGACGCCCGCCGATTCCCGGGGGCAGGGGCAGGCGATCTTCCGGGTCAGCGCCGATGGCAACACCATCGACTTTCGCTTGATCGCGTCCAACATCGACAACGTGATCATGGCGCACATCCACTGCGGCCGCCCGGGCGCCAACGGACCGATTCGCATGTGGCTGGCTCCAGTGATCGGACCGTCGGGCGCGCCGGGACCCAATGGATCAGGGCCGCATGACGGCGTGCTTGCGTCCGGTACATTCTCCCCGACCGGCGTCGTCTGCCCGGCAAGCGCGGTCGGCCAGGACATGCCGCTGCTCGACGCCATGCGGGCGGGGCTCACGTACGTCAACGTCCACACCAACGACGGCGTCGCTCCAGGCAACACCGGACCGGGAGACTTCCCCGGCGGCGAGATCCGCGGGCAACTCGATCATCCGAGCGTGAGGGACTGACGGCGCACCCTGTGCCGGGCGAGCTGACGCCCGGCACAGGTTACCGAGCCTACCGCGGCCCGTCACCCAGCGCTTGGAGGTAGGTGCGATCCCAGGCCGCCGGGATGCTTTCGCGCGGCGAATAGGGGCCCGGCACATAGGCGCGCGAGCTCACGCCGAGCTGGCTGCGCTCGCAGATGTGCCAATCCTGCCGGTTGGTCTTGTCCCAGAACTCTTCCGCGTCCTGGATGTTGTAGCCCGGTGCCGCGGGGGCGTCGGGGTGCACCATCCACTCGCACACGACGCGCGAGGTGAGCGGCGTCTGCGGCCAGACCGTGTAATACACAGCGTAATCAGGATGCAGGCTCACCATCATCGTCGGGAACAACGCGTAGTAGAACGCGCGATGCTGGTCCTCGGCCGACAGCTCGCCGAGCGGCAGCGCGCAGCTGCGTCCCGAGATCGTCGCGCTCTCGTGCGGCGCCTTGATCTCCATGTAGCCGCCCAGGAACGGACCCTCGACCAGGTCATTGGCGCCGCTGGTGTACGGCAGCTTGGTCGTGAGCTCCGGATGAATCGTGGGGCAGTGCAGGCATTCATTGTAATTCTGGAGGATCAGTTTCCAGTTGGCCCGCACGTCGTATTCGATGCGCCGCACCGTGCGCAACGCCGGCAGGTTGTAGCGCGTGAAACGCCCCGCGAGCGGGCTGAACGCTTCGGCGAGCGGTGCGGCGGCGGGATCGAGGTTCAAGAACAGAAACCCCTCCCACTCGGCCAGCCCAACGGCGTGCAGCGGGTAGGCCTTCTTGTCGAAGCCCTGGACCTCATGCATGTGCGGCGCGCCGATCAGCCGGCCGTCCAACGCGTAGGTCCAGGCGTGGTAGGGGCACTGGATCGTCTCTGAGAGACGACCGCGCTCGGCTTCGCACAGCCGCGTCCCGCGGTGGCGACACACGTTGTAGAACGCGTGCCGCTCCCCCGACTGATCCCGCAACACGATGATGCTCTCGCCGGCGATCTCGACGACCATGTAATCCCCGGGGGCGGCGAGCGCGTTGTCGCGGCCGACGCAGATCCAGCGGCGGCGGAAGATGCGCTCCTGCTCCTCGGCGAGCACCTCGGGGGCCGTGTAATAGCGCCCGGGCATGGTGCGCGCGCCCTGACGGTAGCTGTCGGTCGTCTTGAGAAAGTTCGACATCAGGTTTCCTTCAGGATTACGCGCGCCGCATTGCGGCCCGCCGCGCCCGCGATTCCGCCACCCGGGTGCGTCCCCGGGCCGCACAGATACAGCCCGGCGATCGGCGTGCGATAACGGCTCCACCCCGGCACCGGGCGCATGAAGAGAATCTGGTCGAGAGTCAGCTCTCCATGGTAGAGGTGCCCCACGTGCGGCTCGAGGCGTACCTGGCCGGCAGACACGCCCCCCCCCAAGGCCGCGGCCACACGCTCAGCCAGTGTCTGGTCGATGGTCGGCGCGTATTGCACGTGCAGGTCGAGGCGGCCGTCGGTCGCCACGGCCTCGACGTAGGGGCGGGCCGAGATCCGCCCATACTTCGCGTCATCGTGCGCGCGCTCGAGGTGGTCGAGCGACGGCGCCACGCACAGCGTCTTGAAGTCGACGGGGCGTTCGAGCTTCACCGTGCCGCGCGCCACAATGCTGCGGCTCTTGATGTTGCCAACGGCGCGCACGAACTCGGCATCGAGCTGCGGCTTCAGGGGCTCGAAGGTCGTCCGGGGATCGGCGCTCGATACCACGAGTGTCGCGGAGATCTCCTCGGTGCCCAGACGCACGCCGGTCGCGCGGCCTCCGGTCGCGACGATCGTCGCCGCGCCGCGGCGGAGCTCCACACCTGGCCGCGCCGCCAGCGCCTGAGTCAGGCGGCTCCGGGGCGGACGGAACACGCCGGCCGGGCTGCCCACGTGATGATGCAGGAAGTTGAAGGCCGTGCCCGCCGCTCGGGGACCCTGCCTCAAGTGCCAGACGCCTGCTGCGCCGAGGATGCCCTTCAACGCGTCGTTCTCAAACCAGTCGTCGAGTAGCTCCGCGATAGACATCGGGAGGATGCGCAGCAGGTCGATCATCGTCTGCTTGCCGAGGCGGCGGACGTGCAGGCCTACGCGTCCGAGGTGGAGGAGCTCGCCGATCTTCCGGGTCTCGATGTCCGGGGCGGCCTCCACGTACAGGGCTTCGAGGACTCCGGCGAGGCGCCGCATGCGCGTGGAGAACTCGACCCATTTGCCGGCGTCCGCGGGACTGACCCTGCGAATGGCCTCCACGGATTTCGCGATGTCGCGTGACAGCTCGAGTCGGCCACCACCCGCGAGTGGTGCAACGATCCACGGGTCGGATTGCTGGAGTTCTATGGCTCCTGGGTCGAGCTTGAGCTCCCGAATGATCTGGGGCGGGACCCACCCGATATCGACCGGCGTGTCTGTTTCCCCCACGACGAGCACGCGGCGGCCTGCCCGCGCGAGATAATGCGCGGCGACGAGGCCATTCACGTCTGCACCGACGACGATCGCGTCCCAGCGAGTCGCCGTGGTCACGCGCCGTCTCCGAGGATGGCGAGTGCCGCGAGCCGCCCCGACGCGCCCATGATCCCGCCGCCCGGATGCGTGCCGGCGCCACACTGATAGTAGGCGCGCACGGGAGTGCGGAACTTGGCCCATCCCGCCGCGGGGCGCATGAAGAACAACTGGTGCAACGCCAGCTCGCCCTGGAAAATGTTGCCTTCCGACAAGCCCGTGATCCGCTCGATGTCGAGCGGCGTAATCACCTGGCGGTGCAGGATGCGCGACTTGAAGCCGGGCGCAAACCCTTCCACCGTGTTGACCACGGCGTCACCGAAGGCTTCGCGCTTCGCGTCGGTCCAGCCGCCGTTCAGGTTATACGGCGCGTACTGCACGAAGATCGACATCACGTGCTTCCCCGGCGGCGCCATGCCGGGGTCGATCATCGAAGGAAACACGATGTCCATATAGGGCCGGCGCGAGAACTCGCCGTACTTCGCGTCGTCGTAGGCGCGCTCGACGTACTCGAGGCTCGGGCTGATCGAGAATGCGCCACGATGCTGACGGCCGATGCCCGGCATGCAGGTGAAGCTGGGCAGCGCGTCGAGCGCGAGGTTCACTTTGCCCGATGAACCGCGGAACTTGAACCGCTTGATGTCCGCGACGAAGTCTCCCGGCAGGTCCTTCTCCTCGATCAGATCCAGGAAGCTGCGCCGCGGGTCGAGCCCCGACACGACGACCTTCGCCGCGATCTCGTCGCCGTTCTCGAGCGCCACGCCGGTCGCGCGCCCCCCCTTCACCAGGACGCGCGCGACCGGCGCGTCGCAGCGGATCTCGGCGCCGAACCCGCGGGCCGCCGACGCGATCGATTCGCTCACCGCGCCGGTACCGCCCTTGGCGAAGCCCCAGGCCCGGAAGACGCCGTCCAGCTCGCCCATGTAGTGATGCAACAGCACATAAGCCGTCCCCGGCGAGCGCGGACCCAGGAACGTCCCAATGATCCCGCTCGCCGATTTGGTCGCCTTCAAGACGTCGGTCTCGAACCACTCGTCGAGGAAATCCGCCGAGCTCATCGTCATCAGCTTCATGAGCGCGTGGAGACGCTCGGCACCGAGGCCGCGGAAATGCTTCCCCAGGCGCAGCAGGGCGAGCAAATCGCGAGGATCGAAGGACGTCGGATCGGGCGGCACCATGCTCAGGATCGGTTTCACGGCCTGCGCCATGAAGTGCATGAGGCGGCCGTACTCGTCGTAGGCTTCGGCATCGCGGGGCGAGTGGCGATACAGCTCCCGCCGCGTCTCGTCGTGATCGCCCCACGCGGCGAAGTAGTCCCCGTTTTCCATCGGCGTGACGGTGCTCTCGAGGGGCAGCACGTGCAGGCCGTGGCGGGGCAGGTCCAAGTCGCGAATGATCTCGGGGCGGAGCAGGCTCACCACGTAGGAGAACATCGTGAACTTGAAGCCCGGGAAGACTTCCTCGGTGACCGCCGCGCCGCCGACGCGCGGCCGCTTCTCCAGCACCACGACCTTCTTCCCGGCACGCGCCAGGTAGGCCGCGGTGACGAGACCGTTGTGCCCGCCCCCGATGATGATCGCGTCGTACGTCCGCGGAGAGGCCATCAGGCGCGTTTCCGATCGGGGTTGAAGAACGGCAGCTTGGTCACACGAGCGGCGGCGCGCTTGCGGTGGTGCTCCACGGTGATCTCCATCTCGACCGCTGTTCCCGGCGTCCCGAAGGTCCCTTCGAGATGCGCGAGCGCGATGTACTGTTTGAGGAGCGGCGACCAGCCGCCGCTCGTCGCGTATCCGACCTGCTGCCCTCCACTATAGACGGGGACACTGGTGCGCCACGCCTGCGTCGGCAGGCGCGGGGGCAGACCCACCGCGGCGTAGAGGCGCTCGAGCGAGTCCCAGTCGACGGCGATTCCCGTGAACTGCCATGCCGGGCCGCGCGCTTTCTCCTGGACGAGCGCCGGCTTGCCGTTGAACGCGTCCTTGCCCAGCGCCACCGTCCAGCCCAGTCCCAGCTCGAAGGGAGACGACTTTTGCGCCTCGATGAGCGCGTGCTTCGAGGAGAAGTAGTCCACTTCGATGAGCAGCAGCCCGGCCTCGATGCGCGCGACGTCGAGGGCGAGCATGCCCGCCGGGGTGATGCCGTACGGCATGCCGGTCTCGATCAACGCATCCCATACCGGCAGCGCCTGCGCGGCGTCGAGCCAGATCTCGTACCCCAGATCGCCGGTGTAGCCGGTGCGTGAGATCGTGACCGGGATGCCGCCGATCTTCGCCTCTGTGTGATGGAAATACTTGAGCGACGCGAGGTCGCGTTGCGCCGCGTTCTGGAGAATGGCGCGGGCGTTGGGACCCTGGAGCGAGAGCGCGGCGGTTTGCTCTGACACTTCCTCGATCGCGACATCGAGTCCGGCCGCGTTGAGGTGCAGCCACCGCAGGTTCGGGTCGGCGGCGGTCATCCGATAGCGACCGTCCGCGAGCACCGAGATCGTCCCGTCGTCGATCACCTTTCCCTCGGGGTCGCACCACGGCGTGTACAGCACCTGGCCGACCTTCGCCTTGCCGACGTCGCGCGTCACGACGCGGTCGAGGAGCCGCGCGGCATCCCGCCCGGTGATCAGGTACTTGTAGAGGGGCGAGACGTCGAACAACGCTGCGGAGCTGCGGATCGCGTGATACTCGCGGTCGTGCGACAGCTCGTAGGCGCTGGCCACGACGTACCCGGCCCAGCGCCGCCAGGCCTGGCCCTCCGACAGGGCGGCGGTGCGCGGATGAAACGGCGTTTGGCGCAGCGTCACGGAGTGGCGGGACTCGTTTCAGCGGGCGCGAAGACGACGAGCAGTCGCAGCTCCTCGGTGATCGAATGAAAGCGATGCGCGACGCGGGGCGGCACGTACACCACGCTCCCCGCCTCGACCGGCCGATCTTCGGCCCCGACCCGAATCATCCCTCGTCCACTCGTCACGTAGTAGATCTCGTCTTCCAGGTGCGGCCGTTGCGGATCGGTCTCGCCGACGCCGAGTACGTAGAGTCCCGCCGAGAGGGCCGGCACGCGAAGAAACTCGTGGTAGCGCTCGCGCGAGCGCATGGTCCCGACGTGGTAGATGTCCATCGGCGCGGAAATCTATATGTTGCCCCGATGTCGCGCCTCCACGTGTTCGAGATTCACGACCAGCCCTGGTGCCCGCCCTCGTTACGCGACGCGCTCACCGATTTCTTGCAGTTCACGATCAACCTGGGCCGGGCCTACGACGGGATCGTCCCGATGCTGCGGGACGCGATCGTTCGCTCGGGCGCGACACGGGTCCTGGATCTCTGCTCCGGCGCGGGAGGTCCCTGGCCCTCGTGGCTGCGCGAAACCCGGGGCACGGCCCCGGGGTTCGCGACCCCCGTCGTCCTGACGGACAAGTACCCGAACCGGCTCGCTCAATCGGGCGTGTTGCCCTTTCATCCGGTGCCGGTCGATGCCACCGCCGTCCCGTCCGACCTCGAAGGCTTTCGCACCCTCTTTACCTCGTTCCATCATTTCCGGCCCGCCGTGGCCCGGGACATCCTCGTCGACGCGGTTCGACAGAGGCAAGGGATCGGCGTGTTCGAGATTTCGCGGCGCGCCCCCCTCGACATCGCGCTCATCGCCTTCACCTGGCTCGCGGTGCTGGCGTTTGTGCCGTTCATCCGTCCGTTCCGCTGGTCGCGCCTGGCGTGGACCTACCTGCCGCCCCTGCTCCCGCTCGTGGGTGCATTCGATGGCGTCGTCTCGTGCCTGCGCACCTACTCACCGGCTGAGCTGCGAGAGCTGTTGCACGGACTCGACAGCTATGACTGGCAGGTCGGCGAAACGCGGACCCCGCGTTCGCCGCTGGTCGTGACCTATCTAGTGGGGGTGCCGAAGCGCTGATACGTTAAGCCCTCTCCTTCAGCACGAGGCGTTATGCGCCGACTGATCCCGCTGCTCTCGCTTCCCCTCCTGCTCGCGCCCGCCGCCGTGGCCGCGCAGGAAACCGCGTCCGACACGCTGCTCACCGTCAATCACTATCTCGACTGGGAAACCGTCAGCGACCCGCAGATCTCTCCCGACGGATCGCAGATCCTCTACACGCGGCGCTGGGTGAACAAGATCGAGGACCGCTGGGACTCGGCGCTGTGGATCATGAACGCCGACGGCTCACGCAATCGCTTCCTCGCGAAGGGCTCGAACGCGCGCTGGTCCCCGGACGGGAGCCGCATCGCGTACTTCGCGGATGGCGAGCCCAAGGGCACGCAGTTGTTCGTGCGGTGGATGGACGCGGAGGGCGCCACGTCGCAGGTCACCCGGGTGACGGAGTCGCCCTCCAACCTGAGCTGGGCGCCCGACGGCCGGTCCCTCGCCTTCACGATGCTGGTCAAGAACGAGCCGAGTTGGCGGATCAGCATGCCGGCGGCGCCCGAGGGCGCGAAGTGGACCCCCGCGCCGCGCATGGTCGACCGGCTCCATTACCGGCGCGATCGCACCGGCTTCATCGAGCAGGGCGCGACCCACATCTTCCTCGTCCCCGCCGAGGGCGGCACGCCGCGGCAGCTGACGAGCGGCGACTTTGGCGTGAGCGAGCTGGGCGCCGGGCTGAACTACGATTGGACGCCTGACGGCCGCGCGATCGTGTTCGATGGACTGCGCGAACCCGATGCCGACTACCGCTACCGCGAGTCGTACATCTACTCGGTCACGGTGGCCACGGGCGCGATCAAGCCGCTCTTCACGACCAAGGGCATGTGGACGAGTCCCGACGTCTCGCCCGACGGCCGGTCGGTAGCGTTCACCGGGCGCGAGTACGGCACCTGGTCGTATAAGGCGAACGAAGTGTGGGTGGTCGGCATCGACGGCAGCGGCATGCACGCGCTCACGACGTACGATCGCGATCCCGGCGGCCTGCGCTGGTCGCCCGACGGCACCGGCATCTACTTCACGTTGGCGGAGACGGGGACGAGCAACGTGTACTTCGCCGCGTTGCGCGGCGGCCCGCGCAAAGTGACCGAGGGCGAGCAGATGCTGTCGCTCGCCTCCGTGTCCCGCGACCTGACGGGCGTCGGCACGCTCTCGGATGTGGACGAGCCCGGCGATATCGTGCGGTTCAGCCTGCGCAAACCCCAGCCGATCACCAGGCTGACGAGCGTCAACGCCGACGTGCTCGCCGGCATTCGCCTCGGCCGCACGGAAGCAGTGTGGTATACGTCGAGCGGCGGTGCGCGCGTCGAAGGATGGATCGTGAAGCCACCGAACTTCGATCCCGCGAAGAAGTACCCGCTGATCATGGAGATTCACGGCGGGCCGCACGGGATGTACAACGTCGGATTCAGCTACCAGCTGCAGAACTTCGCCGCCAACGGGTACGTCGTGCTCTTCACGAACCCGCGGGGCAGCACCGGCTACGGGAGCGCGTTCGGCAATGCGATCGAGCGCGCCTATCCGAGCGTGGACTACGACGACCTGATGGCCGGCGTCGACACGGTCGTGGGCCGCGGGTACATCGACACGCAGCGCATGTATGTCGGTGGGTGCTCGGGTGGTGGCGTGCTGTCGAGCTGGGTGATCGGGCACACGACGCGCTTCGCGGGCGCCGCGGTGCGCTGTCCCGTGATCGACTGGATGAGCATGGCGGGCCAGACCGACATTCCGCTCTTCACCTACGGCTTCTTCGACGCGCCGTTCTGGGAGAAGCCCGAGCAGTGGCTCAAGCAGTCATCGCTGATGTACGTCGGGCACGTGAAGACGCCGACGCTGCTGATGACCGGCGAGCTGGACCTGCGCACGCCGATTCCACAGACCGAGGAGTACTACTCGGCGCTGAAGATGCTGAAGGTGCCTGTCGTGATGCTCCGGTTCAACGGCGAGTACCACGGGACCGGCTCCAAGCCCTCGAACTTCATGCGGACGCAGCTCTACATGATGAGCTGGTACCAGCAGCACAAACTGGGCGAGACCACGGCCGCCGCGAGCGACGGCACGAAGTAGATCGAACCTACGCGCGGGGGCGGAGCAGCATGCCCGCCCCCGCCGTGTTTTTCCCCCCGCCGTCACCCGGCGCCGGCGCCGGCGCGGTGCCGTTGCCAGCCACCTTCCCGTGCACGAATCGCCCAATCGCGTTGAGCGTGCCCAGGTTCTGCTCGACGATCTCGTCGTCGGCGACCTTGACGTGGAACGCGCTCTGGAGAAACTCCACGAGCTCGATGACGCCGATCGAGTCGATCACGCCGGCGCCGAGCAACGGGTCGTCGTCGCCGAACTTCCAATCGGGACGCATGTACAGGAAGTTCTCGCGCACCCAGGTGCGCGTGCGGTCGACGATCTCAGTTGGCGAGTACGAACCTGCCTGACTCATATCTTTGGGCTCCTGATTCAACCGGGGTTTCCAAGAACTCACGCTGCCACAGCTGGGTCGAGAGGATCGCGACGAGCGCCTGACCCTCGCGCACGCCGCTGGCCTGGCCGGTCCGGCAGCGGCGCACCAGGCCGCGGGCGGCGGCGGGATCGAAGATGCCGCCGCGTTTGAGCGCCGACTCGTCGAGCAGCTCCGCGACGTACGCCGGCGGTTCGCCCTCGAAAAACGCCGGAACGTCGGGCGCGCGGTACGGCTGCTTGACGCGCTGCGCCGCGCTGGCGGGCAGCACGTTCGCCGCCCAGCGCCGCAGGATCTCCTTCTCGCGGAGGCCGCGCAGTTTGCTACGGTCGGGGAGCGCGGCCGCAAACTCGAAGACGCGGTGATCGAGATAGGGCACGCGCGCCTCGACGCCGTGCGCCATCGCCATCCGATCACCCTGCGAGGAGAGCAGGTACGGCGAGAGCAGCGTCACCATTTCCAGGTATGCCGCGCGCTGCAGGGTCGACCAGCCCGCAAAGGCTGGCGGCAATGCATCGCGCAGCTCGCCGAGCGCGTCGAACCCGTCCAGGCCGGCGCGGAACTCCGCGGAGTAGAACTCCTTGATCCACGCCGTCAGACCGAAGCGGGGCAGGTGCGAGAACAACGGGTCGTCGGTCGATCCCGCGCTCAGGAAGAAGCGGCGCCAGAAGTCCCCGGCCCGGCCCCCCCCTCCACCGCGGGCGAGATAGGGATAGAGGCGGTCGAAGAGCCGCGGGCGCACGGTCGAGTCCGGCTGGCGGAGGCAGAACTCCCGCACGACCGTTTCCTTGAAGAGATCGTAGCCGTAGAACAGCTCGTCGGCGCCTTCGCCCGACAGCACGACTTTGATGCCGCGTTCCCGCGCGAGGCGCGACAGGAGGTAGAGCGGCGCCGGAGCGGTTCGGACGAGCGGCGTTTCGGTGTGGCGGATGACCTCCGGAAAGACGCCGGCGATGTCCGCGGGCCCGATGTGTTGGACAGCATGACGACTCCGCACCGCCGCGGCGACTGCTTGCTGGTGCGCGCTTTCGTCGAAGCGGGGATCCGCGAAGGCGACCGAGAAGGTGCGCAGCTCCGCGCTCGACTCGCGGGCCGCGAGCGCGCAGACGGCGCTCGAATCGAGGCCGCCGCTCAGGTAGCCGCCGACGGGGACGTCGGCGAGGAGTCGCTGCCGCACGCTGGAGCACATCAGCGCGTCGAGCTGCTCGAGCGCCCCGAGACCTTCGGCGGACGGGTGGAAGTCGAGCGTGTACCAACGGCGGATCGTGAGCCGTCCACTGTGCCAGCGGGCGCAGCACCCGGGCTCGAGTGCGCGGACGCCCTGGAACGGCGTGCGCGGTGGCCGCGCGGCCCAGAATGTGAAGACCTCATCCAGACCTGCTGGATCGAGCGCCCGCGGCACCTCACCGCTGGCGAACAGCGCCTTCACTTCCGATCCGAAGTAGAGGTCGCCGCCACGCTCGGCGTAGTACAGCGGCAGGATTCCGAAGCGGTCGCGAGCGAGAAAGAGCGAGCCGTCGCGCCGGTCGTAGATGACGAACGCAAACTGACCGTTCAGCCGATCGAGCATCCCTTCGCCCCACTCGGCGTACGCGTGGAGCAGGACTTCGGTATCGCTGCGCGTCCGAAACGTATAACCCCGGGCGGCCAGCTCGTCCTTCAAGTCGGGGAAATTGAAGGTCTCGCCGTTGTAGACGACGACGAGCGTGCCGTCGCCGTTCGCCATCGGCTGCGCGCCGCCCGCGAGATCGATGATGCTGAGCCGCGCGTGCGCGAGCCCGACGCGCGCATCCGCCTGCGCGCCGAGGCCGTCGGGCCCGCGATGCCGCAGCGCGGCGGCCATGCGCTGCAGGACCGTCGGCGCCACTCCGTTGGCGTCCCGCCGGGCGATCCCCGCGAAGCCGCACATCAGTCGGTATCCAGGACTCGTTCGACGAGCAGGGGCGCCGCGTGCTGGTACACGGTGGCGCCGCGCTTGCGATCGATCTCGCGGTACGCGCGCTCCACTCGTTCGGGCGTCAGTCCGATGTCGCCCGCAGCCTCGGCGGGGCTCCGGCCGGCGTTCCGCGCCTGCAGGGTGAGGTCGAGCTCGGTGAGGGGCAGTGAGAAGAAGAACTCCTCCTGCGTCTGCGGCAACGAGTAGGTGTCGGTGGTCGGCGTGCGACGGCGAATGCTCTCCGGCACGCCGAGGTGTTCGGCGAGCTGGTAGACCTGATTCTTGTAGAGGTGCGCGATCGGCTTCACGTCGGCGAGCCCGTCGCCGCCCTTCACGAAGAACCCAAGCTCGTACTCGAGCCGGTTCGGCGTCCCGACGACCGCGTAGTGGAGGAGGTCGGCGTGGAAGTACTCGAGCATCTTGCGGACGCGCTGTTTGAAGTTCGTCGCGGCGACGATCTCGCGGAATTCGCGCGCGGGCAGGCGCACTTTGCGTAGCTCACCCTGCGGCGGCTGAATCGCGAGGTACGCCACGTTCAAGCGATCGGAATCGAGGCCGCCGTTGTCTGCGAGCAGCTTGCAGCGCCAGTCGTCGTCGTACTCGGGCACGATGCGCCGGATCGCCGCGTCGCGCCGGGCGTAGCAGCCCGAGGCCGTCAAGGCTGCCGAGATGTCCACGACCAGCAGCTCGATGCCGAGCTGCGTCGCCAGCTCCTTGGCCAGGGTCAGGCTTTCCGCGCCCGACTCGCGTTCGGGGAGGGCCAACCCCACCACCCGCTTGGGGCCGACGGCTTGCACCGCGAGGGCGGCACAGACGGAGCTGTCGATCCCGCCGCTCATCGCGACGACGAGGCCCGAGCGGCGCAGCACGGTGCCGACCTGCTGGCGCAGCGCTTCCGTGATCTCCTGGGTGGCACGGACGGGATCGAGCCGCAGTTGTTCGGGGACCGCTACAGTCATGCTGCCTCCTTGGGTTCGAGGCGCCTGACGTGCAAGGTTCGAGCCTCAAGGCTGCGTGCCCGAGTGGGGCGCGCTGTGGCGCCCGCGCTACGCTCTCACCGTGGTATGCTCGTTGCTGTGTTGCGGACGCATGAATTGCAATGCGGCCCAGCTCCTGTGGCGGACCGCCCACACGCCGGGGACCGACGAGCGCCCGGCGATCGTGGAGCGGGACGCCGTCGTGGACTATGCGGGTTTGCGGGGTCGCGCAGCGGCCGTGGCGGCGGCGCTCGCCGCCGCCGGCGCCGGACCCGACCGACCCGTCGCGATCTTCCTCGAGCGCGGGTGCGACGCGGCCGCGGCGTTCTTCGGGACTCTCGCGATCGGCGGCATCGCCGTGTTCATCAACGAGACCCTACGCTCCCGTCAGATCGATCACATCCTCGCGCACTCCGGCGCCCGTCACCTGATCACCAGCGCCGATTTGTTGGCGCGGCAGCCCCGGGCCCCGCAGGGCGATGCGCGGATCATCGACGTCGCGACGATTCCGGCGGGCGGTCACGAGGCGGGCGCGTCCCTCCCGGTGCTGCGCCTCGGCGACGACGTCGCCCAGATCATCTACACGTCGGGCTCTACGGGACAGCCGAAGGGCGTCACGGTTACCCACGCCAACATCGAGGCGGCGGCGCATACGGTCGTCGGGTATCTGGGCATCAGCGCCTCGGATCGCATTGCCAGCCTGCTGCCCTTCAGCTTCGTGTATGGCTTGAGTCAGCTGCTGTGCGCGGTGACGGCAGGCGCCACGCTCGTGGTGGAGCGGTCACCGTTGCCGCAACAGGCCGTCGCGACCCTACGCGACCAGGACGTCACGGTCCTCGCCGCGGTGCCGGCCCTGTGGATGCGCCTCCTCGCGACGGGTGGTTTCAGCAATGCGCTCCTGCCGGTCCTCCGCGTCATGACGAACGCGGGCGGGCACCTGCCACTCGAGGTGGTGCGCGGGCTCCGCGCGGCGCAACCGCACGTTCGCCTGTTTCTGATGTACGGGTTGACCGAAGCGCTGCGCAGCACGTATCTGCCGCCCGAAGAGGTGGACGGGCGGCCTGACTCGATCGGCCGCGCGATTCCCGGTGCGGAGATCTTCGTGGTGCGGGATGATGGCACCCTCGCCGCCCCTGGCGAGGTGGGAGAGCTGGTGCAGCGCGGCCCGACGGTGACGCTCGGCTACTGGAAGGATCCGGAGCTCACCGCCCGGGTGTTCCGTCCCAATCCCCTGCGCCCTGAGGGCGCACCCGACGCGGAGCGCGTCGTGTACTCGGGCGACCTGGTGCGGCGCGATGTAGACGGCTTCCTGTATTTTGTGAGCCGCAAGGATCGCATCATCAAGACGATGGGGTTCCGCGTGGGACCCGATGAGGTCGGGGACGTGCTGCTCGCGTCGGGTGAAGTGGCCGAGGCGGCGGTGATGGGAGAACCCGATCCCCAGTGGGGCGAGCGCATCGTGGCGCACGTGGTGCTGACGGCCGGTGGGTCGGTCGAACGGCTCAAGGGTTACTGTGGCCGGGAGCTGCCGCGTCACCTCCAGCCGGCCCGCTTCGAGGTGCGCGAGGCGATGCCGCTCCTGCCGAGCGGCAAGCACGACGTCGCCGCGCTCAGGGCGTGACGATCACCACTTTGATGTCGTTCCCCAGATCGGTGTCGGCGTTGACGTAGCCGATGCCGTTGTGGAACTGCCGGATGTAGTTGAGCACGTCGACGTCGGAGGGTCGCTCCGGGGGCGCTACGCCGCGCCCCGCGAACGTCTGCTGCTGCCAAAACGTCTGGACCGAGGCGATGGTGCGGCGGTGGACCTGCTTGGTGAACGCGCGGCGCACCGGAGAATCAGCGGGCTGGTCCACCGGGAGCACCGGCGTCCGATTATCCCACAACGCCACTTTGCGCAGGAAGATCTGGGAGGTCTGCTCGCGCGTGAGCCGCGCGACCGGGTTCGTGACGTGCACGACGACCCGGTAGGAGACCTCCTGCTGCGCGGCGAGCGGCGCGGCGCAAAGCACGAATAGGGCCGCGACGGCGAACGGTCGTTGGAACATGGCCGGAAATATAAAACCGTCGGTCCATTTCGACGTATCGTACGTCACAGCGGCCCAGCCGAGGGGGTCCCTCCGCCTCACGGCGCCCGATCGGCCGCGACCAACGCGAGCCGATCCCCGCGCGGACTGACGGCGAGGCGCGTGATGCCCGCGAGTCCCTGAGCCGTGAAGTCTGCCACTTCCTCCCACTCGGGCCCCCGCGCCGGGCTCCACTGATACAATTTCGCGCCCTTGGCCATCAGCAGCACGCCCGCGGGGGTCCACGCATACTGATCGACGCCGGGAAGGGTCCGGACGAGCGTGCGAACCTGCCGCGTCGCGAGGTCGAGCTCGGCGACGGCCCACGTGCTGTCGGGCCCTTTCTGCACGAAGCTGATCCGGGCCCCGGTCCCCGGGATGCGTTGCACCCCGCGCCCGATGTTCCGGGCGACCGGCGTGGCGGCGCCCGACGGCAGGTCGGCGACTTGCAGCGTCGCTGTGTCGCCGAGCACGAAGAGCGCCACGGTGTTGGCATCGCCCCACGCGTGATAGCCCACGGGCTTCACCCCGGCCAGCACGAGCGCGGGATGGCCGCCGTCCCAATCGAAACGCCAGAGCCGCTGCGTCGAGTCGGCCTCGACGCGCACCACCGAGAATCCGCTGCCGTCGGGGAGCGGCGTCGCCGAGTACTCGCTTTCGGGCGTCGTCTTCGTCAATTGCACGCTGCGCGCGGCGGCGATGTCGTAGCGCCAGATGTCGGCCTGGCCGTCCGTCACCGACGTGAAGAGAAAGGTGCGGCCGTCGGGCGTGAAGAACGGTTGATTGTCGTAGCCGGGGCGATGCGTGACGTTCACGGGAGCACCGACTTCGACGCGATCGCCGGCGCCGCGCGCGCGCAGCCCGGCGAGGAAGATGTCGGTGCCGGGAGACCCCTGCGCCGCGGCGAGGGAGAGCGCGGTGAGGGCGATGCCGAGCAGGGCGGGGGCGGTGCGCTTGGCGAGCTCCTGGTCGCGGAGTTCGCGTCGCAGAACCTTCAACACGGTGGATTTCGGCAGCTCTGAGCGGAACTCGATCGCTCGGGGCACTTTGAACGGCGCGAGGTTTTCGCGGCAATACGCCATCAACTCCTCGGCCGTGGCCCGTTGGCCCGGTCTTGCCACGACGAAGGATTTGACGGTTTCGCCGCGCCGCTCATCGGGGATGCCGATCGTGGCGGCCTCGGCCACCGCGGGATGGCCCGCGAGAATGCGATCGATCTCGTCCGGGTACACGTTGAACCCTCCGCACAGGATCATGTCTTTCTTGCGCCCGACGATGTAGCAATACCCGTCCTCGTCGACGCGGGCGAGATCGCCGGTGTAGAGCCAACCCTCGCGGATCATGCCGGCGGTCTCGTCGGGCTTGTTCCAGTAGCCCACCATCACCTGCGGCCCCGCGAGGGCGAGCTCCCCGGTTTCGCCGGTTGGCACACGCTGCATGCCGGTCTCGATGTCCACGACCTTGGCGTCGGTGTCGGGGAGTGGGACCCCGATGCTTCCCGGCTTGCGGCGTCCGAGGAGCGGGTTGGAGTGCGTGACCGGGCTCGTCTCCGACAACCCGAATCCTTCGGAGATGATTGCCCCTGTCAGCTCCTCGAAACGGCGCACGGTCTCGACGGGCAACGGCGCCGAGCCCGATACGCACCGCTTCACGCTGCTCAGGTTGAAGGACTTCACCTTCGGATGATTGATGATCGCCGCGTACATGGCGGGGACGGCGGGAAAGAGCGTGGCGCGGTGCTTTGCGATCGTGTTCATCACGGCGGGGACGTCCCGCGGATTCGGGACGAGCGCCATCGCCCCCGCGACGCCCACGGCGAGATTCATGCACACCGTCATCCCGAAGCTGTGGAAGATGGGCAGGGCGGTCAGCACCACTTCGTGGCCTTCCACGAGGCTCGGGAACCAGGCGCGCATCTGCTGCACGTTGCACGAAAGGTTGCGGTGCGTGAGCATCGCGCCCTTGGAGGGGCCCGTCGTCCCGCCGGTGTACTGCAGCGTCGCGACGTCATCCAGGTCGATCGCCTCCGCCGGAAGATGCGGTGCCGTCGTATCGATCAGCTCACGGAAAAAGTGCACCCCGGCTCCGCGCGCCACGCGAGCGATGGCGGGAGGCTTCGCGCGTTTGAGTTTGAGGCGCGCGAACCAGCGCAGCGGAATCCGCAGATACTCGGGGATCGACGCGACGACGTAGTGCTCGACCGGGAGGCGCTCGCGGATGCCGCGAATCTTCGCCTCGAAGATGAAGTCCGTCACGACGGCCACGCGGCCGTCCGAGTCCTTCCATTGATCCTCGATCTCGCGGGGCACGTAGAGGGGATTCGTGAGCACGGCGTGGGCGCCCAGGCGTAGCGTCGCGTAGTACGCGATCACCACCTGCGGGATATTGGGTAGCTGGATCGCGACCCGCGTGCCGGGCCGCACGCCGAGTGACCCCAAGGCGGTGGCAAAGCGATCCACCGCGTCCTTGAGCTCGCCGTAGGTCATGCGACAGTTATGAAAGAGGATCGCGGGGGCGTCGCCGTGCCGGCTTGCCGCTCGCTCGAGCATCTGCGGCAACGTCAGCGACTCGTACACGAGCGACGGCGGCACGTCGGGATCGTAGCTGCGGTGCCAGACACGCGGCTCCATGGCCCCTAAGGTCCGTCCATATTGGTGGGATGTCCATCCGGCGCGCCGTGCGGATCGTCGTGTGGGGGGCCGTGGGGCTGCTCGGCGTGGCCGTGCTGTGGCTGCGCGGCTGCGGCACGGCCCGCCGGCTCGACGCGCTGCACTTGCCGCCCGGGTTCACGATCGCGGTCTACGCCGACTCCGTGCCTGACGCGCGTTCGCTGGCGCTCGGCGACAGCGGCACCGTGTTCGTGGGGAGTCGCGACGCCGGCGTCGTCTATGCCGTGCGCGACACCAAGACCATCGTCCTGCTGCGTGGGCTCGACACGCCGAACGGCGTGGCCTTCCGGAATGGCGCGCTCTACGTCGCAGAGACATCGCGCATTCTTCGCTACGACGCGATCGAAGCGCGTCTCTCCCATCCCCCCAGGCCGGTCGTCGTCACCAATCGTCTGCCACGTGAGGGGCACCACGGGTGGCGCTACATCGGATTCGGGCCTGATGGATGGCTCTATGTGGGCTCCGGAGCGCCATGCAACGTGTGCGACCCACCCGGCGAGATGTTCGCCTCGTTGCTGCGGGTCCGCCCCACCGACGGCACCGTGGAGGTGTACGCGCGCGGCGTTCGGAACACCGTCGGCTTCGACTGGCATCCCGTGACGCGCGAGCTATGGTTTAGCGATAACGGGCGCGACTGGCTGGGCCCCGACGCTCCGCCCGACGAGTTGAATCGCGCGCCGCGAGCGGGATTGCACTTCGGCTTTCCTTACTGTGACGGCGGAACGATCCTCGATCCCGATTTTG
>Ga0137409_10002089_pt1 | contig 21518 bp, 15 predicted proteins | sample CZODoug1_16funga_FD_122059 | JGI IMG/M metagenome (GOLD analysis project Ga0137409, IMG submission 122059) | Vadose zone soil fungal communities from Angelo Coast Range Reserve, California, USA - CZODoug1_16fungal (Hybrid Assembly) | ecosystem: Environmental > Terrestrial > Soil > Vadose zone... | reverse complement strand
CGCTTCTGGAGTCAAAACCCCTTGGGTCTACAATTTGTACGAGGATGCCGAACGTGGACAGAAAGACATTAAGTTCGTCAAGCTGAATGTATTAAAGAACCCTTACGTCCCAGAGGATGAAAAGGTTCGACTCATCGAGAAATGGAAGGGGAATTTTGAAGAAGCTGCTCGTTTATTCGGTGACTTCATCCAAAGGTCAGGGTTGGTGTATCCTCTCTGGAAGCGATCTATCCACGTCCCCGGCTCAGCTTGAGGCATGCGGATCATCAGGTATATCCCTATTTGCTCCATGACGTGGTGATTCATCGGCCCTCCCAAGTGTGGAGTGCGGATATCACCTATATCCGCCTCCAGGCGGGGTTTGTCTATCTGGTCGCGGTGATGGATTGGTTCAGCCGCTATGTGCTGTCCTGGGTGTTGTCGATCACGATGGACGTCGCGTTTTGTGTCGAGGCGCTGGAGCAGGCGCTTGGGCAAGGGCGCCCAGAGATTTTTAATACGGACCAGGGGGTCCAGTTCACCAGTCAGGCGTTCACGGCCCGGCTGAAGGAAGGAGGCATCCGGATCAGTATGGATGGCCGCGGTCGGGCCCTGGACAACGTGTGTGTGGAGCGGTTGTGGCGCAGCGTAAAATACGAGGAGGTGTATCTGCGAGACGATCAAACGGTCTGGGACGCTCGGCACGGTTTGGCGCGCTATTTCGCGTTTTACCATGGGGAACGGCTCCATCAGGGCCTGGGCTACCGACCACCAGCGGCGGTATACCGCGGATGAGAGAGCGATCCTCAACGGGCTAAGGGCAAAAATATCCAACGAGGCCCCACCTAACTTATTCTGCCCGAAAAATGGCCTGGACAATAGGGTACACCTTATTCCCTGCCGACGCCAGCGGTGTACCGTGGCTGTTTGTATGATCTCCAGGGCGTCAGGCCATCGTGACCACAGCGTCGAGGCACGATCCAGAAGCATCGATCAACCGGTGAGAATCGTGGCCGCTTCACGGAACGTTCCAAGACACCGAGTTGGTGTCGGAGTGCCATGGTCTCAAGTGAGAGCTGCCAGTGCTCAAGCAGCGCAGCAATCATCCCACGGAACAGGTTTCGGAGAAGCGTCTTCATGGCCCTCCAGGATGGACCTGGGGCGTGATAAAATGAAACGATTTCATCGCAGATGAATAATTGTAAGCGTTCACCCACTCGAACGAATTATGCAGCGGGGCACATGGATTTTGTGAGATCCCTTGGGGTGGGCAGCAAGGAAGGCGGGGGCTCGCCATACAATGCTGCCTCGCACGCGGCCGTGAGATAGTCGAGGACATGGCGGTGTTGTGGCTTGAGGGTCGCCGCCACCGTCATCATCGCTTCGACAAACCGGGAGCCGTCCGCACTCTGCGTCCCAAAACTCCCTTTGCGCCACAGCACGCCAGGACGACTGGCGCGCTCCGCCGCGTTGTTTGTGGGCTCCACCCCCTCATGGCGGACGAACGTCCACAGCGCTTGGCGCCGCTTCAGGATCTCGCGGCAGGTCCCTTCGGTCTGGGGTGCACCACAGGTTTGCCCAGCCTCCAGCAGCCGCTCGACCTCCCACCGGATCGGCGGCAGATAGGTCCGGAACTGCACCTGATCGCTGCCGTTGGGACCCGGATACCCTGGGGCGCTCGTGAAGTTCACCGCCTGGATGGGCTCGATCGGAAGCCCCAGATCGAACGCGTCCTGCGGCGTCGAGCCGAAGAGCCGCCGAAAAGTCGCCTGGACCGGGAGGGTGGTCGACTGTCCGAGGTTCCCCAGGTACCAGTTGGCATCGTCCTGGGAGGCATGGGGATCGACCACGTAAGAGCTCAGCTCTGTCGTCCACTGGGGCAACGCGCACAGAGGAGGACTGCAGGCCTGGAGCGCGCATGCCCCCGAGGCCGACACGCCGCCGCCCAGCGCGGTCAGGTACGTCCGCCCTGGAGCCAGATACGAGTCGGTAGCCAGTCCGATGACGAGGAGCAGATTGGTGGTAGGCGCGGCGACCGTGCAGACACCCGCGTGGCACGACGGTGTCGCTCCGTCCTGCTTGTACGCGTCACATGGATGCGCCGGACAAGAGTTGATCGGCGCCGCGGGCCCCGGATCGCCGACGATCGGTTCGCACGCCAGCCCAAGCCCGACCGCGACCACCGCAAGCGCCCACGGACTTCGTCGCCGCCGCATCGTCATAGCGGAGTGGCGACGACATCCAGGACCTGCGGCAGGCTGTCCATGGGGGCGTCTGCCGGCGGGAACGACCCGTCGCCTCCGTCGAACTGCTGGCAGTTCCCGGCGCCGTTCGGAGTGTACTGCCAGGTGACGCTGTCGGCAGGGACCACGACCTGGGACGAGTCGGGGGACGACTCGGACTGCGGCTGCTGCTGGACGGGTACCCAGCCCATGATCGTCTTCATGGGTTGCTTCGGGTCGTTGGCCATCTGACCATCATCGATCAACCCGGCGACGAAATCTCCGTCAGCACAACTCCGACATGTAAGCGCTGTATGATGCGGTCAAATGGAATCGGCGCCGAGCCAGGAGCGCTTGCTCGCGATCATCGATGCCGAGCTTGCCAAGTTGGACGATACGCCAGACCCACAAGAGCGCCTCGCGATAGTGCAGGAGGCCCAGCGGCAGGTAGCCGCCGACCTGAGCACATTGTTGACATTGCTGCCGCCGGAGCTCGTGTGATCATCGTCGAAAAACCGATCACGAGAGCTCCGGCCGACTGGGTCGCGGCGAGCGAAGCCGAGCGGCGAGAGGTCATTCGGCGCTTTCGGGGTCAGCCCCGCACCGCTGTCGTGAAGTTCAAATACAAGGCGTACGGACTCGACCCGCTGCGAAAGGCGCTCAACGAGATCTTCTTCTTCAAGTGTGCCTACTGTGAGAGTCCGTATGGCCCAACCCAGCCGGTCGCGATCGAGCACTATCGTCCCAAGGGACGTGTCATCGACGGAAAGCGGACGTTGCGTGGCTATTACTGGCTAGCGGCGTCCTGGGACAACTTGTTTCCCTCGTGCACCGACTGTAATACAGCGCGCTACCAGGATTTCGAGAATGGCAGGGAGGAATTGCGTGGAAAGGGGAACCTGTTTCCGCTCGCCAGTCCGCGCACACGAGCTACGGGGCCACGTGCTCGACTCGAGCGGGAGGAGCCCCTGCTGCTCAACCCGTCCAGTACTGCGGCGACCAATGATCCGTCCCGTCATCTCGAATTCGTAGTAGACCCGACGGACAATGAAACGAACGGCCTCGTCCGACCTGCGCTCGTGAACGGCGTCGAAAGTGAAAAGGGAAGGGTATCCATCGGGGTCCTCGGCCTCGATCGCCCTCGTCTGAAGGAGGCTCGAGCCAAGATTGCTCGACGTGTGCTATTTCGATGCCGAGAGACTGAAGCTGCGGAGATACTGAAGCGACGTTACCCGAACGATCTGGATATTCAAGCCGCGTACGCGAGACAGGTGGAGGAACTGCGCTCGTGGTTTACGTCCGACATGCCGTATCTCGCCATGGTGCGTCAATTGATTGCTCGGCGTTATCCCGCCCTCGAGCAGCTCTTAATGCCGCCGGCCTCCCCTGGACCCACCGCGACCTGACGACGGGCGCGTCGCTGGGCGCGACACATTGCCGCCGCGAACACATCGTGGCCGGAGGAGCCCCGGGCCGCAATGCGTATTGGCGTAGTCCGTAGGCTGCGCTCAAAGGGTTCTAGCCGGTGACCTCCGCCCCAGTAATTTTGAGCCGATGGTGCCCACGGCTGGGGCGCGAGAATCCCCGGCTTCATCGGAATCGCCGCACGAATCGCCGCGGCGTGAGGGGATCGCTCTCTGCTTGTCCGGTGGTGGATTCCGCGCCGCGCTTTTCCATCTCGGCGCTATCCGACGGCTGAACCAGCTCGGGATTCTCGGTCAGCTCGCCACGATCAGCAGAGTCTCGGGTGGTAGTATCCTCTCAGCATTTCTCGCTGATAGGATGGTCGCACTCAAACGGCCGAAGCTGCAGTTCGATGACTTCGAAGAGGACGTTGCCGCACCGTTTCGGCGGTTCACGTCTCGCGACATACGAACGATTCCGCTGCTGCTCCATCTCCCCTGGAATTGGGCGTTTCCCAGTTTTCGTGCGAGGCATCTCGGTCGCAGCTATCGGCGGCATCTGACGGCACTGCAGCTGGGACAGCTGCCGGACGCCCCTGTCTTCAGTTTTTGTGCCACCGACATGGTGTTCGGGGTGAACTGGGAGTTCCGCCGGGAACGCTCGGGAAGCTGGCAGGCGGGATACACGACGGACACGGCGTCATGGCCAGTGGCAATTGCTGTCGCAGCATCATCGTGTTTCCCACCGATGTTCGGCCCGCTACGGGTGCGGGTACCTCCTGGGTCGTTTAAGGAAGGAGGGTACCGCGGGTCAGATCGTGATCGTCTTCGCTCACAACTCGCCTTAACCGATGGTGGCTTGTATGACAACGCTGGTTTGGAGCCTGTCTGGAAGAGTCACCAGACCGTGCTGACCTCCGACGGAGGCGCCCCGTTTGTGTTTGGCGTCGGGGCCGCACCGTGGAGGCGCATCATGCGCTACATCGGTCTCGTCATGCTGCAAGCCGTGTCCCTGCGGCGGCGGATGTTCCAAACCGGCCTACACGAGGGGGCCTACAGCGGCACGGCGTGGTCGATCACACAAGGAACGACGGCCGCTGACGCGGCGATTTGCCCCGGGTATTCGGACGATGTGGTTGATGGGGCGATCGCGCGCATCCGGACCGATTTGGATCGCTTTACCGATGCCGAGCAGCGGATTCTCGAGAACCACGGATATTCGCGAGCATCCGCGCAGCTTGCCGCCAAAGTGCCCCACCTGCTGCCTCACAATCCTGAACCCGCCGTTGTTCCACATCCCAAGTTGATGGACGACGATCTCGTACGGCGGCTGTTGCGTGGCAGCGCAGGTCGCCTCAATCTGCGCCGATTCTTCCATTTGGAGTCGCGCGCGTGATTCACGTCGATCGCATGTGTCGACGTGATGCGCCAGATCCAGGATCAGGTCATGCGTGAAGGCAGGGACGCCCTTGAAGGGGTACCCATGTCGCATGGCGGCTCCGGATGGAAGTACGTCACCCTGAGGCGTTTGGCCCTCTTGATCGAGGAGTCCGTGCGTCGCGGCACGCAGTGGGTGGTCTTCGAGCCAAACGACGAGCGGCTGTGGGAAAAGATTCGCGTAGAGATGGATGGGTTCATGCACAACCTGTTCCGTCACGGCGTCTTCGCGGGGGAGGGCGCGCAGGATGCCTACTTCGTGAAATGCGACAACGAGACGACCACACAGAATGATGTGAAAAGCGGCATCGTGAACATTCAGGTGGGATTCGCGCCGCCCAAACCGGCCGAATTTGTAGTCATCAAGATCCAGTAACTCGCCGGCCAGACCCGATTCGATCCGTACACGTACTTCAAGTTCCGCCTAAGGTGGGATCGGCGGTGCGTCGCGGGTTTCAGCAAGCAAAGTTGCCCGGACAAAGCAAGCATGAAGCGCTCACGCGCGAAGCAGCGCTTCGGTGCGCTCGCCGTCGCCGCCCGCGAGATCGGGGCCGGCGCGTTCGACGATCGCGGTGACCGTGCCGTTCGTCGCCTCGCTGATGGTTTTGACGAACGTGTCGCCCCAGCGCGTGATGGTTTCGCCGGCGGGTTGGGTGCCGATGCCGTGGACGAGCAGGATGCCGAGTTGGTGCGGCTTGGCAGTCATGGAGGCCTCGCCCGCGTTCAGGGCTGGCTGACGTCGTACACGGGATGAATCTCCCACAACGCGCGATCTGACGCATTGCAGTGGCCGTGGCCGGATGGCGGGTTGCCGGACCCCTTGGCTCCACGATGTTGCCCGTCGAAGAATGCGAGGCCGACGACCGTCAGCCGGACCGGCGGGACGATCTGCTTTTTCGAGTTGATCGTGGAATTGACAATGAGGTCGAGGAAGTCGTGCCGCGCGGTGGCGAAGACGGCGCCGTATTGCGGATCGGGGATTTCGACGACGATGCACCGGGTGGATTTGGTCTTCGAGCCTTGAGTGAGCTCGATGTGCCAGTCCAGGTCCCCGGGGGCTTTCTCAATTTTCCAAGCGCGCGCCCAGCCGGTGACGGCGAACACCGTGAGCTCCCGGTCCGCGCGGGGCGTACAGTCGTGGGCCTGCGGCGCGGGATGGTAGAGCTCCAGTGGCGTCCACGTGAGCATGGCGGACGGTGTGGCGGCAGTCGACGCATCGCCCTCGTGCGCCACGGTTGTCTTGACGGTCCAGCGGTAGTGCGGGTCGGTGCAGGTTTGCGCGTGGGCGGCGCTGGTGGCGAGCGCGGCGAGGGCGGCGAGGGCGGGTGAGACACGCGGCATGGGTGAGCTCCTGCGGATGTTGTAGGCAAGGAGAAATCGGCACGGCTGAGCACGAGCCAACCGAGATTATCGCCCCCACGCAGGCGCGCCGACGTCACCTACTAGCCAGAGCGGCGGGGACGAAGGCCGAGGGCCCTCAGCAGGTTGCCGATGGCCTCTCCAACTCGAGCGAGGAGCTCCCCGACGCCAGGGGCTGATCTGGCCTGCCGTTTACTGGCCAGCGACCTAGTGTACGTGTGAACGTCAACAACCGAATTGACATCCACACTCCGAATGTGCTTGACTGGCAGTGCTTGATGAAATGCCCTAGCAGGCACTCCGGCAGCCGTCTGCTCAAAAGTCTGCTCGGAAACAATCCCAATGACACTTCCGGCGACGTTTATGACCGGCGCCCCGCTCATCCCACCAGCCAAATTCGCGCTTATCTGAATGTACTGTAGCTGACCGCGCAGATCTGAAACCATTGCCTCGACAATTCCCTCAGCAACAACCAACGTTGGAAGCCGCAGGGGTACGGCCGGGTATCCCAAGACCGCAATCGGCTCCCCGCGTTCCGGAATGTTGATGTCGATTGGGATGTATGGCATATGGGGGGACGCACCAGGTAGATGCAGCACGGCTACGTCGTAGCCGGTCACCACGTCCGGGTGAACGCTGATCCGCTTGATACTGGTCTTGTTCAGATGAGGTGCCTCAACTGCAAGATCTCCGACGATGACGTGCTCAGCTGTTGCGAGGAGGCCCCGTTTGTACGCGAAGGCGGTGCCACCACTGATAACCCCCGCGTTGCGAACCTCAACCTGAAAAATCGAATGCTCGTAACGGGCGGCCCACTGTGTCCACACCGCATCGCTGGGACCTCCACGGGTGGCAGGTTTGATAGGGAGGGCGTACGGGATCAGCGTGGAGTCTAATCCATGGAGCTGATTGTGAAGCCTTCGGTAGAGTCGATCTTTCTCGCCTCTCACCATCCGCAAGTAGTCGAGTTTTCCTTTGATAACCAATCTGAATGACGGGGGGACTCCTTTGGATCTTGCCCGTGTATCGTAGAATTGACGGAAGTGTTGCTCTGCTGGTCCAAGGCCGTGCTTCTCCCATGCGTGAATCATCGCGCGAATCTGTCGCACGTATGAGCGCCGTACGTTCGGCAATCTGTTGACCGTTATTCCCGTCACATCCTGGTGGCAATCCTTGAACTGGAGTCGCGATTTCTTCTCGCTTACTCGAAAGCCGTTTGCCACGATTACCCTATCGAGTTCCGGTCCAATCTTGATATGAGCGCCAGTCCACCCTTCGACAGGGGTCGCTAGATCGCTTGGAAAGTCGCGTGCGCGCGTGGAAAACGACAAATCATCCGCGTACCTCGTGTAGGTGCAATTCGCTCGCCGAGCGAGTTGAAGGAGTTGCCCGTCGAAGCGGGAGCACACCATGTTGGCGAGCACTGGTGAGGTCGGTGCGCCTTGGGGAAGCTCGTTGTTTACACAACAGATTCGGGCGATCACCGTCGCCGCCGCCGGGCCTGCCTCATAGGGCGGACGCATAAGCATCCCGCGAACGCGCCCGAAATTGATTGAGGGGAAGAACTCTTCGAGGTCGAGGTTCAGCACCCATCGCTTTCGAATGTGGGGGAGCGCGTTAGTGAGCGCGCTCCGGTCCCTAATGAAGCCGTGCACGAAAGGTCTTGGCCTATAGACCGCGTCCAAGATTGCCTTCAGTCGATCTTGCAGCGCGCGCAGCTCCTTCCGAGGCGCTGAGATGGTCCGAGTGCCCCCGGATTTCTTAGGGATCACGAATCGTCGATAGGTCCTCTTAGTGGTCGGACCGTAGAGGATAAAGGTGAGGTACTTCTCTGACACGGATAAAGCAGCCGCGACATCGCCACGTGTTTGGAGATGCCCAAGTCTCTGGTTGGTAGCGGCGGTAACGACAGCGGTCATTGGTCTGCGCAGCTTTGATCGGTGGACTTGAGGGGGGAGCCGGGTGCCTACTTAGGTATTCTCCGCTTCAGCGCGCACCACTAACCTCTAAACGTGGATCTAGGCTCATGGCGCTGTCCTAAAAAGTGTGCGTCCTCATCCCCTGTCGCGTATCGCCGACAAAGTCAAAGCCCTTGGGGCACCCGGCGCGTCTATTCTATCGCACTCCTACGATTCTCGCACCCCAGACCACGGACGGGGGACAGTTGTTGGACATATTCAAGGAACCGCCGCCTTCGCTATGGTTTCTGGGCGACCGCGGAATGAGAAATCCTCTACGCACCCAGTCGGGCCGCGTTTTGTGACTTGAAAGCCTTCCGTCACGATCCTTCGGCTCACGAAGCGCCGCAAGACCACCCCCTCGTGCCGCAAGAACGCCCTTCCTGAGAACCCCGCCAGCGCCCACTTTCGAGACGCACCAGCGAGGCCGTCGGACGCGGTGAGCCCCTAGTCTGACAGGCGCATCGAGCAGAGGGCGTCATCTTACCACGGAGTTTCTTGACAAGACTCGAGGATCTCAAACCCAATGCCGCAGTCCGCGGCATCCTTCCCGATTCACTCATCTCCGTGGTCGGGGTGCAGTGGTTTGGGTCCGAGGCGCTCGAGCTGACTTACAAGGACCCCTCTGGCCGAGTCGCCAACCAGCTCCTATATCGCCACGACGAGCCTCGCATCGAGGTCGTCGAGGAAGGCCGGCCGTGGAGCTTCGACGGGGACGGTGCGCTGTTCCGCCTCGTGTCGGAGGCGCACCGGATCCGCCTCGCGCATCTTTTCGACCCGGTGCTCGCGGTCCACACGTCGCTCGTCGATCCACTCCCGCATCAGATCACGGCCGTCTACGAGGCGATGCTCCCTCGCCAGCCCCTGCGATTCCTGCTCGCCGACGACCCGGGCTCGGGCAAGACGATCATGGCTGGGCTCTTCATTAAAGAGCTGATCGCGCGCGGTGACCTGAAGCGGTGCCTGGTCGTGTGCCCTGGCAGCCTCGCCGAGCAGTGGCAGGACGAGCTGCACCGTCGCTTCCACCTGCCATTCGAGATCCTCACCAACGACAAGCTCGAGGCCGCTCGCACCGGCAACTGGTTCCTCGAGAACGACCTCGCCATCGCTCGCCTCGACAAGCTATCCCGCAACGAGGATGTGCAGCAGAAGCTCAGCGCGCCAGACTGTCGCTACGACCTGATCATTTGCGACGAGGCACATAAGCTCTCCGCCACCTTCTTCGGCGGTGAGGTCAAGTACACGAAACGTTACCGGCTCGGCCAGCTTCTCTCAGGTCTCACGCGCCATTTCCTGCTCCTGACCGCAACGCCGCACAACGGTAAGGAAGAAGACTTCCAGCTCTTCCTGGCGCTGCTCGATGGAGACCAGTTCGAAGGCAAGTTCCGCGACGGCGTGCATCAAGTGGATCTCTCGGGGCTGATGCGCCGCATGGTCAAGGAGAACCTGCTCAAGTTCGACGGCACCCCGCTTTTCCCTGAGCGCATCGCATACACGGTTCCCTACAAACTGTCTGACGCCGAAGCGCGTCTCTACAGAGAAGTCACTGAGTATGTCCGCGAGGAGTTCAACCGCGCGGAGGCCCTTCAGAACGACAAGCGCGCTGGCACAGTCGGTTTTGCGCTCACCATCCTTCAACGCCGCCTCGCGTCGTCGTCGGAGGCGATCTACCAATCACTTCGCCGTCGTCGCGAGCGCCTAGGGAAGCGGTTGCGTGAGATGGAGATCCTGCAGCGTGGCGGTGCGGTGCCCGCGCCGGGCATCGGTGGTCCCATCCTCGACGCCGACGATGTCGAGGATCTCGAGGAGGCTCCCGAGAACGAGGTCGAGGTTGCCGAGGAGGAGATCCTCGATCAGGCCACGGCTGCCGCGACGCTCGCTGAGCTGAAGCACGAGATCGTTACTCTCGGCCGGCTCGAGGCCCTCGCCGCCGAAGTCCGCCGCAGCGGCCAGGACACCAAGTGGCGGGAGCTTGCGCACCTGCTGGGCGTGATCTTCACCCCGGCCGGGCTGGGTGGACGGGTCGGCGAGCCCAGCGTGCCCTACGGTGCCGGCCCGATTCCATTGCCCGTTCCTTCGCCTCGCCAGAAGCTCGTCGTGTTTACCGAGCACCGTGACACCCTCCACTACCTGGAGCGCCAAATTGGCTCGCTGCTCGGCCGCCCAGAAGCCGTCGTGCTCATACATGGCAGCCTGAGCCGTGAGGAACGGCGGAAGGCGCAGGAGAGCTTCCTGCATGATCCCGAGGTGCAGGTGCTCCTCGCTACCGACGCCGCTGGCGAAGGCATCAATCTCCAACGCGCGCACCTGATGGTGAACTACGACCTACCCTGGAACCCAAACCGCCTCGAGCAGCGGTTCGGCCGGATCCACCGCATCGGCCAGACCGAGGTCTGCCACCTGTGGAACCTGGTGGCCCAGGAAACGCGCGAGGGCGACGTGTATCGGCGGTTGCTGGAGAAACTCGAGGAGGCCCGGAAGGCGCTGGGCGGACAGGTTTTCGATGTGCTCGGCAAGCTCCAGTTCGAGGGCCGGTCACTCCGGGATCTCCTCATCGAGGCCATCCGATACGGCGACCAGCCCGAAGTGCGCGCGCGCCTTACGCGGGCCATCGAACACGGCGTGGATCGACCGCACCTGCTGGAACTCATCGAGGACCGGGCGTTGGCACACGACGCAATGGACTCGAGCCGCGTGGCACGGGTCCGCGAAGAGATGGAGCGCGCCGAGGCGCGGCGCCTGCAGCCCAACTACATCGAATCGTTCTTCCTCGAAGCCTTCGGGCGTTTGGGTGGCACTCTTCGCCAACGTGAGGCGCGGCGCTACCAGGTAACCCACGTACCCGCGCCGGTGCGCAACCGAGACCGACAGATCGGCGCGGGCGATCCCGTGCTGGCGCGCTACGAGCGTATTGCCTTCGAGAAGACCTTGATCGCCCCGCCGGGGGAGACCCTCGCCGCCTTCGTCTGTCCGGGGCACCCGTTGCTCGATGCTGTACTCGATCTCACGCTAGAACGCCACCGCGATCTTCTGAGGCGCGGCACGATCCTCGTGGACGAGCGTGATCATGGAACGAGTCCGCGCGTTCTCTTCTTCCTCGAGCACGCGATCCAGGATGCAAGCCTGCTACCCTCGGGCGAGCGCCGCACGATCTCGCGGCGGATGCTCTACGTCGAGATGGATGCCGACGGGCGCACCCAGGATCTGCACTACGCACCCTATCTGGACTACCGTCCGCTTGCTGAGGGTGAGCCCACGGTGGCCGATCTCCTCGCCCGACCCGAGTGCACCTGGATCACGGGGGCCCCGGAGCAGAAAGCGCTGGGCCACGCCGTCGCGCAGGTGGTGCCCGAGCACATCGCCGAGGTCCGCGGCCGTCGGCTGAAGTGGATCGACAAGACCCGCTCGGCCGTGAAGGACCGGCTGACCAAAGAGATTACGTACTGGGATCACCGCGCCGCACAACTCAAGGCTCAGGAGCAGGCTGGGAGGGCTGGCGCGCGGCTCAATTCGCAGGAGGCCCGCCGCCGCGCCGACGAACTGCAGGCGCGGCTTGAGAAACGGCTCGCCGAGCTAGACCGCGAGGCCCAGATCTCGGCGTTGCCACCGGTGGTCCTGGGCGGGCTCGTGGTCGTGCCACTGGGGCTCCTTGCCGCGATGACCGGTCGCGCGCTTACCGGGCCCGCGAGCCCCGCCGACACGCAAGCTTCAGCCGCCCGCGCGCGCGCCATCGTGATGGAGGTGGAGCGTGCCCTGGGCTTCGAGCCCGCTGATCGCGAGTTCGAGAAGCTCGGCTACGACATCGAGAGCCGCGTCACCGGCACCGGGCAGCTGCGGTTCATCGAGGTCAAGGGGCGTGTGTCAGGAGCGGAAGCCATCACGGTGACGAAGAACGAGATTCTCTACAGCCTCAACAAGCCAGACGACTTCATCCTCGCCATCGTGGAGTTCCAGGGCGGCGACGCGCATCGCGTTCACTACCTCCGGCGCCCCTTCCGGCGCGAGCCAGATTTCGGTGTGACCAGCGTGAACTACAACATGGAGGAACTGATCGCGCGCGGGGAAGCGCCTCGATGACTGCTTACAAGAAGAAGCTCATCGAGGTCGCCCTGCCCCTCGAGGCCATCAACAAGGCGTCGGCACGCGAAAAGTCCATCCGCCACGGCCACCCCAGCACGCTGCATCTGTGGTGGGCGCGGCGACCCCTGGCGGCGGCGCGCGCAGTGATCTTCGCGCAGATGGTGGATGATCCCTCCGCGTATGTGGCCGACCTGCGGTCTGACGCGAAGCTGCTCCGCAAGGCGGAGAGTGTCCTCAAGGCTCGTCTGAAGTTGTGGGAGGATGCGCGAACCCTCGCCGAGAAAGCGAAACAAGCCGGACTCCCGGTTACAGAGCCAGGTCCGGCACCGACCCTCGACGAGATGCTAGCTGACCAGGAGCGCCAGCGGCTCTTCCGCATCATCGAGGACCTGGTGCTGTGGGAGAACACCACCAACGAGACCGTGCTGCAGGCCGCGCGCGACGAGATCTGGCAGAGCTGGCGGCGCGCCTGCGCCGAGAACGCCGACCATCCGCGGGCCAAGGACCTGTTCGACCGCAGGAAGCTGCCCGCATTCCACGACCCCTTTGCCGGTGGCGGCTCGCTCCCGCTTGAGGCACAACGGCTCGGGCTCGAGAGCTTCGCCAGCGACCTGAACCCGGTGGCGGTGCTGATCAACAAGGCGATGATCGAAATGCCGCCCAAGTTCGCCGGCAGGCCGCCGGTGCGGCCGCGGTCGAAGGACGATTCACCCGATTTCATAAAACGTGAGTGGCGTGGCGCGCAGGGGCTCGCCGAGGACGTTCGCTACTACGGCCAGTGGATACGCGAGGAGGCCGAGCACCGCATTGGCCATCTTTACCCGAAGGTCGAGGTGACCGCCGATATGGTGAAATCGCGACCGGACCTGAAGGGTCACTTGGGGAAGGAGCTTACCGTGATCGCCTGGCTCTGGGCGCGGACGGTGAAGAGCCCGAACCCGGCTTTCGCCCAGGTGGACGTGCCGCTCGCCTCGACCTTCATGCTCTCCACCAAGACAGGCAAGGAGGTGTACGTCGAGCCGGTGATCGAGAACGGCGGCTACCGGTTCACGGTGAAGGTGGGGAAGCCTAAGGACATGGAAGCAGCGAAGAACGGCACCAAGCTCGGGCGCGCGAACTACGCATGTGTGATGTCAGGTGCGCCGATCGCAGGTGACTACATCAAGGCCGAAGGCAAAGCGGGCCGCATGGGTGCACGCCTCATGGGGATTGTTGCGGAAGGAGAGCGCGGGCGTGTCTATCTCGCGCCCACGCCAGAGCATGAGGCAACGCCGCGCAAGGCGAGGCCGGAGTGGAAGCCGGAATTGACGATCTCCGGCACCACGCAATACCTCGGAGTGAAGCCGTATGGGATGGATCGATTCGATCAGATCTTCACGAACCGTCAATTGGTGGCTCTGACGACCCTCTCCGACCTAGCTCAGGAAGTGCGGGAGCGCGTGACGCGCGACGCCATCGTCGCCCACCTCGACGATGAGGGCAAGCCCCTGAGGGAGGGCGGCACCGGCGCGAGTGCGTACGGCGAGGCGGTGGCGGTGTATTTGACGTTTGCGCTGGATAAAGTTGCCGATCGGGGCTCGTCGCTCGGCCGGTGGGACCCCACGCCGACTCAAAGTGGCATCATCAATACGTTCAGTCGGCAAGCCCTGCCGATGACGTCGGATTTTGCGGAGTCGAATCCCCTTGGCGATGCTTCGGGGAATTTTGGCGGTGCCGTGGATCTAGTCGCTAAAGCTCTCCTGGCCGCGTCGCTCACGGCGGTGTCGGGCCATGCCACCCAAGACGATGCCTCCACCCAGGTAATCAGCACGGACAAAGTTGTCTCAACCGACCCGCCCTATTACGACAACGTTCCGTATGCTGACCTCTCCGACTTCTTCTACGTTTGGCTACGTCGGTCACTTCAGCCGGTCTTCCCGGATCTCTTCACCACATTGGCAGTACCGAAGGCCGAAGAACTGGTCGCGTTTGCCTACCGCCACGACGACAAGGCAAGAGCGGAGGCGTTCTTCCTAGACGGGATGACGGAGGCAATGCACCGCCTCGCTGAGCAGGCACACCCGGACTTCCCGGTGACGATCTACTACGCCTTCAAGCAGGCTGAGAGTGATGTCGGCGAAGGCACCGTAAGCACCGGCTGGGAGACCTTCCTCGAGGCTGTGATACGCGCAGGGTTCGTTACGACCGGCACCTGGCCGATGCGAACGGAACTCGGTAATCGGATGCGCGGCATGGACTCCAACGCCCTCGCGTCCAGCATCATCCTCGTTTGCCGCCCGCGAGCAGTCGATGCACCCACAGTCACGCGGCGAGAGTTCGTCACCGCGCTAAGGGCTGACTTGCCGGTGGCACTCGCCCAAATGCAGCGGGGCAACATTGCGCCGGTGGACCTGGCACAGGCGGCCATCGGGCCGGGCATGGCGGTCTACACTCGCTACGACAAAGTGCTCGACGCTGAGGGCAAGCCGCTCACCGTGCGCGAGGCGCTGGCGCTCATCAACCAGACGCTCGACGAGGCGCTGGCCGAGCAGGAGGGCGACTTCGATGCCGACAGCCGGTTTGCGATCCTCTGGTTTGATCAACACGGTTTTGGGGATGGTGAGGCTGGAACCGCTAACTTGCTCGCAAATGCCAAGGTGACCAGTATCGAGGGCTTGAAGAAGGCAGGCATCGTAATCACCAAAGGGAGCAAGGTGCGCCTGCTGAAGCCCGACGAGATGCCCGGCGACTGGGACCCGGCTAGCGACCCGCGCCTCACCGCGTGGGAGATTGTCCACCACCTGATCCGCGTGCTCGCCAGCGGCGGGGAGGGTGCAGCGGCCGAAGTCGTCGCCAAGCTCGGCGCGAAGGCCGAGATCGCCCGCGAGCTGGCCTACCGGCTCTATACGCTATGCGAGCGCAAGAACCGTGCAGCCGAGGCGCTCGCCTACAATGGCCTGGTGCAGAGCTGGCCCGAGATCGTCCGCCTCGCCCGGGAGGGCGCCAAACCCCGAGTCGAGCAGGCGGCGCTGTTCGGGGACACCGAGGAGTAATCCATGGCGATCACCAACCAGGAACGTGTCGGCAAGGCAATGGACCTGCTCCGCGACGGTTTGCGGCCCTTCGCGGAGCGCGAACTCAAGGCCAAGCACGGAGACCGTTGGCCTTCCGAGGTCCGTGCAGCCCTGTCCGGTCGCCAGTTGGGCCAGAATAAGGGCGACCTATTGCAGGATGTTGCAGTTTTGCTGGCAGTGATGGACAAGGCCTGGGGTGCCGTTTTCAGCGCCATCTTGGGTCGGGCCGACCGGAACCTCGTGCTCGAACTCATTGACGTGCGGAACCGATGGGCGCACCAAGAGCCATTCTCGAGCGACGACGCCGACCGCGCGCTCGACTCGATGGCGCGGTTGCTGACATCCGTGTCGGCGACACCGCAGGCCGACGAGGTCGGCAGAATGAAGATGGAGTTGCGTCGGCTGACCTACGATGAGCAGGTGCGTGGCGAGAAGCGCAAGGCGGGCGGCTCGCTGATCGAGGCGGCGGCGACCGGCACGCTCAAGCCCTGGCGCGAAATCGTAACGCCGCACGCCGATGTGGCCAGCGGCCGCTACCAGCAGGCCGAGTTCGCCGCCGACCTTTGGCAGGTGCACATGGGCGAGGGCTCGGACGAGTACAAGAAGCCGCAGGAGTTCTTCCGCCGGACCTACCTCACCGAGAGCCTTAAGCGCCTGCTCGTGGGCGGCGTACAGCGGGTCTTGGGGAAAGGCGGCGACCCGGTTGTGCAACTCCAGACCAACTTCGGCGGCGGAAAGACACATTCCATGCTGGCGCTCTACCACCTGTTCTCTGGGGCGAAGCCGAGCGAGCTGGCCGGTGTCGACGCGGTGCTCGCCGCCGCGGGTGTGAAAGCCCTGCCCCAGGTGAAGTGCGTGGTCCTGGTGGGAAACAAGATCTCGCCCGGGAATCCTGTCACCAAAGCAGACCGGACGGTGGTGCGCACCCTGTGGGGCGAGCTGGCATACCAACTCGGCGGCAAGAAGGCGTTCGCCCGCGTCAAGGCCGACGACGAGAGGGCGACGAACCCAGGCGACGTGCTGCGCGAGCTGTTCAAGGAGTACGGGCCATGCCTGGTCCTGATCGATGAGTGGGTGGCCTACGCACGCCAGCTCCACGATCAGAGCGACCTTCCCGCGGGGGGCTTCGAGACCCAGTTCACCTTTGCCCAAGCGCTTACGGAGTCGGCCAAGCTCGCCGGCAACTGCCTGCTCGTTATTTCATTGCCGGCCTCGGACACGCAGGGCTCGCCGCACACGCAGTCGGATGACGTGGAGGTGGGCGGCATCCGCGGGCGCGAGGCACTCGACCGGCTGCGCAACGTGGTTGGGCGCGTGGAGTCGTCATGGCGTCCGGCGACTGCCGAGGAAGGCTTCGAGATCGTGCGGCGGCGCCTGTTCGAGCCGCTCGCCGGACCCGAAGCCTTCAAACAGCGTGACGTGACCGCGCGCGCGTTCGCGGACCTGTATCACGCGCAGAGCGCCGAGTTCCCGCCCGAGTGTCGGGGCGGCGACTACGAAAAACGCATCCAGGCCGCGTATCCGATCCACCCGGAGATCTTTGACCGGCTGTACACCGACTGGTCCACCCTGGTGAAGTTCCAGCGCACGCGCGGCGTGCTGCGCCTGATGGCCGCCGTGATTCACAGCCTGTGGGAAAAGGGTGACCGTAACCCGCTGATTCTGCCGTCTACGGTGCCCATCGACGACGCTCGCGTGCAGTCTGAGCTGACGCGCTATCTCTCAGACAACTGGGCTCCCATCATCGAGAGGGATGTCGACGGACCAAACTCGCTGCCGCTCAAGATCGACGCCGAGCAGCCCAACCTCGGCAAGCTTCACGCGACGCGGCGCGTGGCGCGCACTATCTACCTCGGCTCGGCTCCGACACAGGCTGCGGCGCACCGCGGGCTCGAGGATCGGCGCGTGAAACTCGGTTGCGTAATGCCCGGCGAGTCGCCGGCCGTGTTTGGCGATGCGTTGCGGCGGCTCGCGGCCGCAGCGACCTACCTCTACCAAGATGGCTCTCGCTTCTGGTACGCCACGCAGCCCACGGTCACGAAGCTGGCCGAGGATCGTGCCGAGCAGCTCAATCGGGATCCCATCCCCGACAATGTGGCGCAAGAACTCGACGAGCGGCTACGCGTCGACTTGCGAAAGAACGGGGACTTCTCGCGGATCCATCCACTGCCGCGCTCGGGCGCCGACGTGCCCGACGATCTCGATACAAGGCTGATCGTGTTGTCCCCGGACGATTCGTACGGCAAGGAGCCCGGCAACGCGGCTGAGACGGCAGCGCGCGCGATCCTGGAATCACGCGGCAACACTCCCCGCCTCTACCGCAACACGCTGATTTTTCTTGCGGCGGATCGGGCGCGACTGCAAGACCTGTACGGGGCGCTACGCAAGTTCATTGCGTGGGAGTCGATCCTGGCGGAGAAGGAGACGCTCAATCTTGACCCGCACCAAGTGCGGCAAGCGGAGACGCAGAGGCAGGCAGCCGATAGTGCGGTGACGGCGCTCCTACCCGAGTCCTACCAGTGGCTCCTTGTGCCGGAGCAGGTGAATCCGCAGGCTCCCATCACGTGGTCGGCGATTCGCCTGTCCAGCGGCGACGCGCTTGCCGTGCGGGCGAGCAAGAGGCTCCGAAGCGATGAGCTGCTGTTGATCTCGCTCGGCTCCACGATTCTGCGAAAGCACCTCGACGACGTACCGCTGTGGCGGGGAGACCACGTCGCGGTAAGGCAGGTTGTCGAGGACTTCGCCCGGTATCTCTACCTGCCGCGAATCGCTGGCCCCGAGGTACTGGTCCAGGCGATCCGTGATGGCGTGGCCATGCTTACGTGGCAGACGGACACGTTCGCCTATGCCGAGAGCCACGACGAGGCGGCGGGACGCTACCGGGGACTACGGGGTGGGCAGGTGGTGGCCGCGTCAGCCGAGAGCGCGGCGTTGTTGGTGAAGCCGGCCGTGGCGCGGCGGCAGATGGATGCCGAGACGCCAGCTCCTCCTCCCGGCCCCGGTCCTGGCCCTGGCCCTCGTCAGGGTCCCGCGCCTTCACCACAGCCGCCCGAACGTCGACTCCAGCGGTTCCACGGAACGGTGAGTCTCGATCCCGCGCGGGTCGGGCGCGACGCGAGCCGCATAGCAGAGGAAGTGATTGCGCACCTCGCGGGACAGGTGGGAGCGGAGGTGACGGTAACGCTCGAGATCGAGGCGCGACTTCCGGACGGCGTCACTGACCAGATTGTGCGGACCGTGACCGAGAACAGCCGCACGCTAAAGTTCACGAGTCAGGGGTTCGAGGCGGAATAGGGCGGTGGCGTTGGCAGTGCACGATTCATCATCTTCACCGGTGTAGCGCTACGGTGTAAGGACCGTTTCTGGGTTCGCTGCAAAGTCCTGGAACGAGTACCGGCTGTAGTTCACATCCACACCCCCCAAGAAGCGTTCAAAGCGGTGTCGTTCAGCGTCAGCATGCTCCTGAGGCTTGCCCGGATAGTGATTCACAACAGTTACTCCTAGTGGCTGTGCGGCCGGCTCACGATTCAATTGCGCTCTCTTGACGAGGTACTTCACATGCATGTCGGCGTCGGGAAAGGAATAGCCACAAAAGACCAAATGTTCAGCCTGCCGTAAGGCTTGGAATGCACGGTTCCAGACCAAGGCGAGGTATAGGTTTGACATGCTCTTGTAGTAGGAGGGCGGGACGATAACTGGCGTGCGAACAGTCTCACAGACTGTGCATTTGGCCGCTTGGGGGCTGTCTACTAGACGTAAAACGCCGTCGGACGCATAGGTGATGTCTAGGACGTCGCAGGCACTGCAGTAGAGCCAGTTCAATGAGCCATGAATCTTGTAGCACGGAAAGGTCCGTGTCTCTGCGTGAGCACCAGCGTCGGCCGTAAGAACGTCTCTCAACCCGTAGTCGACCAAGGACCCTGTGCCCCTGCCGGACGCCACGCCTTCAAACTCGATAGCGTGATCGAGCAGCGTATCATAGTTGGTGGTAATGAACGCCACGTGTTGAAGGAGTCCTCGATCTCGCAGGGCCGCGACAAGCTTGGAATGATATGTCGTACTGGACATGGACTCCCTTGCTACCGTAGCGGCGAGGGCCAGGATCAGTTGTCTTCTCGCTAGGCGGAGTCCTCCTCCAGTTACGGTTTGCTCGCTGGCGACGCCCAAGACCGTTTCCTCGCGATTCACGGCCAGCTCGAGAACACCCAGTGCTTCTTCGAATGTTGGAAGGTCGGAGGTTTGTGCCACCCGAGGATCACGGCCGAACACCGTCTCAAAGAAGGACGCGACGTCATTAGCGAGCTGCGTTCGCGAGGTCTGGACGGCGACTCGTGCAAAGAATTCATGGAACAACTCCGTTTGCAGGGGAAGGCCATCAGCCTTCGCCGCGCCGGCCCCCGTGAACACGACCGTCTTCACGCTGAGAGTCCCGAGCCTAGCGGCCCGTTAGCGCTTTGTAGTAGTACTTGCACCGTATGAGCCGATTCTCTCTCACGTTCGTCTTCTCCTGGGATGCGTTCCAGAAGCGAGCGAATACTCCTCTCGTAACCTTTTTCCTCGCAGCTTCATCAAGCTTAGCCAATGCAGTCAACGCAGAGTCATCAGAGCGAATGGGTTTTTGACTGCCTAGGTCGCTCCTCACCGCCGCAAGCTCACGTTGGGCATGCATTAGGGCAAGTAAGAATGAGAAGAGCTGATAGTGCTTCCTGACAAGGCGGTTCTTACGAAGCGGTGTCCAGGTTGTCAGTTGGGCGCGAGCAGCGTCCATGCGGCGCATGAAGTCAGGTGCACTAGAAAACTGTCGATCGTGGGCCTTATAGACCTTTCTTAGACTCTTCGCTGTAGGTGTGGAAATGCCGTTAAGCATTGCATCGACGAGCTCGGCCATGAGCTGTTGATCGGCCTTACGCGTGAGTTGCCTCTTGGTGAAGGCGCGCAGAGTCTGGAACGTGCTGCTCCAGGTTCGCGATTGCTCTTCCACGAACCTACTGAGTTCACCTGAGAACTGCGCGTGCCGCTGCTCCGCGGCATTTAGTGGCGCGGTATAGTAGTTGAGGCGTCGGAACACCATTCGAATCTGGCCATCGGTGATGGCCGTGTACTTGTCGATCGGGACTGGATATTCGTTGAATGTTGCCTGTTGCGCGGGCGTGAGATTGCTGAATCGCTTGCCGTAGTTGCCCGCCTCGTCGATGTCCTGCGTCAGCTCAAAGCCATCACGCTGAAACTCTTCTAGGACGGTGCAACGCTGCTGCCCGTCAATGATGTCGCTTTGATGGGGTGGTTGGGGATAGTCGAGGATGTGTAGCAGAACTCGGGGGATCGGCATTCGCTTAAGGACCGTCTCGACCAACATGGACTTGGCACGTGCGGGCCAGATCCGCCCGCTGCGTTGGTACTCGGGATTGATCTTGATTGCGTCCGCCCGAAGGCCGGCGATCAGGTCGGCGAGTTTGATCGTGTCGTTTTCTGGGACAATAGGTTTAGGCGTCATAGGGATGAAATGACGGTCGGTGCATAAGTGCGGCTGGCTGGGGGTTGGTCAAGTTGCGAGCCGAGACAACGGCACTAGCGGATTCGCGATCAACTCGCCGTCCTAAGTATGAGGGCTGTCTCGGTGGCGGCAACCTTCCGGTGCACTCGGCCCAAGTGGCGAGTCGACTCATAATGGTGCTTGTGTGTCACACTCCATCCAAGGGTCTGTCCCATTTCACTGACGATGGTTGGAAGGTCGTTGCGGATTTCTTTGTAATGGGAGTCTTGGAGGACAAGCACACAAGGCCCGCCGCTGGCCAGAACTCGGTCTAACTCTCGAAGGGAGCGAAAGAGTCCGTCGAAATACTGTAGGTGGTTACGGAGGTAGTAGGTGGACGAGGCCTTGGAAGGGTGTTGTGCAACGGCCTTCAAGAAGGTGGAGCAGGTCGGCCCCCATCTGGGACCACCAAGGGCCGCACCGTGGGGAACAGTGAAGGACCCAAACATGGCTTCTCGCGCCCCCCGAAGTTTGGGGCCCGCAAAGCGGAGGCC
>Ga0137409_10002088_pt1 | contig 21520 bp, 19 predicted proteins | sample CZODoug1_16funga_FD_122059 | JGI IMG/M metagenome (GOLD analysis project Ga0137409, IMG submission 122059) | Vadose zone soil fungal communities from Angelo Coast Range Reserve, California, USA - CZODoug1_16fungal (Hybrid Assembly) | ecosystem: Environmental > Terrestrial > Soil > Vadose zone... | reverse complement strand
CGTGACATTGCGGGTGATGTTAATTTGAGTCGTCATGCCCGGCCTTGTGCCGGGCATCCACGTCTTTTCGTTCCATCGGAAGATAAGACGTGGATGGCCGGGACAAGCCCGGCCATGACGGATTCGACGGGAAATCGCGTCATCAAAATAATTTAAACAGGCTGTCGGATTGGTCTCTGCCCGTTCGTCCTCGGGGGGAACATGCCGAAAGGAGCCTGCCATGGCCAAACTGATTTTCGTCAATCTGCCCGTCAGCGATCTCGCCCGCGCCACCGCCTTCTATCAGGCCGTCGGCGCCGAAAAGAACGAGCAATTCTGCGACGGGACCGCGTCCTGCATGGTGTTTTCCGAAACCATTCACGCCATGCTGCTGACCCACGACAAATTCCGCCAGTTCACGCCCAGGAAGATCGCCGATGCGAAGACCTCAACCGAGGTGCTGATCTGCATCTCCGCCGACAGCCGCGACGCCGTCGATGACATGGTCGGCAAGGCGCAAGCCGCGGGCGGCGGCGTCGATCCGTGTCCCAGGCAGGACTACGGCTTTATGTATGGCCGCAGTTTCGAGGATCCCGACGGCCACATCTGGGAAGTGATGTGGATGGACGTCGAGGCGGCGACCGCAGCTCAATCCGCCATGGTCGACGCCTGATTTAAAATTCATCCCGCAAGGAGCTTATGCATGTCCAAGATTTCACCATGCCTGTGGTTCGACGGCGAGGCCGAGGAGGCCGCGAAATTCTACGTTTCGTTGCTGCCCGATTCCAGAATCGAAAAAGTCCAGAAGAACACCGTCGATGGCCCCGCCGGCAAGGCCGGCACCGTGCTGGTGGTGGAGTTCACGCTGGCCGGCCAGCGCTTCATGGCGCTCAATGGCGGCACGCGATTCGAATACACCCATGCGATCTCGTTCAAGATCGACTGCGCCGATCAGGCCGAGGTCGATCGCCTGTGGGACGCGCTGTCCGCCAATGGCGGGTCGGTCGAACGTTGCGGCTGGCTCAAGGATCGTTTCGGCGTATCGTGGCAGATCGTACCGACCGCGCTCGTGCAATATCTGGGCGGCCCCGATCCCGCCGGCGCCCGGCGGGCCATGCAGGCGATGATGCAGATGGTCAAGCTCGACATCGCCGGGCTGAAAAGCGCCTATGAGGGCAAGTCAGCCGCCTGACCCCGGAGGGCTGAATGACAACGGCGGATGCACCGATACGGCCATCCGCGCCTAGAGCGCGATGACTTTTCTTCGAATCGTCATCCCGCTCTAGCGCTTCTTGTTTGAGCATGATCTCCGGGCAAACGCTTCGCGTTTGTCCCGAGGGAAAACCGGTGCCCACCCATCGGGTCGTGGCCCGAGGGCATGCTTTTCCGGATCATGCTTTAGTCAGTAATTGACGCGCAATCCGACGCCGCCGTGGATGGTGTTGCCGACCGGCTGCGGGCCCGCGGTTCCGTTGACGAACAGGTCGGCGACCCAGCCCTTGGCGACCCGCAAGCCGAGCCGGCCACCATATTCGAACCAGCTTTGGTTTCCGATCGTCGGCGCCACGGTGCCGTCACTACTGGTCACGGTGGCGACGAGGCCGGAATGGTTCGCGAAGGACTGCACGAATCCGCCATTGATGTTGCCCTCGACGTTGTCGGCGAACAGATGCGTCCACTGTCCGCCGACCTTGACGAGATTGGTCTTGTCGGTGCCGGTCGCGATCGTGGCGTCGAACGGATTGAACGCGACGGTCGGGTCCGAATAACCCTTCACCCGTTGCCACAGCTGCCAGACCTCGACGGATGCGGCGACCTCGTCGCGCGGCGAGATTCGATTGATCCAGCCGGCCCGGCCGTAGGCTCCATAGTTCTGGCTGCTGGTTTGGCCATCGACCGTAACCGGGCCGAAGTTCGTCACGTAGCTGCGGCGATAGCGCACCTTCTCGGACGGCGACAGGATGGTGCCGATATCGAAGAACGGCCGTGACGATCCCCAGTCGGTGAAATCGTAGCGAAGCGCGAACGCTCCGATCGGCGCGCTGGTGACGCTGTATCCGCCCTCGCTGAATTGGGTGTAGGCGATGCCGGCCAGCAGCGACAGATTGGGTGTGAGTTCCTTGCGGCCATGGATGCCGGTTGAGAACGATCCTGCCGACCCGAACGCGCTGACGCAGTCGCTGCAGTTGATTTGCTCATTGACGCCGAGAAGCACCGTGCCCAGCACGCGGTGGGTAATCATCTGGTTGAAGCGCTGCTTGCCCAAATCGTTGATCGATCCAGCGCTGGAATCTGCGCCGGTCACCGCTGGCGGCGCGCGCGATCCCTCTCCCTCTCCGCCTCCCTCACAGCCCTCACAACATCCCTCGGAACACCCCTGCTGCGCCGACGCGGGTGATGGTTGCAACTGAACCACGAGCCAGACCGCCGCGGTCAGCGCGGCCGATACGATAAAGCGATGTGTAAAGTTTGCCATGGTCAGCGCCCGCACAGCATGCCGGTGGGATCATCGGCAGGGGGGTGGCATCCGCAAAATTCGTGGCGGTACAAAGCCCCGCCGCCGCGCCACAGGTCGCAGCGAAGGTCCAGGGTGAGTTGTTGGTCTTCTGAAGCGTGGCCTTGCCGCCCGTCGAGGTGATGATGGCGGTTTCGCCGGGCTGGGTCAGCTCGAGGCACTGGCCGCCGGTGGCGCAGACGCGCGATGCGCCCTCCTGCAGTACCACGGTGGTCTTGCCTCGCTGCGACAAGATATCGAGGATGGTGCCGCGCACGCCGATGGTCGCGACCGACGTCGTGATCTTGTACGCGGTCTTCTCCGAGTGTCCGGTGACGAAGCGAAACGCACCGGTCGTCAATCTGATCGCGATATCGCGATAGGTGTGCTCATCGTTGAAAACGGTGCGGTCGAGTTTGATGGTCGCGCTGGGACCGAGCGACAGATTGGTGCTGTCGGCCATCACCAGCCGCGCCGCGCTGTCGAGACCGGTGCGCACGATTTCGTCGCGGAGCACGCCGTCACCGACATTGATCTGGCTGCTCGCCGATCCCATGACGCGGACGACTTCATTTTTGACGACGGCCGCTTCGCCGACGCGGGCCTGCGCGTGCGCGGGGCTTGCGGCAAAGCTGGCTGCGACGCACAGCGCGGAAATATGAAGAACGCAAAAACGCAAACTCATTTCAAATACCGCACGATCAATTTATCCCCCATCGTACCGGACCGTGCGTGCGCGCGATATTGTAAATTTACAACACGCAGCGCATAACCAACCACTTGATTGGTGCAGGCGAAAGCCGAATACGTTCAATGCAATGGACTAAAAAAATCTGTCCCGCTACATCCGATCGTAGGACGCCATGATCTGCATTCCGTGACTAGCTTGCGCGAATCGCCTTCCGTTCCTGATCATTCGACTTCACGGGAACGTTGTTACCGCTGTCATCATCTTCCTCGCCGCGCACTTCGCGCTTCTGGTCGGCGTGACGACACCGGAAAAATTCTATTTCGATGAAGTGCATTATGTGCCGGCCGCACGGCAAATGCTTGAGCCGGTCATGCCGGCGCCGATGCTCAATCCGATGCATCCGCCGCTTGCAAAGCAGTTGATGGCGCTGTCGATCCGGACATTCGGGGATGTGCCGCTGGGCTGGCGCTACCGAAGCGTACTGTTCGGATCGCTCGCGATCACGGCGACGTATCCCCGCGCTGGCTGCTATGGATCTTCGCGGCGATCGCCTTCGCAGGCTTTGCGGCGATGCTGCCGATTTCGGTTGGGTTCGTGGGCACATCGACGGAGAACTTCAACCGGCCGATGATTTTCCAGAACTGGATTTGAGAAGGATTGCAAGGCGCGCGTGGGGATCTCGCTGAATCTGCTCTGTATGCGCCGAGTGCGCGCCGACGTAAGTTCATTTCATTTGTTCCCGCATCGGAATCACTTGACGGGCCTCGCCCCGCTCGTAAATTTGGTTTTCAACGCGCGTCAGCATCAGTTTGGATTTGGGAACAAGCGGCATGTGGGCCTTTTTTGAGCGGCTACTCGACTCATCGATGTTTTCTCCGCATGGAATTTGCCTGCTGTGGGAACCGGAACTGATCTGGCTCCATGTCACGACCGACGCGGTGATTGCCGTGTCCTATTTCTCGATTCCGGTCGCGCTTTCGATTTTCGTATCGAAGCGGCGCGACGTCGATTTCGGTTGGATTTTCTGGGCCTTTGCCATCTTCATCATGGCGTGCGGCTTCACCCACGTGCTGGCGATCGTGACGCTGTGGGTGCCGGTCTACGGCATCGAGGGGATTATCAAGGCGCTGACGGCTGCGGCGTCGATCGTCACCGCGGCGATGCTGTGGCCGTTGTTGCCGAAACTTCTGGCACTGCCGTCGCCTTCGCAGCTTCGCCGGGCTGAAGCCGCACTGGCGCAGGAGGGCATGCACCGGCGCGAAGCCGAGGACATGCTCCGGCAGTCGCAAAAGATGGAAGCAATCGGACAATTGACCGGCGGCGTCGCACATGATTTCAACAATCTGCTCACGATCATCAGCGGCAACCTCGAAATCGCGGAGCGCGGTCTGCATTCCTGGGGCGATGCAACGCGGGAGCGCTTGACGCGCGTGATCGCGAACGCCGCGAACGGCGCGCAGCGTGCGGCGATGCTGACGCACCGGCTGCTCGCTTTCGCGCGACGACAAACGCTCGATCCCAGACTGACCAACGTCAATCAGCTGCTCGCCGGAATGTCCGATTTTTTCAGGCGGACGCTGGGTGAAAATATTGATCTGGAAATCGTCGGTGGCGCCGGCCTCTGGCAGGTCGAGGTCGACCCCAGCCAGATGGAGGCCACGATCCTCAACCTTGTGGTGAACGCCAAGGACGCGATGGCCGGCAAGGGCAAACTGACGATCGAGACCAGCAACGCTTTTGTCGACGAGCGCTACTCGCAGCAGAACGCCGATATTCCGGTTGGGCAATATGTTCAGATCGCCGTGAGCGATACCGGTTCCGGGATGTCGCGGGATGTTCAGGAAAAGGCCTTCGACCCTTTTTTCACGACCAAGCAGCCGGGGCATGGCACTGGCCTTGGCTTGAGCCAGGTCTATGGCTTCGTCAAACAATCCGGAGGTCACGTCAAAATCTACAGCGAGGTCGGCGAAGGGACGACGATAAAGGTCTATCTGCCGCGTACCCATGTCAGCGCCAACGTCACCAGGGAGATCGACGTGCCGGTGGTCGGCAGCCTTGGAAGTGAAACCGTTCTCGTGGTCGAGGATGAAGCCGACGTGAGATCCTATCTGGTGGAAACGCTGCAGGATCTGAACTATCGGGTCCGCGAGGCTCCTGATGGCGCGGTCGCGCTTGCACTGTTCGATTCCGATCCGTTCCGGATCGATCTGCTTTTGACCGACATCGTGATGCCCGGAATGAATGGGCGGCAATTGGCCGACGAACTGCTCCACCGGCAGCCGAGTCTCAAAGTGCTTTTCATGACCGGGTATTCGCGAAATGCCATCGTGCATCAGGGCCGGCTGGATCCTGGCGTGTCGCTGCTGCAGAAGCCCCTGACCCAGGTGATACTGGCAGCAAAAATCAGGGACATGCTCGACCGGCCGTAGACGGCAATATGATGGTCCAAGTCGACAAGCCGACTTGGACCATCATTGCATCCATTCTCAAATCCGCCTGCCGCACGCGGGCGCGCGCGGCAGGCGCTGCAACTGTCAATTCGACGCGGTCTTGCCGTCCATGTTGACGACCTGAACGCGGCGGTTGATTGCGTCGGTCGGCGCGCTCGGATCCTTCGGCTTGCTCTTGCCGTAGCCGACCGTAACCAGATCGGCACTGGCGATGCCGTATTTGTCGGTGAGGTAGCGCTTGATCGAATCGGCGCGGCGCTCGGAGAGGCCCTGGTTATATTCTTCAGTGCCGATCGCATCGGTGTGACCGGCCACCACGAATGTCGAACCTTTGAGATCCGGATTCGAGAGCGCCTTGCCCAGTTCCTGCACCGCAGGCAGCGAGGTCTTGCTGATCTCGGCCGAATTGTAATCGAACCGAATCTCGAGATCGATTTTCGGCTTGGCCGATGCGATCTCCGCGATTTGCTCGCGCTCGTTTAACGAGAGCGATCGGGTCTTCCTGTCGCGCACCTGTCCGACGAAGCTGATCTCCTTGGCTCTCGCCGCGGGATCGGCCTGCGGTGCGGCCGACAGGCCGCGCGTCGGCGACTTGGCGCGCAGTGCATTGACGATTTGATCCGCCGAGACATTACTGTCGGCGGCAAAGGCAAAACCCGCCGTCATCGACAGCGCGGCACCGATCGCAATCGCCTTGAGGGCGGAAAGTCTATGAAAGCTGGTCATTGTCTTATCCTCGTTGTGACGTCTGAATCGTTTTGACGGTCAGACCATAGGGCGAGGAGGGCATAGTGAATGTGACGTGCGTCACGCTGCGGAATCCCTTTGTATTTGCAGCGATTTCAACACCAATGTAAGCGCGACGCCCAGATTGAAACCACGGAAGCCCCGCATGGTGTCCTCCCTTTCAACTGCAACGTTAGGTAGCTTCAGCATGATCCGGAGCGAGCCGAAGGCCCAGTATCCTGGTTCCGCTTTTTTCCTGTTCGCCGGCCGTCGCCGCGCTCCGCGAGTCGGTTCGAAGGCGCTAATCTCGCTGCAACCGGCGCGCTGATTCGCGGCGGCGATTCCGATCTCGCGAGCTGTCGCCGGAACGCCGATGTGCGAACAACAAATCGGCTAGATGGGCGAGTAACAAAACCCTTCGCCAAGAAAAATCGAAAAAGCGAAGAAAGCGAAGTAGGCTTGGCCTTGTTTCAGTCACCGAAAAGACCAATCGAATATCAGGGATATCGGGCTGTCACGCCGGATCGCGCGCCGTTGGGAAACTCGATGCCCATATTGATCGGCGCCGCCATGATCGCTGCCGCAATCTTGCTGTCTACGCTGATTACGGCGATGGGAACCCGATTCGTGGGTATGGAGAGTCCAACCGAGGAAATCGTGTGGCTGGTCGATCGGCTGACCGGCAGCGTTTACAAATGCCAGGCCCCGGAACGCGGCAAGGCGTCGTGCGAAGCTGAGATCGCGACGGGGGCGATCGGCGAGCGATCAAAACACTGATCGGGAATCCGTTCGAAACCCGGCTGACGGCCATCGGTCAGGCCGTTGCGGTATCAACAGATTCGAAAAGCCCCGGCTGATGCCGGGGCCCTGTCAGGAACGCCTTGCTGCCAGGCACATGGCCAGCGCTGTAACCGTATCGATTACTCCTTCTTTTTCTTCGTCATTTTCCTCTCTCTTCGCCATGCCGTCCTTGGCAGTCATGCTCGCGGGTGCGGTCGCATCCGAGCCCGACTTGGCCGCGGCGCCACCGCTGGTGCCGCTGGCGCCTCCGGTTTGGGCAAACGCTGCGCTGGAGAAAGCCACAGCCGCGGCGGCGACGGGAATCAAGATCTTTCGCATTCAAGCCTCCTTTGTTTTCGGCGATGGCTAACTGATTGCGCGACACCAGGTTCCGTTGCATCGCAGCACACAAAAATTTGTTCCGTTGGAAACGCTTTGGCCGACGAAAGCGTATTCGTTAGCCAGTGATAGGCTGGTTTCATTCTCAGGGAGGGTACGGATGAGGATTTTGATCACCACCGCGATGTTTTCGGCTCTGGCGTTCACGCCCGCTTCCGCGGCAATGATGGCCTGCACGGGAGAGAACATGGCCAAGACCACCACCATGATGACGGGCATGGCGGACGGCCCCGGTAAAATGGGCATGGGCAAGGAAATGGGCATGGCCAATACGGAAATGAGCAAGGGCAACATGCGCGCCGCCTGCACGCATTACATGAAGGCCCAGAAGATGAGCGCGATGAAGTGAAGCCGGAAGTGTAATTATTCAGCCGCGCTGCCCTCGGCGGCGCGGCTTCTTTGTGTCTTGCGAACCAGCGACTGGCGCATTTCCCGGAATCTGCGCCTCCTCACATCGGCGAATCCGGCTACATTGCGGCGCCATGCCCCGCGCCAATAAACCCCATCCCCTGACCAAAACGGAAGCCAGGCAGATCTGGCTGCGCGCCCAGCGGCTCGATAGCTCCACGCCGTTCGGCGACGGTCCGCAGGCGACGGCCGCGGCGGTGGAGCATCTCGGCTATGTGCAGATCGACACCATCAATGTCATCGAGCGGTCCCACCACCATATTCTCTGGACCCGCATCCCCAACTATCAACGCGCGGATCTGCGACAGGCCCAAAGCGTCGACAAGACGATCTTCGAATACTGGACGCATGCCTTGTCCTATGTGCCGGCAAAGGATCTGCGCTTCTTTCTTCCCGCCATGAGGCGGCACCGGCGCGAGGGTCATAAATGGCTGAGCTCGGTCAAACCGGCGGATTTACGCAAGGTGTTGAGGCTGATCCGGCGGGATGGCGCGCTGACCATCCGCGACATCGACGACGACGTGCTGGTGGACAAGGAGCATCTGTGGGCGAGCCGCAAGCCGTCGAAGCGGGCGCTGCAGCTGGCGTTCTACACCGGCGTGCTCACGATCTCCGAGCGTAACGGCATGCTCAAGACCTACGACTTGATGGCGCGGCATTTCGGCTGGGAGCGGCCGCCGAAGCCCGCCTCCGCGAAGGAAGCCTCCGCCTATTTGCTCGACCGCGCGCTGCGCTCGCAGGGGCTCGTAAGCCTGGATTCGATCTGCCATCTCGATGCGCCGAGCAAGCCTTCGATCCGCCGATTGATCGAGGCAAGAGTCCGCCGCGGGGAACTGGTGCCGGTCGCGCTCGAAGGTGCCGGCAAGCAGGAGCATTGGGCGCGCCCGGAGGCGCTGGAGACATCGGACGGCGGCGCCTTCGAACTGGTGCATATTCTCTCGCCGTTCGATCCGCTCATCATCCAACGCAAGCGGACCGAACTGTTCTTCGGGTACGGACACCGCTTCGAGGCCTATGTGCCGAAGGAGAAGCGTGTGTTCGGCTATTTCGCGCTTCCGGTTCTGGTCGGCGACAACATCGTCGCCGCCCTCGACCTCAAGACCGATCGCAAGAGCCGCAAACTGCTGCTGCAGAAATGGAGCTGGGTCGGCGCCGCGCCGAAGGGCGCGCGCAAGGACTTAAAACGCCGCATCGAGGAGGAACTGCACCGTTTCGAGCGGTTTCAACTGGCGGAGTGAGGGGTGTGCTGTGCTGAAAGCCTTGTTCTTGTGAAGGCCGACCTTCCCAGGCGATCGAGCAGCACGCCCAAAGCGATTCCTAAGCCATAAGCGAGCATATTCCATGGCGAGTACACGCGGCCGAGCAACAGCGCGCCCGCTGTCGTCAGCCGGAAATCGTCGAGCCACGGGGTATGCACAAGGCGAAACAGCTCGACACAGACCGCAAGCAAAGCCGAGATCAGCGCCATGCGCCAACGCGACTGCCCGGGAGCGGCCATCGCCACCAGAAACAACACCATCGTTCCCCACAGCATCGATCCGCCATACTTCACGAGCACGAACGGCAGCCCGAGACCGAGCCCAAACTTGCGCAAGGCGAGGCCGCAGACGATGATCAACAGGCACAGGCAGGCGCGCGTGATCGTCGCGGCGCCGAGAGTGCTTGTTCGCATCGGCTGATCCGACGTTGCGTTCAGCACGGCAGCGGCCCGTCGGCAACCGGAATCGTCAGCTCGAAGGCCGTTCCCTGTTCGGATTCGACCAGCCGGACCGCGCCACCATGGGCGTCGAGCATGGCGCGAACGATTGCAAGACCCATCCCGGTTCCGCCGCTGTCGCGGCGGGTCGTGAAGAAGCTGTCGAATATTTGCGTCCTGTTGTTGGGCGAGACGCCCTCGCCATTGTCGATGACTTTCACCAGCAGCGAGTTTCCTTGCTGCGCCGCGGAGATATCGAGCGTGGAGCTTCCATGGCGCATGGCGTTGTCGGCGAGATTGGAAAAAATGATGGTGGCATTTTCTTCGGAAACGCGCATGGGCGTATCGAGGTCGCCGCTCGCGCGGATATCGAGGGAAGGGAAAGCCGAACGCAAACCGGTTATCGAAGCCGACAGCTTGGCGGCGCCAACCGCGACGGGATTCTCGGCGCGGGCTAGATCGCGCAAACGGCCCGAGATTTGTGTCAGCCGGTCGGCGTCGGCGATGATATTGTCGAGAAACTTGCGCTTGTCCTTGTCGGTCATGGTTGGCGTCGTCGCGTCGATATCGTCGCGCAACAGCTCGGCGGCCCCCTGAATCGACGTCAGCGGCGATTTCAGTTCGTGCGACACATGGGTGGCGAAGGTCGAGATAAAGCTGGAGCGCGTATTCAGCCGTCGCGCCATTTCGAGAAAGCTTTGCGACAGCCGGGCGAATTCGCTGGTGCCGTGACGCTTGAGTGGCCGCAGGGCGTTGCGGTCGCCCTTGCCGACCAGGTTGGTGCGTTCAACCAGTTCCCGCATCGGTTCGGTGATCGTCCGATGAAACAGGAATCCGATCAGCAGCGTCGGCACGATCATGGAAAACACCGCCAGGACAAGTTTCTTGCGCCGCTCATACAGGTACTTGAAGACGTTGCTGGGCGTGCGCGAGGCATAAACAACCCCCGCGACCTGATCGCGCACGATAACCGGCATCGCGGTAAAAACGCGCATGCCGGTACCGCGGCTCATCGAATAAAGCGACGGCTGCTGATGCTTGGAGATGCGCACGCGCAGGGCGCCGCTGAAGCGTCCCTGCAGTGCTTCGCTTACTTCCTCGAGATGGCCGAGTGACAGGCCGACTTCCTCGCGGCCAGCAATGACGATGCCGTTCGGATCGAGCAGCCGAAACCCCGCCAGAGTCACATTCTGCGTCGCGATCAGATCGGGTATCATGCGCGCGCCGAGAGCGGTGAAGGCCGGATCGGCTGGCGCGGAAGGTGTGCGGGCTTCCGGCCTTGGCGGCAGCACGCTCTCGTTCGCAAGTTCCAGCGCCGGCCAGATCGGCTGATAGGGTTCGTCGGATGGCTTTGGAACGGCAGGCGGAACCCTGGTACCGAGCGCGACGCCTTGCGGAATTGCGGTTTCGACTTCGCGATGGAAAACCGCCGACAGTGCTGCGCTCTGTGCGATCAGCTCGGCCTCGGTCTGCTGGATCAGCTGGGTTTGGTAGACCTTGAGGAAATAGAGACTGAACAGCGGCAGCGTAAGCACGCTGGTCAGAACGATAAAAACGACGAGGCTGAGACTTGGCCGCCATTTCGGGCGGGTGTTGGCCGAGGCGTCGGTCAACGCGAGGCCTCGCAGCGTCCCAATTTGAAGCCAACGCCGTGGACGGTCTCGATCACGGACTCGCAACCGGCGACGGCCATCTTGGCGCGGATGTTTCTGACGTGGCTGTCGATGGTGCGGTCCGCGACATGGATATTTCCGGTATAGGCGGCGTCGAGGATCAATTCGCGTGTGAACACGAATCCCGGCCGCGCCAGCAGCGTTCGCAGGATGTCGAATTCCAGTGCCGTGAACGAAACCGGCGTGTCCTGGAACACCGCGGTGCGCGCGTCCGGATCGATCACGAGCCTGCCATGGCTCATGGCCTTTGCGGCCGGTAGCGGCACCGGTGCGTTCCGCGCGCGCCGCAGGATCGCGTTCACCCGCGCCACCAGTTCGCGCGGACTGAAGGGTTTTGTCACGTAGTCGTCGCCGCCGATTTCCAGGCCCAGGATACGATCGATCTCCTCGTCGCGGGCCGACAGAAACAGGATCGGGGTATCCGAGGTTTTCCGGATCTGCCGGCAGACTTCCAGCCCATCCATCTCCGGCATGCCGATATCGAGAACCACAAGTTCGTGGACGTTGTGGTCGAACTGGCGCAGCGCCTCCTTGCCGTCCTGCGCCGTGGAAATCTGCATGCCCGTCTTCTCGAACGCGAAGCGCACGACGTCACGGATATGGGGGTCGTCGTCAACGACGAGAATGGAGTGAGCCACGTTCGCTAGCCTTTGCCGCTATCGGAAGAATTCGACGGTGTATCGGGATTGTTACTCAAATACCGTTCCAGACGCCATGCCCGAAAGCCCCAGGCCCGCCAGTTTCCCAAGCGCCGGAAACGATCGCGATCCAGGCAAATTCGAAAGTCCAGGGCGATCGGCCAAAGCGCCGGGATCTCCTTCATGTGAGCCTCCAGGACCGGCAGGGCCTGCGATCCAAGCGATGCGAGATATCGCAAATCCAGATTCGGTCCCGGGCCGCCGGCCTCCCGCGAATGCTCCACATTGTAGGACGCAATGAGTCGCGGCACGTTGATGAAGCAGCATCCGCAGAGCACCAGCGCCAGCGTTGCGGCGTTGGCGGCGACCAGCCAGGAATTGGGCTTCTTCAATATCATCTGGATCAGCATCAGCAGCAGTCCCGCAGCTACCAGCATCATCCAGATGAAGGCCGCGAGCCGCAGATAGGTCAGCGAGTAGGCGGCCACATACAGATCGAGCCGGAGGATCGACGAGATGACGAGAAGGATGTTCTGGCCGGTCCACACCAGGACCAATGGACGGATCAGCCTCGACTGCTCGGCGGGTCCGCCGGGGCGCATCGCGATGAGGACAAAACCGGCGGCGAGCAGCGCCGTCGCGATCAGCGGATAGGCGCCGCGATGCGCGTATTCGGCGTAGGTCAGGCCGTCGGGCAGGGCCACGCCGCCCCAGAGGTAGACAAGATCAAGCCCGGTCTGGAGCGCGAACAGCGCGTTGAACAGGATCAGCGAGCGCAACATCGCCTGCACGCCGAACAGATAATCGAACTCGGACGGCTCGGCGGCGACAGCGGTGGAAGGTTCCGATTTCCGAACCGGCGCGCGGCGGATGCCGCGGTGGATGATGGGCCAGATCGCGCACGCGATGAAGAGCCAGAATAGCGTTCGCTGCAGGTCGGAATGGTTGAACAAAAACCGGAGGTCGATCTGCATCAGCCCATGTTCGATCAGCGGATTGGCCGACGAGAACAGGCCGAGGAAGACCGCGAAGACGCTCAACGGAACGACCCAGGCGATGAGAGAACCCATTCTCAGCCATTCCGGCGCTTGCTGCTTCATCTGCTGCAAGGCGACGAACAGATCGCCGACCAGTTGAAAGGGGCCGCGAAGCGGCGCGATCGCGGCTTCGAACAGGTTCCACTGCCACGACGAGTTTTCCCGGGCCGTCATGACGATGACGAATAGCGCGGTCGCCAGCGTGCTGAGGATGACGGACAGGACGTTGACGTCCTCGATCAAGGCGAGCAGGCCGGCTGCGAAGATTGCGGCCATGACGATTTGAACCGTGCGCGTCGCGTATACCCGGTTGCCCGCGACGGCGACCGCGCCGAGCACACCCAGAAACAGCGCCAGCGAAATGCCGATCTGCCAGTCGTAGAACAGCCAGTCCGCCAGCGCGACACACGCCGTGGCGGATAGCAGCGGCATCAGCAGTGGGCGCGCGGGCGCCATTTCAAGATCGGACGCGGTCGCGATCGACATGTTGTTATTTTCCTGATGTGACGAGGGTGAGGTGCCTGGCCCTGGGTCCGGGCTTCGACGGCTTGGGTTTCGGGAAGGCGATAACGGAGGGACGAACGGGCGGCTGTTCCAGCCACCAGCCATCGTTCAAGAGCCGCCGTGGCAGCCGCGAGCGCCGAAATTGAAGGGTGATGATTTTGCCCATGGCCCGACGATGTCCGGTCCGTTGGCAGCGGATTTGTCCGGTATGTTCAGAATTTGCGTATTTTTGTGCAGATTTCGCGCAGACGCGAACAGCTATCTATCCCCGGGAGATACCAGCCTTGGCCAGCAAGCGCGTTACCGCATCCCCTTGATCAGCATGCTGCAGATATCAGCGACGAACGCCCTGGCCTTTGCTGGCGCCACATGCAGCCGCCTGTGCAATATTTGCGTGATGACGCCCTGCAACGCCGCCACGAACACCGCGGTGCGCTCGACCACGATGCTTGGCGCCATGCCGGTGCCGGCGAAACCCACCGCGAAGATTTGCAGGGCATCGACAACGGCGGCGTCGAGATCCGGAAATTTGTCTTCGGTGTTGATCCGCGCGCCAGCCATCAGATGAAATAGATTCGGGCAGTCCCGCGCAAACAGGAAAAATCCGATACCGCCCGCGATAAGCGCGGGTTCGCCCGGCGCCTTGCCGGCGGTGGATTTGTTCAGCCGCTGCCCAAGGCGCTTCCAGCCTGTTTCCGCGACCAGCGCCAGTAACGACAATTTGTCCGGGAAATGCCGATACACCGCGCGGTGGTTGACGCCGGCATCGCTGGCGAGTTCGCGCAGGCTGATCGATTCAACACCCTCCGCCTCGAGCCGCGCAAGCGCTGCGTTTACAAGCGCTTCCGGCAAATTTCCGTGGCGAAAGGTGTCGCGCTTCGGCGGCGATTTTCCTGCCATGGCTCAGTCCCCCACCGATTTCGCGGCAATTTATCAGCCCTTGACGGCAAAGCGAAGCTTTCCCTATATGTCTCCATTGGAGACAATTGGACGCTTTGAATGACAGGAGATTTTCATGACTGATTCCGCACTTGATCGCCCGGACGCCGCTGTCGATCACCCGAACGTCATGGTCTTCCCGCCCGTGATCCTGCTTTCCGCGCTTGTACTTGCCTGCGCGTTGCAATGGCCGGTGCCGCTTGGATGGATCGCAGAGTTCGATCGGGGCTGGCGGTTTGGATCGGGTACGTTCATTGTGATGGCCGGCTTGCTGACGACGTCGGCCGGAAGACGCGCGCTGCTGCGTCACGGCACCAATGTCAATCCGTCACTGCCCACCACCATGCTCGTCACCGAAGGCGTCTTTGGACTTATCCGCAATCCGCTCTACGTCGGAATGTCAGCCGCGCTGTGCGGGATCGCGCTGATTTTTGCGCTCGACTGGCTGTTGCTGCTGATCCTTCCAAGCTGCGTCGTGCTGCATTTCGCCGTCGTCAGGCGCGAAGAGCGCTACCTGGAACGGAAATTCGGCGAGGCATATCGGCGCTACAAAGAGCGCGTCCCGCGCTACCTGCCCGGCTGACAGGCCACCCACAGTGCACCCAACACTATAGCCAAGAAAAATGGCCAGAAAATCATTTGCAAGAAAATCATAGGACAAAATCATGACCAAATCGCTTTTCCGCATCAGCGTTTCATTCGGCCTGGTCGGCATTATCCTCGGCATTGTCATGGGCATGCGGCAGGATTTCGTGCTGATGCCGGCGCATGCGCATCTCAATCTGCTTGGCTTTGTCACCATGTTTCTGTCGGCGCTGTACTATCGCGTGGTGCCGGAGGCGGCGGCGAGCGGGCTCGCCCGCTATCAGGCCATCGTCAGCGTGGCCGGCGCTGTCGTGTTCCCGATCGGCATCGCCTGTGTGCTGCTGGGCGGCCATGATCGCTTCGAGCCCGTGGTGGTCGCCGGCGCACTCACGGTCTTCCTCGGCATGGCGTTGTTCGCGGTGATCGTGTTCCGTACATCCAGCGAGGTGCGCGCGATGCCCGCCGGTGCCGAACGGCGGCAAGGGGCCTTTCATTTCGAAAATAACGCTTGAGGCAGGCGTTACGATGATGCAGACCCGGCGGACAAGATGTGGCGCGGCTAACAGTCGTCACCAATACAAAATCCGGGGAGAAACCGATGAGCCAGTCCGCCACCATTATCGCCTCTGCAAGCGGCGCCAAGAGCGCGCTTGAGACCTCGACGATCCGCGCGATCTCGTGGCGGCTGATCCCGTTTCTGGTGCTGGCCTATTTCCTGGCCTATCTCGACCGCGTCAATCTCGGCTTCGCCGCGCTGACCATGAACGCGGAGCTGAAATTTTCGCCGATCATCTTCTCCTGGGGCGCCGGCATCTTCTTTATCGGCTATTTCATCTTCGAGGTGCCGAGCAATCTGGCGCTGGAGAAATTCGGCGCCAGCCGCTGGATCGCGCGCATCATGGTGACGTGGGGCATCATCTCCGCGTTGATGGCCATGGTCAGCGGGGTCTGGAGTTTTTACGCCTTGCGCTTTCTGCTCGGCGTGGCCGAGGCCGGATTCTTCCCGGGCATCATTCTCTATCTGACCTATTGGTATCCGGCGGAATATCGCGCGCGTTTTCTGGCCGCCTTCGCCATCGCCGTCCCGGTCTCCACCGTGATCGGCGCGCCGATCTCCGGCCTGCTGCTCGGACTCGATGGCGCGATGGGACTGAAAGGCTGGCAATGGCTGTTCATCATCGAGGGTGTTCCCTCGGTCATACTCGGCGTCATCACCTGGTTCTATCTCACCGACCGGCCGGCCAAGGCCGACTGGCTCACGGCTGAGCAGAAGGCATGGCTATCCGCGAAGCTCGAAAGCGAGATCGCCGCCAAGCAGGCCGCGAGCCACCTCACATTGGGGCAGGCGCTGGCCTCGCCAAAGGTGCTGACGCTGAGCGTGATCTATTTCGGTTTCGTCGGCGCGCTCTATGGCATGCAGTTCTGGCTGCCGCAGATCGTGAAAGCGTTCGGATTCTCCAATGCGCAGACCGGCTTCATCACCGCGGTGCCCTATCTGTTCGGCACCGTCGCGATGATCCTGTGGGCGCGGCATTCCGACGCCACCCGCGAGCGGGTGATGCATGTCGGCGCACCGCTGCTGTTGACCGCGGTGGCGCTCGGCGTCTGTGGCTATATGGACAACCCTTATGTCACCATGGTCGCACTTGTTGTCGCCGCGATCGGCATCTTCTGCACCTTCGCCGTGTTCTGGACGCTGCCGACCGCCTGGCTCTCCGGCACCGCTGCGGCCGGCGCCATCGCGCTGATCAATTCGATCGGCAACCTCGCGGGATTCGGCGGGCCCTATCTGATCGGCTGGGTCAAGGAAGCGACCGGCTCTACCTCGACCGGGTTGCTCGTGCTCTCGCTGCTGCCACTGATTGGCGGCCTCCTGGTTTTTCTCAGCGGTCACGAGACCAAGGCGGAATTCGCGAGCGTGGCTCCGGCGAAGTAGCGCCCCACATCGCGTCTGTCCGTCGTCGCTGCGAAAGCAGGGACGACGAGAGATTTCGCGATCTCTCCCCGCCGTCGTCCCGGACAAGCGAGCGTAGCGAGCGCGATCCGGGATCCATACGCCGCGGCCGTTGTTTGGGGGCACGCGGGCAGACACCTTTCGCAACACCACGGCCGGTGGTTATGGATCCCGGCCTTCGCCGGGACGACGGGGGAATGCGTGGGGACGGCGGGTGATCTGCGACCCTTTAGCCTGCATTAACTCTTCACGAATTCATGATCTATGACGAATATTGACAATCGTCAGTGAACATTCGATAGTCCTCATCAGGCATAGCCGATGGAGAATCCGATGTTCGTCCGTTACGTTTTATCGAGCTATTACAAGCTTTTAGCTGGTCTGATGCTGGCGTTGATGGCGGTTGCGCTGGCCGGCTGTAACGAGAAGGTAGCCGAGAAAGCCGCCCCCTCGCGTCCCGTTCTAGTCTCGACCGTGCATTACGAGGCGGAATCGCCGGAGCGCAGTTTCGTCGGCACCATTAAGCCGCGGATCGAGACCGACATGGGCTTCCGGGTCCCCGGCAAGGTGGCAAAACGGCTGGTTGAAGTCGGCCAGACCGTCGATGTCGGCCAGCCCCTGGCGACGCTCGATGAAGTCGATCTGAAGCTGCAGGCCGAGCAGGCCGTGGCCGAATTCAACGCCGCCACCGGCGTGCTGGCGCAGGCCGCCGCCGCCGAACAGCGCGCCAAGGACCTCCGCGCCAAGGGCTGGACCACCGACGCACAACTGGACCAGAGCCGAGCCGCCGGCGATGAGGCGCGTGCGCGGCTCAATCGCGCCGAGCGTTCGGTCGAGCTGACGAAAAATTCCCTCTCTTATGCGAACCTGGTCGCCGATACCCGCGGCGTCGTGACCGCGACGCTGGTCGAGCCCGGCCAGGTCGTCGCCTCCGGGCAAACCGCGATTCGCGTCGCACGCTTTGCCGAAAAGGAAGCTGTGGTCGCTATCCCGGAGACGCTGGTCGGTCGCGCCAAGGATGGCGTCGCCACCGTCACGCTGTGGTCGGAGCCCGACAAGAAATACGGCGCAAAACTGCGCGAGGTTGCGCCCTCGGCCGATCCGGCCACGCGCACTTATCTGGCAAAATTCTCGCTGCCGGAAGCCGGCGACAGCGTCTCGCTCGGCATGACCGCGACGCTGACGCTGGCCGATCGCGCCACCGAGCGCGTGGCAAAGCTGCCGCTGTCGGCGCTGTACAGCCAGGGCGGCGATCCCTCCCTCTATGTGGTCGATGCTTCCGGCGACATCGCGCTGAAGCCGGTTGCGGTGAAATCCTACGAGACCAATTGCGTGGTGATTTCGGGCGGCGTCGATGAAGGCGCCAGGGTGGTCACGCTCGGCGTGCAAAAACTCGATCCGGCCCAAAAGGTCCGAGTCGTCTCGTCATTGTCGTTCTAGTCCGCGGTATCCGAACAAGCGATCATTACTGGAGGGTGTGATGAAGCGTTTCAATCTCTCGGGCTGGGCGGTCAGCCATCCGACCCTGGTGCTGTTTTTGATGATCGTGCTCGGCGTCGCGGGCTTCTTCTCTTATCAAAAGCTCGGCCGCGCCGAAGATCCGTTCTTCACCGTGAAAGTAGTGAACGTCTCGGCGATCTGGCCCGGCGCGACCGCCGCCGAAATGCAAACGCAAGTGGCCGACCCGATCGAGAAGAAGCTGCAGGAGCTGCCGTTCTTCGAGAAGGTGCAGACCTATTCAAAGCCGGCCTTCACCGCGATGCAGGTCACCTTCAAGGATTCGACCCCGCCCAAGGACGTGCCGTATCTGTTTTATCTGCTGCGCAAGAAGCTCGCCGACGTGCAGGGCCAGTTGCCCGCTGGCCTGCTCGGGCCGACCGTCAACGACGAATTCTCCGACGTCGATTCCATTCTCTACATGATGACCGGCGACGGCGCCGACTACGCGCAGTTGAAGAAGGCCGCCGAAGGCATGCGCCAGCGGCTGTTGAAGGTGGTCGGCGTCACCAAGGTCAATCTCTACGGCACCCAGGACGAGCGTATCTACGTCGAATTCTCGCACGCCAAGCTGGCGACGCTTGGCATCACCCCGCAGGCGCTGTTCGATTCGCTCGCCAAGCAGAACAACGTCACGCCGGCAGGCACGGTTGAGACCTCCTCGCAGCGCGTGCCGCTGCGCGTCACCGGCGCGCTCGATGGCGTCAAGGCGGTCGCCGAAACCCCGGTCGAAAGCAACGGCCGCGTGTTTCGCTTGGGCGACATCGCCACCGTCACGCACGGTTTTGTCGATCCCCCGACTTTCGTCGCCCGCCAGGAAGGCAAGCCTGCGCTCGGCATCGGTGTGGTCACCACCAAGGGCGCCAACATCCTCGAGCTCGGCAAGGAGGTCGAGAAGGCGACCGCCGATTTCATGAAGGCCGTGCCGCAGGGCATCAATGTCGAGCAGATCGCCGACCAGCCGAAGGTGGTCGAGCGCGCCGTCGGCGAGTTCGTGCATTCCTTCATCGAGGCGCTCGCGATCGTGCTGTTCGTCTCGTTCGTGGCGCTCGGCTGGCGCACCGGCATCGTCGTGGCGATGTCGGTGCCGCTGGTGCTGGCGATCGTCTTTATCGTCATGAACGCGATGTCGATCGATCTGCATCGCATCACGCTCGGCGCGCTGATTATCGCGCTCGGCCTTCTGGTCGATGACGCCATCATCGCCGTCGAGATGATGGTGGTGAAGATGGAACAGGGCTGGGACCGCGTCCGCGCGGCGTCCTTTGCCTGGGAATCAACTGCGTTTCCGATGCTCACGGGAACGCTGGTCACGGCCGCTGGCTTCCTCCCCATCGGCTTTGCCAATTCGGCGGTCGGCGAATATGCCGGCGGCATCTTCTGGATCGTGGCGATCGCGCTGGTCGCCTCCTGGTTCGTCGCGGTGATCTTCACGCCCTATATCGGCGTCAAGCTGCTGCCCAATATCACCGTCCACCACAACCACGATCCGCACGCGGTCTATGAAACGCGGATCTATCGCGTCCTGCGCAGCATGGTGCAGTGGTGCGTCGACCACCGGGTCAAGGTGGTGGTCGCAACCGTCGGCGTGTTCGCGCTCTCGATCGTGGGCTTCGGCCATGTCCAGCAGCAGTTCTTCCCGCTCTCCGAACGCCCCGAGCTGTTCCTGCAGCTGCGCCTGCCGGAAGGCACCGCCTTCAACGTCACGGAAAAATCCGTGAAGAAGGCAGAGGCGCTGCTGAAGGACGACAAGGACATCGCGACCTTCACCTCCTATGTCGGCCAGGGTTCGCCGCGCTTCTGGCTCGGCCTCAACCCGCAACTGCCGAACGAGGCCTTTGCCGAGATCGTGATCGTCTCCAAGGACGTCGAGGCGCGCGAGCGGATCAAGGCGCGGCTGGAGAAGGCGGTCGCCGAGGGCGAGCTGACCGAAGCGCGCGTGCGCGTCGATCGCTTCAATTTCGGCCCCCCCGTCGGCTTCCCGGTCCAGTTCCGCGTGATCGGCCCCGACCCCAACACCGTGCGCGACATTGCCTACAAAGTGCGTGACGTCGTCAGGCAGAACCCCAACGTGCAGGAGCCCCAGCTCGACTGGAACGAACAGTCGCCCTACCTGAAGCTCGTGGTGGATCAGGACCGCGCTCGCGCGCTCGGCCTCACCCCGCAGGACGTCTCGCAGGCGTTGGCCATGCTGATCTCGGGCGCGCCGGTCACGACGATCCGCGACGGCATCGAGAAGGTCGGCGTGGTCGCGCGCGCCGTGCCGTCCGAACGGCTCGATCTCGGCCGCGTCGGTGACCTCACAGTGACGTCACGCAACGGTGTTGCCGTGCCGCTGCAGCAGATTGCCAGGATCGAGTATGCCCATGAGGAGCCGATCATGTGGCGGCGCAACCGCGACATGGCGATCACGGTGCGCACCGACGTCGTCGACGGCGTGCAGGCGCCCGACGTCACCAACCAGATCTGGCCGAAGCTGAAGGAAATCCGCGACCATCTCGAGCCGGCCTACCGGATCGAGCCGGGCGGCGCTTTCGAGGAATCCGCCAAGGGCAACGCCTCGATCGCCGTGCTGTTTCCGCTGATGGCGCTGGTGATGCTGACGCTCTTGATGATCCAGTTGCAGAGCTTCTCACGCCTGATCCTGGTGTTCCTGACGGCGCCGCTCGGCATCATCGGCGCATCGCTCGGCCTCAACATTGCGAACCAGCCGTTCGGCTTCGTGGCGCTGCTCGGGCTGATCGCGCTGGCCGGCATGATCATGCGCAACGCGGTCATTTTGGTGGATCAGATCGAGTCCGACGTGTCCCAAGGCCTGACGCGCCGGGAAGCCATCGTCGAAGCCACCGTCCGGCGCGCCCGGCCGGTGGTCCTGACGGCGCTGGCTGCGATTCTTGCCATGATCCCGCTGTCGCGCTCCGCCTTCTGGGGGCCGATGGCCATCACCATCATGGGCGGTTTGTTTGTTGCAACCTTCCTGACCTTGCTGTACCTGCCGGGCCTTTATGCCCTTTGGTTCAGGAAGAGCCTGGATGAAACGGGCCAGGCCGAGCAGCCTGATCTTGCGCCG
>Ga0137409_10002087_pt1 | contig 21521 bp, 18 predicted proteins | sample CZODoug1_16funga_FD_122059 | JGI IMG/M metagenome (GOLD analysis project Ga0137409, IMG submission 122059) | Vadose zone soil fungal communities from Angelo Coast Range Reserve, California, USA - CZODoug1_16fungal (Hybrid Assembly) | ecosystem: Environmental > Terrestrial > Soil > Vadose zone... | reverse complement strand
GCCCGGGCTCCGCGGCTCTCGGCGCTGTGGCTCGGCTCGTCGCTATCGCCGCGGCAGAGGCATCACACGAGTGAGGTACGGCCGCAGCCGTTGCGCGCAGCGCGCGGCCGAAGCGAGACACGAGCACGATCAGATTTTACCGGCGCGCTTGGCGGCGTGATAACGGTTGACGAGCTCGACGCCCAGGCGCTCGGGCTCGGCGTCGACCATGAGCGCGTCGCGCGCGGCGAGACGCTGGAACGCGTCGCGGCGTGCCTGCTCGTAGAGATGCGCGCTCGCGACGTCGAGCGCGGCGTCGCCCGACGCAAGCGGCTGCGCGATCAGCTCGCCGACGACGCGCTCGCGCAGGCTCGCGAGCAGCACGAGGTGCCGCGAGCGCAGCAGCTTGAGCGCCTGCCCGAGCTCGCTCGCGTCCTCGTCGCGGAAGTTGGTGATCACGACGACGAGCGCGCGCTTCGACTGCCTCCGCAGGAGATCCTGCGCGGCCGCGAGGTAGTCCGAGTGGCTCGGCGTCGGCTGCACGCCGTAGAGCTCGCCCATGAGCGCGTTCAGCGCGTGACTACCCTTGCGCGGCGCGAACAGCCGCTCCGTGCCCGGCGGCACGCCGAACGTCAGCGCCCCGACCGAGTCGCCCTGCTTCAGCGCCACGTACGAGAGCAGCATCACCGCGTTCAGCACCTGATCGAAGTGCGCGGCGCCGACACCGCCCTGGCGGTCGTCCGCGCGCATCCGGCGCCCGCAATCGATGAGCAACAAGATGCACTGGTCGCGCTCGTCCTGGAATTCGCGGACGATCGGCTTGCCGAGCCTGAGCGTCGCCTTCCAGTCGATGTGGCGCACGGAGTCGCCGTAACGATATTCCGACAGCTGCTTGAAGTCCGTGCCCTCGCCCCGCTGCCGGTAGGTCTTGATCCCGATCTCCTGGAGCCTCCGGTCGCCCGCGAGCCACGCGTAGCGCGCGATCTGCGCGAAGTCCGGAAACACGCGGCGGCTCTGCGTCTCGCCGATCCGCACAAGCAGCTCGCTCAAGCGCAAGCGCGAGCGCAGCTTGAGCTCCACGGGCGCGAACTCCACCTCGCCGCGGCGCGTGGGCGTAACCGAGTACGAGAGCTCCACGCGCTTGCCGGGCGTGAGCTCGAGCGGCGCGGGCAAGCCGAGCGCGATGACGCTCGGGTCAACGTGGTCGAACAGCTCGCCGGTCCAAACGTCCGAGCCCTCGACCTCGATCGCCACCGTCACGAGCCGCTCGGCCCCGAGCGCGAATGCCGACGGCAGCAACCGCGAGCAGCGCGCGGCCGCCCGCCGCCACGCCCGTCTCGACAGCGCGAAATCCGCCGCCGCGAGGCCGAGCACCGCAACCAGCCCGATCGCCGCCCACGGGCCGACGACCGAGCGCGGGGCGCCGGCCACGAGCGCCACGAGCGCCGCGACTGCGCCCGCGGCGAGCGCGAGCAGCAACGGGCGTCCAGGCACCACGCGCATCGGCGGCCGCTCTTAGACGCGCGGCGCCGCGACGCTGTCGACGACGGAGGCGAGCAGATCGTTCGGCGTCCGGCCCTCGAGCGACGCGTCCGGCGCGAGCGCGACGCGATGGCGCAGCGCCGGCAGCGCGACCCGCTTCACGTCGTCGGGCGTGACGAAGTTGCGGCCCGCGAGCAGCGCCATCGCGCGCGCGCCGCGAACGAGCGCCAGCGCGCCCCGCGAGCCGCTGCCGATCGCGAATCCCGGCCAGTCGCGCGTCGCGCGCGCGAGCCGCACCGCGTATTCGACGACCTGCTCGTCCACGCGCTGCCGCGCGACGACCTGTTGGAGCTCGAGCACGAGCTGCTCGTCGAGCACGGGATTCACGGCCGACAGCGGCAGCTCGTCGCCGACTTGGTTGGCGGTAGAGCGCACCACGACGCCGACTTCTTCGGCGAGCGTGGGATAGCCGATCTCGACCTTGAACAGAAACCGGTCGAGCTGCGCCTCGGGCAGCGGATAGGTGCCCTCGGTCTCGATCGGGTTCTGCGTCGCGAGCACCATGAACGGCTTCGGCAACGTCAACGTCTGGCCTTCGAGCGTGACCTGATACTCCTGCATCACCTCGAGCAACGCGCTCTGGGTCTTGGCCGGCGCGCGGTTGATCTCGTCGGCGAGCAGCACGTGCGTGAACACGGGCCCGCGCACGATCCTGAGCGCGTGCGTGCTCGGGTCGAGCACCGCGTGCCCTGTGATGTCCGAGGGCATCATGTCGGGCGTGAACTGCACACGTCCGTGTGCGAGCTGCAGCGACTTCGCGAGCGCGCGCACGAGCAGCGTCTTGCCGAGCCCAGGCACGCCCTCGAGCAAGACGTGGCCGGACGCCGCGAGCGCCGCCACCACTTGCTCGATGACCGCGGCTTGTCCCACCACCGCGCGGCCGATCTCGGCTTTGAGCCGCTCGAGCAGCTCAGCCGCGCGGGTGATCGTGTTCGATTCGTTTTCCATACTTGGCCCGTTCGTTGTCGTGGAGAATCCTGCGGCGCGCCGCCTCGAGCAGCGCGATCTGGCTTCGCAGCTCCGGCGAGCGCGCGCCGTCCGAATGCGGTGCGAACGCGCGTTCGAGCGCGGCGGCCGTGAAATCCGTGGCGCGCGCCAGCGCGGCAGCGCGCTCCTCGGCCGACATGCGGCCGAAGCCCGCGATGCGACGCGCCGCGGCCTCCGTGAGCGCGCGCAGCGCCGCCGCGTGTAGCGCGGCGCCGCCGCCGAAGCGCAGCGCAAACCGGCCGGTGCCGCGGATCTGCTCCGCGAGCGAGCGGCGCGCGAGATCCGCGCCGGCCACGAGCGGCCCGAAGCGCGCGCCGCCGCGCCAGAGCGCGAGCCCGAGCAGCACGCTCGCGATCACGACGACGGGCGCGCCGTAGCGCCAGATCAGCGCGAGCAGCGAGCTGTGGTCTTGCTCGGACAGAAACGCGATCCGGTCGCCAGCGCGCAGCTGCGTGGCCGCCGCGAACAGCTGGCCGTGATCGCCTTCGAAAATCTCGCGCCAACTCCACGGCGCGGCGTTGATCGCGGTGACGCTGCCGTCGCCCACCGCGACGCGTACCGCCTGGATGCGCGAGTCGTCGCGCAAAACCCACGCGGGGCGCCGGTCCGACTCGAGCCACGTGGAGCGAGCGAAGTCGCAGAGCCGGTACGGGCCGGTGCCATACGCGGGCAGGTCCGTGCCGCCCTGGGACAATTCGGCGCAGCGCTCGAGGCGCCGCGCGTTCGCATCCCGCAGCGCCTCGAAGGGCTCCTCGCGCACCGGAGCAACGACGAAACGAATGCCGCTCCACTCCTCGAACGCGTCGCTGCCCTCGATCAGCGAGCGGTCGACGACGAGACGGCCGCCCGCCTCGACCCATTCTTGGAACCGCTCGCGCCGGCCTGCGCTGATGTCCCAGCTCCACGACGTGAGCACCATGACGGCGTCGGTGGACGGGAGCTCGAGCCCTTCGCCGCGCTCGGTGCGCGCGCCGAGCGCCTCGGCAAAGCGCTGCGCCGCGTACATCGGGTTGCGCGCGGCTTCGCCGCGCATCGGCATCGGCACCGGCGTCTCGGTCCACTCGGTGTGCCGCGCGATCCAGACCGCGAGCGCGGCGAGCGCCACCACGGCGATCCCGATGATGACGTGGTGCTTCTTCATCCGGCCGCCGCCCCGCCGGCGGCCGCCGGCGGCACCTGCTCGGCGTCGAGCACGCGGCCGAAGTCGGCGCACAAGGCGTGCACGGCGGCCCCGGCCGGACGCTCCGTGCCGTAGACGGCGCCCTGCCACACGCGCACGAGGCGCGCCGCGTAGTCCGTGCGCTCCGCGCCGACGCGCGGAGCCGCGAGCGCGAGACATTCGCCCTCGGTGCTCGAATCCCGGATCGGCACGGCGTGAACGTGCACGAGGCGCGAGAGCAGGCCGCGGTAGAGCAACGCGAGCGCCGCGCGGTGCGCGCCTCGATCCCAAAGCGCCATGGCCGCGGCGCCGACGTCCTCGGGCAGGCTCTCCGGCCGGATGTCGAGATCGCGCACGTGACTCGGCGCGACGAACTTTTTCGGCAGCTGCGGCATGCCGCGCGCGCGCACGACGCGTGCGAGATAGACGACGAGCAGCGCGGCGAGCACGGCCGCGGCAACCCAGACCAGAGCGCGGCCGGCCGTGGCGATCCAGGCGAGGAAGCCGACAATCCACTTGACGACCACGAAGAGCCCCGCGAGCCAACCCGAAGAGTCCGAGGGCTCGCTGCGCCACTGCAAGGTGCGCACGGTGCGCCCGAACGCGAGATTCGGGTCGGCCTTGACGGTCGCGAGCGCGTCGTCGACCTGCGCTTGTGTCGGGCGCGGCGCGTCGGCGGCAATCGGGTCCGCCTCCGTCTTCTGCGGGGGCTCCTGTGCTGGCGCCACGCGCGCCGCGAGCAGCAGCGCGAGCGCCGCCCCGAGCGCCGACCGCCAAGGACGGCGGGAGTGCCGCGAGCGCACAAGCGCGCTCGCGGCCGCGCGCGGCCGCGCCTCAGCCGGGGAACGCACGGCGCAACTCCTGCTCGATGTCCCACGCCTCGAGCTCCGCCCGGCGATTCATGTACATCCCGAAACCCGCTGCCACGTAGAACGGCTCGAGGAACAGCACCGTCACGGCGTACGAGAACGGGATCACGAAGGCCGCGAGCATCGACTCCTCACCGCTGAACAGGAGCTGCAAGCTCGGACCCCGCTCCGGAAGCGCGAACCAGAAGGCGAACGACGCGATGGAGAACGCGAGCGCCGTCTCGGCGAGGCTGAACGCGAGCGTCATCAAGAACGCCGGGCCGCCCTTGCGCCGCCGGATTTGCAGCACGCGCGGCCGGATCCGCCAAAACGCCAGACCCTCGAGCTGATAGACCGGCTGCGTGAACGACCGCCACGGCGAGAGCCGTCGCCACGTCCAGGTCGGCAGCAGTTGCCGCCACCAGACGTTGCGCTGCGCCTCCCAGAGCTGGCGCAGCGTGGTGCCCTGGCCGAACGCCGCGCGCGCCAAGACGAACAGGATCGTGCGGTCGAGCCATGGCTTCGACCACCAGACCAGCACCGTCGGCAGCCAGCCCGCGAGCTCGTAGGACGCGAGCGCGAGCGCGAGCACGGGCAGGGCGACCACCGCGTAGCACGCGTAGACCTGCGCGGCCGTGCTCTGGCACAGGCGCGCGCCGAGGTCCGCCGCCTCGAATGGAGAGCGCGGCCGCATCCGCAATACGAGCGCGTCAATCTGCACTGCGGCCCTGCAGCGCAAAGTACGCCAACACGGCGATCCAGCAGACGCCGGCGACGCCGTACTTCACGGCGTGCGGGAGCCATCGCTGCGACGACCAGAACGCCTCGATCGCGGCGGCCACCACGAGCATCGCCGCGAGGCCGTAGACAATCGGCGCGCACTCCTTCGCCGCGTGCACGAGGCTCTCCCTGCGCGTGCGGCGGCCCGGTGCGACCAGCGCGTGCCCGAGCCTCAAGCCCGCGGCGCCGGACAAGACAATCGCCGTGAGCTCGAACGCCGAATGCGTGACGACGAACGAGAAGAAGGTGGCGCTCAACCCCCGCTCCGTGAGGTAACCCGCGACGGCGCCGATGCTCGCGCCGTTGTAGAACAAGAAGAAGATGCTGCCGACGCCCGCGAACAGACCGGCCGCGAAGCACTGAAACGAGATGCCGACGTTGTTCCTGATGTAGAAGCCGAACATCGCCCAGTCGCCGCTGGCGCCGCGCACGCGGCCCACCGATTCGGCCGCGTCGGAGTACATCTGCTCGTACTGCGCCGCATTGTCGGCGCTCACCACCGACAGCACGAGCTCGGGCCGGAAGTAGACGAGCAATCCGACGACGAGCAACGGCACGGCGAACAACAGCGTGGCGACGAGCACGTACGGCGCGTGAGCGCGCACGGCCGCCGGGAACTCGAACGTCACGAACCGTCGCAGCGCCTCCGCTCCGAGCTCGCGCCGCTGGTAGATCACTTGATGCGCGTCCGCCGTAAGCCGTTCGAGCCGATCCAACAGAAATAGCGGATAGGACCGTGCGCGCGCGAGCGCAAGCTGCTCGCACGCGCGCCGGTAGAGCGCCGCCACGCGTTCGCCGCGCGGCGGCTCGGCGCCGAGCACGAACTTCTTCCGTTCGAGAATCAGGTCGAGCGCCGTCTCGAGCTCCTGCCATTCGGCCTGATAGCGCTCCTCGAACTGCAGAGGCGTCATGCGCGGCGTCCTATGAGCCATTGCGCGACACCGAGCACGCGGTGTGTGACCACGCGCCCGCTGCGCCCCGCGTCGCCCGACACCGCCGCTGCCAGCGCCGCGAGCTCGTCGAGCCGCTCGGCCGTGAGCGTCGGCGCGCGCGCGGCGAGCGCGATGACCGCCGCCTGGTCGCGCGGCGCGAGCGCCTGGCGCGGGATCACGGGCTCCACCTGCTCCAACTTGATCTTCGGCACGGCCTTGGGCTCGTGCACGACGAGCGTCGCGGCGGCGAGGTCGCCGAGCCGCTTGCTGTCGGCGCGCATGAGGATGCTGACGATCGCGAAGCCGTAGAGAAACGGCAAGAAGTCCGCCACGCGCAGCAGGTTGCGCGTGATCGAGGCGGCCGGTGTCACCGGCAAGCCGTTGTCCATCACGACCTTGAGACCCATGATCTTCTTGCCGGGCGTGGCGCCGGAACGGCCGATCTCGAAGTAAACCGGGTAGAACCAGTCGAGCGCGAACAGCAAGATGATGAAGAACGCGAAGCCGAACCCGCCGAGCAGCTGCCCCACGATCGCGGCCGCGTAGATCACCGCCAGCCGGATCAACCAGTCGAGCGCGAACGCGAGGAAACGCGCCGTCAGCCCGGCCGGACGCAGCTCGAGCAGGATGCCTTCCGGCGTCTCGGCCGAGACGACGGCGTCTACCTCGCTCGCCACGACGACCAGCCGATCAAGCCTCGACGACGATCGTGTCGGCGATCTTGTCGTGCAGGCACTGGCGCTCGTCGGAGAAGATGAACAGGATGTCGATCAGCCCGTAGAGCGGGATGATGCCGAGCAGACTGTTCACCACGTTGCGCAACCAGAAGATCCGGCCGAGCGACGCGGGCGAGCCGTCACTGCGAACGACCTTGATGCCGAGCATCCTCTTCGCGATCGACTGACCGTCGCGCGCGACCAAGCGCAGCGTGATCACCATCCACACGATGAAGCCCACGAGCATGCCCAGGCCGCCAAGGCCGAACACCGTCGCCATGACCGTGTCGCTCGGTTGCAGGCTGCCGCCCAGGGCCACGCCGATCGCGACGGCGATGAGCATCGGAACGTAGATCATGCAGCCCATGATGATGCTGTCGAGGAAGAAGGCTCCGAGCCGCGCGCCGCGGCCCGCGGGCGCGCCGACGTCATCCGGATCTCTCACGTCGCGAACGGCGCCGCGCGGCGGCGCATACGGATTGGCAGAGCTCATGCTTACACCCCCCTGAATGGTGGACCCCGATCGGACGAATTGTCACTCATCTAAGAGAACGCCGTTCGCGCGGAGGCGCCCCCTCCCCGAAGCGCCAGTGTCGGCTGGCGGACGCACGCCGAGAAACGACTCCAGTCTCATGCCGCCGACTCTCCTGTCAACATAAGGCCGCGCCCCTCATTCGAATTCCGTGACCGGCGCCCGCGGGTCGGCGGGCGCGCGCAACGTCTCGTACGTATGGCGGGCAAAGCCCACGCCCGCTTCCGTGTAGTAGTTATAGGTGACGTCACAGCCGGAATCGATGATCGGCGCGTACTCCTCCGGATATAAGTGAGTGGCGCTCAAGAGGCCCTTGAAGCCGCGCCCGCGCAGCGCGCGGGCCGCAGAGAGCTTCGCCTGCAGATCGGGCACGGCGAGCATGACGGCGCGCAGCCGCTCGATGTTGAGGAGCTGCCAGAAGCTCGGGTCTTCCGCGTCGGCGTAGGCGACGCGCCGGCCCGCGCGGATGTTGGACTCGATCTTGCCGGGGTCGCTGTCGATACCCACGATGTTCTCGTCCTGCTGACGCAGATAGTCGTAGGCGCCCGCGCCGACGCGGCCCATCCCCACGATCAGGATCTCGGCGCTGCCGAGCGTGATCGGCTCGTCGTCGGGGTGGCGCTTGTCGCGCTCGAGCCGTTCGAGCCACGGGGCCAAGAACTGATAGAGCTGGTGCGCGAACGCGTTGAGCGGCGCCGCCGCGATGAACGACACGGCCACCGTGACGGCCGCGACCACGAGCCAGTCTTGCGAAATCAGGCCGTTCTTCACCGCGCCATCGCCCACGATCAGCGCGAACTCGCTGTAGGTGGTGAGGGTGACGGCGGTGAGGAAGCTCGTGCGGGCGCGGAGCCCCAAGCCGATCAGCGACAGAAAGAAGATGATTCCCTGCAGCGGCAGGAACGCCAGTAGCCAGAGCCCGTCGCGCAGCGCCACCCAGTTCGGCGGGCCGCTGAATCCGATGTTCAAGAAGAACCCGACGAGGAACAGCTCCTTGAGCCCCCACAACACGTTGGTGAGCTCCTGCGCGCGCTTGTGGTCGGCGAGCATCATGCCGAGCAGCAGCGCGCCGAGCTCCGAGCCTACGCCCAAGTGCTCGAACAGCTCACCTCCACCGATCGCGAGCGCGGCGCCGAACAGCACGAGCAGCTCGCCGTGGCCGCAGAAGTCGAGCAGCCAGGCGATCGGCCGGCGCGCGAGCGGCAGGAGGAACAACAGCAGCGCGTACGGTGACGGCGTGTCGACGCTGATCGCCGCGAGCAGCCCGACGGCCACGATGTCCTGCACGATCAGGATGCCGATCGCGACGCGGCCGTGCACGGCGCGCAGCTCGCGGTTGCCCTCGAGCACCTTGGCCGCGAGCACGGTGCTCGAGAAGCCGAGCGTGATGGCGAGCAAGAACGAGAGCCACCAGGAAAAGCCGGCGCCCCAGCGGACCAGCACCGCACCCGCCGCGCCCGTGAGCACGAGATGAACGATCGCCGTGCCCCAGACCTCGTAGCGCAGCAGCGTCTTGATCCGCAGCTTCAAGCCCACCGCGAACAAGAGCAGAAGGACGCCGGCATGGGCGAGATCGCCGAGCAGCGGCGCGCGCTCGAGGCCGAGCGCGCTGAACGCGAAGCCCGCGCTCAAGAACCCCACGAGCGGCGGCAACCCCAGCCGCCACGCGACGAGGCCGAGCAGCAGCGCTCCGGCGATCCAGACGGCAACCATCCCTCGAGTCCCCTGCCCGCCGCGAGGCGGTCGACCCATTATGCGTATCGCTACGAAAAATAGGGACATGTTGGATTTTCGGCCGAGAGCATCGAAGCATTGGACGGCTCCGGCGAAAATCCAACATGTCCCTATTTTTCGCGGTGAGACGCGTGTCTCCCTGCGGTTGCGAGAGTCAAGTAGGATTGGGCCACGAGCGTGCGCCGCGATGCGGCCGCGGGGCCGGAGCGGAGATGGAACAGCTGCAGGTTTGGGGAGCGGATCTCGTCGCGGTGCTTCGCGACACCTTGAAGGGTCTCGCGACCTACCTGCCGGTGGCGTTGACCGCCGCCGTCGTGCTCGTCGTCGGCTGGGTGCTCGCGCGCCTGATCCGCGAGCTCGTGCGCCGCGCGCTCGAGCACATGGACTGGCTGTTCATGCGCGTGATGGCGAAGTCGAGCGAGCGATCGCAGTCGCTCACGCGCGCCACGAGCCGCGCCGTGTCCTCGGTGGTCTACTGGATCGTGCTGCTGATCTTCGCCGCGACCGCGCTCAGGATCCTCGGCGGCTCGCTGCTCGAGCATTGGACGGAGAACCTGCTCGGCTACCTGCCCCAGGCGATCGGCGGCGTGATCATCATCGTGATCGGCCTGATCGGCGGCACGCTCGCCCGGCACATCTTGGAGCAGGCGTCGGTGGGCCTCGGCATCGGCCAGAGCACCGTGCTCGCCCGGCTCGCCCAGGCCGTGATCGTGATCAGCGCGATCGTGATCGGCATCGACCAGCTCGGCGTCAACGTCAACTTCCTGATCCAGCTCTCCACCGTCACGGCCGCGTCGGTGTTCGGCGGCATCGCGCTCGTGTTCGCGCTCGGCGCGCGCCAACATCTCGCCAACCTGATCGGCGCGCATTACGCGCGCAAGCACTACGCGCCCGGGGACCAGGTGCGGGTCGGCGCGTTCGAAGGCCGCATCGTCGAGATCGCCGACGGCTGCGTGTTCCTCGAGACCGATCAGGGCGACGTGTCGGTGCCCGCGCACCAGTTCAGCCAAGAGCCGTTCGTCAAGCTCAGGAATCCCAAGTGAACGGTCACGAGCAGCTGGCGGCCGCGTTCCTGGGACTGCACCCGGAAAGCGCCGCGCGGCTGCTCGAGTCGATGCCGGTGGAGCAGGCGAATGAGGTGCTCGGCACGGCCGACGCGCGCGTCGCGGGCCCCGTGCTGGCGCACATGCTGCCGACCTACGCGGCGCAATGCGTCGAGCGGCAGCCCGCCGCCGAGGGCGCGCACCTCCTCGAGCAGCTCGGCAGCCAGGAGGCGGCCGCCGTGCTCCGCCACCTCGAGCGCGAGCAGCGCGAGGCCGTGTTGGGCGCCCTCGGCGCGCAATGGGTGGTGGCGTTCAAGCTGCTGCTCTCCTATCCCGTGAACACCGTGGGCGCATGGGTGGAGCCGCGCGTGCTAACGCTGCCCGACGACTGCAACGCCGGCGAGGCACGCGAGCGCATCGCCCGAGGCGCGCAGCTCGCGCAGGCGCGGATCTACGTCCTCGACCGCTCGCGCCGGATCCGCGGCGCGATTCGCGGGCTCGCGCTGCTCCAGGTGCCGCAACGCAAGACGCTCGCGTCGATACTCGAGCCGGCCGACGCGATCTGGGCGCGCGAGCCGCTCGCGACCGCGCAGGAGCACGGCATTTGGGAGCGCAACACCGAGGCGCCCGTGATCAATCGCGAGGAAGAGTTCATCGGCGTGATCAGCTACGCCGACGTGCGCAAGGCGTACCGGCAGCTCACTCGCTCGGTCGCGCAGAACGGGTCACTGCGCGAGCGCGACATCGCGGAAGTCACCGAGCTCATCTCGGTGAGCGCCGGCAGCCTCTGGCAGAGCTTGGGCGAGCTGATGCGCTCGGGCTCGGACCGGCGGGGGTAGCGGCCGATGGAGCTCGCGGTCGCGCGCAAGCAGGGCCTCGACGCCGTCAACCGGCAGTTCCTGCTGCAGCATCCGGCCCAGGCCGCCGACCTCATCGACGGCTTCGGCCGCGGCGCGGCCGTCGATCTGCTCACCGGCCATCAGGCCGACGCGCTCGCGGCCATCTGGCGCCACCTGTCGCCGGCGCGCATCGACGAGATCGTGCCCGAGCTGCCGGAGAAGCTGCTCAAGCAAACTCTCCAGGCGCTCGATCCGTCGGTGCTCGCGGTCTCGCTGCCGCGGCTCTCCGACGAGTCGACGGAGCGCTGCCTCGAGCTGCTGCCCCGCCGCGTGTCGACCGAGGTGCGGCGCCTCATGGACTACCCGCCGGGCTCCGCCGGCCGCGTCATGGACTCGCGGATCCCGAGCTTTCGCGGCGACCAGACCACGGCCGCGACGCTCGATCTGGTGCGGCAGACCAAGCCGCGCGACCTGCGACAGCTGTTCATCGTCGACGCGGAGCGCCGGCTCACGGGCACCGTCGACATCCAGGACCTGCTCGTCGCCGAGCCCGGCGACCTGCTCAAGGAGATCGCGCGCCCGCCGGCCGCGACCGTATCGCCGTTCGACGATCGCGAGGAGGTAGCCCAACGCCTGCGCGACTTCCACCTCGACATGCTGCCGGTCGTGGACATCCACGAGAGGCTCATAGGCGCGATCCGGCACGACGCCCTGCTCAAGACTCTCGAGGAAGCGGCGTCGGTCGACATCCAGATGATGGTCGGCGCCGGCCGCGAGGAGCGCGCGCTGTCGGAGGCGCAGTTCGCGATCAAGAAGCGCCTGCCGTGGCTCGAGATCAACCTCGCGACGGCGTTTCTCGCGGCCGCGGTCGTCGGGCTGTTCGAGGGTACGATCGCGAAGTTCACGGCACTCGCCGTGCTGATGCCGGTGGTCGCCGGCCAATCGGGCAACACCGGGGCGCAAGCGCTGGCGGTCACGATGCGCGGGCTCGCGTTGCGGGAGATCTCCAGCCGACACTGGTTCCGCGTGCTGTTCAAGGAGATCAAGGTCGGCCTCATCAACGGGGTCGCAATCGCGGCGACGACGGGCCTGGGCGTGCTCCTCTGGAGCCGGAGCACCGGGCTGGCGCTCGTGATCGTGATCGCGATGGTGGCGTCGATGCTCATCGCGAGCATCGCGGGGTCCCTGATCCCGATCGCGCTCACGCGGCTCGGCCAGGATCCCGCCCAGTCGTCGTCGATCATCTTGACCACCGTGACCGACGTGGCGGGATTCATGTCGTTCCTCGGCATCGCGACATTGCTATCGTCGTTGTTGTGAACCGGCGCCGCCGGCGCGCCTCTAAGCGCTCGGCATGCCCCCGATTGGGGGATTGACCCAAGGTAGGGGTAGACGCGGAGAGAAAATAGGGACAGGTTACTTTCTTGGGCAGGCGCAGCGGGCTCGGGTAGGCGCAGAAAGGTGACCTGTCCCTCTTTTCGCCGGCGCCGAAAAAGTAACCTGTCCCTAATTTCCTCGGAGAGACTCCGATGAAGATATTCAAGATTGTCGGCCTGGTGCTGGGCACCCTGGTCGTGTTGCTCGTGATCGCGGCAATCGTGGCCGGGTCGCTATTCGATCCCAACGACTACAAAGGCGTGGCCGCCGACGCGTTCACCAAGAGCACCGGCCGCTCGCTTAACGTCGAGCGAGAGCTCAAGCTCAGCTACTTCCCGTGGCTCGCCGTCGAAACCGGCGGCGTCACGATCGGCAACGCCGCGGGCTTCGGCAGCGAGCCGTTCGCCACCGTCGAACGAGTGGCGGCTCGCGTCAAGCTGCTGCCGCTGCTGCACAGTCAGATCGAGATCGGCACCGTGGAGCTCGAAGGCCTGCACGTCAATCTCGCGCGCGACAAGCAATTGCGCGGCAACTGGCAGGATCTCGTCGACGCCCTCAACCGCCCCGCGCCCGAAGCCGCGCCGGCGGCACCGGCGGCGCCGGGCACGCCCCCGCAGAGCTTCGCGCTCGAGGGAGTGCGCGTCAGTGGCGGCACGATCAACTGGCGGGAGAACACGTCGGAGCTGCGTTACGTCGTGAGCGGGCTCAACGTGACCACGGGCTCGATCGGTCGCGGCGAGCCCGTCGCGATGGACCTCGCGCTCGACGTTCGCGACGAGGTCAGCGCGCTCACGGCGAAGCTCGCGGTGAAGGCCGTCGCGCAGGTCGCGGAAAACGGCTCGGTGACGGCCACCGGCGTGTCCGCCGACGTCACCGTCACGACCAAGGGCGCGCCGCCGCGCAAGCTGTCGGCGAAGGCCGCGAGCATCGCGTTCGACAGCGGCGCGCAAACGCTCGCGGCGGAGGGCCTCACCACCGAGACCGCCGGCGTGCGGGCCGCCTGGCAGCTCAAGGGCAGCGCGCTCGTCGACAACCCGACCGTGGACGGCAGCGTGCAGGTGAGCGACGCGCCGCTCGCCGAGCTGTTCGACGCACTCGGCGTGGCGCCGCCGCAAGGCCTGAGCAAGGGCGATCTCGGCAATCTCTCGCTCGCGTCGCAGCTCCACTTCCGCAGCGAGCCGCGCGAGGTGCGCCTCACCGGCCTCGACGCGAAGGCGTTGGGGATGCAGATCAAGGGCGAAGGCACGCTCACCGGCGCCGACGAGCTCGCGGGCCGGGTCGAGATCCCGGAGTTCGCGCCGAACAAGGCCGTGCAGGGCCTGCTCAAGACCTATGCGCCGGCGACGGTGGACGTTGCGGCCATCGACAAGCTCGCGCTCTCCACGCGGTTCGACACGAATCTCACCACCGGCCGCGCGGCGCTGCGCGACCTCAAGGCCACCGCGCTCGGCGCCACGCTCAGCGGGGACGTCCAGGTGACGCCGAGCGGCAAGAGCTCGAGCTACCGCGGCTCGGTGCAGACTTCCCGGTTCGCACCCGACGCGTTCGCAAAAGCGTTCGCCGGCATGCTCCCCGCCGGCGTCAAGGCGCAGCAGCTCGGCATGGTGCAGCTCAAGGCGCAGTTCGCGCTGGACTCGGGCGCCGATACACTCTCGGTGCCGTCGTTCGACGCCGAGATCTTCGGCTTGAACGCGAGCGGCGAGGTCAACGGCCGCAACGTCACGAAGACCGCGAGCTGGACGGGCCGTGGCCACGTCGCGCAATTCTCGCCGCAGAGCTTGATCCAGCGCTTCGGCCTGCCGCCGCAGCCGACGTCCGACCCGAAGGCCCTTACGCGGGCTACGGTCGACATGCGCTTCGACGTCGACGCGAACAGCGCGAAGCTCTCGAACGTCGCGCTCGCGCTCGACGACACCAAGATCACCGGCGACTTCACGCTCGACGGCTTCAAGGACCCGAAATACCGCTTCGCGCTCGTGGTCGACCGTGTCGACGCCGACCGCTACCTGCCGCCAAAGGCGAGCGAGGCGAAGAAGGGCGAGGCCACCGCCGGCGACTTGAAGCTGCCGGAGAACAACACGATGAACCTCGACGGCACGATGCAGATCGGCGACCTGCATCTCGCCGGAATGCAATTCCAGAGCGTCGGCAGCCGAATCTTGCTCGGGGGCGGCGACGCGAAGCTCGAGAACGCGCGCGCCAAGCTCTACGGCGGCGACTTCAACGGCAACTTCTTCGTGCACGCCGCGGGCAAGGAGCCCGGGCTCAATCTCGACGGCAAGGCCACCGGGCTACAGCTCCAGCCGATCATCGAGGCGCTCACCGGCCAACCGGCCAACTTCAGCGGCACCGGGAGCTTCGTGCTGAACCTCGCGGGCCACGGCCGCACGATCACCGAGAACGTCAAGACGGCGGGCGGCACCGCGAGCTTCGAGATGCTGAACGGCGCGATCAAAGGCTTCAACGTGGGCGCCACGATCTGCAAGCTCTACAACGTGACGCAGAACGCACCGGCGCCCCCCGACCAGCCCAAGCAGACGGCTTACGAATTCATGAAGGGCAGCGCCACGGTGAAGGACGGCACGGCGTCGAGCAACGACATCCTCGCGCGGACGGCGTACATGGACATCAACGCCCACGGGGCGCTCGGGCTCGTCGACCAGAAGCTGGACTACGGCGTCGACGCCAAGCTCACGAACAAGATCGCGATTCCAAACTGCAACACGCTCGACCGGCACGTCGGCTTGTCGATCCCGTTCACGCTGAAGGGCACCATCTCGGAGCCGACGATCCTGCCCGACTTCAGCAAGCTCGTGCAGCGCGCGATCCGCGAAGAGGCGAAGGACAAGGCCAAGGACAAGCTCCTCGACCGGCTGCTCAAGCACTGACCCGCGAAAAATAGGGACATGTTGGATTTTCGACCACGCGCCGTGAGTCGGCGGGCGGGTCGCCGAAAATCCAACATGTCCCTATTTTTCGCGGGTCAGGACGGCGCCGGCATCGGCGGCAGCAGCAGCCCGATCGCGCGCTCGACGCCCACGAGCGCCACGAGCACGCCGTAGCCGATCGCGAGCACGATGCCCACGCGCAGGAACGCGACTAACACGGGCAGACGGGCGAACTGCTTCACCGCATAGCTCGTGTAGCCGATCTCGATACCGAGCATCACGACGGCGATCACGGCCGGGCTCGCGCCGAGCGGCAGAGGTACGAGCAGGTCGACGACGGGCACGATCGCCCACAGCAAGCCGACAGTGCCGAACACGTAGGTAGCGAACACGTAGATCTCGGCGAGGTTGTAGCGCACCTGCCGGAACAACAGCGACCAGATCGACGCCATCCAGAAGATGATCAGAATCTTTACGGTGACCACGCCACCCAGCCGCTCGAGCCAACCGAGCGCCGACGCGCGCAGCACGAGCGGCGCTATGGCCCGCGTGACCCCCGCGATCACGAGTTGCACGAACACGCTGCTGATGAAGAAGTGGATCGGGTCGATCCGCCCTTGGCGGCGGCCTTCGAGATAGTCGGCGACGAGAGCCCCCGGCATCCGCAACATGTCCCAGAACGTCCGGGCGAACGCCTTGTCGAAGCGGAAGACGCGGCGCACGACGTCGCTCAGGAATTCGCGCACCGTGAGCCGGCCGTCGATGCGGCGTTGGCCGCAGGCGTGACAGTACTCGCCGGCCAGCGTCGTGCTGCAATTCGGACAACGTTCGGACATCACTCCAGCGCTCGCCTGGGGGCATGCTGCGTGCACGCGCGCGGCGCGACAAGAGTAGGATCGCCGCGATGTGTGTTGCAACCGGCCCATGAGACGCGCGGTGCTCCTGATCGGCGGGATCGTCGCGACGCTCTATTGCCTCGTCTGCCTGCTGCTCTATCTCGGGCAGCGGTCGCTGCTCTACCACCCGATGCCGGAGTCGCGATCCGAGCGCGCGAACGCGATCCGGCTCGAGCGCGACGGCGTGTCGCTCAAGATCTGGGAGGTCGCCCGCTCGAGCGACCGCGCCCTCATCTATTTCGGCGGCAACGGCGAGAACGTCGCGTGGTCCATAGACGACTTCGCGAAGGCGTTCCCCGACCGCAGCCTCTACCTCGTCAACTATCGCGGCTACGCCGGCAGCACCGGCCAACCCACCGAGAAGGCGCTGCTTGCCGACGCCGAGGCCGTTTTCGACATTGTGCGGGCGAGCCACTCCGACGTGGCGGTGATCGGCTGCAGCTTGGGCAGCGGCGTCGCCGTCTATCTTGCCGGCGTGCGCGACGTGCGCAAGCTCGTGCTCGTGACGCCGTACGACAGTATCGAAAGCCTGGCGCGAGCGCAGTTTTCGCTGATCCCCGTCTCGTGGCTGCTCGAGGACACGTTCGACTCGCTGCGGCGAGCCAAGAACGTGCACGCGCCCGTGCTCGTGCTGATGGCGGACGGCGACACCGTGGTTCCGCGCGCGAACACGGAGCGGCTCGTGGCAGCCTTCGCACCTCGGCAAGTGGACGCGAGGACGATCGCCCGCACGGACCACAACTCGATCGCCGGCTCCCCGGAGTACCTCGAGTCGCTGCGCAAGTTCCTCGCCGACTGACGCCGATCTGCCGCCTTGGCGCCGCCCCGGCGCTCTTGATGTAGGATCGGGGTCACGAAAAGCTCGAGCACACGGATGGCCCGCCGCCCCAAAGGAAAATCGTCGCGCAAACGCCCCCGGCTGTGGCTGCGGGTTGCCGCCGCGGTCGTGCTACTCGCGATCGGCTGGGGCGGCTACCTCGCATGGTCCGTGGGCAGCAAGTTCGAGGGCCGCCGCTGGGACTTGCCCGCGCAGGTCTACGCCGCGCCGCTGGAGCTCTACGCCGGCCGCGCGCTCGCCGCCGAGGACCTCGTCGCGGAGCTGCGCCGCCTGGGCTATCGCGAGGACCCGCGGTTGCCCGGCCCCGGCACCTATCGCCTCGGGCTCGGCCGCATGGAGATCGCGACGCGCGGCTTCGACTACGCCGGCGACAAGGAGCCCGCGCGGCTCGTGGCGCTCGCGTTCGCGAACGGCCGGATCGCCGCCTTACGCGACGCGCACGGCGGCACGGCCGCGCTCGCGCGGCTCGACCCGCTCCTGATCGGCAGCCTGTTCCCGGCGCACGGGGAGGACCGGATCGTCGTCACGCCGTCCGACATCCCGCCGCTCCTGCCGGCGGCGTTGAAAGCGGTCGAGGACCGGCGCTTCGAGACGCACCACGGCATCGACGCGCTCGCGATCCTGCGCGCGGCGTTCGTCAACGTGCAAGCCGGCGAGATCCGCCAGGGCGCGAGCACGCTCACGCAACAGCTCGTGCGCAGCTACTTCTTGAGCAACGAGCGCAGCTGGACGCGCAAGATCCAAGAGGCGTTCATGGCGGTCGCGCTCGAGCTCCGCTATTCGAAAGACGAGCTCATGCACGCGTACGTCAACGAGATCTATCTCGCGCAGGACGGCGCGCGCGCGGTGCACGGCTTCGGCCTCGCGAGCCAGTTCTACTTCGGCAAGCCGCTCGGCGAGCTCGAGGTGCACGAGCTCGCGCTGTTGGTCGCCGAGGTTCGAGGGCCGACGTACTACGACCCGCGCCGCCATGCCGACCGCGCCCGCGAGCGGCGCAACCTCGTGCTGCACGAGATGGCCGAGGCCGGCCTCGTCGAGGCGGCCGACGCGGCGAAGGCGGCGGAGCGAGACCTCGGCGTGGTCGAGAGCACGCGCCGCAGCGCCACGCAGAGCGCGTTCTTGAGCCTCGTGCGCAGGCAGCTCGCGGCGGACTATCCCGCGCGCGAGCTCGAGCGCACCGGGCTCACGGTGTTGTCGACGCTCGATCCGGCGATTCAAGCGGCGGCCGAGGGCGCGCTCGCCGACGGCATCGCGGCCATGGGCAAGAACCTGGACCTGGACGGCGCGGTCGTGGTCACGACACCGCAGACCGGCGAGGTTCGCGCGCTCGTGGGCGGCCGGCATGCGGACGTCGAAGGCTTCAACCGCGCGCTCGACGCGCGCCGGCAGATCGGCTCGCTGATCAAGCCCGCGGTGTACCTCGCGGCGCTCGAGTCGGGCCGCTACAACCTGGCCACCGTCGTCGACGACACGCCGATCGAGGTCAAGCTCGACAACGGCGACGTGTGGTCGCCGCACAATTTCGACGATGAGGCGCACGGCCCCGTGCCGCTGATCCGCGCACTCGCCGAGTCGCTCAACATGGCCACGGTGCGGCTCGGGCTCGACGTGGGGCTCGAGCCGATCCGCGACGTTCTGCAGCGGCTCGGCCTCGCGCAGAAGCCGCCGCTCTACCCGTCGATGCTGCTCGGCGCGCTCGCGCTCACGCCGATCGAGGTCGCGCAGGTCTACAACACGCTCGCGAACGGCGGCTTCCGCACGCCGCTGCGCGCCGTGCGCAACGTCGTCGACGAGAACGGCAAGGTGCTGCAGAGCTATCCGATCGAGATCGCGCAGGCGATCGATCCCGCCACCGCGTACACGCTCAACCAGGCGCTCGTGCAAGTCATGGAGCGCGGCACCGGCCGCACCGTGCGCCGCCAACTCCCCGCCGATCTCACGGTCGCGGGCAAGACCGGCACATCGGACGATCTGCGCGACAGCTGGTTCGCGGGCTTCACCAACGATCATCTGATCGTCGCGTGGCTCGGCGCCGACGACAACCGGCCGATCGGCCTCACCGGCTCCTCGGGCGCGGCGAAGATCTGGGCGCGCGTGCTGCCGGCGCTCGAAGCGGACTCGTACGACGCACCGCAACCCGCGGGTCTCGAAACCGCCTGGATCGACTACAACACCGGCGCGCCCTCGGCGGCGCGCTGCGCGGACGCCGTAAAGCTGCCCTTCCCTGCGAAGGACGCGCCGGCGCGCGCGTTCGGCTGCGACGGCGGAACGGGCTTCGGCGCGCGCATCCGCAGCTGGCTGCGGCACGACGGCGCGGAATGAGCGCCCGGCCGCCCCACCGCGCGCGTTCGCGCGGCGTCTCGCCGGCCGTGCGGCCGCCGGCGCGCGCGCTGCTCGCAACGCTGCTCGCGGTCTCGCTGGGCGCGCTCGCCGGCTGCGCCACGCTGACCGCGCCGGGCCCGGGCTCGCGTCCCGCGCCCTCCTCCGAGCCCGCGCCCGGATCGCCCGGGTCCGAACGACCGGGCGAACCCTCGGTCCAGTCGCCGCGGCCGCCGCCGCGGCCGCAGAGCGACGCGCGCGCCGCGAGCGATACGCTGCTCGAGCAGAGCCGCGCGGAGCGGGCTGTCGGCAACAACACCCAGGCCGCCGCCTCGATCCAGCGCGCGCTGCGGATCGATCCGAACAACGCCGCGCTGTGGGTGGAGCTGGGCGAGATCAACCTCGCGGCAGGCAACCGCTCGCAGGCCGCGAGCATGGCGCGCAAGGCGCTCACGCTTACCGCCGGCGACACGGAGCTGCAGTCGCGGGCCGAGCGCTTGCTGCGCGCGGCCGGCAGCGGCTAGCGACTCCCAAAACCTATGCCCGCGGGTCAATTCTCCAAGGATCCGATCGTCGATCGGGCACTGCGCCACTCGGTGCGCGACGGCATGGCGTTCTCCGTGCAGGTGGGCGCCGGCGAAACGTATTTCTCGGCGTTCGCACTGTTTCTGCGCGCGACTGCCGCGGAGGTCGCGCTCATCACGACGTTGCCGCCGCTGCTCGGCTCGGCGGCGCAGCTCTTCTCCGCCTGGCTCGGCGGCTACGTCGGGCGCAAGCGTCTGGTGCTCGTGGGCTGCATGCTGCAGGCGCTGCTCTGGCTGCCGATTCTGCTCGTGCCGCGCCTGTTCCCGCAGCACGCCGTCACCGCGCTGCTCGTGCTGCTCGCGCTGTACTTCAGCGCGAACAATCTCGCGACGCCGCAGTGGACGAGCATCATGCGCGACCTCGTGTCGGAGAAGCGGCGCGGCCGTTACTTCGGCTATCGCACGCGCTTGACGACGATCACCACGTTCGTCGCGCTCATCGCCTGCGGCGCGTTGCTGCACGAGCTCGATCGCGCCGGGCGTACCTACGACGGGTTCGTCTTCATCTTCCTGGTCGCGTTCGTGGCCCGGATGATCTCCGTCTATCACTTGACGTTCCTGCACGAGCGCGACGACCCGACGCCCGCGCCCGACATGCACATCGAGCACTGGTGGCGCAGCCTGAAGTCGACGGGCGCCATCGGCTTCTCGACCTACTTCGCGCTCATGAACACCGCCGTGGGCATCTCGGCGCCGTTCTTCACCGTCTACATGCTCCGCGACCTCGAGCTCTCCTACCTGCAGTTCACGATCTTGAGCGGCGCGAGCGTGATCGTGCAGTTCCTGATGCTGAACACCTGGGGCCGAATGGCCGACGTCTACGGCAACCGCCTGATCCTGATCTTGACGAGCATGTCGCTGCCGATCGTGCCCATGGTGTGGCTCCTGTCGGACGACTTCTGGGCCTTGCTCGTGTTCCAGGCACTCTCCGGATTGAGCTGGTCGGGATTCACGCTCTGCGCCGGCAACCTGCTGTACGACCTCGTGCCGCGCACGCGGCGCGCCGCCTACGTGGCGTTCCACAACGTGGGCACCGCGGCCGGCGTGTTCGCAGGCGCGATGATCGGTGCCGGGCTCGCGGCCGTGCTGCCGCCACGAGCCGTGCTCTTCGGCAACTCGAGCGTCACGAGCAACTTGCTGTATCTCTTCGTGCTGTCGGGCCTCGCCCGCGGCATCATCGCCGCGCTGCTCGCGCGCCGCATCCGCGACATCCGCAAGCCGCGCAAGACGATGTCGGCGCGGGTGCTCGTGATGCGCGTCACCGGCTTCAACGCGATGCTCGGCTCGATCTACGACTTCATCGGCCGCACCCCCCCCGACCCCGACGACGAGAAATAGGGACATGCTGCTTTTTCGGCCGCCGCGACCCGCGCCGGCGGCGTCGCGTCTCACTTCGGCCGGCGATGCGCGCAACGGCTGCGGCCGCACCTCGAACGCGCGTAGCGCCTGCGCCGCGGCGGTAGCGACGAGCCGAGCCACAGCGCCGAGAGCCGCGGAGCCCTGGGCGCGCAGCGCCCAGGGTGCAAGC